>Ga0126342_10003054_pt1 | contig 27183 bp, 11 predicted proteins | sample Cyp1metagenome_FD_92528 | JGI IMG/M metagenome (GOLD analysis project Ga0126342, IMG submission 92528) | Coral microbial communities from Lord Howe Island, Old Settlement Bay, Australia - Cyphastrea 1 metagenome | ecosystem: Host-associated > Invertebrates > Cnidaria > Coral ... | reverse complement strand
TTCAGACCAAATCGCCATTCAAGAAGAACCAGTAAACAATGGGGTTCGGCCATCCCCATTCAAGAAGAACCAGTAAACAATGGGGTTCGGCCATCCCCATTCAAGAAAAATCACTCAACAGTGGGTTTCAGGCCAGTCCCCGTTCAAGAAGAATCACTCAACAGTGGGGATCGGGCCAATCCCCATTCAAAAGGCATCACTCAACAACGGGGTTCGGCCAATCCCCGTTCAAGAAGAATCACCGAACAGTTGGGGTTCGGGCCAAACCCCGTTCAAGAAGAATGACTCAACAGTGGGGTTGGGGCCCATCCCCCTTCAAGAATCACTCAGCAGTGGGGTTCGGGCCAATTCCCGTTCAAGAAGAGCCACCAAACAACGGGGTTCGGCCAATCCCCGTTCAAGAAGAATCACTCAACAGTGGGGTTCAGACCAAATCCCCATTCAAGAAGAACCAGCAAACAATGGGTTTCGGCCATCCCCATTCAAGAAAAATCTTCGGCCAATCGCCGTTCAAGAAGAATCACTGAACAGTGGGGTTCGGGCCAATCCCCGCAACAATGGGGTTCGCGCCGCTCCGCCTTCAGGAAGAATGGCGCAACAAGACAATAGTTTAGGCTGGTACTACAGGACTTTTTGAACTTGATGTGGTGAATTATGCGCTCCGGAGCGCGTAATTTACTTTAGTATGTTTGTTGAATAAAGTAGGCTTCATTTCCATGGGGTGAATAAACAAGGCAATGGTTTAGGCTGGTATTAAATGGCTTGTAACTTTATTTGAATGAGTTGCGCGCTGTGGAGCGTGTGATTTACTATTCTCTTTGATATCGACTGGATGCAAATAAAACGTAATTTAGCCAACAAAAATACTAAAGCAAAAAGACCTTCATCTCGAAGAAATCCAGTTAACTTGTCACTCCAGCCAAGCTTTCATCTTTGTAAAGCACTCTTTGGTGATCGAACCAACAAAAACTCAATAGTTAATAGGGGGAGTCCGATCTGTGTGCGAAAAAGAAGTCCAACTGATTGCCATCATGTGTTTGTTTGATTTTGTTTGTTGGACAAAATTTGGTTTCACCATTTGATTTTCAAGAGGGTCCTTTGGACAACCCTGTTTGAAAAAGGTATAATTAAAAAAATATCAAAAAACACTGTAGATTTGGGAATATAGACAGAGATAAAAATAGACAGGCAGAGAGGTCGATGTAGAGGTACAAGTTGATACAGAACTAGTGTTGGAGATAAAGATGGTGGAAAAATGTAGCTAGGTGCACCGGCACAGGAAAAAAATGACATACTAGGAGTACCTTAGTCAATTTCAAGGACAATGAAACCATGTCTTCATACCCCATACCTCAAGAAATTACTCCAGGGGTCCCCCTGTTGGGGAATACGTTTCCATGCTTTGTGTCCCATGCTGCTTATGACAACTTTGGAACACGAAGTTTTCATGCAGTATGACGAGATCGATTGCATTTTGTACATGGACGAGCAAATTGATAAATTTCGCCCTGCGAAATGGTTTGAGTGTCCAAAAAAATCAAACGCTGGGTTCAGCGTGATAAATTTTGGTTCTATGTGCAAATCCCAGGCATGACCTTAGGATTGCTGGATTGCCAATAAATTGTGCGGAAGTATCAACATAGCTGAAACCCTGCGCGTCGAAAACCTCTTGTGTAAAGGCTTTGGGAGAAAAATCCTAAACAATAATCATGGGACCTATTTAGGGAAGTGTGCTGTAGCAGGGGTTTAAGATGTGTAAAACCAAGAGACATATGAGATTCCGTCAAAATTTGCGGTGCTTAAGTATGTGCTGGAGTGTGCATTGGGTGTTGGCTGTTGCATGAAACCTGTCAAAACAATAGGGGACTCACAACAAAACGATACGCTTGTGCTTGCGCATACTTGCGCGTGTTGTGGTGTGGGCATAGAGTTTGCTTAGGCAGGGTTGTTTTTCCATGGTTGGATCCACTTCACCATGAATGATATTATATCATTCATTTCGCCATTTTTACAAATGCTTGAAGACAATCGAGAACAACAGTATACAGTCTTTTGATGCACAATTTGTGCGCAATTTCAGACCTGTTTTCTAGCGCTCAAACCTGGGAACAAAACACGATCCGTGATCTGGTAGTGAACTATGCCTCCGAAATTTCAAGCTAAGACAAAAGCGAACCACAACACCCTCGCCGCCTTGATAGTGGCACCGGCCCCCGTCAACCAAGGTGCCCCTGCCCCCAACGCGAAAGGGATTGCGAAGGCAAAGGGCCTGCAGGCCGCCCATGACGGCTACCTGCGGGTCCAAGCTAGCGCGGCGGACACGGGCGTCCTCCAAATGGTAACGTTACCGAACGTTGTTGTCCCTCAGACTGACTTGACGTTTGCTTCATTCAGAGGCGTTGCTTGGGAAGCTCCTGCGGTTCCTGGAAGCTTCGTTGCCGCCTTGGGGGCAAACAACTGGGCACAGATTGAGGCAGCTGCTGTGATTGCGTCGGTTGCAGCTTATGAAACACCGAATCTGAGTCCGTGGATATTCGCTCTGCAGGTGGTGTTGTGCATCTGTGGGTTTCTCATTCCGACGAAGGTGACTTTGGTTGCCGACAGGAATTGGCCTGCCGCAACTCACGATTATACAACTTCGTGACAGGAACCAATCATTTGGGTCTTGACACTTCTGCTGATGGAGATGCGGCCGTCAGAGATTTCTGTATGAAAATGGGCAACCTCCTCTGCTGCTGGTGCTCAGTGAGGGGCGGGCGGGATTCCATCCCAATCGTGGGTTCATCAAGGAATTAAAAACACCAGAAGAGAGGCAGTTGGGATTTCAGATGACCGGAGAGGTTGAAGCACAGGTGTCGGAGCATATTTGGCCGTACCTTAACCACCAGCATTTGCAAGGCATGGCCCCCATGTTTTACAATCCGCCTGGCCCAGCGGTTTGGAAATTGCCAGACTGTGAAACTTCAGTCATGACACTCATGCCCAGGCGTTAGGTCTTAGGCAGTTGAAACGACACAGAGAAGATTAGCATGGCCAGTCTCTTTTGCAAGGATGACACGCACAATCTATGTGCTTGCTTGCGGCCCAACAAGTGGCTCAAAGTGCAGAGGAAAATCTGAGGTGTGAGCACGTTGCTTGATTTTCAGATGGCAGCAGGAGCCTTGGTAAATGCCAGGGGATTTTACATGGCGTGGCTGCGGTGCCTAGTGCTACTTCTCTTGGTGGCAGCTGGTGGAATCGAGATCCATGGACGTGAGCTACAAGGCCCGCAGAGAGAAAATTCGAAATCCATGTCTGAGTTGTTGAAAACTGACTTGGATGGACAGCTGAGACTGTCAACTGGACTTAGAGGCGTTGCTGTGTTGGTCTCATACAACATGTGCATGTTGCCGGGTGTCCTTAGCTTGTGGGATGAAAATTCAGTGGTGAACGTAAAACCTTGGATGGAAAGTTTTGAGCCCAATGCAGCTGTATGTGAGCTTATGCATGCAGCAACAGATAGCAGACGTGATGTCAACCTGGAAACCAAATGTGACGTTTGGAACCCAGAATGCAGTGCTGATGCAGTGAGTTTTCCATGTGACACAGCGGCAGTTGATAATCATGAACGCTGGACAAACTTTGGAAACCATTTTCAGTGCGATTCTGGCAATCACGACAATGCAGTTTTTCATGGTTGGCAAGTGCATGATGATTTCATTTTTCATAAGTGTGGTAACCATTTCCATGGCAATTGTGGCAATTTCCACAGCGTGAGCAACTTTCAGAGCAGTGCTGGCAAGTTCAACCTTTTGTGCAATTTTCAGTGTGGTTCTGGCTTGATCTACAACTATGACCATTTTCAGAGCGGTTCTGACAAGTTCAACAGTTTGAGCCTTTGGGGAGTAAACGCATTTTCAGCAGTACAATCGATGTGCAGTGCGTGTGGCATTAGCTTCTCCGGTATGACTGGTAGTGATTTGCAGTGCCAAATATTGAACTCAGTGCTGGACCGTGCAGTACAAAGAGCCATGATGGCTTCAGGTGACGCATAATTTCAATAGCTGCTCACAAGGAGTTTTGTCCATGGACATTGGTGGACGTGCAAAGCTGAGCGATGATGATTTCAACTGGACAAGGTTTGCAACTTGTCACAGGTGGTATTGAAGTTTACGAAGAAGATGAACCTGAAATTGAAGTTCCCCTTGCGTCATGGGATTGGGACGTGAATGATCAGTTGCTTGATGGTGACTATGGTCAATATGAGACTCCCAGACGAGAAGCTCAAGCGTGTATTCTTCTATGAAGATTCTGGACCGCCTGAGGTTAGTGCTGCAGAAATGGCATTTCTTGACAAGCAAGCAATGTATGCTGAGTTGGAACACCTGCGAAAACTTGCGGTGATTTGTGATGTTCTTGATGGACTTGATGTGACCCGAGCATTGCACCTGGACACCAGGTTGGTGCGCGATTGGCGTTTTCGCCAAGGAGCTTGGATTCGAAGAGGATGGTTGCAAGGGAGTTCAGAGGACTCAGTGCTTCAACAGAAGAAACTTTCAGTCCTACAACCCTTTTTGATGATGGTGAAAGTCTTGATGGTGATGAGCCTGGTCAAAGGTTTGCTCATGTCAGTGCTTTGGATGCCAGCGATGCTTGTCTTCAAGTCTTGCAACGTGAAGATGTTGTAGTATCAGTGCCCAATCGGGTGAAAGTTGCAGCGCGAGATCTCAATCTGATGTTCTGGCAGTTGCTGAAATGTTTGCCAGGGCAACGCGATGCTGCGACACGTTGGAACGAGCACCTCACAAACCTTCTTGGTGAGCTCAACTTCGGGCACATGCATGGTACCCTTTTCAGACACCGTGAAAGGGACATTTTCCTTTCAGCTCACATTGACGACCCTTTGCTGATTGCCAACAAGGAGAACACAGAGGAAATTTTCGAGAAGCTGTCAAAAATCATTGACTTTGAAGATTGATGGTCCCTATGGCGTCAATGAGCCGGGTAAGATGTTCTATCTGAAGAGACAAGTTGAGATTGGAGAAGATGGGGTTTTCATTGCACCGAATGGCAAGTACATCCCGAAATTGGCAGAACTCCTGGAGATCACCAAGGGGCGGGGGAAAGCTGTTCCCCATCATAGCGCTCTCACGGTCTTTGATGTTGAGATCACCCCCATGGAGGGGTACCTGATGGACAAGGATGCCAAGACCTTCCGATCAGCCTTGGGGATTTGCTTGTACATTGCCCAAGAGAGATTGGATATCCAACAGGCTGTTAGAGTTCTTTCAAGCTACATGGGGCGACCGACAAAGACTGCTCTTTGTCAACTTCTCTTTGTCAACTTCGAAAGCTTGGTAGCTACCTGGTGCAGACCCAGGACATGCAGATGCACTATCCAAGGGCAGAGCTTTTCTCATCAACTTTGACAAGATGGAATGGAGATTAAGAACGACGTGATGCGAAGCCCTATGAATTGGAGATTTATAGCGATAGCGATTGGGCAAGCTGCAGAATGACCCGAAGGTCAACAAGTTCTGGTTTGATTTTCCTCAATGGCTGTTGCATTCACAGCCATAGCCGTGGTCAAGCTTCAATTTCCCTTTCATCAATGGAGGCCGAGATCCTAGCGGCTACAAGTCTTTTGGTTGAAGGAATCATGGTGAAGCAATTTCTTCGGTTTTTGCTTGGTGATGAAGGTGGATTGGAAAATAGCCAACAAGTTCAGATGAGACTTTGGCTGGATAGCGCGTGAGAAAGAAATTGTTTCTTGTGGAAAGGGCGAGTACGCGTGAAAACCCTGCAGACCTCAATGCAAAACTTCGTTTTCGTGAACGACGTGAGTTCTTGATGAAGAAGATTGGATTGGTGAGTGGAAGCTTCAACAATGAGGAGATCAATGGTGGCGACCGCAACAACAAGATGAAAGCTGTGGTTCGAGCAATCACTCCAATGCTGATGACGAGCAATATTCAAGGATGCAGTGCGACGTCATGGAGGAGCTCTACGCTGGTGAATCCTTTGAGCTGGTCATCGACTACATGGTGGACTTTGGCAACATAGATGCTCATTTTGCTGGTCATCTACCTCATGGACAAGATCAAGAAGATGAACTCTGAAATGGAGAAGTACAAGGCAGTGTGGAAACCAATTAGAGAAACAATGAATCTTCGTGATCGTGCAGATCTAGATGAACAAGTTCTTCTAGATGCGAGGCAAGATCCTTGCAGTGGCGTTTGGTTGACTCGATAGAACAGTGGTTGACAGGCAAGAAGTTGCAGAGAGCATTGGACGCCTGAACAACACGTTGGATGTGCTAGATGAGTTGGATCGTGAAGCAACGCCGAGACCAAGGTTAAGGCGAATTCCAAATGGAGCTGGAATTGAAGAAAGTGCTCCAACTGGAGCCAGTGTGCCGCCCCCTGAAGAAGGCATTACAGTCCTGGTTGATGCAATTGCTGTTTTCGCAGATACAGCTGAAGGACATGCTCATGGAGAAGTTTCAGAAGAAGATGATGAAGCCTGGATGGAAGAAGAAGAATCTCCAAGATCGAGATGGCGTCGTTATGTGCAATCAGGTCAGGATGAAGTTTCAGAGCCTGATGAATGGGCAGATATTCATTGTGGACCTTCTACACCTATCTCTACACCAAGGAGACAAAGATCAAGGTCGAGAGAAACGCCAATGTGTACACAAAGTACGCCTATGCCAAGAGCTATGCAAAAAGTTATTGCGTATCGTCGAGATCAACGTCTAGCTGGAGAACGTGGAGAAGCTATGGTTCGACATGCAGAGTCAGAACAAGAAAGGCGAGGGGTCAGACAAACTGGTGGCAAAAGAGGCTCGAAAGGAAGTGCAAGTTCGAGCATGATGGCTACAACAGTCAGCATTGGTGCTACAGCGAACGACAATAAGAACCACTTTGCGGATTCCTACTCCATTGCCCAGTGCTTCGACATGGGCATGGTGCCACGCGATGATGCAGCCTTCGATGATTATTGTCGGGACTTGATCATGCAAGGAATGGGGCCAGAAACAATTTTGGTCCACAACTGCAGAGAGCTCAACCAGATCATTGCCGAGAGCGTGGATCCTATGGAGCGTGTGGCTATGCAACGACCTCCTACGACATCTACATGGATTGATGGTGAAGTTCCAGTCGAAGGACCCACTTCAATGGATCGATGCTGCGTTCCTACTCAAGGATTGGCTTCAAGCAGAACGAGATTGGAGCTTTTTCGATGAGGGCTCAACAGAGAATGGATCCGAGAAACGTGAAGAAGGAGAAGAAGAAAGTCATGGTGATGGGGATGATGCAATAGATCCCCAAGACCTACATCATGGAAGTCACGGCGGCCCAGGTGATGGAGAACCTGACCGTGGTGGTGATATTGCGGTGGCTGCTGGATGACTAAGTGAAATCTGAGAGAGCCAGGTACAAAGATACCAATAGGAATGAGTAGATGGGCAAGCATGTGCCCTGCGGTATCAAACAAGTACAGTACAGAGTACTGTCTGCCTAAAACCAGAGGACATTAAGGCGGGGTGGGAAATGCTACGGGCTGATCCCCGTGCACTTGTGTAGTATGTGTTCTTATCAGTGACAGCATGTAACAGCATGGATGCCACCACCTGCACAGTGGCTCAAATGTGAGAGGAAAAGGTAGCCAGCTGCGTGTCGCAGTATGATATAGGTTGAGAATATGGTTGCATCGCATGTGATGGTGGCAGCTTCACTTGCAGAGCCCTGGCGCACAGTTTGTGGAGCAAAAACTAGAAAATCATAGGCAACAACCAAAAAAAGCAAATGATCGCTTTATGCTGAATACCGCGCTGACATTTAAGCGTTGTGCCATCTATTAAAATAACAATTTTTGCGTCATTGTGCCATCGCCCATCGCCATTTCTTTTGATTTGCGCCATCCACTTTTTAAGAAGGCGTAATGATTAAAAAAACCAAGAAATAAAAAATATAGACTTGGGAATATAGACAGAGATAAAGATAGAGACGGAGAGAGATCGATGTAGAGGTACAAGTTGATACAGAATTAGAGTTGGAAATAGAGATAGAAATAGATATGTAGCTAGGTGCACAGGCAAAGGAAAAGATAGACATACTAGTAGTACTGCACAAGGCGCTGGAGGAAGTTTCAATAATAGGACACCTATTGGAGAGCTTGGTTGTTGCGAATCATGGATGGCAGAGTGACGCCACTGCTGGTTCGACAAATGGTTGGATTGTCAAGTTGCCAAGCTTTCTATCTATCCATGTCGCTTTTCCTCCATCTCTCAATCTGTCAACCTATAAATCTATCAATTTATCAATCTATCTCCATGCTATCTATCTATGCTATCTATCTATGCAATCTCTTTAAGCTATCTATCTATGCAATCTCTTTAAGCTATCCAGCTATGCTATCCATCTATGCTGTCTATGCTATCTATCTATCTATCTGTCTGTCTGTCTATCTATCTGTCTGTCTATCTATCTGTCTATCTGTCTGTTTGTCTATCTATCTATCTATTCTTTCTATCTATCTATCTATCTATCTATCTGTCTATCTATCTATCTATCTATCTATCTCTCGCTCTCTCTCTCTCTCTATCTATCTATCTATCTATCTACCTACTATCTATCTATCTATCTATCTATCTCTCTATCTATCTATCTATCTATTTATCTATCTATCTATCTATCTATCTTTCTATCTATCCAGCTACCTATGCTATCTATGCTACCTATGCTATCTATGCTATCTATGCTATGTATGCTATGTATGCTATTTGCCATCGATGCTATCGATGCTATCGATGCTATCTACGCTTTTTATGCTTTCTATCTATCTAGCTATCTATCTATCTGGCTGTCTGTCTATCTATCTATTTATCTATCTATCTATCTACCTACCTATGCTATCAATGCTATCTTTTCTGCCTATCTTTTCTGCCTATCTATCTATGCGATCGATCGATCGATCGATCGATCTATCTATCTATCTATCTATCTATCTGTTTGTCTATCTATCTGTCTATCTAGCTGTCTATCTATCTGTATCTGTATCTCTGTCTCTGTCTTTGTCTCTGTCTCTGTCTCTCTCTATCTCTCTATCTGTATCTCTATCTCTACCTATCTATCTGTCCATCTGTCTCTTGGTTTACTTATCTGACCTCCTAACCTCTTTGATGAACATGTCCCTCGTACTGCGCCTGCCACGCGAAATGCATCTTTGCAGATCCTGTTCAAACGTCCCATGCTTGCCTTCGTCTTGCAACTGCTTCGAAACACGCACGTTTGACTCACTTTTGGTAAGGTGCAGAATCCACTGCTGGCTCGCGGAACCGCATCGTAGCCTCAAAAAGCGGTCCGACACCGCCATTTTTTTTTTACACTTTTGACTTCGCAATGTGCTTCACGCCACAACGCCATCCTAAAAGTGCTTTGAGCCATGTTTGACTTGAAACGTACCTCGCGCCCCAATACTCAATACGTTGCACTTCAACGTCCAAGAGTGGTCCGAACCTGTTTTTTAGTATTTTGACTTCGAAATGTGCTTCGCGCCACAACGGCGTGCAATTTTTCATTTCCCATCTGCCCAGATGGCTCCGCACCTGCCACTTTAGCGAGCCAACTTTTCGACTCTCCGGAGCCACAAATCATTGGAGAAAGGGTGTTTCGCGATTTTTTCTTTTTCGCGCACCTGCATCTTCTTTCTTCTGATTCTTTCCTTCTCTGATCTTCTTTCGTCCATGTTGTCGGAAGTTTAACTTCTAAACTTCCCCGCGTAAACATATTCCCCCTGTTGGGCTCAACTTGGTGCGAAGCTGTCGCCGACGGGGCCCAAGTTGCACCATGTTCAACATAACCTCCACATGCATCACATGGCTTCAGCCCATCTGGGTCGATGTGGGCCCAACTTCAGCTCAACATGGCCCATTGGCGCCAAAAGCGCAACTTGGGCTTACATTGGGCTGGAGCCAACTGGCCCGAGTTCGGCGCAATTTAAGTTAGGGTCGAGTTGGGTCCAAGTGGCTCCTGTTCGGCCCAGCTTAATGCCAAAGATGGCCAAATCTGAAGTACGCCTGCTCCTTTCCTCTTTGGACTCGAATACCCCAAGGAGTGTCTCACAAGAGTCTATGCCAGGAGTGGCGCAGAAGAGTGAGTTTGAAGAGCATTTTGCGAAACTATCCCGCGAGGGTATCTCACAAGAATTTCTTGCAAACTTTTACCTCAGGAGTGCCTTGAACCAGTGTTTGGCCGGTGTGGCTCACAAAAGTGTTTAACGAAACTGCCCACCAAAGAGCCCCGTGGAAATGTCTCGAGTCTCGCGCAGATTGTAGCCGAGCGGTTTTCACAGGAATGGCATAGTTTGTTCTCAACAAAATGTTTCTCTTACAATCATTATCATCATTACGCAGCATTCTTTCCAAATTGTGATGTGCATTCGGGTTCGTGGGTTCTACCAAATTTAACTTTCAATTTAACTTTCACCGCAAAGGACAATAGACACTATCCAAAACACTCCATGCCCGGCCCATGCCTGTTCTTGTTTTACGCAGCCAAAGAGGTGGCCCCCCTGCACATGGTGATCTACATTTTCCTTCCCATAACAATACATGCGGCAAAGTTAGGTCATCAAAAACTTCAGTGAGTCACAATTTCGTTCAAAACTTGATGTTGTTGGGAATGTGGATGCGGCTTTGAATTTTATGACCATGTTGATGTGCTTCACACAAACAGAGCACGCTTCAGAGAAGGATGTGGTATGTTCGGATGTCTTGTTTTTGGGCCCTAGAGATTGTTCATTGAAATGATGAAATGTGAAGTTGTGATACCATTCCCAAAACGACATGTACATTTTATCCTCACCAAATTTCGCGTAGAATTGGAGCGGGAGAAAACTGTTTTAAGGCACGTTTATTTTGTGCATTGAATCCATCAACAGCAACAACAGTAAGGAATTTGCGGACTTGGTTCACCGATAGAAAACACATTTATTCAATTTATTCACGTTCTTGCACCTGCAGGTTTCCTGCAGCTGTTCTCTTGCGTTGCCATGGGTGAGCATGCAAAGATCAATCCTGGACCTTTCATTGAGATCCTGAACAATGTTTGTCCTGCACTCCTTGGTGCGTCCAAGGATGAAATTTCGAAGCATTTTGCGAGCCTTGAAATGATGAACAAAGTGCGGCATTTCATCGGGGATGATCAAGACACTACATTTTTTATAGCTCGAGAATTGATAGACAAAGATGAGGGAAAGAAAGAAAATGAGGAGAAGGATTCGAGGGAGCACAACATAATCACAGAAAACGAAGTGGGTTTTTGTCCACAGGCATGTGCCGTGGCCATTCTAAAGAGGAATCCTTCAACATTCCGTGCTGCCTATGAAGGCACCTTGGACGAGGGGGCAGTGCAAGTAGCTGGGAACTTTGCTTCGCATTTACAGTTCATAACGCTGGGTGCTGAATCGGAGTGGTCTCCCTTTGAACTGGTCCATTTGTACTTGCAAAACAGTTTCGTTCCATTGTTCACTGCTTTCGCAAAAAGAACGGAGGGTGCCAACAAGGCTGTTGGTGAAGATGACCGTGATGAGCAGAAGGTTGGTGTACCCAACGTTCAGCGCAAGATCATGGACCTCAGCATGGCATTGATGCAGTGCCAGCACAACGTTGAAATCGAAAATATTTCTTTGCCAATTGATCCACAGATTGCAGAGGCCTTTGAAAAGGCCAAAGCTGAAGGTAGGACCCTGTCGCTGGAAGATTTCAAAGATCAGATGAATGAATCCACATTCCAGAACCAGCTCCAGAGTGGTGTGAACAAATGGAGCAAGGAAATTCAAAGAGTAGCCAAGATGCAACGCGAATCATCCACTGGAAGCACCACACAGGAAATCAACTTTTGGCTGGGAATGGAGAAGGTCTTGAATGATGCGCAGCAGCAACTGCAGTCACCAGAGATTCAGTTGACATTGAACTTGTTGAAAGGAGCTCGGAGATTCCTTGCGACAATGTCTTTCGAAGCTGACACGGGCCTCAAACCTGCGATCGATAAAGTATCAAACTATTTGAATTTGCTGCGGGACTTTCCCATTAACGAGATGCTCGTCGCAACCACAGTGGAGCAACTGACTCAGGCAGTGAGAACCATTTTTAATCACATGAAAAGGATTCGAAACGCAGTGCAATATCCTCTGTGGAGAGCTTTTCATTTGGTGGAAGCAGTCAGCCGTGATTTGTCAGAGCGACTTCTGAAGATCATGTCCACACAGAGGTTGATGCAGCAAGATGCAGACATGTTTAGTCAGAATATGTCGCAATGTGCGGAGCTGTTTCGTGTTTGGAATGAAGAACTTGGACAGTTTCGTCAACTTGCGCGCGAACAACTCAAGAAACGCGGGAATGAACGCCCTATCGTGAAGATCAATTGTGAACATGAACTGCTACAGATTCGCATTGAAGAACTGCAAAAATTCCGAAGACATCACATGAAACTGCAGGAGATTATCGAGCGGGTACTGCTGGATGGAAAGGAAACGGCTGCCAAAGCTGAAGTCACTGCTGCATATCAGTTGGTGGAGCAGGTGGATGTTTTGGATGTAAGTCGGCGAGGTCAACAGGAATGGGAAAGCACTAAAAAGCGCTATGACAAGTGTATTGACCATGCAGAGAGCGAAATTACTGCCAGACTCCGTGACAAGTTGGGTGCAGCAAAAACTGCCACAGAAATGTTTCGTGTTTTCAGCAGATTCAATGCTTTATTTGTCCGTCCACGCATCCGTGGAGCAATTCAGGAGTATCAAACATCTTTGATCCAGCAGGTAAAGGATGATGTCCACCGCTTGCAAGAAAAGTTCAAAGGGACTTATGAAGGGACGCAGGCTTCCAAGCTGACTAGCATCAGAGGAATCCCACCAACTGCTGGCTTGATCATATGGGCCAGGCAGCTAGAGCGACGCCTTGGAATCTATATGGCTCGAGTGGAGGATGTTCTTGGCAAAGGTTGGGAGAAACATGTTGAAGGAAGTGCTCTGAAACAAGAAGGTGATGCATTTGCGAAGAAGATGAAAACAACTCACATTTTCGAAGAATGGCTTGCAGAGACCAAAGACTCTCGAAAGTTCGATGTGAGCATGCGCATCTTCGACATTCAGCAGGGCTACCAGACTTACATGCTTTTGGTGAATTTTGATGAGCAAATTATCACTCTCTTCAAAGAAGTCCGCAACTTGCAATCTTTGGGTGACTGCCGGGTGCCCTATGCAGTGAAGGTTAGCTCTGACGAAGCCAAGCAGAACTACCCCTTTGCAATGACACTGCAAGAGGCAGCCAGAACTTACATGCAAACTTGTGCGCAGATCACTCCTGCTTTGGCGCCTTTGATGGCCTCCTACCAGCAGGGTGTGCAAGACCTCATTGCAGATGGTCTCCATCTCAAGTGGGATGATCAAAAGATTGAGGGCTACACTCAAAAGCTCTCCGAAACTTAGATCTGCTGAAAGTTATTTTTGATTTTCCCATGGGTAAATCCTCTTTTGATTTTCCCATGGGTAAATCCACCATTTAGTGAATCTACCGGAACTGTTTTTGGTTTTCTGGGGGCATATATTATGCAAATCCCAGGAAAGTGTGTTCCAATTTCAGCAAAAGTTCACCCAGCTGGAGTCGATGGCAGAGCAAATGAATCGTGCCATTGAAAGCTTGGACACTTGCGATCCCAATGCCAAAGACGCCAACGTCGCGGATTCCCTGGCAGCTCGCTTTGAAAAGATGCAGAAGATGATTGATGATATGAATTTGGCAAGTTTTTCCAACATGGATGATTGGGTTGACGGGCTCAACAAACAGATTGAGCAGAGGCTTCTGAAGCTTCTGTCGGCGATAAGTGCGCAATGGCTTCACGAGTTCAAGAAGTGGCCACAAAACGGAAGTAGCTTAATCCAGGAAGCTGCTGTCAGCGCAGCAGTTCTGGAACTGCACATGCAGACTTCACAGTCTGGAATTCGCTTGGTACTTGAGCCTCAGAAAGAGTTTGCCATGACACATTGGATCAGACACTATCATGATAGCCTGGGAATGGTGTGCAATCTGCCCATGTTGCAAGTGGCCCGCTTCGACACCCTGAAGCGTGCATCACGTACAGCTTCTCGGCAGCTCATCGCGCAGGTGGATCCAAAGATTCTGCAAGAAGTCTATGATCATGTCAGCAGCACTTGTGAGAACATGCAGGAGTATGTGTCAAGTTGGATGCAGTACCAGTCCCTTTGGGAGATCAGCACTAGTGCTGTTCATGCACGCTTGGGTGATGATTTGTCAAGATGGTACAGCATGCTGACAGAGATCAACTACTTTAGCAATCGTTTTGAGGCAGCTGATCAGGATATGTACTTCGGGCCAATCGTTGTAGACTACAGCAAGGTCCAATCCAAAGTGAAAGCAAAGTATGACCAATGGCACAGGGAATTGTTGGGTGCTTTTGGTGAGAAGGTCAGCGAGACCATGAACGAGTTCTTCCATCAAGTGAACCAGGGGAGAGAGCGTTTGGAAGCTGTGGACAGCAGTGGAGACTTGACGGTGGTTTGCATGGCGGTGTTGAAGGTCAAGACAAGCGCCGAAAAATGGGAACATCAGTTTGAAGAGCTGCAAAGAGCCCAAAAGCTCCTGGTAAAGCAGAGATACCAATTTCCAGAAGATTGGATGCACATTGAGCAGATTGAAGGTGAGTGGGAGTCATTTGAGCAGATCTTAGCCCGGAGGAACCGCATCTTGGAACATGAGCTGCCAAAGCTTCGCTCAGTTCTGGTTCAGAAGGACAAGCAGCTCGAAGAGAACATCACTCAGCTCTATGCTGAATGGTCTAGTCAGAAGCCAGTGCAGGGAAGTTTGAAGCCCACGAATGCAATGCAAGTCATCAAGGATTTCGATGAGCGTTTGCAGATGCTGCGGGAACAGCACAGCCAGCTTGTTCAGCTCAAGAAGTCCTTGCAGATGGAGGTTGGCGATGTTGAGGCTCTTGCCCCATTGCAAGACGAAATGGGAAGTTTGAAGGATGTGTGGGCGGAAATCAACACCGTGCACAGCCGCGTTGAGACACTGAAAGAGACCCTGTGGACTGCAGTGGAGCCCAAACGCATAAAGACTGCCCTGGAGGATCTGCTGTCCAACATGAAACAGATGGATCGGCGGCTGCAGCAGTATGAGGCCTTTGACCATATCCAAGAGCAGTTGCAAAGCCACATCAAACTGAACCAAGTTGTGGCTGAGTTGAAAACAGATGCATTGAAAGAGCGCCATTGGAAACAAATCGTCCAAATGCTGAAATTGGCAGTTGGTTTCAATGAACTGACCCTTGGACACCTCTGGGATGCCAACCTTGAGAAACACCAGCCTGCAATCAAAGAAATTCTGGGCAGAGCTCAGGGCGAAATGGGCTTGGAACAGTTCCTGGCAGAGGTCCGAGAGAAGTGGAGCAACTACGAATTGGAACTGGTGCCATACAAAAGCAAGTGTCGTTTGATTCGATCTTGGGATGACCTCTTTAACCAATTGGATGAGCACTTGCAAAGCATCCAATCTATGAAGATGTCTCCATACTTCAAATCATTTGAAGATGAAGGTTCAACTTGGGACGATAGACTGAACAAGATCAGAATCGTATTTGACCTTTGGATGGATGTTCAGCGGCGATGGGTCTATTTGGAAGGGATCTTCGGAAGCAGTGCCGACATTCAGCAGCTCTTGCCAAATGAGTTTGCCAGATTCAAGACGATAGACTCTGAGTTTGTAGGTCTCATGAAGAAGGTGGCTGCAAAACCCAAAGTGCTGGATGCTGTGGCCATTGAAGGTGTTCAGAAACAGTTGGACAGATTGTCCGATATGCTGACAGCGGTTCAGAAGGCTTTGGGTGACTACCTTGAAAAGCAACGCTCCCAGTTTGCTCGCTTCTACTTTGTTGGCGATGAGGACCTGCTGGAGATGATCGGCAATTCAAAGGATGTGGCTGCTGTCAGTCGTCATCTTGCAAAGATGTTTGCTGGTTTGTCACAGCTTTCCACTGATCCAAGCAGCCCTGAGCTTGTCAAGGCCATGCAATCACGTGAGGGTGAGACTGTGGACTTCATCAAGTCTGTCAACATCAACGAAGATCCTTCCATTAATGGCTGGCTTTCAAAAACAGAGTCATCCATGCAGGCATCTCTTGGCGAGCACCTGAACTCGTCCATGAATGAGCTCGGCACACTTTTCACTGCTGACGGCAAGATCAGTGAGGAGGAAACCATGGTGTGGGTCTCAAAGTTCCCATGCCAGGTGTTGTTGATGGCAATATTGGCAGACTGGTGTGCAAAAGTGGAAGGGGCACTCAGCTCTGGCACAAGCGATATGCAGGTTGTCTTGGAACGAACTGTGGAGCAGCTGTCTTTTATGGCCGGAAAGGTCATCACCAATGTGAGCAATGCCGTTCGTCAGAAACTTGCCCAGATGATCACTGAAGTCGTTCATCAGCGAGACGTGTCTCGGCAATTGATCTCAGACAAAGTCTGTTCCCCAAAGGACTTCCAATGGCTCCAGCTGATGCGAATGTATTGGAACCCCAGCGAGCCCCAGATCCTGCAGCGCTTGTCCATTTGCATGGCTGATGCGGTCTTCTTCTATGGTTTTGAATACCTGGGGATTGCCGACAAGTTAGTGCAAACTCCATTGACAGACAGATGCTTCCTCACTTTGACCCAGGCACTTCATATGAGACTGGGTGCCAATCCGTTTGGCCCTGCTGGGACAGGAAAGACGGAGTCAGTGAAAGCATTGGGAAATACAATGGGGCGCTTTGTCCTTGTCTTCTGCTGTGATGAAGGGTTTGACTTTCAGGCAATGGGACGGATCTTTGTTGGCTTGTGCCAGGTAGGTGCGTGGGGCTGCTTTGATGAGTTCAATCGCTTGGAGGAACGCATCCTTTCCGCGGTTTCTGAGCAAGTCCTGACGATCCAGACAGGCAACAAGCAGAACAAGAAAGAGATTGAGATCCTGGGAAAGCAAGTTCGCTTGAATTCCAATGTGGGAATCTTCGTCACCATGAACCCAGGTTATGCTGGTCGATCCAATCTTCCAGACAATCTCAAGCAGCTTTTCCGGGCCATGGCCATGACAACACCAAACAAGACTTTGATCGCCCAAGTGAATCTCTACAATCAGGGCTTCATTTCCGCAGAACGCCTTGCCAGCAAAGTTGTGTTCCTGTTTGATCTTTGCAAAGACCAGTTGTCCTCCCAGCCTCACTACGACTTTGGTCTGCGCTCGCTCAAGGCAGTCCTTGCATGTGCTGGATCCATGAAGCGAGAGGAGGTGACGAACATTGGAGCAGAGAAGTTCGGGCAGCTCTCTGAGGATGAAGTGGCACAAAACGAGCAGAAGATTTTGCTCCGCGCGATTTTCGACACTTTGGTGCCAAAGCTGGTGGCACAGGACAAGCCTTTGATGCAAAGTCTCATCTCTGGCGTTTTCCCGGGTGCTGATGTGGGCATCGTCGACAATCAGATCCTGCAGGACGAGCTTCGGCGGCTGTGCAAGCTGCGACACCTCGAGTGCACTGAGAATTTCATGTTGAAATGTATGGAACTCTATCAGATCCAGCGCATTACACACGGGGTGATGTTGGTGGGCACCGTAGGCACAGGAAAGTCAACAGTTTGGCGAACTCTGCTTGATGCAATGGAGAAGTTGGACAACGTCAAGGGAGACGCATATGTTGTGGATCCCAAAGCTGTGTCAAAGGAGGAACTCTATGGGAAGCTGGATCCGACAACCCTGGAATGGACAGATGGAGTGTTCACGGACATTTTGCGTCGAATCCTGTCTGGTCACAGAGGTGAGAATCAGCGTCGCCAGTGGATCATGTTCGATGGAGATGTAGATCCGGAATGGGCTGAAAACCTCAACTCGGTGTTGGATGACAACAAGCTTCTGACCCTTCCAAATGGTGAGCGCCTTGCAATTCCACCGAATGTGCGAATCATGTTTGAGGTCGACACGCTAAAGTACGCTACTTTGGCAACAGTCAGTCGTTGTGGCATGGTTTGGTTTGCAAATGACGTGGTGACCGAGGAAATGATTTGCATGAATGAACTGAAGGCCATCAAGTATGGAAATCTGGAGAAGAATGAGCTGAACAATGAGGGTGAGCAAAGCCTGTCGAAGGAGCAGGCAACCAAGGTGAAGTGCATAGAGGCGCTGGAATCTTGCTTCCATCCTGGCGGTCTTGTTCTTTCAGCCTTGAAGCTCGCTTATGAGATGGAACACATCATGACTTTCACAATGATGCGGGCATTGACTGGCCTTTTCTCTATGGTTCGCAAGGGAATCAACATGGTCTTGGAATACGATGAAACGCATGAAGAGTTTCCGTTGGATGACAATGTTCTGCGGTCCTTCATGCAGAAGTATTTGGTGTTTGCTATTTGCTGGTCATTTGGTGGGGATATGTTCCTGAACAATCGCATGAAGTTTTGCGAGATGCTTGCTGGACATCTGGGGGACGTTCCAGCTCCTGACGGACTTGGAGGAGATACCACGCTGCTGGACTTTGAGGTCCGTGTGGAAGATGGGCAGTGGTATCACTGGGACAAGCGTGTTCCCACCCTGGATGTTGAGCCTGAAAAAGTCGCTGATTCCAGTCTGATCATCTCCACTGTGGATACAGTGCGACATGTGGCAGCCCTGTCATCCTGGCTGGAGGAGAGAAAGCCATTTGTTTTGAGTGGGCCCCCAGGCAGTGGCAAGACAATGACCTTGATGTCCACGATGAAATCGATGTCGCAAGATGGCAGTCTGGAGTTGGCTTCACTGAATTTCTCTGCAGGAACTTCTCCTGAACTTTTGCTGAAAACATTTGATCTGTACTGTGAGACGGTGAAAACGCCTAGTGGCTTGGTGATGCGCCCATTGCAGCTGAACCGTTGGGTGGTAGTTTTCTGTGATGAATGCAATTTGCCTGCAGAGGACAAGTATGGCACACAAAAGGTGATCATGTTCATTCGCCAAATCACTGAGCATGGCGGCTTCTACCGGCCCAGTGACAAGCAATGGGTCTCTGTGGAGCGGGTCCAGTTTCTCGGCGCCTGCAACCCGCCCACTGACCCAGGTCGTCATCCAATGTCGGATCGATTCTTGAGACATGCTCCGGTGATTTGGGTTGATTATCCCGGTCCAGACTCCCTGCGACAAATCTACGGCACTTTCAATCGAGCCATCTTGAAGCTGCAACCTCAACTGGATCGCAGTTGTGCAGATGCAATGACCAACACCATGGTTCAATTCTGGCGCGATAGCGCTGGCAGGTTCACATCAGATCAGCAGCCTCACTACTTGTACTCACCTCGTGAGTTGACACGCTGGAAAACTGCTTTATATGAATGTGTCAAAGGTTGGGATGGCATGACACAAGCCAATCTGATTCGGCTCCTTGTCCACGAGGGACTGCGAATCTTCGTTGATCGACTGGTCTTTGAGGAGGAACGGCAATGGAGTGAAGAGCTGTTAGATGAGGTTGTGCAGCGAGAGTTTGGATGCGGCGCAGATGTGCTGCAAAGGCCAATTCTTTTCAGCTGCTACTTGGATGAGCAGCATCGCTATCGAGATGAGACCCGGGAAGCTCTCCGGGACTTTGTGAAGAAACAGCTGAATGTATTCTATGAAGAAGAGCTAGATGTAAGGCTGGTGATTTTTGACTCCGTCCTGGATCACATTGTTCGCATGGACAGGGTCTTACGGCAACCTTTGGGGCACCTTCTGCTGGTGGGTGCTTCTGGCGCTGGGAAGACAGTTTTGTCCAAATTTGTGTCATGGCTAAATGGCCTCAGCGTGTACACACTGAAGATTGGCCGCAACTATGATGTCCTTGCATTTGAGGCGGATGTTCGTGTGGTCATGAAGCGTGCGGGTGTGAAGGGTGAGAAGATTACCTTCATTTTTGACGAGTCCAATGCCCTGGGCCCAGCTTTCATTGAGCGAATGAATGCGTTGCTCGCTTCAGGGGAAGTCCCTGGACTCTTCGAAGGAGATGAGTACACTGCTTTGATCCATGAATGCCGGGGAGCCAACATCACCGGGGTAGACGATGCTGAGATCTTCGCCAGGTTCACCAAGAGGGTCCAGAGAAATTTGCACATTGTCTTCACCATGAATCCTGCCAATCCAGACTTCTACAACCGTTCCAACTCTAGTCCAGCACTTTTCAATCGTTGTGTGATTGACTGGTTCGGCGATTGGCCACAAGAAGCCTTGCTTCAAGTTGCAGCGGACTTTACTGCAAGCATGCAAATTGGCGATGACACCTTCACAGGCGACACAGCAGGGCCAGGAGAAGAGAAGGACGCTTTGCGGCATGAGAAGCTGTCAGAGACCATTGTGGCCTTCCACCAGCAAGTTGATCAAACCAATGCAGATTTGAAGAAAAGTGCGCAGCGGTACAATTTCATCACTCCGAGGGATTTCCTGGACTTTATCAACCATTTCATTCGGTTATTTGATGAGAAAAGAGATGAGGTTCTGGACCAGCAGAGCCACATTGATGGAGGGTTGAAAAAGCTGAAGGAAACTGAGGATCAAGTGGCGAACCTGCAGTCCGGCCTTGCAGAGAAGGAAAAGATTCTCACCGCCAAGAACAAAGAGGCAGAGGAAATGATGTCCCAGATGGTGAAAGGACAAGGTGAAGCTGAAGAACGGAAACAAGCAAGTCAAAAACTCCAAGGCGAACTTGCTGAGCAGTCCAAAGTCATCGATGAAAGAAGAGGCGTCATTCAGAAGAAGATTGAGGAGGTGGAGCCTGCATTGGAAGCTGCAAAAAGCGCAGTGGGAGCAGTGAACAAGCAGGCCCTGGATGAACTACGATCTATGAACAAACCCCCAGAGCATGTGAAGATGGCAATGGAGGCTGTGATCCTCATGGTTCGCTCAGACATTGCTCCAGCCAACATCAACTGGGAGGTTGTCCGAAAAGTCATGCGAGATGCCAATTTTATCCCCAGCATTCTTGAGTATGATGCCGAACAGCTGAAAGACAGCACCCGTGAAACCTTGAAGAAGAAGTACCTCAAAAACACAGCGTGGGATGTCTCCAGAATCAAGCAAGCATCAAAATGTGCCGGTCCTGTGGCTCAATGGGTTGAAAGTCAGCTTCAGTTTGCAGATTTGTTGAACATGATGGAGCCAATGAGGAATGAGTTGCAGCAAATGCAGGAGCAGGCCGACAAGAACAAGGTCGAACTGGCAGCATGCGAAAAGGTCTTGGGTGAGATGGAAAGCAAGATCCAGCAGTATAAAGAGCAGTATGCTCAGCTGATCACTTCCGTCAACCAGATCAAACATCAGATGCAGCAGGTTCAGGAGAACTGCACCCGCTCCACACAGCTACTGACGGACCTATCTTCTGAGAAAGTTCGATGGCAAGGATCCTCCAAGGGGTTCCAAGAGCAGACGGCAAGCATGATTGGAGATGTGTTGATTTGTGGTGCTTTTTGCACTTACATTGGTTTCTTTGACCTGTTCATGCGACAGAGGGTGGTGGCTCTCTGGCGTGAGAGGCTGGATGACGCTGAAATCAAGCAGAAAGAGGACCTCGCTGTGATTGAATACCTGTCCAAGCCATCAGAACGGCTGCAATGGAAACAAAACGCCCTGCCGGATGATGACCTTTGCTACGAGAATGCCATTATCATGCGGCGCTTTCTGCGTTACCCTTTGATCATTGACCCATCTGGGCAGGCCATCACCTTCCTGACCAACGAATTCAAGGAGAAGAAGCTTCTGAAGACTTCATTTGTTGAAAACAGTTTCATGAAGAGCTTGGAGACTGCTCTACGTTTCGGAGCACCCTTGATCGTCATGGATGTGGACAAGGTGGACCCCATTTTGAACAATGTTCTCAACAGAGAGACTCACAAAAGTGGTCCTCGCGTTTTGATAACCCTGGGTGATCAAGACATTGATTTCAGTCCAGCCTTCGAAATGTACATGTGCACTCGGGATTCGACAGCTCAATTCACCCCAGACTTGTGCAGCAGAGTGACCTTTGTGAACTTCACTGTGACACCTTCATCTTTGCAGAGCCAGTGCATGAATGCCTTATTGAAGTCTGAAAGGCCAGATGTGGACAGGAAGAGGGAGGATCAGTTGAAGTTGCAAGGAGAGTGCAAGGTCAAGATGCGAGAACTGGAAGAGCAGCTTCTCCATGCTCTTTCCAATGTCGAAGGATCGATCTTGGAGGATGTGAAGGTGATAGCTACGCTGGAGAAGATCAAAAAGGAGTCTTCAGAGATTCAGGAGAAGCTGGGCCAGACTGACGCCATCATGCAGGAAATCAATGAGACCAGTGCACTTTACGACACCGCAGGCGAGGTAGCTGCAAACTTGTACTTCATGTTGCAGAAGATGGGTGCCATGCACACTCTCTACCGCTATAGTTTGGCTTTTTTCTTGGAAGTCTTTGAGGCATCAATCAAAACAGAACTGGCAAAAGATTTGAGCTACGAGAAGCGTTTAGAGGCCATTCTCGAGAAACTTTTCGGCAATTTGTTCCTTCGTGTGGGACCTGGGCTTCAAGAAGCAGATGTCTTGGTCTTTGGTTTGCAGTTGGCTCAGGTCAAGGCTGAAAGCGGAGCTTCCACATTTCCAAAGCCGGAAATGGATCTTCTGCTGAAAGGTGCTGCGGTGGATGTCATGAAGTCAGCAGCCGCGCCACTTGCGGAGCAATGCCGCGAGGTGTTGAAGTCCAAGCTGAACAGCCAGCAGCTTCGAGCCCTTCAGGATTTGCACTTGCTGCCATGTTTCAGTGGTTTGGTTGGAAACATCCAGGCTAAGGAATCTGAGTGGCTGCAGTTCATGGAGCACCTGGAGGCAGAACTTGCCATCCCCACTGGCTGGGAGAAGCCAGGTGAAGGGTCAGGCGAAGTAGCAAGCCTCATTCAAAAGACTTTGATCCTCAAGGCCCTGCGTCCAGATCGACTCGTTTTTATTTCTACCGCACTGGTTGAAAGTGTGCTTGGAAAGGGTTTCTTGGACCTGCCTGCCTTCAACTTGGCTGAGATCATAGCGAAGGACAGCAAAGCATCTTCCCCGATCATGATGGTCTCCGTGCCCGGCTTTGACCCCAGTGGAAAAGTCACCGAGCTGGCACAGGTGCAGAAGAAATCATTGCAGTCAGCGGCCATGGGTTCTGAAGAAGGCTTCAATGTGGCTGATAAGGCCATCAAGGCTGCATCCAATGCAGGCACTTGGGTGCTTCTGAAGAATGTTCACTTGGCCATCAACTGGCTCTCGGAATTGGAGAAGAAATTGTATGGCATGAACCCGCAGCAAAATTTCCGACTTTTCCTCACCATGGAGTTTAATCCTAGGATTCCTCCAAACCTGATTCGCTTGTCGAGGGTTTACGTCTTTGAACCACCATCTGGAGTGCGGGCATCTTTGCGCAGATCTTTTGCACAAGTGCTCCCAGCAGACCGTACCGATCGGCAACCTGTGGAACGCTGTAGGCTTCACTTCTTGCTGGCATTCCTACATGCGATAGTGCTAGAGCGACTACGCTTCTTCCCAGTCGGTTGGAGCAAGAAGTATGAGTTCAGTGATGCGGACCAAATGTGCGGCAGGGACATCATTGATTCCTGGCTGGACAGCGTGTCTAGTCATGGTCAGCTTTCCAATGTCAGCCCGGACAAGATCCTCTGGGACGCCCTTCGCTCCATTCTGAGTGAGTCAATTTATGGAGGGCGCGTTGACAATGAATTTGATCATGCGGTTCTCAAGGCCTTCATCAATCATTTGTTCCGAGCAGAATCCTTTGAAAGAGATTTCCCATTGAACATGGAATCTTCTGCAGAGCACTCCTTGCGCTCACCAGATGGCCGCAAGCGAGAGCAGTTCCTGGAGTGGATTGACAACTTGCCAGCAAAGGGTAGCCCTACTTGGGTTGGGCTGCCAGTCCATGCAGAACAAATGCTGCGCATCAACCGTGCCAATCACACGCTCCAGCGTTGGCTGCTTCTTCAGGGCAACACGGGAACATTAAAAGCAGAAAAGAAGAAAGAAGGAGAAAAAAGGAGAGCAAGTGCCCTCATCAATCCTTTGGCAGATTTGGGAGCAAAGGTCCATGAGATGCTTGAAAATCTGCCTGATTCTCTGGAGCAGCTGCAGCGATCTGAAGCATCTCTTCGAGATCCTCTGTGGCGTTGCTATGACAGAGAGGCTGGCTTTGGCAAGTCGCTCCTGAAGAAGGTCCGACAAGACTTGTCCCTTCTATCGGCAGCCTGCGAAGGCACAGCCAAGAGCACAAATGAAGTTCGTCAACTCATTCAAGACCTAACAACCGATCAGGTGCCCAAGGCATGGCAACGATTTGCAATGGCTAAGGTAACTGCCACCCAATATTTGGGTGACCTCGTCAAGAGGTTGGAACAGCTGCGAACTGTCGTTTCCTGCAGCTCTTTGCAAAAGCACCGACTTTGGTATGGCGGCCTTTTCTTTCCTGAGGCTTTTCTCACAGCTTCACGACAGGCAGTAGCACAAGAGAAGAAAGTTTCTCTGGAGGAGCTGAATCTACTGGTGCAGATTGGTGGGGATGCACCTCCTCATGATGATGCTTTCGAGATGACGGGATTACACTTGGAAGGTGCTGCCTGGGCCAATGGACAGTTGGTAGTGACCGACGAACTGTCGGTTGCACTGCCCCTACTTTGGCTGCGCTGGGTTCACATCGACTCGCCAGAGTTCAAGCAGACTGCAGACTACTTGAGAGTGCCTGTGTACCTGAACACCAGTAGAAGCTTGTTGATCACGGCCTTTTCGCTCAAGACGCCCAAAGATATTCCAAATGCAGTGTGGGTGCAAAGAAGTGTTGCAGTGACAATATGGACGAAACAGTGAGCCAAATTGAGCCTGGGACCTCAACCAATACTTTCGCAGTTCATGGGTTGAAAAGTGCAAGCCACAGTCACAGAGGGTGAGAGAGACGGAGAGTTGTCCAGTTTCTGCAGCATTTTTTGCACCTCTCCATGTTTGCAACATGGTCAGTTACTGGAATGATTTGCTTGCATGGTCGGGTTTCGCTGTGTCAGTTTTCCAGGCAGGACCGGAAAGTACTGTACCTGTGTTTTTGCCACACACTGCTCATCTGACGCTCATCGGCTGCAGCTGTTTTGGATATTCGATGGTTGGTGACGCCATGGATGCCAATATTGCGTTGGGAGCTGCTGCCTCACGCTTAGTTTGAAGCTGGGCAGATTTTGCAAGTCCAGTCCAGGCACAGCCCTAGCCTTATTAACTAGCCATGCTTTCCATGCTTTCAGACTTTGAGAATTGCAATAAGAAGATATAAGAGGTGTATGTGTATGACTATAAAATATTATAAACACCTGCCGAGGTGGCAGCTGGTGGTGTGGCAGGGTTCGCATCCAAAGGCAGTGTCCCATCCCTTGTTGCTGGCGGCATTAGTGGCCTTGGCTTGATAGCTTGCGGACGTACCTCTAACTTCAAAGCAGCTGCAGTAATATCAGCAACTTGGCACTCACTTGTCGTACAAGACATTCTTGCAGTACTTAGCATGGTATGGCATGGTCATCCCTATTTCCAACAAAAACCGAGGCAATTTTGACGCTGATCATGAGCATCAGATTTGCCAAAACAAAGAAAGTCATGCCCGCGGGCATGGTGGCAATCCTGAGCTCCGGTGGACTCATCTTCAACTTGCTGAAAATCAGGCAGTAGAATCAGTAGAACTTGAACGGGGCAAAAAATGGTTTGGCAAAGCGGTGCAAGAAAAGCACCCATTGCACACAGATCTCACTATATGCGCAGATGAAAAAGGGTCCTTGACCTTCTTGTTGGCGTGCAATGCGAGATGTCGAATGAGAAAAAAGTCGAGGTGAGCAGAAACAATTCGAAGCTGTTGGGCTTGAGCATACTGGATGAAGATTTGTTAAGTGTGGTGAAAGATTTTCAAATCCTGGAACCCAGCCCAGACTCTTGCTGTTGTCTCCTCTCATTCTGACTCTGCTCTATTTTCCGCATGTAGCTTCAATGAAGCTTCCTGGTCGAAACGTCCCCTGCTCAGAGCAAGCTTCTTCTTTGATTCCAACTGACCCTGGGAGCTTCCCAAGTACTGTTGTGTCATTTGAGGCTTGCTGGTGCCACCAGTGGGAGCTTCAGATTGCGTTTCGATGCTGGGTTCGTGATGATTTAGCGTGGTGCTGGGCTAAGGCCAAGGCAGCAATTCCCACTCAAATGGCAAACTTGTGCTAATGGGCCTCCGCCCCTGCCAGAGGCGTTTAGAATTCAATTCAATGGCATAAAAAGTACGGCAAGTCTGCAACTCTGCGACTGTGATATACTGTGATCAGGTTGCCCGTCTATCCGACCGCGTGATCCGAGTGCTTGGAAGGAACCCAAGGCACGAGCCTCACGGAAGCTTCAAGCCTTCAAGCGTGATGTGCTAGTTACTGCCAGCTGTTCTATGGGCGCTCCAAGCCTGGCCGAGTCCTTTTGCATTGACTGGTACAAACTTGTACCTAGCGAGAGCCTCGGTCTTGTGTTGCTCCCATTGCTTTCAAGAAGTTCAGCTGACGTGAAACTAAGATCGCAACAACATTTCAATCCTTTTCGCGGTCTGAAGGTTGGCACCGGAGAAGAACGTATTCTTGTAGATGCTGGTGAGGGGAAGCCTGGTGTTTTGGAGGCATGTCTCGAGATACTTCCACCAGCAGAGTGGATTGCCTTTAATCCTTGACGCCATTTGGATTCATTTGCAGGATTTGCTGCAGACAATGAAGCAGGAAGGCTGCAAGAGCCTTTCGCAAGTTGCCTCGGTCTCAGTGTATTTGGTGCCCTTGGCAAGTACACAGTGTATTGACAGTACTGATGTATATTGTCTGCTGCATATTTACAACTTGCGTGGTTCCGTTTCCAGGTTATCACTCATTGGCATTTCGACCACATTGGAGGAGCACCCAAGCCTGCATTGGTTCCACAATGCTTGCTCTTCTTTATGGGTTTGATTTTGGTCATTTCTTGCATCATGTCGAGTCCTCCTTCTCTTTATCTCTTTATGGTACATACACGCAGAGAGAGAGAGAGAGAGAGAGAGGAGAGAGGAGAGAGGAGAGAGGAGAGAGGAGAGAGAAGAGAGAAGAGAGAAGAGAGAAGAGAGAAGAGAGAAGAGA
>Ga0126342_10003053_pt1 | contig 27185 bp, 20 predicted proteins | sample Cyp1metagenome_FD_92528 | JGI IMG/M metagenome (GOLD analysis project Ga0126342, IMG submission 92528) | Coral microbial communities from Lord Howe Island, Old Settlement Bay, Australia - Cyphastrea 1 metagenome | ecosystem: Host-associated > Invertebrates > Cnidaria > Coral ... | reverse complement strand
GCCAGACCTCTGTGCATATGGCATAGTTTTGTGGCGTTTGCTCTCGAGGGAGCATCCCACAGGCTGTATACAGCTTTTGTGCAGAGAACCGGGGCAACTTGGTGAACTGAGGCGAAAAGGGATATATATGATTCCCAAGTATGTATTTGCATATATCTAGTAGTTATTTCATATATCTAACGATAAACTGCAAAAGGAGATGGTTTCTTGTTGTGGTTCCCATTTAGTGGCAAATTCCTGCCTGCCGACTCGGCCTCATTCTTATCATCTATATAAAAATGGGCAATCATCATCATCATCATCACCATCATCATCATCATCATCATCAATTGTTTATTTGTTGATGCTTTCATAGGCAAACCATCCAACTAAAACAACTAAATGGACCAGGGCTTCCATAGCTATATTAAATTACTGGAGAGTAGTTGGCTCTTGATTTTCATCCACAAACTGGGAATCTCCAGCAATAACCAGCAGGTTTGGGAATAATCCCGTCCCCCTAATACTATATAAACCCCGACATTGTTACAACTATGTGTAAATCCCAAACTCCACCATGGTTTCTGGGCGGTGTGTAACATTAGAGGAATGGAATTAATGAGAATATCATGGATACTAATTGAATATAACTGATCATAACGGGAAACAATGAGATATTAGTGATATTACATGATATTACATCATATATATATATAAATAATTATGTATATATATGTGTGTGTGTGTGTTACCCTTCAGTAAACTAACACAGCTCGCATTCGATCGCAGGATCTCTCTTCGCAGGACATCCCATCGTCATTGCCGCTCGACTCTGGCGATGCAGTTTTTATCAGTTTTCCATGTACCTAGACACTCCATTTACCCGTAAAAACGGGTTGCTTACCCCATAAGTTTAGTGTTTGTTGGCTTTGTTTGCTAGTTGGTTTATGGGTACTCAAAAAGTGTCTTGGTAAAATGCCTGTAACGTGTTGCTTTCAAGGAAATTTCGTTTCAGGCTAGTTGACAGTGTGCTGTTTCTTCCTTGTCCTAGCCCCGTTGTTCAACACTCTAGCTTCCCAGTGTATAGGCAAACTCTGCTACATGCACTTTGCCGCCGGGTCTCCCAGACGTCAACGTTACCTCAAGCACTTGCAGACCTGAAGCGATGGATCATTCATGCAGCAAATTGATACAAATGCGTGAATTGATTCCAGAGACTTGTATTATCTTTTAATCCATGATTGATCCCTGATTCCCGGGTATTTTATGGATTGGAAGTGATTCTAAGGATATCTCAAGTGTAATCACAAATAACAAAGCCAGTCCCACTTGGGTAACCATTTTTGGTTCAAACATGGAAGTCATGTTGCAGCGACAATTTTCGAAGTGAGCTTGGCAAGAGCCTCCAGTGTTTGCCAATTTCATCCTTAAATCCTTCGCGGTTACAACATTTGGGTAAACGTATTTCTTTTGGCTGTGTAGTTTAACACTTTGATATATATTTATAAGTTTGTTTCTGCCATACATGGGATTAAAAAATGGACCATGGCATGTTTGTCAAGATCAAACCCAACAACTGGGATGATTTGTTTCACCATGTTCCATGGCCAGGCGAAGCAACAGTTACTATCCCCCAGTTGGCTCTTCCAGCCGGGCGGAGCATTGAACCCTAGTTCATAGCTAATTTGCTTTGTTAATCAGCTTAGCTATCTACCCGGTGGCTAGGAGGGAGCGGTTGGGATATTTATACGTGTATATATATATATTAATATACATATATGTATATACATGTATGTATGTATATATATATATGTATATGTATATATATATATGTAAATATATATATATATATATGTAAATATAATAATATATATAGTGGCATCCATATTCCCAATCAGGAAACCCATATTTGATAGGAGAATACCTTTGGTTTGCAGCGAAGATGTTTCCTTAAAGTGCCAAGTAATCCTAAGTTTCCCTCCAGAGTTTCCAGGCGACTTAGTCTCATTGGCATTTCGCTGTCGGAGCATGACGGATCGCCAGTGGAGCCAGGCCGCGTTTGTCTGTAGGATTTGCATCTCTCTACCCTCAGTAGATAGTCATGAAATTGGGGAAGCATGTTCCAGACCATTGGGAATATAGGCTGCCCAATACTGAAGGGTGATTTTGTTCTCGGCCATGCTGGCCAACTGGAGGCAAGTCCTATGTCCAATGTAGTAAAACGTAAACCCATGTAAACACAATGACAAAACCACAAATAGGGACGGTTTTAGGGGATGGGTTCTGCCATAATTGTGTAGATTCAATATTATATCCTCTGGTAAACTAACATAGGTATGGAAAATCACAATTTCAATAGGTAAATCTTCGAACTCAATGGGCCATGGCTTCCAGTTCGCAAAGTGTTAGTTCACTAGAGGCTCGATAGCAACTCCATGCAACTCCCGTGTAGATGGAACAGTAATGTATCACTATTTTAGTGCGATTAGTTTGATGTTCTATCATTTTATCTCTATCTTTTTAAGGGGTCTACGAGAAAAACTTAAAGTGCCTTTGCTAAACTAAATATTAAACTAACTATAGGCTATCTATAGCTTATGATAGTTTCTATTTTGTTCCTTTTTAAAGTTAGTTACTATTATAATCTTTAAAAGTTGTATTATAACTGTATCCTATTTACTATTATAACAGTTTCTATTACCCATATCCAACGACAACCTTTTATGGTAACCCAGTCCGAAACCCACGATCGTACGAACCAGGCCGGAGATGTCTTCGAGGCTGGTTGTTATCCCCAGATTTTTTTATGGGAAAAAATTAAACGGGAAAGAAACCAAGCATTTGGATGGGAATCTCATTGGGATATCATTGGACAATATTATGTATATATATGTAATATACCATAGATATAACCAATTAAGACTATATATATATATATATTTGAGCTTTGTCTGCAATTGGAACCCCAAAATGCATTGGTGGATCATCATGTTCCCTTGAGACCAGCCATCAGAGCTCCTGCAGGTTTTGCGAGACATGCTGCACGAGGACGTTACGCTTGAGTTGGCCTGGCAGTGTTGATATTGCTTGAAACCATTTGGCTGGTGGATGCTGGTGCTTTCAAAAGCTGAATCACGAAAAATTGCTACAAGATTTGATCTTTACTGTTTGGTGACTTTAAAAAAAAATATACTGTAATTGGTCTGGGCTGGCTCAACCACAAACGGTGACCACAAAAGACACTCTTGAAGACCCAAAAGTATCCGAAAGAGGAGCCGTGAAGGACAGATATCACGGATCATTTGTTGTTGCGTATTCATAATTTTCATGGAAACTATTGGAACATCTACCCTCCATGTTTAAAATGGTAAACTAAATGGGCCATGTTCATTTTTCCATGTTTATTTTTCCATACCGATCTTTTGAATTACCAGAGGGTATATGAGAGTGTCTTAAAGTGTCCCACTAAAATATGTTTATGGAGGGATTATCCATACTAGTGCTAGAGCTAGAAAAAGATGGCAACATCATACGTAATGTATATACATATATCTATATATATTAAAATAATATTAACATATGTTGTATCAATACAACATATTATATGTTTTTATTATTATTATGTTATTATTATTAATTCTTATTATTATTAGTATTATTATTGCTAATTATAATATTAATATTATTATTATCATCATCATATATTATTATTATATATTATATTATTTTCATTATGTTTTTATTATTATCATCATTATTATATATATATACAATTATATACATATATACATCACATCCCCCATTTGATCCATGGGTTACCCTACTTTGAATTAGCATCGATCGTGGTTTTCCCCATTTTCTGTGGCAGGTGGATGGACGTCTCCTCTCGTCTGAGTCGGCTGAGTGGGCACGTGCCGATTCCGATGCCGGCCATGCGGCATCCAAGCCCGCTGGGCGAAACGAAGAGGCCGTTCGGAACGGCCGTGGAGGTCAAGAAATGGGGATATGACCAACAAAAATGGTGAATCACTGTGAAATATATGGGAATATCATGATTTTTATGGTGTATGTTCAGTCATGATATATCATGATATCCAAGGTTTCACTCTAGAGATTCCATGGTTTTTAGATATCTCCAGTGGAATATGAATGTTCGTGACTTGATGGGACTCATGGGACTATGATGATATTGATGTGATTTCATGCGTATATTATATATATATATATATGTATATGTATATATATACGTATGTCTATATATATATATATATGTCTATATATATATGTATATATATATATACCATCATCATGATCCATAAGCAACACATGAGGGATTTAACCAACAAATGGGGATATACCAGTATAACCTAAGGTAGATGGTATTTATAACATTTTACAACCACAATGGGAATCTACCGGGATATAATCGGAATAGATTGACAACCAATACGATGATATGTTACATCCACATGCGTTGGATTACAGTAGTATCATCTTTTCCGAGAGAAATCGAGCGATTCTATGGATACCAATAAGCCCATTTTCCCACACGCCCGTATAGCAACCCCCAAACAGATAAATAAAATGATAATATATATATATATCTATATCTATACATGTATACGTGTGTATATATATATATATACTACATACATCAATGATGCCCCAATTTATTTTTTTTAGTGGGTGATCAAGCCAACCATGATGGGCAAGTAATGGGACACCACCAGAAATTTGGTGATACCCCACCACTGGGTGGATTCAACAATGGACAACTGGATTGTTAATGTTTTTTTTTAATGGGATACAACCAACAACATGGTTTTCTACATCGTACATAACTTAACTTATAAATTGGATAGAATTCTACCGCTTGCCAATCCCTTTCCCCTAAAGTAGTCCCAAAAGAATGGGACCTTATAATCAATAGATCGGCAGCATTCCACGAGTAGACCTTAGTAACAGTAGACCCGTCTTTCTGCGGTGTTGATAGGTGGGTGCGAATTGACTTCCTTACTGAACTATTGTTGGTCAAATATGGAGGTTTCCTAAAATAGGGGTACCCCTGTTCATCATCCATTGATGGATTTTCCATGAACTAAACCATCCAGCTATTGGGGTATCCCCATTTATGGACACCACCGTCCGGCAATTGGAACATCATCCAACTACTGGTTTGTGGTTTCAAACATTTTTTAGTTTCCATTACCCTTTGGTTATTTAACACAGCCATGGAAAATGGCCCATTTATAGATGGTTTACCTATTAAAAATGGTGATTTTCCATGGCTATGTTACTGTAAATAACCAGATGGTATATATATATATATGGGATAATCCTTCCCATTGACTAGTATGTTTTAAGATTGTTAAAACCACCAACCAGAACTAAGCCACGTGGGTCTTCGCTCGCCACGTGAGGAGTGAACCCAGCGATTCACCGGTGGCACACAGGAGAAGCTTGGCGGAGGTGGGCCCGCGCTTGCGGATTCCCGGTTTCAAACGTGGCTGGAAAATGCTGGAAAATCTCCCAAACGAAATGGAGATTTAAATGGAACAGTCATGTATAAATGGAGATTTTGATGGTTTTGTTTGGGATTTTGCTGAGCCTACTCTCCAAAAACCTGAGATTCCATTTAGGGTTGATTTTGGGGCCCAAAAACCTGCTCAGAATATCTCAGAATGGTATTTGGAGCAGCAGCGTGACGACTTATTGGAGATTCTGTTTGCAGAAATTGGTGCCATCTCAAAAAGAAATGATAACTTGGCGATTTTTTGCTTAACATGCCTCCAAGTAACAGAAATCTGAAAACAATTGAACACCCCTTGAATCCGGGGAGTTGTCAAAAAAAAGAGATGGAGCATTCTGACTTTCAAAATGCACGAATCGAATTCAGCAAATTCAGCCTGATTTGCCGGGGATGTCTGAATTTACGAGGCTGCCAGTATGGCCTTTTCAGCTGTCACGGCTTCTCTCTTTTGGTGCCTCGATGGAGATGCTGGCTTCCAATATGGAAAATCCCTTAGAGCTTGAAGTTTTTTAACGGGACAATTTCATCTAAACATGAGGATTTTCCATTATGTTAAAGAACCAGAGGGTATCTAGATTGCAATGGTTCAGTATGTTGTTTTTGAAATTTGAGGATATCATTGACCATAATTGGGGATTTGTGGTGACATGTATAACATCTTATAACTGTCGTCAATAGTTTACGCAATAATAATGGGTATATATTCGGTACATATATATATATACATTTGAGGATAACATAGAACTGACCAATTTTCAATGAAAAACGGATAGGTCCGAAGGATATTTTTACAAGGCAAATGACCAACTTTGAATGGGGATTCTTGAGGGAGAACAAGCTGACGCCAATGAGAAGTCCACCCATGGGGACACCAATTTTGTGAGTTCTCCATATCTTCGAAAAGCACCAAATTGTCTAATGCGTTGATGGGGAGTGTACCGAGTGTACCGAGTGTACCTTGCCAAAAGCGATCATCAAACGTCGCTGGCTGGAAAATCCGCCATTTAGTTCCATGATTTTCCCAGCTATAAACATCCATTTATAGGGGGTTTCCCAGCTATCCACGTTTGCCAGAGGGTATGACAATTGTTTGGTATTGTTTGTCCATGCCTGAGAAAACGATGCCACTTGACTTTCATTGTTCGATTGGCGTCTCCATTCCTAACCTGACCAGTATTTCAGCTTTCATTTCAATCTCACCTTCACATGTAGCAACAAAAAATAGCGTCCTTTCAAGAGGTCTAGATCTTCCAGGAAACAATCTGATACAACGATTCGGTCAGACCAATCGGTTGTCGAAATCCCATAGCCTCACCGCAGCCACCATCATCCTCATCGAAAAAACATCATCCATCATCCATCATCATCATCATCATCATCGTAACCATCTTAACCATCATCATGATGATTAATCAACCGCTGCTTTCTCTACCCTAGTATCATCTCTACCACTTGCAAACCATTTCTGATGATGATACAGTATGGCTTTGTCCAGAAATGTGGTACTGCTAACTTGTACCATTACGCAGCATGTGCAGCAGACACACCCATATTCCCTGATATTAATGGTGAAATGCCGATGGTAAAGTCGTATTGAGTCCCTTGTTTTCATGGTGATGTTCCCATTTTCATGGTTAGATGGCCATAACTGCCGATATTGATCATTGCCCTCTGGTATCCTCTGGTAATCAATCATGGCTTGCTGGAGAATCTTTCATTCATAATGCTTTCCATTTAAATGCCCATTGATAGGTGTCCCAGCTAGCCATGTTTGCTTGCTGGAGGCTAGCCCCTTTTTAACCTCCGAGGCAGAATGGTACGGAAGAGCCAGTGCCACGAGACGAAGAGCCGGATCCGGCAGGTGAGGGGTGATTTTGGAGGGGATTTTCCTTGGGGTGCTCTGGATTGGTGTGGGAAAATCTTAACCGGAAACCATTGTTTCCCCTCAATATTTTTGGGTGTTCCTGTTTGACTTCCAAACAAGACCAATCCAATGATAGTGATACCCTCCGGTAATCAAACATGGCTAGCTGGGAAATTCATGGAAATGGAAAACATCATGTATGAATAGGAAGATTTTTACAGCAAGCCATGATTGATTACCAGCGGGTAATCCTTATGAAATCTATCAACCTAGCTTCAGATTTCGGGGTCACTTCATATCAGGTTCCCATTTTTATCAAGATGCCATTTCCGGGAGTTTCCTGTGGAGGATGATCTGGGGTTTTGCCCCCAATCCAGAAGTGGTGAATCACCATGTTTCACAATGGGAATTGAAGCATCTAAAAAGAGATGGCATAGGTAGATCGGTGCAGAATGGGTGTTTTATGTTTCCATATATTGGGAACAATGATCCCAACTGACTTTCATATGTTTCAGAGGGGTAGGTATACCACCAACCAGTATATGTACTGTATAATATATATATAAATATAATAGCCAATGAGGATCTGGTTCTGGGGTTCAAATATGTTTTGTTCTCTTCACCATGGGCACATTAGCTATGATTAGTTGCTGTGACATGCACTGACTTATATCGGTGTGTATCGTTTTATATCCACAATTGATGTTTAATTGCATGGTTGATTGCTGTGACTTAGACTTATGGGTGTCTATAAGTCTACATCCACACAACCTATGGTTAATTGTATAGCTTGTTAAATGCATGGTGAATTGCATGGTTAATTGCTCTGACTTGTTGGTTTCACGATTTCACATCCACAACTCATGATCAATTGCATGGTGAGTTTCTGTGACTGATGGGCTTGCATCATTTTATTCCCAACAGCGAATCTGTTGGGTTTCAATCTCTGGGGCCGGGGACTGCTCACACGAAAATGCACGCCCCGAAAAACCAGAACAGTCCTGGAACCTTGCTGGAACCTTTCGCTGTTGGGTTGCAAAGCTGGGCTAATATCCATGATGGACGCTTAGTTGTATGGTTAGATTCCGTGACTTTTGGGGCTTGTATGGTTTTATATCCATGATTGACAGTTAATTAGTTGAATGGTGAGATTCTGTGACTCATGGCGGTTGTATCATGGTGCACCCACAACCGATGGCAAATTATGTTAATGGGCATGTGCGATTGTATATATATATATATATCTCCATGATTGGTGGTTAATTTCATGGTCAGTTTCTGTGACGTATGGGCTTATCTATATATATATATTATCACTTTTAAAGCCAGGAATGATTGTCCATTGCACGCATAGTTTGTGTGACCTCTGAGAATTGATGTTCAATTTCATGGACTGATGCTAAGTTGGATGGCAGATTCTTTTTGGCATGTTGGGATATATCTTCAATCATAATTCATGGATATTTTCACTAGCACAAGATGGCACAAAACTTCATAAACACCCACACATGGTGGTGAGGCCTGAGTTTGTACTACCGGACTTTATTAGTGAGGGTTTCTTAAGTCATGTGGGATCCCCGGGCGTCACCGTGTCAGGTGCTGCTCCAGTGGAGTCCCACAGCGCTTGCCTCGGTGCGGAAGGCCATCAGTGGCACAGCCTTCGGGACACTTTAAACAAAATGTTGGATAAACATTGATAAACCATCAACAAGAGAAATTTGATGGCATTAATGAACTTTAATGAGGATATCATGGGGATATTAGGATATAACAGTGTATACGTACCTAAACCCAACACAAATGGAACCGATCACAGATATATTAACATTGACATGTCTCAAGCAGCAAAACGATGGGATTTGACTGGCACTCATGGTGATCTAGGATTTCAAACAGCCAACTCGGCGGGTTTTTGAACCAGTCCCAATACTGACGGAAGTATTGGGGGTAATCCTTCATGAGGCCTGGAAAATGTTGGAGCTACTGGAAAACGAAGCCGATTTTGGGAACCATTTTTTAGCTAACCAGCCACTTGCCGGACGACATGAAGAATCCAACCCTCCAACTCCGTCCAAAAAGGATAGAAACATAATGAAACATATAAATGATGAAATGCCTAGCAAAATACGATGTAAAATACGAAGTGCTCAATTCCGGACAGGCTGACTTTTTCCATATGATTTCTGGCTGCTAAGCTGGCTGCTAACCGTTGTCAGGTGCGACCGATGAGGCGACCCGGGGGGGGGGAATGTATGTTTTTTTTTTCTGCATAGAAGAAGATAGTAATATAATATAATATAATATATAATATATATATATATATATATAATATATATAATATACCATTCTAGTTAAATGTTATATGACAGTATTGTTAAAGATAATATGATATGGTCATATATGACATCATTGTTTCTAGGATTTTAAGTTTATACTGACTATACTGACTATACTGACACCAGCCAAACTTCGCTGTTCACGTGGCAGGCCGTCTCTGTGCCGGAGGCCAAGGAGTTTGTCCCAAAGTGCCGATTTGGGTTTGTCTAAAACAGAGTGGGGAATATGGGGAGTTTCCTGAAAAAGGGTACCCCCAAGTGGATGGTTTTAATGGACAATCCTACGAAAATGGATGATTTGGTACCACATTTATCCCAAATTTGCGTGCTGTGAAGTGAATAAAATGATGATCAACCAGCTGATTTTGGGTAGCTTCTTTTCAGATGAGCCCAAATTTAGCGGGGTATGTGGTTTTAGGGTGTTTTGGATCTCACCGAAAGTAGCCTCCAGCCAAAAGGCATGTGATCTGAATTGGCGAATCCCATCCCCATAAAAGACACCCCATACATACCCTCCGGTAAACTAACATAGCTATGGAAAATCACAATTTTTAATGGGAAAATCCACTATAAACGGCCATTTTCCATAGCTATGTTAAATTACCAGAGGGTAGTCCCAAAGATGTGGTTTCATCCCCTACATCCACCATTGTTTCTGGGAGGTGGCACAACCAATAGCTAACGGTTAAGAAATACCATCTTTGTTGGTCGTGGAGCATCTGCACATAGACAATACACATATATGTGTGTATGTATAAGTGTATATATATATATATATATATATTGTATACACAGCAATCTGTTGTATCAGGCATAATATATATATAGATTCTCATCAGCATATATATATATATATGTGTGTACGCATTATTTCATGATGTATTAATATAATGTGGGCAACCCAATAATAATCCTACCATTCGGGGATTGTTTATTAGTGGGTTTCACTTATATAATGTAGTATGATAGTTGTCACACTATAATGGGATATCACATACCATAAAGGCACTGTGACATTCCCCAAAATCACACTACTGGATCAGGGTTGGGATACTTTAGTACTTTAATCTTTTGCTATCAATGATAACATGTACATTCACCAGCTAAACCTTAGATAAATTCTGGCCGGTATCTAAGATTCACCACGGAAAAATGGACTGTACACCCTTACACAATCTTACGCAGCCTGATATAACCATATATCATCAGCAGCCGTATCCTTACATAATCTCATACATAATCCATAAGATTATCTATAATCTTTCTGGAATTAATGGATTTTTAACATATTATTACCAGGAATCATTATGAATTATTGGGATTATGACCCAATAAATCCCAATAGATTATCTAAGGAATTATTGGGATTCTTAGTAATTATTACGTATATTATTACCCAAAAAAATAAACCAATAAATCCAACAATCATCCACAATCCCATTTATATATATATATATTTTTTTCCCCAATATTCAATGGATTGGTTTAAGGGAAAATCTTAACCGGAAACCATAGATGTTCCCATTAAATATAGGGGTTTTCCTGTAAATTGGCCCATTTATAGTTGATGTTCCCAACTAGAAACCTCCATTTACAAGGGATTTTCCATGGCTATGTTAGTCATAACCAGATGGTATATATCTATATTTCCCAATATTACATACTGTGGATCGTTGCGAAATCCACCAATTTGGGATGGAACCAGGAGCCGGAGCCGATGGAGCCGAAGATGTCGCTGATGTCCGGGCCGCGAGAGGAACGTCCACCGTTTAAACGGTGGTGTTACAGGAAAGCTATGGAAATATTGGGTGTTTACCATGAAAACATATGAAAACCCATGGAAAAGTGGAATAGTTATAAATATTTAATACACATTAATAAGATGTCCTTGTTTTCGAATGCTTTTCTGAAGCATAAAACATGTGGTTTTCGTGCAAATGTTCACTTCATTCCGGGATGATGTGGATGGTGAAGCTAGTGGTTCATTTGTCTTCCTTTTCCCTTGGCGAAATTCCCAATCCTCTGGTTTCAGACAAAGGTGCAGTCAAGCTGAGCCAGAAGAACAACATGCCACACAGGAAGCGGCTGAGGGATGGGAGTGTAACCGGGTGACATGTATTCAAGGAGTTAGATTCAACACACCACTGTCTAATGATTTTGATCGTTCTGAATGCTGACCCTCCACAAATGTCTGATTTTGACCCATGCCGATGCCTATGAAATCATTGAAATCCACTCTTCTCAGTAGACTTAGCAGGGAAAGAGTTCTTCGAGCTGGCATGGGATTCGCTACTAATTAGTTACCCTCTTGTAACTTAACATATGGAACATCACCATTTTTTGAACTGGCAATTCATCGAACTAAACGGGCCATTTTAACCGTTGCTATGTAGCTATGTTAAATGACCGGTATGACTATGACTGTATCATACTGTATCCAGATGCCTTCATCGTAATTAATTAACAAGTGGTGAATCACTCAGTGATAACCCAGTTATAACGTTTTTGAACAATAAACCCGGACTGGTGGTTTATACCCTTTGGACCATGCCCAAAAAAGCATCTGTATACAATCAAGGACCTAGGTCCAGTTTGTATTAACACCTTTTTCAACTAGCCCAACTATAAAATCGCAAACAGCTTAGGTAATATTAAGGGTCCAATTGTTTAACAGGACTTCTTAGAAATCCCATTTTGGAGAGCTGGATTTTATAAAAGACTAGGTGGGTAGTTTTACGGGAAAAAAACTGCTCCGCAGTAACTCAGGTCCATCATTTTTTTATAGAGTTTTCAAGATTTTAAGGGCATTTGTATGCTTGTGGAACATGTGTTTTTTTTTTAATTAGTGATTGTATAGACATGTTTTTTAATTATGTTTCTTTAATTAGTGACATGTTTTTTTAACTATGATAAAATTATCCTGATTGTATAGAGTGCACATGTTTGTCGAAGCTGGGTACCTGTTTGTCAAATGGGGGAGTCTTGTTTTCAGGGGGATCCCGGTGGTAAATTGCCCATTTAGCTCGATGATTTACCTATGATTTGTTTGATTTATATAAGTGATTTTTTCCTTGGCGAATAACTCTCTGACTCTATCTCCATTTTGGTTGGTTATCTGGTGGTTTGGACCATTTTGAAATATGTCCATATATTGGGAATTTCATCATCCCAGCTGACTTTCATACTTTTCAGAGGGGTAGGTATACCACCAACCAGTTATATATATATATATTATTATTATCAATGGGAATTCCAGGATCCTAAAATGGAGGTACTGTACCATATAAGGCCATATTTTGTGGGGATATTCCCTTACATAGGCCTTATCTTGGCCTTATATATGGTAGGTACCTCCATTTTAGGTTCCTGAAATTGCCATTGATATTTTAAATCTGCATGGTTTCCTCAGTGAATCCCATGGAATCCCCATGTTTCATGGCCAAGGATGACCACACCTCAAAGCATGAGGAACACGAGGCTGGGATTGACCCCGACCTGCCAAAAATTGCCATGGGAACATGAGGTTCCAATGACCATTATAGATTAATACTACTAGTTCTATACAGATTCCATCAACTAACACATATCATTTAATCAATTGATTCATTTGTTATCATCCAATAACATTCTTGTCTTTTTCGACAAACCCAAATACCTTGGTACCGACTGTTGTTCAAGTTCCGCATCTCAAATTACTGGCCAAAGTCTTTCATATCCACCATTTCAAGCCTGACACAATCCAGGTTCCTCCCATACGTGTTGACTTCCAACCTTTTAGGAATGGTTTGCTCAAAATCATATTTGATTGTTGATCTGATCGCAAGAAGCGTTTTCAATGATTTTGTCCAAAGTCCATTACTCGCGTCATTTCAACCAACTGCTCCATGAGTATGGTATCTATGTGAATTGGCCATTGTGCCATTGTGGCCATTGTGGGGTTTTCCATGTTGCCACACATATTCCATAGATTGGGTTGGCAAGGAGGCAGGCCACCAATGCACCAACGCACCCACTGAGGTTTGCACACCTCCAGTGGCTCAAAGCAACTCCACGGTTAGCGAAGATCCGCAGGCTGAGACCGCCAGGATGCTGTCAGGATCTGTCAGGTAGATCCCTGAAGGGATCTCTTCATGGCAGCACAACCAACAAATCAGCAGAGAGACACAACATAGAAAGGAGATGCGGTTTAACCATGTTTAACCAACTTAAAACTGATTGGTGTGGTTTCAAATTTTGGTTGGGTATTACGGCTTTAACCAGCCAAAATGGAAATATCGACCAATAATTAGCACGGTTTACCTGCCCAAAAACTTGTAACAGCTCAAATGCTCCTTGGTTGTGAATTCTAGTGATGTTCCATCCCGTTTAAGGCACTTTGATATGTGGATGACTATTGATTGTACTTTTTTGTGTGTGGAGACACATGTTCAATCAAACCTGACAGTGGAGCATGATGTATGATACAATGCATATTTTGTTATATCATTCTATAGGAATCTATCATCTATCTATCTATATATTGTTATTTCCTGTTGAAAGTCATGTTTTGAAGCTGATTGAAACTGTTGTGAACCACTAACTTTCCCTCGGCACTTGCGGAACAACATGGAACAACTGAGGTTCAGACCGCCACATCTGCCACCAGCGAAAGTAGCACCACTGGCCTTCGATTCCGGGGCACTCGCTGGATATATGCTGCAGTCAACATACACATGTCTCCATGGGCGGTTTTCATTTGTTTGCCTAGACAACAAAAACGTCTCGTGTGATCTCAAGGGAGATCTGTGCTTTCTGCGAACTTTGAGGTGCTTCGGTGGTCAGTGGGCTACTATGGTGATTTCACACGAAGTGGTGTAGCTATAGGATGAAGGTCAGAACTTGTTGCAGTGTAGGATTCTAAACAGAAGGCTTCTGCGGCAGCCGCATGGAACAACTGACTGAACCAGCCGCACAGATGACACCTTCGATGTTCCGGGTCAGAAAGAGCTCGAGGGAGGGCTGAAAGATAGGCCTTCCTATCCTCGAGCTACCGCCTGTTGACTTATTTCAGGTCTCAGCAATCGACCAAGCAGAGGTAGGAAGCAGACCATGGGAGTCTACGATTAGTAGTAAAAGTTTAAAAGCTAAATTTGGAAAGTCTACTGCTGAAGATGGACATACTTCAAACTTATGCAGGATGCAGTGCAAGACAGAGATTTGTTGAACTATGTTGAACTTTTTGTGCCAAAAGACTTCGCTTCGTGCGCCGTGTGCGGGCGTCCTGCAGCAATGTCGGAAGTATCTTATGTCCTACCACCCACCGACGAGATGTATGATGTTTTGCTCCAAGGCTTGAAGAGATTTTCAGAAGATCTCCAGACTGGTGCAACGGACTCCAGTGCTCTTGGCTACGGTTGGTCCCCTGCACCTTTTGCCGCCAAGATCTCAGCTCCACGGTTGCTTCGTCCGAAGCCTCCCTCGCTATCCCTCAGCTTGCGGGATGCCGAAGTCCGTCCCCCCGCCCCGGCCAGCGCCCGCACCGCCATGCCTAGCACCCCTGAGCGGCCGCGCCGGCCCAGCTCAGCAGGACGCCGCAACGATGAGCCGCTGCCGCGGATGTCGGGCCGAGGCCCCAATGGGGCACAGACGGCTTCAGAGCTGAAGTTGAAGGCACAGGGGCAGCTGACCTTGCCACCCCCCAAGTCCTCCAGGCAACGGTCGCAGAAGAATTTGCACATGGCTAAGCCATTCAAAACTAATGCCTTGATGCAACCACCAGTTCAGCCGGGCACTGAGACTACGGACCGTGCAGAACGGGCGGAAAGGACAGGGCCGACCTCGGCGTCGCAACTGTCCCCACAAGTGCTGCCGGCCATGCACAAGCAGCCGAGAAGCTTGGGCTTTGCTAGTCAGGTCTCAGGTGCAAAAAAGAGACTCAAATTTTATGTAGTGATTGTATGTGATTGTGTCATTGGATACAGTAGTCCTGAGGATTTTTCCCCTGTAGTATCATTATAGTATTCATTTTTGCTTAGGTATGCTTAGGTACTGTGTTATGTTCTCAAAGGTTGTTGATCGTTGATATACCAATAAACCTGCTTGTGTCCCGATGTTTAACCCATGCATCACACAGCAGCCACCCAGCCTAGGAAGTCTGGAAGAGCATATCGCCAGCAGTAGCCAGCGGTTGCTGGTTCCGGGCAAACCCACATTAGTTTGGAAGACAGTGGATTCAGAGGCTGACTACCGACAACTGCGTGGAGAGTACTTCAATCATTTCCAGCAAAATCGTGTGCTTACCACCAAGGCTGGTCTTGCACAGAGTCTGAAGGAGTATTCCACTTCGTCTGGCATCAATGCTGATACATTTTTCCCTAGATGTCCCTCGTTTTAAGGGCTGCTCTTTGATCATCAATAAATTCCAGGAGCCAATCTATTTTATGATTCCACCTTGGACAAGATAGAGTTGTGATGGTTTGGGTGGGGGGTCAAACTTGAAGCTTCCCAGAGCCATGTGGACCAATGCTGCTTATGTCGGAACGCAAACCATCCAATAATGATAAGGCCCGCGGGGTTTGTATAGAATCTTGCGAACAAATCAATGAAAAGTCATTCATGAATCATGAATGAGTAATGTCAGCATGTCAACCCTGAATCAACAACCCCCTGGGCTGTTTAATTGGGGGGTGCCAGTATCGGTACCATTTTATAGAAACAGATCAACAACACTGTTTGGTCATGATCACCCACAATCAATCCTCAGTACTCAACCATGCAGAATTTAAATTATTAACCCGCAGTTGACAGTGTATATATATATATATATACATATACGTATATATATATATGTATATATATGTATATATATATACACATATATATATATACATATACATATACGTACATATGTATATATATATATATATATACATAAACATAGTATACATATACCAGCATAGGGTTATAGGCTAGAGGGTTTTGGCATGCTTTGGCTATTTGCATTCGGGCATTGGAAAGTCTGCACTGTTTCGCCCAAAGTCTCAATTGTTTCACCATAGATGTCCCAAAGATTTCCCTCAAATCAACCCAGCGATTCCATGGATCCAAAGTTCGATCGATTTTTTTTTTCGGGGCATCCAGGATGTGCTAATCCACCATCATGTCCAATCTGTAGACCATCCAACATCCAACGGCCTTGTCTTGAGAGATTGAGGTTATGATACGGCTCAAAAGAGCGAGCGTGATGACTTCATTTTGGACTTCAGACGGTCGAGTGCCCTGCGCGTTGCGCTGTTGCACCGAAGAATGAGACGAGATCAGCAGGAAGGGTTATCATCGTCCTATATGTGCCAGGGCTGAAGTTTGGGGGATTTTAAGCCATGGGGGAACATGGGGGATTGACATAACTATTTGATATTGTTTGATATGTTTAACTTCATTATGTTTCCATGTGGGAAAAAATGGTGTATAGTATAGCCTATTATAGCCTATCCTAGCTGCTTGGTGACTGCAAAATTGATTCGACCTGGGACGAGTATCCCGACTTTATCCTTTAAGGACTGTGTTGGAACAGATCCAAAACAAGAAAGAATTGTTCAGTGCTACTTTCGGTGTGAGAGATGTATGAGCATAACACTCATGTACAAAACCCACATGTATACTACATCCTGCAAAGATCTTACATATTGTTTCACTCACATATGTTTTTGTTGTAGCTGTGTAGCTTCACATCGCAGGTGTAATGAGACGATCTTGGAGGCGTGTCACTTGGTGCTTCAGCGTTGGCTGTGCGACTTGGACCCGAAGCATTTGGACGAGGAGAGCACCGGTCGCCCGTCCCCTCTCTCCGAGGCGGGAAACGTGGTTTGGTGAGTTCGATGTTCGCTGTGCTGAAGGTGTTCCACCAGGGATGTGGAGTGATGTGGAGACACGATATGGGATATGATGGGGATGTAATGATAACAGGAGCTGTTGTTGTCTAAGAATTGATAAGAATTGTCTGCTATACCCTACCAGATATGGGACAACGATCCTGAAGTGAGGGGTATTTGGGCATGAGTTGGAACCCTCATGGGCCGCCTCACTATTCTTCAACATCAAGTTGTGCCTGGGATATCATGGCATGCGGCAAGTCTTTCGGAAGGGGCAACGATATTTCATCGTCTCTTCTAACTTGCTTCATAGCATTTTGCATGACACTTGGTTTCATTGCTTTTAAAGTACGTGTAATGTGCTGCACCCACTCATATAAGAACTCCATAGAACTCGACACGTGCAATTTATCAGCAAAGCTGCGAAATGTTGGATCCAACATCTTTTGCAAGAAGACTTATGAATCATTTTCCGACATTTAGCTGAACAATATAATATATAATGGTGTTTGGATGTGTTCAATGGCATCCTCCTAATACTAAGATATACTAAGCACCCCTAAGTCCCAAAATATGTGGTTTCATCCCCTACTAAACCATGATTTCTGGGGGGTGCTTAGTATGAACGGAGGAAAGGATGAGTAATACTAAACATCATGTGCCCATCATATTAGTTATGTTATTGTTATGTTATCATATCAATGCCCTTACTGGAAATGTTCCATACTTAATATATCTTAATATGTTCATCATATAATTAACGGAATGATTGTGCATTCTCATACTTCATGTTTCTATACTTGGCATACTGGAATTGTAATTAGCCAACATAGACTTCATTAGCCATTGGTAACTAACCATCATTAACCATGGCATTAGTGGATATTTTCATGGCATGTATGGCCATCATTAGCCATGGATTTTCATTTGCCCATCGTTTTTGCCGCCAGGAGTCCTGGGATGCGCTGACTCTCTACAGCAGCTTGGCCCAGTCCGAGCTGCTCCAGGGCACGGCCGAGCGCAAGCGACCCCGCGAGACCCGAGCCGAGGCATTTCCACGAAGCGAGAGAGTTTGGTCATGGGAAAAGATGTCGGAAAGCAATGGAACATCAAAGGAACATCAAGGGGAAATAAAGGGAAAATCACTGGAAAATTGACGGAAAAGCATGGGAAAATAATTTATAATGGGAAAATATTGGGAATATGGGAATATCATTGGAAATCATTTGAACATCAATGGAACATATATATATAATGGTAAAATATCATGGGGAAATCATTTTTCAAATCATGGCCATCCATTCATCCAGCCACGAACACTTAACTTGGTTGGTGAACTCACAGCCCTGTTGGTTGATGATTGGTTTCTGTTGGGTTTTACTATCGATGAATCATGGAATCCATGGAGGATTATCAAGATCCAATATCAGTAAAATTATCATTAATAGATGAATCCATGGTTCATTAATAGATCTATTAATAGATAATCCATGGATAATTAATGGTTTTACTATCATAGGGAATCCATATGGAAATCCTATGAAACACAATCTACCATCAGTCAGCACATGGATTTCCACGCATGGTTGGTTGGTTGGATGAGCTGTCGATGATGAGACTCTTATGGACCAACTAGCAGTGAATGATGGACATATTTGATGGCGAGAATCTCCACTAGCCGCCCATTGTGCTGGTATATTTGCCTACACTAATGGGTGTTTTTTGGGGCTGTTTCCGGCAACATTCCATACATTGATGTTTTGGATCATAATCGATGACGGATATTGTAGTAATTTTCATCCCATCATAGTACTAGAATTGATGTTCTGGTTATAATCCCATTAATCCCATCTCCCGTTCTTATTAAACACCCCCAATTCTTTGGTCGCAAATATGTGGTTTCATCCCCTAATCAACAATGGTTTCGGCACCTGAGAATCACCTGCCATTGCACCAGCGATTTGTTGGTCCGTAGGTACCCCTTCTGTTGAACGATAACCACAAAAAAAGATAGATAGAAATATGATAGAAACCTTATTTCAGGCAACATCACCAGTTTCCTCATTTGACGTTTCCTTACGTTTTCCCATATTTTGCTGGACATTCCGCCCGTGATCCAAATTCCTGGAACTGAAGGGTTTGGAAAAAACTGGCTCCGAGACTCCCATTCTATTTGGCAAAAACCCTGGCTTCCCTGTTGATTTTCGTTGTTTGGAATCGCAAGTTTAGATTTATCAGAAAATGTAAATGGTTGGTTGGTTGGTTTTGATGGTATACCTGGTATACCCGATTTTACACCAACTGGAGAAACACAAAGCTTCAAGACCATCCAAAACCAGGAACCATGGAGAATAGTATGGTTGCTTTTTCATTGTTTTGAACATAGAAACCATAGAAAAAACATCACAAAACTACATCCATTCACCATGTCAAAACCAGGGTCATACCATGTCATACCATATGGTCACATGACATGGTCATACCACCATCCTTCAGGATCATTGATATTGGTTGCGAAATATTCCCATATAATGGGATTTTCCATTTGAAGATATGTTGATGGAACATATTTCAGATTATCCAACACACACATATATATATAGTGTCCCCAAATAATGGGATTCGGATTATCCATTTGAAGATCTTTTGGAATATATTTCAGATTATCTAACACATATATTGTTCCGAAATGGAATCATCCATTTGAAGATACTTTGACGGAACATATTTCAGATTATCAAACACACTTATATTGTTCCCAAATAATGGGATTATCCATTTGAGGATACTTTGACGGAACATATTTCAGATTATCTAACACATATTATATTTCATGCTTCAAATTTTATATAGTGGGTTTATCTACAAAAAAAAACACTCTTTCCACATGTTGGCCATTTTCCTTGACTTTTCCGCACCACCTGGGGCCGCGTTGTCAGGCCGCTCTCCCACTGAAGCGCTGGCCGGAATTCCTCAGCCATCGCTGGGGGCCGGGAGAGAGCGAGAGCCTTGAAACAGTGCTGACGAGGCACGTTGAGCGTCACCGGGACCGGGGGACCGGGAATTGAAAATCATGGGAAAATTATGGATACCTATAGGTTATTGGTTATCCTATAGGATCCTATAGGTAGAAAATGATCTGGATGGAAACAGTGATGAGATTTATCATGGGATGCATAGAACCGGAGGTATGTCTTATTGGGTTTGGCCAAAGATGTTTAACCCAAAACGGCCATTGGAGAAAATAGAGAACGTGATGATAAGCCATGGATTTTGGGGGTAACCAATTTCCAGACAAACGCACATGCTAGTGGAAAATCTAGCATGTGTGTCCACATGTTTTTTCTTCTAATGAACTGGTGTCCAATGATAAATGAGGGACATCAACTGGAAGTGGGGTGGCCCCTCTGGCAGATTATTTCTAGACTCTCTTCGCGGTTTTGACAGCCTTGAGAATTTGCAACTGGATAATATGATACCTCAATTATCCATAGATTCAATATGATACCTATATAATATGATACTGGTTGTTTCTATACTACGTAGATTCTGATACCTATTTGTACCACCCTCGCATCAGCGACCACAGATTTTCATGCCATCCATAGGCATCCCAACATGTTCCTAGCTGCTGGGAGATCATTTTTCATCCCATCCCGCATTCATAAAAAAAAAACATCACCTAAATGGTCCCTTATTTTTTGGGTGGAAATGCCCGGAAAAAACATTACTAAACTATGGTTTCTGGAGCGTGTTGAAGATCAGGATGGGATTTAAGGTAGTCCTGGTCGCCCTGGCAAAAGGCTGGAATCGTTGTTCCCGCAATGGTCCCTACATGGCGGCTGGTTGGGCCAAAATGTGTGGATCGTGAAGCCGGGAAGCAACTCAAAAGGAAGTGGCATTGAATCTCGGCAATCCTGAAAGGTTGTGGTGACTTCTAACATGGCTGGAAATCCCTAGTTTCTTTTCGAAGAAGTGAAGTTCAACAATTGATTTGTCTTGTTTTTTTTTGCGATTTTTGATTGCGAGAGGAGAAAATGAGACATGAGATGGAGATTCGGCTGCAGTGTGTTTCTTCGTATTTTTTGGTCACTGGATTTCACTTCACACTTTACTCATCTTTACTCCTGCGGCTTGCAAAACTTTAATTACCCTCTGGTAATTTAACATAGCTATGGAAAATGACCATTTATAGTGGATTTTCCCATTAATCATGATGATTTTCCATAGCTATGTAACAAATTACCAGAGGGTACTCTACCTGGCTGATCTCTTGCTCATCAAGCAGATGTTTCATCTACCGCACTCGAGGGGTCGAAGCATGTCGAAGCATCGCTGAGGAATGTTTCAGCAAACTCACTGAGCTTTTGCAACCTGGTCGAATCAGCTGCGCAGTTTTCACCCAAAGAAATACCGGACATTATCAGAATCTAAAGGAATTGAGCATGGACATTCCTTAATCATCCTTAATCTAGCTATTGGAATGCACGCATTCCAAAGTGTTGTGAGTTTGTGTCCCATCAACCGCCTTGGAAAAATGAGACGCATATTCGGATTATGGATTGCTTCAGACTTCTCTGTTTAATATAAGTATATATACATATGCATACATACACCACGTATGCATGAAGAATCATGAACATATACCTATAGATGTGCTTACACAATCTTGTACATATACACAATGTACATCATACATTACACATAATACACAATACACCTACGCATACACATACCTTCATGATCCTTCATGCATGCATACATACACGCATGCATACATACACGCATGCATACATACACGCATGCATACATACACATACACTCATACATACATACATCATGTATATGACTGTATGCGTTCTTTTTTTGTGAATATCACATCCGTATTAATTATATATATATACATACAGCTTGCTTATCTTATATATAATTATATATGATATATGTATACATACGTTATGAGCGTCATGCAATGCCATGATCTGATGGCTACGATGGGACTGAGGCAGCACGTGGATCGCATGCCCAATCGCATTTGTCAGAAATATGTGGAGCGACCACTGCTTCTCTTCAGCGGCAGGAAATTTGACATCCGACAATGGGTTCTAGTGAGGCTTCTTGGTGCAGTTGGTTGTTTTTGAAGATGTTGATGATACATTGACGGATTTGGATTGGTGTTGACTCATGACAACATGACATGTTTTCTTTTCAAAGAAATGATCAGCACAGATGCAGAGAAGCCATCGGAAACTGCTTCAGCATCCACCGCAACCAAGGTCTGTTCAGCCGTTGAAAGTGTTCCTCTTTAGTGAATGCATCTTGCCACAACTTGCTATGAGGACAGTTGTCTCATGTTGTGTTCAAGTGGGGTATGATTCATCAAACAGACCATGGGATTTGTGGGATTTGGGGCTTGCAAACCATGTTTGACTGGTTTTGTGATAGATGTGATATGATGCAGACATATCGATTTCGTGCTGTGCCTGCAGTGCCTGCAGCTTGCCATCTGTATATTTTACGAAACATCGCGAAGCCATGCAAGTAGTCTCTAATTCTTCCCTTCCGAAAATGAAAACCACCAGGTTCACCCTGGTGGAATATTCCTTGAATCTGCTGTTTCATCATTTTAGGGGCAGTAAAATTTGTAGGGTCAGTGGTCAGGCATGTCACCAGCCGCACCAGCCTGGCTTCGAGGCTACTTGCGGCTTTGCAATGGGATGTACGATCTTGGGGACCTTCGGGATCGCGAGCGACACATCTCCAATTGGCAGGTGAACAAGCACCTCAGCAGAGTCGTTTTTCCGATGACGCGCTACTAAGGGTGAGCACTTCCCCGACTTCAAAAATGGGACTCCACCAAGTTAGTTCTTTGAAAATTGTGGTAATCAAAATTCACACCAACAAATATGGTTTGCAATGAAAAATTCGCACCCCGAAACACATTATGTTCGCAATTCGCCATTAAAAAACGCCATTCAGAAACCGGTGCCGTGTTTCCAACTGATGTCGTTGGCCTCCAAGCACCAAATCAGCCCATTGACCCAGAAAACCACTGAAGCTTCAGAAAAGTGGTGATGGTTACTGATGGTCCAAAAATATGCTTAAAACAAAAAAAACTCATGGTCAATAATGAGTAGGTTAATAGTGGTTAATAGTAAATAGATGATAGTGAGTGGTTACATCTTTACCAATCATGAACCATTCTGAATGTCAATTTGCTGACTTTGATTCCAATTCCAATTTTTCGGGGTGAATTGCAACAACTTCACTGGCCGACGTCTTATATATTTATTTATCTATCCATCTACCATCATCTACCTATCTATCATTATCAGAAAAAATGTCTATCTACAACCTATCTTTCTATATATCAATATCATCTTCCCTAAACTTTGCCCTAAACCCTACCTATTATTATCCAACGTCTCATGTTTCCCATTTTTCCCCTATAGGGATTCAATACAGAATCAATTGAGATCAGCTGTGGCGCGAGCTCTGAGGCATGGAAAGAATGTGGTGGAAGGTGCTGTGGTGTCTCTGCAGGACCACTGAGCACTTGCTACGAGTTGTGCCATTCGAAATACCTCTGATGGCTTCATATAGGGGGTTATACTGACTGGTTTATTGGAGATTATGAAGGATGAACTAAGCCATAATAGGAAACTATTTGCCAACCAAGCAGTATTTCACGGAGATGGGAAAAAGATGTGCTTTCCATGCCTCGCTTGGTCATACAATGCTACTTGTTCATTTCCTTGAGCAGTGGCTGCGACCTACCCTGACACTACCCAACATCGTGGATGTTTCTAGAATCCATTCTTGGAATCTCTATGAACAAACCTGTGTAAACGGAATGGCAAAGAGTTCTGATTTTTCTCACTTGTTCACTTCTTTGATTTTTTCATGTGTTTTCGATCTTTATGGGAAGGCGAGGCACGTGCAACTGTTGGCGATTTGTTGGTGCAGTTACCAACTAGACTTGGGTCCTTTATAGTTAAACCTTGATTGAAATAGTTGTGGAGCAGTGCTTGGTGGGACCTTTCATAAGTATGCATAATGATGCATAAGTTACGTTGGCAGAGGAACTATCAGAATTGGATTGAATGCCTCTGGGGTTTTTGTGTAGCAGTTGAAGGGGATCAACATGGATACACTGTATATAATTGTATGTGTATATATATATACATATATACATATATATATATACATATATATATATACATATATATATATACCCTGTGGTAACCTAGCCTGGTACTGGACAAAACCTCCTGTATTGTGACGCCATGAGTTTTCTCAGCATGGAGAATGTCTCAGCCAGCCATATGCCATTATCATTGAGAGATGGTATACCGGGATGGGTCAAAACCTCCGGCATTTCTATAGTTGAAGGGATGAACTTCCAGATAGACTGTTTTTTCCCGAATGCGTAGCAAGGGTTCCCGTTTCACTCTGGGGAGTTGGGGGTTGAGGGTGTGTTCGCTAGACGTTGCGCCGCCGTCCGCAACCGTTCGCAACCAAAGTGGCCTGGTATAACTGCAACTTGTCCTTTTTAGGTAGGGATCAAGGATAGATGCATGGATCATGGGTAATTATGCATCCGAGCCTTACATTTTTGAAATTTTGAGCTACAGCCACATAAAGTTTCTATAAATGGACCCAGTCATAAGTGGGTTTACAAGCCCCATTAAGTTTATAGTTATATATACTATAAACCCAAGTGAAATTGGAGTTATGTTCACCAACAAGTTGCGATTTTTGCCCTGCGATTTAGCTCACCGCATCAGGACTTCAGAGAGGAGTTAGAAGCCCTGACGGGCCTGCAGGCACCTGTGGTAGTCACTAGGGGAATGGCTGGATGGATAGATATAATGGAGGAATAACGGGGATATAAAGTCTGTAACATATTGTAACATATTATATGCAGATAGACCAACCATAATCTATATATATATATACATACATCATTTTGCAGGCTGTCTAAGGTTGGCCATGACCGATTAAGTTGTATAGACAAACCAGCTGGTAGACATGCACATTTAATTGGTTGAAAACCACTATGACAATTTGTAGTCCCATTTAAGCGATTGATAACTCTAGTGATGCGAAAAGTGGCCATCATCGTAAGATGCTCGGATTTGATGAATCAAAACATGCCCGCACTATTCTATGTACACAGCGACTGTCAAAGTGGTGTTTCGTTGAATCTTTATGGGTCATGGATCATGGTAGAGAATATCTCGTGGAGTTTTGTGTTCAGTTGGCCTTGTAGCAAGTTCGTCTTTGTCACACTGTTGTTTTTCAGCTAAGTGTTATTAAGGGCTAGTAAATCACACAAGGATACATAAGGGTCATTGTTTCTTGTTTGTGCATCCATAGTTTTTCCCTTTTGATTTGGCTGTGCCTCACACATCCAGACATGTGGCCCCCAGGACTACTGGGAGCGACAGTTACTTCCGCAGTTGAAGCACATCGTGATCGAGGCTTGCTGCACGCTTTCAGCCGTCCCATAGTTCCAAATTCTCTTGGTGACATGTCTGTATGCGATCAATGATTGATATTCAACAAAAGTTGTTTAAGTTTAGGTGTTTCTGCCTTCCACTCATTAGCCGTGACACGTTTCACCCAGCAGCTGTATCTTGTTCAAGGGAGGCACCAGGGACCAGGTGACCAGCTTCGCGTGCACCATGTCGGGTACCATCACCAGTGATTTCGAGATGCTGAAGACACACTTGCTGCACATTTTACAGGCACATGAAGGCATGCGTGTCCATTCTCCCAGGTGGGCAGCGGGGGATGAGCAATCCTGAAAACCCTGGAAAATCCAGTGGAAATATGTTTAGATAACCACTTTGAAACCGAAATGTTTTAGTATTGGATCTGTTCATTGTGCGATATTTGACGGGATTTGGGGAGCCCAGATGGTGGCTTATTCAATATTAGGAGGGGAATTTTATATATATATATATATACCAGTAGTATGGCAGAAGTTTCAAAAATAGGAAACCTATAGGAGAGGTTGGTTGTGGTGAATCACGGATGGCAGAGCGAATCCACTGATGGACCGAAAGGTGGTTGGAGTTGTGTTTTCTGGAGTGGTTGCAATGGTTGCAGTGGTCACCTCACCACAACTGCTGGATTTAGTGTGGTGTAGTGCAGTTGTAGTTGTAGGTGTAGTTGTAGTTGTAGTTGTAGAGTAGTGGAGTTGTAGTTGTGAGTTGTAGTTGTAATGTAGTGTAATTAGTGTAGTGCAGTTGCAGTTGTAGTCGTGGTGTGGTGTAATTAGTGTAGTGTATTGTAGTGTACTGTAGTGTTGTGTACTGTAGCGTGGTATAGTGCAGTGTAGCCTAGTGTATTGTAGTCTAAAGTAGTGTAGTTGTAGTTGTTGTGTAGTGTCGTGTAATGCAATGTAGTGGTAGTTGCAGTTGCAGTTGTAATGTTATGTAATGTTATGTAATGTAATGTAATGTAATGTGACATACTGTAATGCAATTTAATTAGTGTAGTGTAGCGTTGTGTAACGTAGTGTAGTTGTAGTTGTATTTGCATTTCTAGCTGTAATGTGCTGCAGTTTAATTAGTGTTTTGTAGTGTAACGTAGTGTAGCTGTAATTGTAGTTGTACCTG
>Ga0126342_10003052_pt1 | contig 27186 bp, 24 predicted proteins | sample Cyp1metagenome_FD_92528 | JGI IMG/M metagenome (GOLD analysis project Ga0126342, IMG submission 92528) | Coral microbial communities from Lord Howe Island, Old Settlement Bay, Australia - Cyphastrea 1 metagenome | ecosystem: Host-associated > Invertebrates > Cnidaria > Coral ... | reverse complement strand
GGAGGAGGAGGAGGAGGAGGAAGAGGAAGAGGAAGAGGAAGAGGAAGAGGAAGAGGAAGAGGAAGAGGAAGAGGAAGAGGAAGAGGAAGAGGAAGAGGAAGAGAAAGAGGAAGAGGAAGAGGAAGAGAAGAGCCGAGCCGAGCAGAGCAGAGAGGAGAGGAGAGGAGAGAGAGAAGAGATCAGAAAGAGAAAGCCTCCGAAGAAAGAAGATCCAGGTGCGCGAAAAGGTAGGAAAGTCGCGAGACACTGTGTTTTGCCAATGATTTGTGGCTCCGGAGGGTCAAAAAAATAGGCTCGCTAAAGCGGCGGGTGCGGAGCCAGCTGGCCAGATGAGAGATGAAAAGTTGCACGCCGCTGTTGCGCGATTTCAAAGTCAAAATGTACAAAACACCTCAGCTCCAGAGCACTTTTAGAAGTTGAGATGTCGAAAAGTGCACGCCGTTGTGGCGCGAAGCACATTTCGAAGTCAAACTGTACAAAACACCTCATGTCCGGAGCACTTTTGGAAGTTGAGATGTCGAAAAAGTGCACGCCGTTGTGGCGTGAAGCACATTTCCAAGTCAACATCTACAAAACACCACGTGTACGGGCCACTTTTGGACGTTGAAGTGTCGTTTTGCCTGGCAGGCGCAAGGGATTTTGCACTTTGTCAAAAAAGCGACCAAAACGTGAGGATTTTGAAGCATTTCTAAAGACGATGGCAGGCGTGGGACATTGGAAGAGGATCTGCAAAGATGCATTTTCCGTGGCAGGCGCAGTGCAAGAGACATGTTCATCAGAGCTGTTAGGAGGTCAGGGCGCTGATTTCCTGAGAGGGGTTGCATTTGCATCAGATCTTCAGTTTTGGGAAGATGATTTTGCGTGACAGGTGCAGCACTTCGTATGACTCGGTATCACTTTTTCGTGGCAGGCGCAGTAGTTTAGACAGGTGGGGTCGAAAAATCGCAAAACGCATTGGTACGAGGCCGTCAGCTCTGCACTCAACTTTCCATATTTAAAGGAAGTCTTGCAGAATCGCTTCGTTTTTGATGTTGTCAAGTTCAAAAATTGAGGAAGTCTCGCAGAATTGCTTCGTTTTGGATGTTGTCAAGTTCAAAAATTGAGGATTTGTCGCACATGAGAAGCTTGTATTGCGTCTTTTATTTTTACGGTCACCCTTAGCGGTTATGATAAGATGTTTTGACAAATAATGGCATTGGAATGATTTTGGTCATTGCTGTGCCACCTTCGTATCCTCACCAAATTCAGTCAATACTTCCTGATTATAATAACTGTGGTGATTGAGCAAATGAACATAATCGAGAATAGTGTAAAGTTTCATGAAAAAATATCATGTCTGTTCGATGTCCCCTAGATTTATTTTCCATCACCAACTGAATGACAGTATAGCCACAGAAAATGAATTAAGAGAAAGAATTTCACATATAAGGGAATCCCAACCGAAAGTGTGCGATTTGACCTGGGATATACAACGCAAATCTGTTCGATTGGTTTTTTTTTTGGGTGCTATACGACTACGACGATTGCTGCTGCTGCTGCTGCTGCTGCTACTGCTGCTGCTACTACTACTACTACTACTACCACCACCACTACCACTACCACTACCACTACCACTACCACTACCACCACCACCACTACCACTACCACTACCACTCCTACTACTACTTCTACTATTACTACTACTACTGCTGCTGCTACTACTACTACTACCACCACTACTACCACCACCACCACCACTACCACTACCACTACCACTCCTACTACTACTTCTACTACTACTAGTACTGATGCTACTACTACTACTACTACTTCTACTACTCCGACTACTCCGACTACTACTACTACTACTACTACTACTTCTACTACTCCTACTACCACTACTACTACTACTACGACGACGACGACGACTACTACTACTACTACGGCTACTACAGCACACAACTCTACATTACACAAATTACACTAGATTACATTAATCACACTACACTACGCTGCAACTACAACTACACGACGCTACATTACAACTACAACTACACTACTTCACGCACACTACACTAGACTACGCTGCACTATGCTACACTACGTTGCACTACACTACACGACACTACACTGCACTAGATTACACTACTGTATATACACCACTTTACAACTACAACTACAACTTACAACTAAAACTCCACTACACTACAACGGCACTACACCACCCTTCACTACATCCAGCAGTTGTGGGTGAGGTGACCACTGCAACCATTGCAACCACTCCAAGAAACACAACTCCAACCACCTTTCGGTCCATCAGTGGATTCGCTCTGCCATCTGTGATTCACAACAACTCACCTCTCCTATAGGTTTCCTATTTTTGAAACTTCCACCACCGCCTTCTGCCGTACTACTGGTAAAATTAGTGTCAATAATGACCAAGTCAAACTTCAATAATCTTCAATACCTATCTTTCGAACACACACACACACAGACACACACACACACAATGGACCGAGTTCTGTTTGTGTATTTGAAGCGTACTGCTCCTACAACGCAGAAGGGACTTGCATATCATGAGGGCTGAAATTGCAAGCAGACTCAAATGGATTTCAAACCAAGATATATTCGCTGTAATAACAAAAGCATACAAAAGCAACAAAAGGTTGTGCAACAACGAATGCAAAGCTCAGATTCGAGCGGTATTGGTGCTGCGCGGTCGACGCTAAGTACAACGGAAGGCAATTCCTCACAACCAGTTGCAACCTCAGCTTTTCAAATCGCACATGGCCACCGCTTTCGGATGAAGACAATGAACATGTCAGGCATAGTTCTACGTAAATGGAAGTACAAATGTCTCTTGCACCATAAATGGATATTTTTGTTTAAAAAATTGAAATGTCCAAAACCGTCAGAGAATTTCCGTTTGAAGCTCAGATCTCGGCACCGCGAAGAAGAACCAAAGACTGGCACGGTGACAGCGCCAGGATAGCATAGAAATTTGTGGAATGTGTTCCTTCTAAAAGCCATATATTCTCAAGTTATCTCAAGGTATTCTACATCTACATTCTTTACAGACTATTTCAATCTAAGTTTAGCTACAGTCCTCGAGTCTCCTACCAAGGATCTAAAATTCTGGATGTGGATATATTGATTTATATTATGATATATTAGAGGCGTATCTGAATGATTTCGTTTTTCCATATGTGTTTTGTTTTCTCTTGACCCTCAGAAGCCTCGGAATCCTCAGCTCAGTTTGCTTTCCGTGTGCCTTCGCATCTCGTTCTCCAAAGGGATTGCTTCTGAGATCTGAGCTCAACACCTGAGTCACAAGGTGTGACAAGGTGTGACAAGGTGTGACAAGGTGTGACAAGGTGTGACAAGGTGTGACAAGGTGTGACAAGGTGTGACAAGGTGTGACAAGGTCACATTCAGCTGGAGCAGCTGAAGTAGTGTGATATAACAGTATAACAGCAAATACAACATCATATAATATAAATTAGTGTAATATACAGATTGATGCAGGTTGTATGTTCAAGGCTCTTTCATTCTCTGTTATCAGCTGCATATCAGCTGCGTGGCGCGACAGTTGCTTGGTTATGGGGAGCCTTTCAAGCCATTGACAAAGGGTGATGTAGCCAATTCCTTTTTGGGAAGAAACATCTCTGGTACACGAGGTAACAGTGAATATCTTGGGCAAATCTTGATTCAGTGGAACGCACAAATATCACAAATATTCACAAATCACCTCTCTGTGCACCTTGATCATCTCACCTTTTGCCCTCTCCTGAAAGCGTTCTCCAAATTGAAACTGTAACATGTTCTGAAATTGTCGAAATCCGAAAACACAGATTTGACTCAGATTTGACACCGATCACCTCCCCACAGACGCTCCACGGATCCACAGATGCTCCAGGTCTCAGAGTGTCTCAGAGTGTCTCAGAGTGTCTCAGGGCTCCTCGTTTTGCTCCATCCGAGCCATGGCTCCAGGAAAGCGAAGATGAACGTCGGCCAAGGCATCCTAGAAACACATCGGTTCCAAAAGATCTGTTCCGATATTGGTTCCGATTCTAAAAGATCTGAACAACATCTGATCAATATCTGATCAACATCAGAACACTGCAAACCATGGTGTTCCGATGCTGTTCCGATGCTGTTCCGATGCTGTTCCGATATGTTCCGATTCAGATCTCAACAACATCAGCTTCACATAGTTTCACATAGATTCACATAGATTCACTTTGAATTTAAAATGTTGTACGACGCCAATATCCGTTCCAAGACAATCCACTCACCTTGTTGATGGCAAGAACATCTGTTCTGCTGCTTAGACCACGCACCTCACTTTCGAAGTTTGGCAGTTCTCATGCCATTCAAGGCAGGAAGGATTTGGTGGCGCTCACTCTCACATCAAATTCAGCTAAGTGGCCATGACAGGAGCAGCCACCACTTGACCAACTAGATCAGAACTCCGATACAAACCACAAAGCACCTGCAAGACGAAGGGGAACAGGAGAAGAGGAAGGGGAGAAGGGGACGGCTGCAAAAGCCTCAAAATGACATCGTAAATCACGCGATCTGATCCAGAAAACATAGTGTGAGAAATCGAGAAATCACTGGGGACAACCCATCAATCGTAACCAATCGGAATCAATCGTAACAATCGTAATTAATTGGAAAGCATGCAGGCCTCTTTGGAATCGCCAGAATCCTCTGACAGGAGATCCTGCATCCACATGACCAACGAATATCTCACTCTCCGTTCCCCTGGTAGAGCTTGCCAGATCTTTCGGGTTCTCGTCTCAGAATGCATTTGATTCTGTGGATATCTGTAATGAGATCTATCATGATCTATCTGATCTATCTATCAAATCTCCAGTTTTAGGATTTCTGCCATTTGTGTTTGCTGAAATGGGCAATCGCCCGCCTCGCCAATTTCACTTTTTATTAGGCACTGCTGGACCTGAAAGAGCCATGAAGGGCAAATCAATGAGTTCTTTACATTTGATTGTTTTGAGCCCAACATGGCTGTTGCTGCACTAAGAGATGAGCATGCACAGTTTCTTCAAAAATTAAAAGCAGAGATGCAAACGTTTGGGCTCCAGGAGGTATAGGAAAGGGACAATGTCATCCCTCTGCGTCCCTTTTGTGCATTCCTACATGTAAACGCAGCATTTACTTGGTCATCCCGGTCATCCCTTTGATGTTCCGCCTATTGTGAACGCAAAAACATCTTGAGCATTTTCTCACACCAATTTTAAGCAATGTGCCAGGATGATGCTGTATTTAGGTTGCATTTCAATGGTCTAAAGTGCGAGCACAGGGTTCCTCTTTAGACGAGATCTAGACAAGATCTGGACGAGATCCGGAAGAGATCCGGACTCTTCAAAAACTTGTGGGCCAACATTATTAGCCACCAGCAAGGGCAGGTTTAAGTCCACCTGTATATATATATAGTTCTGCAAAAATACACATAAATTAATGGCTCACACAAAAGTATCTGTCTGTCCGCCAACTGAAAACATTTGAAACATCTAGGCAACTGTGTGAAATCCTCAGCTCCGCATGAAAACGCTGCATTTACAATAGTTTCAAGCAAAAGACACGGATGCTGCAAATCTCTGCATTTTTTGACACTAAATTCCTCAATTTTGAAAAAGACACGACTTTGTCATTTGCCTGAGGCACGGGACCCAATTCGAAGCAGATGGATCTGGGCTGTGGCTGCACACAGCCTGCAAAGCGGATTCAATATGATTCAATATGATTCAATTATCATAGTTCGTCATAGTTCGTCATAGTTGGATGGTTCTGGGACTGCCTCAAGGCAACCGTGCAGCACCACGTACACCTGTCATGCTAAGACTTGTCCAAGAAAGTGAATTTTGGCCACTGCGACGAATAATATCACGAGTATTAAAAACACCAACGTAAAATTGTCTCAAAGATTCTCGCAGCTCTCTTCGTGCTTTAGGAGCCTTTGAATATGATCGTTGCACATCATTGCACTTGCACACAATCAGTCGACCTCCGCTGTGATTTCACCTTCCTCGATCATCACTTCGTTTTGCGGCACCTCACTGGCTCCGTCAAATCTTAGATCACCTTCGATCTATTTCAATCTTCGATCTTCACATCACATCATCACATCCTTGTATTTTCACTGCCACATCTTGGAACGTTTCGGGGTGATACGGTGACATACAGTGACATACGGTGACATTGTCTTTGCTTCCTGATGCTTCCTGTGGTTGACCAAACAGTGGATCTTGGGCATCGAACCTGCTGAGGCGTCATTAGCTGGACGAGCTCCATTCTCAGCGCCAAGTCCTTTCAATGCCAAGTCACGTCGGCTCGAAGGCACGTTTGAATCAAATCCAGTTGCTGAAAGGCTGAAACCGTTGAAGATTTTATAAATTTTAGACAGTCTTATCCTGACAAACTGTAACACACGAGATTCGAAGGTGCAACTGTTTTCCAATGTTGCGAGGACTGTCTGACAGGTGTCTGACCTCATCGTGGAATGGCCGCTCCAAGATGCGAAGCCACTCTGAATATGAATTTTGTATGATATCCATCCTGGACAGGTTGAAGATGCCATTCTGAACACGAAATCTGGGTGCTTCTTTACCCTACCTCTCCTCTTAGCGGTTTGCGACTCCACAGGATTTCACAGTTTTTGATGATTTTTGAGGTGGGGATGGGATGGGATGCGGCAGCAATCACACACTGGATGGGGTGAGGCCACACGCCTATGTTTGGTGGGAACTCAAGGATAGTGCAGGCTCTTCCGCCACGAGCGCCAACAAAAAACGAAATGACAACAAGAAAGAAAAAACAAAAAATGACAATAAACAAACAAACAAGCAACCAAGCAACCAAGCAACCAAACAAACAAACAAACAAGCAAACAAGCAAATAAGCAAACAAGCAAACAAGCAAATAAGCAAACAAGCAAACAAGCAAACAAGCAAACAAGCAAACAAACAAACAAACAAGCGAACAAGCAAACAGGCAAGCAAACAAGCAAACAAGCAAAGCAAACAAACAAACACACAAACTGACACAAACAAACAAGCAAACAAGCAAATAAGCAAACAAGCAAACAATCAAACAAACAAACAAACAAACAGGCAAACAAGCAAACAGGCAAGCAAACAAGCAAACAAGCAAAGCAAACAAACAAACACACAAACTGACACAAACAAACAAGCAAGCAAGCAAGCAAGCAAGCAAGCAAACAAGCAAAACACAAAAACAAACAGATGCAAAATCAGCAGTGCTTTTGTAGACTTGAAATGTCTTCTTTGCTGGGTGGTGAAACATTGAGAAGCTACCCTCTTCTATGAACGTGACAATTGGACGGTGGAATGTGGCCAATAAAAGGCAGGTGTCCAACTGTTCCAAATTGAAAGCATTGCATTATGTAAAATTATGTCAAATCACCCAGTGACGCAGGACAGCAGCAGTACCTCGTGAATGTATACAGTCCCTTGTTAAATCATGTGTATCCACTTTTTGGCCAAGCATAGCCTGATGCTCGTAGGCATGTTCGACAAAAGGTCGGCCTTGACATGAGCAAGAATACAAACAGTTGGTGGGTAAATGCTCTGGATTTACAAGTTCTAAGGAAGCGGATGATGAATTCGGCACAATAAACTTCTGAGGCGACTGAGGCCGGAGCTTCATTGAAAATTGATTTCTTTTGGAGGACATATTGGGTGTGCTCCCGAATTGCCATCCTGGGGAAGATCTTGATTATCTTTTTTTACAGGGGCAGCCTAGTTGGCATGCTGCATGCGCAAAGAGGACAGAGATCCTCCATCTTCCAATGACCAACAACAGAATATAGAAAATGAAAATTGCAAGCGGTACGAGATGGTACAAGAAAGCGAAGCAGAAGCAAAAGCAAAGAATCAAACTGTCACCAAAGCATCAAACGGCTCAAACGTTGATTTCAATCCAACTTATGAGGACTCCTCAAGTGCCGAGGAATACGCCGGCCAGCGCACCACTCCTGTGCAAGCCGCTTGTTTTGTGTGGAAGCATAACAGAAAGCCAAGTACACAACACCGTCTGAGTACGGCAGCAGACCTGTCGCCGGTCAAGTGAAATCTACGCTGAGCCTTGATCTCGTTGACACGCTTATTCGTCTCATTTGCTCGCGGATTTGCAGATTCAAGCAAAGAAGTTACCTCAGGGATCACCCTGCCGATTGCATGTGTGTGTGTGTGCGCGTAAGTTCCATTTCTTGCAGTTGTTGCATTTGTTGCAGCTGGGAATAGGATCTCCAAAGTGCCAGGTTTCCGCACTGATGACAAAATAAAGCCGAAGGCGGTGGCTCCAAAAAGTTGGAGAACGATGCAAAAAAGACGCTCCTCCTGAGCAAAAAGAACGCCAATACCATCAATATGCAGATCAATAGAGCATCTGCATCATTCTGCAAATTTCCGCAGCATTCTGCACCATTCTGCATCTTAATTACTTCCCCTGGGCGCTAAGGACTGGGAAATATGTTAAAGAACAACAAAATGTCATATTCTGCGAACTCAGGCTCTCCAACAAGCTTTTCTTAATACTAGTCCAACGAACAAAAATACCCGACTGAGCAAGGGACTGTATTCTTTGCCCAAATATCGCCATATCCCACTGCCATCATCGTGGCTGTAATGAAGTGAAAAGAAGCAATGTACCTCTCAGAAATGCTTCTTCAAAAACCGACATCGCGCCAAAATTAAGAGCAGGTCTGTATTCAATTTTAGTTTGTCTCTTCGTCTCCAGTGCAACGTGCTGAGACCGTCACTTTGAGACCAAGTCGAATTGGTCCACATTGAGATCCCTGAAAGCTAGTCGTCAGAACATGTTCAAGAATTCAGGGCACAGATTCATTCTGGATACAGACTCAAGGCGAAGGATTCCTAGGGTGCAAATTTTGGCTGAGCGTTTCTTCGGGGCAAAATGTGCATCCAAACTCCACTCCAAAGTGTTGCAAGCTCAGAGTGATCAGAGTGTGTCCCCGATTCAGGAACGCTCTGCTTTGTCAGTGATCCATCCCCATAGAAATTGAGGAAGCACTGTCAGCTCTCGAACACAGTGACTGCGAATCTCTGCCAAACTAGTCACTCTCTTCGAGTGCTGTGATGTGCACTGCTGATTTTGCAAAGGCCATGTATTCTCAAAGCCTCTGCCAACAGCACAAAGTGAAACACTGCAATCCTCTAAATTCACAACTGATTTGAGAGATTGCTTGAGACTTCAACGAGCACAGAGATGCGGCGACAGCAGACAGAAGTAAGACTCAGTAACACTGCGAAGTTTTTCTTCGCTGAAGAGTTCAGCGCGAAATGCTGCCGCTCGTATCGTCCAGGTCCTTCAGAATGGTTGGCAAGGACATGCAAGGACTATCACAATCCATGTGTATAAAATGCTCTTGGGACGTTTGCTGTCATATTTTTCCATGGGACAAAGGACGCCTCTGTTCTTTTTTTGCATACCCTGTTTGAAGAAATGCAAACAATAATACTGTACCAACTACGGGGAAAGAGCCTGCTGGTCGCAGTAGCAAATACAGCTAGTGCGGACCCGGATTTTACATCACATTGCCAGAGTGCACATTGACATAGAGCGCATCGATTCAAGAGAAAGAACCGCAACTAGTCAGAACTCAAAGGTCACAAGGAACTGCTCAAGCCTCCTTCGTGGCAAAGCTGAAGATCAGCTGGTCCAAGAAAGAGGCGTTCGAGAGGACACAACCTCGCGAATTTCCGAGATGCAGTGAGAGATGCTTGTGAGACACCAATTTCCTGGTGTGTTTCGATATTTGTTCCGCTCTGGCTCTTATACCTACGCTGGTCCGAGTGCGACCCCTTTTTATTGAATGTGTGCTGATTCAAAAGTCGTTCTCTTCCGCGCCTCGCTTTTCAGCAGCCAATGAGATAGCTGCCTGCACATGGGAATTCAGACAGAAACCAATTGAAACCAGATGCGACCAGCTCTGCAGCAGCAATGGCATGCCAATGACGTGCCAATGACACGCCGACATGACCTTCAAAGACATGCCCATGGAGCCGGACAGGAAAGCCACTGTAGCCTTCACAGTGGAATCTTCGAAGTCAAAGCTGGGTATTGAATTCACAGAAAAAGAGGTCTAAAATGGTCTAAAATGGTCTAAACATGTCTTGAATCATCTTGAATTTGTCTCCAAGTTGAAGTGGCTGTGCAAGCTGCGAAAAATCACAATTTTTCACTTCTGAGGGAATTCACCCAGGCAGCTCTGTTCACGCCCATGATGCAGTGAACCAAAACCTGTCAACAGCATTTGATCTGCAGTGAGCGGTGCCAACAATGATAAGACCTGAGATAAGTATTCACCATTTTTAGGCACAATCTACTAACCGTCTTGAAACAGCACTCTGGCTCTCGGCCTTTCGCCCGTGCTGTCGGCATTCCGTCAGAAAATCCAGGATCTGCGATGCGTTCAACCATGTTTAAAATGTTTAAAAATGCAGTTTGGCAGCTTGTTTTGGAAGTTTGATTCTGAGCAATTCCAAATCATTCACCATTTTGGATAATTTTGGTATGTAAGGCTCCAGCTTTTTGCTTATGGGTGCGCTTTGGACGCCAAAGAGCAAACCGGGTGAAAAAACAATTGAAACCCGCAGTGGCTTCACGGACCGAGACCAATAATGCTTCACCTGGTTCAGAAGACTTTGAAAGAAGTTAATGCCATTAATGCTGTGCGACCAAACATCCCAGTCACAACCGGCACATGATATTGTCTCCACAGTTTGGGCTGTATGAAGCACCACATCTCCGTTGAGCGGGCGTCTGGAGAGTCTATCCGCAAGAGTCAGGCTTTGCCGACTCTCAAAATCATTTAAAGCAAGACAAAGCAAAACTTAAAGTCTTAAAGCAAGACATAGCAAGACCTAAAGCCGGTCCACAGATTTCACAGATTTCACAGGGGGTCTTGGCTTGGATACAGCTTGCCACGAGCTTCAGAGCTCAAGTCATAGGTGTACTCCGTTCCGGGCCACAAGGGCAGTTTTCGCAGCCTGCTCTCCCTGGCGTTCGATTTGCAACTTGTAACAAATGAAAGTCCTCACAACCATGACGCATATGAAACAATATGACACAATTGCAACAATTCTGCCTAGCCTCACACTATACGTGTAAGGCCGCTTTTGATCCATAGTGCGGCCATAAATCAAAGATCCGCGGGTGGTGTACTTGTGTCCGTCAATCACAACCTGGTACTGAGAATTGAAGAAGTAGACTAAAGTGGACTAAGTAGACAATCCAATACAATTCATTTCGGCGCAATATCGAGGGAAAAACAAAGACTAGCGGCTGGAGTAGGAGGAAGAGCAGGAGGAGCGACAGGAGCGACAGCATGAGATGTCAGACTGCCACCAAGAAAACAAAAATTGAGGAAAAATGAAGAAACTGAGAAAATACAACAAGTCAATTGATGTCAATTGCCCTGGAAACCAATATGGAGTACAGGAGGTCGCATCTGCAGGGACTCTAAAGAACTTCAGAACTAGTTCACCCTCCTGACTTAACTTAGTTTGAATCAGCATGTTTTATTGCACAGTTTTCAAGGTTGTGTAAAGTTGTGTATTCAAATTGCACAGTCTTATCCTCACCCATTGTCCCAGGTCCATCAATCATGCTCTGAGCCACAGACACACTTGAAAAGTTCACGTGATGACAAGATATGGAGAAGATATGACAAAAATATGACAAGCATGATGACTCAAGCAATACAATCATCAGCTGAGCAGCTGGATTCGTCATAGTTTCAGACTCATCGACCAAGCGACATGTGGTTGCGCCTTTCAGCTTCAGTCGATGAAGTAGTAAACCTGGGTTTCTTCCAAAGCACATGTTTTTTGCCATTCGCATCAACCAAAACCTTCCGGATTCTGCCAATCAAGAAAGGAACGGATTGGAATCCTTTTCCCAGAAAGCACATGAAACAGAAATTTCTTCGAAGTGAAGTCTAGATTCTGAAACCCCAAGATGTGGCACCTTGGATCGGATCCTTAAGTGTTGCCTCCAGATATTGAACCACCTCAGATTCCTCAGATCCCTTCTTTGGGGCGCCATGGTAAAAGGAGACAGGTCGGCCAGTCATTTCCTTGGAATCTGCTGGTTGCGTCGAGTGCATTCACTTTTTCGGTTTCAAAATGGCACGAAGAAATTCACAGAGGACAAAATGAACTGCATTTGCTTCCAAGGTCATGACTCTCAGATAAATCTCCAGAGGCAAAGTGATGGAAAAACCTTGTTGAAATTTGTTCAAAGTAAAGTGCAGAGTCTGAGATTAGAATGCGAACAAGCGAAAAGTGATCCGCTTGCTGGCAACCTGGTGAATCACTGAATATATAACTAACTATTGATCAACGGATCCATGATGGTCCAGGCCCATTTTGAGAAAGCTTTTTGGCACATGATGTCAGAAGAATTGTCCAAAGGCAAGATCCCAACTTCATGACATGCTCCCACCAATCGGACGGTTGTCCAAAAATAATCTGAACATTGACGTGTAAACTTTGTATACTTTGCAAACCAAGTTTGTCAAGGCCCTTATGGACATCTCAAACAGAAGGTTGTGCCGAGAATCCTCTAGAACAGCAGCAAACCACTCTCCAGTCTCCCATCCTCATCTGGGCTTGCATCCAAGACTGTGAAGAGCTGTAGTTAAACTTGAGCCCAGTCATGATAGTCATTGCTAAGTCCATTTGAGTATAGCTCAATTCCTTTGAGTAAGACCCAGGCTGCGCTTTACAGTGATGCAACCCAGGGGCAAACTTTGCAAACCATAATTTTCCAAGGATTTCCAAGGGACAGCCACACAAAGCCTAGGATCTGCAGCCAGCAGTTGGGCGTGATCCCGTTCGTGCAGCAAAAAGTTCTTCGACCAAAGCGCTTGCTCGAAACCTGCAAATGCGAAGATTTTAAAGAAGAGTCTTGATGAACTGAAATCTTTGAGGGACTTCATATCGGTTTGAGGTAGAATGAAGTTACACCAACGAGAACGATTGTCAGCAGGCAGCAGGCACTTCTGATTTTGTCCAAGTCCACACCGAGCAGGACTCATAAGTTATTATATAAGAAGCCATGAAGACAGAAGGAAACAATTCTACCTGTGCTAGTCACAAAACTCATGGGGTACCGGCAGACTCGTGGATGACAGGGTAGTTCGATGGAAATGAAGTATGAAAATTCATCATGGAAGGTACGGAATTGAGATACGAAGTGAAATTGTATGTAAATGACTGCAAGCGACTGAGACCACTAAGCCCGCGTGAGATCCCGAAAGACAAGTGTTGTTTGAAAAACAAGAACAGGAAAGTATGCCACAAGAGAGAAACGCAACTCAGACCACATCATCAAATTGCAGTTGTGGTCTTCCCTGTCCGGGATTGGCTTGAACCCTGCCTGAGAAATGAAAAATGCAAAGCCACCAGTTTGTGGGAGTTGGAGGAAACACAAAATCCCCTGGAACCTTAGAGGCCAACCTTGGAACCATGTGGAACCACGTGGAACCATTCAGCTTGGAACATCTTGGAACTCCCTTAGAAGCCTGGCACCCTGGAGCCGGTTGTAGTCCCGCTCTTCTACAACCTCCCGAACCCGGATGGCGACAAGCCCGGTGAATTGGAGCCACTGGCTGCCCAACGCATACGCTGACAGGAAAAAGCAGCCAAGCGAATGAGGCGTGCATGACAGGAAAAAAATATATATATATAGTCAAGATTGTTCAAGCATGGTCAAACAGGGACATTATGGGCAAAATATATAATCTAGGGGGTAATATTATATATATATATACATATTCTATATAGCTGGGATTACCTGGGAATCGAAATCCAATATCCAGGTAATTGACTGGACATGCCACAATAACCAGGTTTTCCTGCAAAAAAAAAACAGGTTGTTCGCAAAACACGACCACTTTTCCTGAACCTGATGTTGTATCCAGCGAATATGAAGAAGATGTTACAAGATGTTACAAGCTGGTATGCACCCCACATTGGACCCTACCCGATGCTCACATTCGACCTTACTCTCACTTCACACTTCACAGCATCACATTCGACCCTACCTACCTACCCTCAAACAAATTTAGCACACCTCCCAGCAAAATCGCCGCTTACAGGCCCTCTACCCCGAGCCTAGAAGTAAGCTGCCTTTTTGACTATGCTGTCTTAAATTTTGTTTACAAATACCATTAAATACCTCCGGGTATCGATCTCAAAATTCCCAAAGATTGGGGAGGATTAGCTCCCAAGTCAGTTTGAATGCTGGAGCCCCGCAATTTCAATGTACCAGTAAAATAGGACCATTCAAATTGGACCTCCTTTGCAAAACGGGTTCGACATAGTTCGATGCATTGGTATATATACCTATATATAACATCCCATAATTTTGTTTGAACCAAACTTATAATAGGGGATTTGAAGTGGGGAAAAAGCAGGAACCCATAGGAACACTGTGAAACCCTCGTAAACACCCGGACAAGACCCGTAGGAACCGTAAAACGGGGAAACCCTGGTTTTTGGGAACCCGTCCGTGACCCGTCCGTAACCAATAAAAATCCATCCGGAGCCCGTGAAAACCCGCAATAGAAAACCTGTTTTTTCGTCATGCGCGCCTACCCTCTTTCTGGCGTGTCCAAAGCAAACTGATGCAGATGCACCATCTTTAAATTGTGACGGCTCTTTGAGCTGTTTGAATTTTTGATTGAGATTTGGATATAACGGGATTTGCAAGCTAGACAAATTATCTAAATTGCCAAAGCAGGCATTTGCCGAACATGTCGAACAGTTTGTGGCCAGATTCAAATCGCATCACGTGATGGGCCGCGCCGAGCAACGAGTGATACACAGCATTCTAAACCAAAACCTGGAGCCCAAAAGTTTTACAAATCTTAAAATATCTTAAAATATATTAAAATATCTTAAAACATCTTAAAACATCTTAAAACATCTTAAAACATCTTAAAACATCTTAAAATATCTTAAAATATCTTAAAATATCTTAAAATATCTTAAAATATCTTAAAATATCTTAAAATATCTTAAAATATCTTAAAATATCTTAAAATATCTTTAAATATCTTGAAATATCTTAAAATATCTTAAAATATCTTTAAATCCAGAAACCCAGATTTTTTTTGGGTAAAAACATGTTATTTTGGACACCCTGCTTTTTTGCAGTTGTTTGGCTCCGAAGGTACATGGTATGTCTCTGTGTGTGTTCCTTGAGAAAGTGCATTCTGGTGAATATCTGCCATTCACACCGTGTTCACACCCACTTCCCCCTCCTCAGATCCCACCTGCCCTTGGCTGTGGAAATCAAATCGGCAGAAGTACGAAGTGCATCGCAGGACAAAGTGGGCTCTGTGAAGAAAACAAATCGCAAGTTCCTCGACGATACCTGGCATAGATGGCATAGATGGCATAGATGGCATAGACGCAAACCAGATCTCGTGACTTCTCAACCTTGACCCCGCACAATTCTCTACAATGCATACAGGACAAGCACATCAACTACATTTGCAAATTGACCTTGAAGACTGAGCTGATGGGTATGACTGCAGTGCTGGAGTAAAGCCAGAGGAAGCAATCGGGCACCCACTAGCTGTATCATTGTGTATTCAAATCGTGCTGCGTCTTTTTTATCAAAAATTACCTACAAACGCCATGTTGAAATGCTGCTTGCTTGCATATGATTTCTACAAACACTTGAATTCCAGCACACAATAAAATGTAAAAACTAGGAATTCATCTCCTACACTCCCGAAAAGGAAAGAACTCGCGACTAGCACCCTAACGAAACCGATACCAAGCCATTCAAGCAGAGAGGATCCAAGAAGAGCGCAATGGAAGTTGTGTCAGAATGAAAAGCCAAGATACCTCTGATATGGATTGCTCACAGGTTAACCTCAAATTTTGTGCATTAAAATGGGAGCGCAAGGCTTGCCGGAAGTGAGAATTGCAGGGTCAAAAAGAATGCATTGGGAAGCCAAGAAAGAACCTCATAAGTACAATTGCTGTGAGAAGCTAAATGCACTGAAATTATCTGAAATCTTCCGCACCTCGAAAAGCACTTCTTTGGACCAGCAAACCCCCACAATTTATCCCGCCTCTTTTCCTCGCAATCCTTGCATGGGCAACGGCGCTGTGAAGGTGAGGCTGCTCGACTACGTGCAGGTCGAGTGAGAGAAAAGACCTCCGCGGTGCCAAGATGTCTGGAGCGATTAGAAACGTGCCTGCTTGACACATCATCGAAGGACGTGTGCTCCACATGGCCCCGTGTGGCTCTATATGGCTCCAAAACACTGAGATGAAACACACGGCCAGCCCTCCTGCATTGCCAAGAGAGCCAGAAGTCGCCGTGTGAGATTGAAATCGCCCATGGCCTTTGCAAAATGTCCATGAAATACTGCCAATACCCTTTCTCGAAGCAGGAAGACTTGGAAAGAAAGCTGATGACGATTTTGCCTATGCACAATCAAAACCATCTGTGTATGCAAGCAGAACCCAAGTTTGAAGACTGCCTGGCCTGTCTAGCCCGTCTGGTCAGGCTTGCTTCCCCAGCTCTCCTTTGCTAGCAGGAAGGGAGTGAAAGTGCAGTAAAATGATATCAAAGAAAAGAGTTCATCGACGAGGGAATGAAAACACACGAATGAATACATCAGTTTGCATTTAGTTTCTTTTGTGATTCCGGTTTTCATTTCAAATGAATTTTGCTGGTTTGACGTGGTCCTTTGTTACAGTACTTCTTGACTTATATGTACACACCGTGTTAATCTGTCTAAATAAAACTGAATTCCAAACCGATCAATGCAGAAGTGTTGCTGTTGCAACAGTTGCAACTGATATTGCAATGAAGTATAATTGAAGCCTGTTGCAATCGAAGTATCTACTTTCACATACACTGGCGGCTCTGAATTCTCATAGCATGGTTGGGCCAACTGTTGATAAATGTGTGCTAGTTTCTATTTTACAGGATCCATTGCCCATTTCTCTGATCTCCTCTTTTCTTCGTTCGAACCATGTGTCGTGATGCTTCTATTGGGCAAAAGTTCTGCTGAGCTGCTGTTTTCAAGTGCCACTGTTCATGAGGTAAAACACTCAGAAGCCTTCAGTGGAGGCAGATTCTTTCCGTAGAAGTATCGGGTTTGATTCGCGTTTGGAAACCATTTCACTCCCTCATGAGACTGTGACTGCTTCTGGTGATTTTGGGTTCTATTTCACCAAGATAAGGTGTAGGTGATAGACTTCGAAACGATGTTTCTTGGTGATCACAGTGATAACATTCCCCAGCGTCCAGGTGATTAGAGGTTTCAAACACTTTCAAACCCTTTTAGTAAATAATACGCTTGACTCAGACTTGACTCGTAACATCTCTTAACACTTCGCTTAACGGCTTAACACTGTTAGTGAACACATTGAATTTGCATCCTGCCCAGGATCTGCAAGGATCGGTGTCTCTGAATCGCTTGCATCCGAAGCGATGCATATCCAAATGCTCCTAGTGATTTCATCCTCTGGAGGAGTGGTATGAGTGGTATGATTCGAGGCCATAGACAACACAGGACGTCACCAGAGTGACTCAGCAGCAGAGTTCCGAATTCAACTTGCAAATTGTCACAATCTAAGAACGCATCACAAAATATCACACGATATCGCACAATTGTCGCCGGCACTGTCTGAGATTCTGGTCTTAAAATGTGAAAGTCGGCGAGAGTACGGAATATGACTTGCGTGTTTCGAGTTGTGCATTTGCGAACTACTTAGTTCCAAGTGCATCCATGATTTGAGCCAGCTCCAGAGGCGATGTGCAAATCAACACAGATCAACACAGATCAACAGAGACAAGGCATGTTATCTCTCTGACTGCAGTCAATACAAAATCCCGCAGCAGCACTGCAATTCACCTCCTGGCGGTGATCTTGCATATCATACCCGGCCTTAGAAATTGCAGAGCTACACACAAAAAAATGTTTGCATATGTCTGCATTGTGTGCAATTGACATTGTCTTGCCAAGGATGCTACTTTGTTAGAGCTACAGCAATTGACAGCGAGATACAGCGAGGTATCTGGGAGCCCCTAGCTCTTCTATGTTCTATGTTCAATGTTCACTCACTTACTCGATTACTCGGCTCATGATGTCATTTGCAGCTGAAAGCACTGAAACTCAAACTCAAATGGGGTCTAGCAGTCGGACTTCATCACGTGCTGGAAGCGCGCCATATTTGAAGGCTTCCAGCCTGGACAATCATTAAAAGGCTGATAGGACAGTTTGTTGTGACTCAAACGCATTGCAGTCATTGCAGGATTTATTTGAGTCTGTGTTTTCCTGTTTCGTTTTGTGTTCTAAGTCACTGCTTCGGAGTGAAATAGAACACCTCTTGCACCTGCCTTTTTTCATAAACGTTTCATGTGCCTTTCCTTGTTCATTTAAATTTTGTTCTTATTATTTTTGCTATACTGCTATACCTTCAAGTATTGCGGACCAAAATTGCCTTATCACCTTTGTCTTGCTCAGGCACTCACTCCAGTACGTCAGAGTACCAATCAGCGTCAAAACTGGCAAGACTCCAAATCTGCAGCCAGCGAACAAGTTCACAGTTGGCGTCATTGGAGCACATGCACAAACAGTTTTGTTTGCATGTAGTATCATCATTGGTGTGTGTCCAAGTTTATGAGGATGGCGACGCACCACCAAACCATGCTGAACGAGGTTGTGCAGCGGAAGTGTACTTTAACAATTTTACCACAAAAACACATGCACCACTAAGATCTGTTCAACACAATTTGTCCACTTCACTCAGCATGAATGTCCAACGACTGTTTCCCATCCCATGGCAAACTGATGGCACATCAACTGTGTCATATGCCGCCCCTTTTGTCATCAAGGCCTTGCTACTGCTGTTGAGATGAGATGTTCTCGAATCTCACAGAGGAAACCCCACACAACACGAGGCAGACTCGCTGTTGTTAAAGTTAAAAGGCGCACCTGAAATTTCAAGCAAATAAAATGAAACTCCGCAATCCTTCCATTATTTGAAGTCTGTGCAGCAAGGAGTCTACAGGGCCCTTACCTATTTCCTGGGAAGGGTCAAGACGACTTGTTTTGCACGTCTTTGCTGAGCATGAGTCAGAAGGCCTAGTTGTTTGCTGGTGCGAACATGCTTAGCATACCTACGCACTGAACCGAAACAGCCCCAACACCCACGCTGTTGTATGTCAGAGAGACTACGGTGCTTCATCAAATAGGCATGGGCGGCTCCACCATGGCGTAAGCACTGTGGAGACAACTTCAGCTTCTCCAATCCAAGGCGCGTCAGCAAAACACTTCTCAAACTTGTTGAGGGAAAAAGGAAAAGCGGAGAGTGACCATGGCTAAAATGCTTGCAGTACAGACGACCTAAAACCTCACCAAATCACAAACGATCAGCCGCAACAAAAACAAGACTGTCATTCAATTCACCAACCTTCGAGGGAACTCCAGACTCTTGAGGGTGAAGAAGAAGTGTCCAAAATGCATATCGTGACATGTTTGTTGGAGGAATAACATTCGAGCGCACAAGCTCACACAACTTCCCAGGACGCAAATCTGTGTGAAAAGAATTCACGACAGCTGCGCTGAAATGGGCGCCCTCGTTTTCCAGCATGTCATCTGCAATAAGACAGGCAACTTCGAAAGGGCAGGGATCTCGTGAGGCACCTGGCTCAAGATTGGTCCAACCTTTCTTCGCTGACTTGCTCAAAGGGTAGTTGGCCCAACTAGAAGCAGGCCAACATGGGTATTCAACATTGGCATTCTGCAAGGCACATGTGAATACGTACTTGGATGCTCCAGGGACAAACTGATCTTCTGCAAAGGCTTCAAGTGACTGATCTAGCTGGTGCATACTCACAAAGCAGGAAGTAACTGCGGGAAACCGAGAGCTGGCCACACAGAAACTTATAAAGCTTTTCCAGGCACCTGCATGGTGACCTCTTTACGAAGCCGAGCTCGCCTCAGAAAACCAGACTGAGTGTCATGAACCTTGCGCGCTCTGTCTCTTGCACGCTTTCGCTGCTCACTTGCGGCTAGAACCACACACTCTGCAACCGCAGAATTCCACAGACTAGTGTAGGAGCGCGGACAGCCCACAAGCTGGAGCTCCGATTGTTGGGTTCGCCCGCCACGCTGAAAACAGTGCAAGGAGTTCCTAGATGAACATACCAAATGCGATGCGAATAAATCCAATCGAGAATCAAACGCTGAACATCATGTCGAGTGAGGTCATACTCCTTCCCAAGCTTGAGGTCAAAGGGTATTCCACAACGAATGCCTTGAGAATGAACAGCAGAAGTGAGCCTTGCACTACCACTAAAAAAGTTCTAAGAAACACTGACCTCACACTGGCTTGCTGGGGCTTGTTTGCGCAGACCTCAATGCTTCGGGCAGTGTCTGCTTCAAGCTTCGGGTAGAAGACGACGACTGACTGCTGCCAGTCCATAGGCCAAAGTCATGGCCCTCCGAATCTGAGCACAAGCTGATCGAGATGTCCTCTGCATCTTCTCACGGCATTCATGATCTGGGCCAAAATGACCTTGCCATTCTCAGCACACTCGTTGGGACGACTCCGGCCGAAACGGCCTTCGGCCACATGATCAACCTCTGCCACTTGGAAATTCGCGGTAGGCCGAAACCTCCGCGCTGACGAAGATCTGCCCGGCAAAGGGTCTGGCAGGCCACTCTTGACTCTTGACTAAGGGATCCGGGTCGCCGGGGGTCTCGTCCAGCCCAAAACGATCTCTGACCACCGGCATGATCTGTGACTGACCGGATTCTTCTTTTGAAAGAGTGCACAAAAACTCGAGTGTCTCTATCTTATTGGTTTCTCGAGCTCTCTACGTGGCGGAGATGCCATCTCACTTCGCAAGCAATTTGAAGTGCTCCCGCCCTCCTGCAGAGCGACAAGAGGGAGAGATCCCGGGCCCGTCCTTTGTCAAAAGCCATCAGAGGTGAGAGGTTATCACAAAGGCAAAGGAGGCGGCGCCCATGAAGAGAAACATCTTTGCAAGCCCGTCGGAGCGACATCAAAGCCACCCTGCCCTCCTTCATGTGAATGTCCTCTTTGTGCTTCCACTTTCGCTTCACCAAAGTCCTCCAGCGGGATGCCTCAAGAAATCCCAACGAGATCCAACTCCAAGAAGCTCCTACTCCAAGAAGCTCCTGTCATGCGCTGACTTGCCACTGTCTCTGTGGCTGCCAAGTTCTATCTTGCCACAATCAGGGACTGGAAGTCCCATTCTTCCGCAGAGCCACTTCACATACGCAATCCCCAAAATTGGAAGTCGGCCGACCAAGAATGTTGAATCATTGCGTGGATTCGATCACAACTCAGACTTTGACTACCACCTCTCCATCTCAAGGATCACCTTCCTTTCGTTTCTGGTTTCTGGTTTCTCTGGCTGCTGGCTTTCATCTTTCTACTGGGACTGGGCACCGGAGCAAGCAGTGTTCTTGCCTTGAGCACTCGATTCCAAAAAGGCAGACCTTGCCTTCCACACCTGGCCGTGCAAGGGGAAGCAGTTGCTGTTCCTCGCCGGCGTCGCGGCCCTGAAGCTTAGACGAAACCATGGCTGTAGTTCAGAGAACTTTTGGATATCCCTCAGATGCAAATTTTGGCTGAGTTCCCCGGTGAACGTTTGGATATGCATCATAGAATTCTGTGGTATAGGGTAGGCAGAGCCATATGGATCATATCGACTCCCGCTCACGATGTCTATGAAGAAAACTATGATGGGGTGACTGTGGTATCTTTAGCCCGTAACGCCATATACCCTGCCGATCAAGCTGGTCGAATGTACATCCCTGACAATTATGACATGATGGATGAGTATGCCGAGCTGAAGCGTCAGGCTGATGCCTTGGCTGTCATCAGAGGGTGCATTGACCGACCCAGTGCGGCGCCTGGTGAACCTCCCCAGACTGATGCGCATTGGAGAGTTGCTGATGTTGACTCCAAGCGGTTTGGCGAGGTTGTTCCTCCTGGAGAGTTGTTGGATGGGGCGAATATTGTCCTGGGGGTTGGAGATGTTCAGAAGCGTTTGCATCACATGGGAGGGCGAGATCCTGACGTTGGAGCTGGTCAGTGACTACGATGCGTGGAGTGAGCGGAAGCGGCCTGGACTGCCAGGTGGAGATTCAGGAGATTTGGGGCTTCTTGGTTGCCACCGGCTTGGATCTGGAAAGCGCCAGATGACCTTAGGGAGTTCCTTGAATCTCTGAGAATGGAGAGACCTGGCCAATTACCACTCAAGCTTTGTGCGCAGGAGTCGGGCTGTGCGAGAACCCCGCGGCGGCCCATGAGGACAAGAACCTCCTTGGCATCCTGAAGCTTGCCGTCTCCTATGACCAGGTTGATTGCAGCAATTTGGCCAGCATTGAGCAGGTGGTGAGGAGGATCCTTGAAATCAAAGTTGCAGTGCGCAGAAACCCTCGCCACCCAACTTTCGACTCCATCGACTACAACACTCGTGGGGCGGTCGATGAAGTTGGAGGAACCAGAGCAGCTGGCTATGCTGAGTGGATGGCTGAACAGCAAGAAGCAGAAGCTAAGACCTTGAAGTCGACGAGGCAATGGAGAGAGGAGCAGGCTGCTGAGAGGAGGAAGGCCGACAAGCATCAGGATCGTGACAGCTCTGATGATGATGGGACTGGCAAAAAGAAGAAGAAAAAGAAGAAGGGCGGCACCCCCGAAGGCGCATTCAAGACATGAGCCGCCTGCGGGCGGCCCGTATCAAAACCCTGGCAGTTTGCATGGGAATTAATCTGGACAGAGGAACCACGAAGTGCTCCCTCTGCCTCGTCTGCATTGGTTGAAGTGGCGGGCTCAATCCTCATTCATTTTGACTGGAGATGCTGGTGCTCATAGTTTCAGCAGACGTCAAGTCGGCAGGATCAATGAAGCCGTAGATGGCCTCAATTCTTTGGGGAGTTCTACCCCGACCACTTCCAGGCGAGGCATTTTTGATTTAGGGCATCAGCCTAGGGGCATTGCGACCGCTCCACAACAGTCCGCTTTGAACAGGATAGGGAGGAGGATCAGGAAATCCGGTGGGTGCCCTGAAGGCTTGAACCCGAAGTTTTGCTTTGAGGGCGTGATGGCACTCACTGAATCAGAGCTCTGTTGCGCCATACAAACCTGACCTACTGAAGGTCACCAAGCCGAATACCATCCCAAAGGAAGCGACAAAATTGCTTCCGCCTGCCAAAGCTGACTATCTCGTGGACCCTGAGCAGTACCTGGTCCGCACCCCTGTGGAGATTGACGCCAAACATGGAGATTTCCAGCCATACTGGTATGAGACTTTGAGATCGTGCCGTGAGACCAGGGTTGGCCTTTACAAGAAACTTGCAGCAAAATCTCTGCTTGGGTTCAGGAGGAGCATTCGCACCAAGGTGGGCATTTTCCTTGTTTGGAAGAGTGAGAGGCGGGGCATCAAATTCATCATTGATGCTTGGATGCCCAATGCCTGCCATCGCCGTCCGCCGAAGACCGGGGGCGCCGTGGCGGTCAGTTAGATTGATGCCGTGATTGAGCACGATGGCCTTGGCCTCACTGCTTCAGGTTATGGTGGGGCAGTTGCACTACCTGCACAGGTTTTTGGAGACACTGATGATGTCAGTGGTGCCTTTTAGCAGTTCAGTGCTTTGGGCTGGACGATCCCGTCCTTGCTGGCGACTTCAATGTGACCGAGGTGTGGAACCCTGATACAGCTCGCAGCGAGAAGGTTGGTCCAGATGAACCTCTTTTTCTTGTTTTCCTGGCGATGCCTCATGGTTGGGCCTGGGCTTGCATTTCTGCAACACTGCGGTTGAGTATGGTATGTCGGTATGTCCAAGAGTCTTCCTGCGACCTGCTTCTTCAAAGATGGCCTCGCGGCTCCCGATCCTAGGTTGGGTCCACTGGGGAGCGTCTATGTCGACAACACTGCCGTGTTTGGTTTTGTTCAGAGCGTGGTGCATGCTTCCTTTGGCCGGGCTGTCGAAACCCTGGAGAGGGCCGGCTCTGTTGGAAAAAGGCACTGCTGATGTCACCAATGTTGGAGTGGTCTTCGACACAAAAAGCCGCAAGCTGCAACGCACCCGAAAGAGATCTTGGAGGCCCTACCTTGGCCTGAAACACTTGCTCCGCTTGAAGAAGGTAACCAGCGAGTGTCTTCGGGTCTTTGCTGGGCACATTGTCCACTACTTCTCCATCCAGAGGGCCGGCATGAGCTGTCTCCGCCACACCTATAAGTTCATCTACCGCTGGCTGGATGGCAAGAGCCACATCATCCCAGGAGCAGTCAAGCGAGAGCTTCGAATTGTGGTTGGGTTGGTTTTTCAAGTGGAAGTGGACTTGGGAGCCCCCTATAGCCCTGCTGCCTTCTGCGGCGATTCCTCTTCTTATGGATGCTGCTTTCAAGGACCGCTGTCTCAAAATTGGAACAACGCGATCTTTTTCGTTTTCACGAACGATGGCGGTTCATTGAGGTTGAGCAGGGCATCGGGATTGGTCTTGGGCCGCACCACCGCTTTGGTCACTCTAGGGCAGGTGTCGCTGGTCTGCATCTCTCCTTCACACCAGCAGATGCACTCACTGACTGGAAGAAAATGAGACAATCCACTCAGCACGTGCCAGTACGACGAAAAGAGGTCACCCATCCAAGGCTCTATCTGAATATCTAATCTGACCAATGGGACTTGAGCCCCCGATTTCATGGCGGCCATTCAATGCCGTGTCTGAACAATTGCAAAGGGATCAAGTGAAGTGGTGGTCTCAAGGAACAAAATTCATGAACTTTATCAAGACCTTTGGAAATATACATTTGTTTCATAAGCACCTGCCGCGACGCAGCTGGGGTGTGTGTGTGTGTGTGCGTGTGTAGATATATACACACAACACATGTTTCACCACATTTGGCTATGAATGTACACTCCGCATATTCGAAGGAAGTATAGAAGTCAAGCTTCAGACATATGGACAGATGCAGCAACAGGTGTAAAAACCAGAGAAGAGAGAGCAAGAAATAAACTCAAAATTAAACGCTTATACAACAAAGAAACATCGGAACCCTTTGGAATTTCACAAAGCATCTGCACCAGAACCCTCCGGAACCTCACAAGGTATCTGCACCGGAACCCTCCAGAACCTCACCAAGCATCTTCTCCGAGAAGGTCTGTGTACCGGAACTTTCCGGAACCTCACAAGGTATCTGCCCCGGAACCTCACCACGCATCTTCACCTACACCCTCCGGAACCTCATCAGGTAGCTGCACCGGAAACTTCCGGAACCTCACCAGGTACCTGCACCAAAACCTTCTAGAACCTAACCAAGTATCTGCACCGTAACCCTTCGGAACCTCACCGGGTACCTGCACCGGAAACTTCCGGAACCTTACAAGGTATCTGCACCGGAACCCCCCGGAACCTCACAAGGTATCAGGCATCACCGGAACCCTCCGAAACCTCCCGAGGTATCTGCACCGGAACCCTCCGGAACCTTGTCCGGAACCTGGTGTTGAAGCTGCACCGGATTGCACTGGAGCTAATCTGGGCAAAAAAAACATAGCAACGTTTTGCTGTTGGGGAAAAATCAAAGCGCGCGAAAAGGTAGAAAACTCACGTTTTTCCAGTGTGGCGTGGCTCCGAAGGATCAAGAAGTAGGCTTGCCAAAGCGGCGGATGCGGAGCCAACTTGCGGGATAAGAGATTAAAAAATTACGCGCGGCTGTGGCGCGAAGCACGCTTCCAAGTCAAGATGTCACAAAACACCTTGGGTGTGGAGTGCTTTTGGCAGTCAAGCCTGTCGAAAATGCGCATGCGGTTGTGGTGCGAAGCACTTTTCGAAGCCAAAATGTCAAAAGAGCTTGATGTTCGGAAAATTTTTGGAGTTGCACCGTTGAGAAAGAGCACGCGGCTGTGGCGCAAAGCACATGTCCAATTCAAACTGGTAAAAACACACCACGTCCAGTGCACTTTTGGCAGTTTGGCTGCACAAAAAACGCACGCGGCAACATGCTAAACACATACCACGTCCGGACCACTTTTGGATGTTGAACCCTCATTGCGCGTGGCAGGTGCAATGGATTCTGCACATCGCAAAAAGGAAGCAAAACGTGATGGTTTTTCCCAGTTTCAAAAACAATGGCATGCGTGGGGCGTTTCAAGAGGATCTACAAACATGGACGCGTGGCAGGCGCAATACAAGAGACATCTCCAACAGACATATTGGGAGGTCAGGGCGCTGATTTCCTGAGAAGGGTTCCATTTTGGAACGTCAAATCTTTCAGGCTTGCTAAAATGATATTGAAATTGCATGACAGGTGCAGCACTTCGTATGACCTGGCATCACTTTTTCGTGGCAGGCGCTCTACTTTACAAAAAGAGGTGGAAAAATAACAAAACACATTGACGCGAGGCCGTCAGCTCTGCACTCAACCTTTAAGTTTTGAAGGAAGTCTCCGAGGGTTTCTGCGTTCCACTTTTTGAAGAGTCTCCCAGAATTTCATCGTTTTGAGAGAGATAGAGAGATACAGAGATAGAGAGATAGAGAGATAGGCAGATGGACATGCAGACAGATAGATAGGTAGAGGGGCAGACACAGAGAGAGGGAGAGGGAGGGATAGATAGATACATAGATAGGTAGATAGATAGATGGATGGTTAGATAGTTAGATAGTTAGATAGTTAGATAGCTAGATAGATAGACAGACAGATAGATAGATAGATAGGTTGGATAGATTGGGTAGATAACATAGATAAGATAAGATGTAGTTATGATAAGAAAGATCGAAAAAATAAGAAAGATAGACAAACAGACTAAAATGACTAGCAATCTCCTGAAGAATCAGGTAACGGGGCTGGCCGCCCTCCCCTTTACTTCGTAAAGTAAAACTCAAGGTAGCCCCTCTGGAGCTACCTTTCGTGATTAGATAGATAGACAGATTAGATAGATAGATAGATAGATAGATAAGATTAGATTAGATTAGATTAGATAAGGTAAGATAAGATAAGAAAAGATAAGATAAGAAAAGAAAAGAAAGATAGATAGATAGATAGATAGAGAGATAGAGAGATAGAGAGATAGAGAGATAGAGAGATAGAGAGATAGAGAGATAGAGAGATAGAGAGATAGAGAGATAG
>Ga0126342_10003051_pt1 | contig 27191 bp, 16 predicted proteins | sample Cyp1metagenome_FD_92528 | JGI IMG/M metagenome (GOLD analysis project Ga0126342, IMG submission 92528) | Coral microbial communities from Lord Howe Island, Old Settlement Bay, Australia - Cyphastrea 1 metagenome | ecosystem: Host-associated > Invertebrates > Cnidaria > Coral ... | reverse complement strand
TACATACATTACATACATTACATACATTACATACATTACATACATTACATGCATTACATGCATTACATGCATTACATACATTACATACATTACATACATTACATACATTGCATACATAACATACATAACATACACGCAATACATACATTACATACATTGCATACATACGTACGTACATACATACATACATACATGCATGCATGCATACATACATACATACATATGTTTATGTATTTCTATACGTGTATGTTTTTTTTTGTGGTCTGCCCACCCCATGATTTGCATTTTAAGGAGGGATCTTCAACGGAGTTGGCACCATCAATCAACTCATGTCGGGCTGATACTCCTGCATTTTGTGGGTTACGTTTTTTTTGGTTTATGACTAGGGTTGATATGCACTAGCTCCTTTTTTTGCTGATATCCCACGTCGCTGAACTTAGCAGCAGAAGGCATCAAACACGGAGCTGTAAAGTATGTTTATTTTGCTGCTCTTTGCTCTATGTAGCGTTCTAAGGCCGCAGAAGTTGCATGCAACATTTAAGCGACCAAAATGGAGATGGAAGAGTTTGACAAATTATCGGTATAGGGGGCATTAAAACTGAACATGAGCTTACAAAACAGATGGATGGCAGGATGTCAGTGGGTTTGGTCGAAAAAACAGAATGGTTACTGTAGCAAAGTTGCCGAACGGTTTGACGGAGTTCCTCTTTGTGCGCGCCTAGGTTCTGGGCTCGGGCACTTTTCCTGTAAAATTCCGTCTAAAATGGGTCTTGTGAAATGTTGAAGTGCATTTCGCCTGCGCAGGCTCGCACAAAGTCAGGTCCTAGGTCTTGGGATCGGTCCTCCTCAACATCATTATCCTCGACATCATCACCTTCCTCCTCCTTAACATCATCATTCTCAACATCATCATCTTTTCCCCCCTTCACATCATCTTCCGCAACATCATCATCCTCCACCTCATCTTCCGCAACATCATCCTCCTCCACCTCATCTTCCGCAACATTCTCATCCTTTTCCTCAGCCTCATCAACAGTCATCATCCGCAACATCATTGTCTTCCTCCTTCTCAACATTATCATCATCCACCTTGTCCGCCTCCACTTTATCTTCCGCATTATCACTGTCCGTGACCATCATCATCATCATCATCATCGTCATCATCATCATCATCGTCACCGTCATCAACATCACCATCACCATCATCATCATCATCACCATCATCATCATCATCATAATCATCATCACCATCATCCTCAGCATCATGGCCCTCCACCTTATCATCCTCAACATCATCCTCACACCTTATCAACAGCATCAACATCATCATCCTCAACAACATCAACATAGTCATCTTCTTCTTCATCATCATCATCATCACCATCACCATCATCATCATGACCATCACCATCACCATCGTCATCCTCATCCTCATCATTATCAACATCGTCATCGTCATCATCCTCAGCATCATGATCCTCCACCTTATCACCCCTCACATCATCCCCGCACCCAATCAACAGCATCAACATCATCATCCTCAACAACATCATCATATTCATCATCATCCTCCTCCTCATCATCATCATCATCACCAACATCACCATGACCATCACCATTGTCATCCTCATCCTCATCCTCATCATCATCAGCATCATTATCATCATCATCGTTATCGTCATCATCCTCAGCATCATGATCCTCTGCCTTATCATCCTCAACATCATCCTCACACCTCATCAACAGCATCAATATCATCATCCCCAACAACATCATCATCCTCAAAATTATTCTACATCATCCTCCAACTCCCCCCCCCCCACACTGTTTGGGGTTTCTTGCCGGAATATTTTTCTTTTCAGTCCCAAGTTAAGCTGCAATTGATCTTAGGTTGGATGTCACGGTACCATCATCTTATCGCAACGAAGCCAACTGCTGGCAGTTGGTTGTTTTGTATCACCACTTCTGTTGACACAACCCTTTTCTTTGGATAATCCTTCGTTCCACAATTTCAATGGTTGTTTCAGATGTAATTATCGATTTCGATGAAAATTTCTATCTGCATGGAAATAAACTTAAAATAATGGCTAGTTTTTGTCTAACCAATGATTTAACCCCAATTTCGCCCTGTGTGTGGGAGGCCACTGACTGATCCTTTTACCATCCACGCTTTGCAGGAGCTGCAAGACCGCCGAGGCGCGCTCGGCGCTGTGGCGCGGCTGCTGCCGAAGTTGCCTGGAGGTGCCGCAACATGATGTTCGATTGGGAACTTATATCCCAATGGGGGGGCTGAACCAGGCATGCAAGGGATGAATTTGGGGGATTGGGCAAGTTCTTGGATGGCAAACATCAGGGGACCATATACATCCATATACATATTCCATCTAGTTTGATGCTCGGCGTTGACCAATGTTGCGAAATAATCGGGTGTTTGGAGATGCCTGGGGGTTGGAACAGAGCAAAGGTTGCAGGCCGCTATGTTGGTGACAAGACGAGTGAAGTGACAAAAAGGAAGCCGCCGAGACCCACACCAAGACCTATTCAAAATCCCCCTTACAATATCCCTTTTGAGGTGTATCAATCTGGGTGACGTTTTTTGGGTCATTGTTTAAGCCATCCTCCCGCCTCCCACCCGAAAAATCAGGACCACTTTTGATGGCTTAGAATTTTTGACCTCCCTTTTATAAGGGTTCCTTTCTTTTATGGCATTATGAACTAACTAATCCGTGTGAAAAGAAACTTAACCCCGGGTCACCTTCATTATCAATATTATTTAAAAAAAAATCCCCGTGTTCTTGATTTTGACATGAAAGGGGGAGGGGACGGGGCCTGTTCTGCAGGCCTTGTGATGGCTAGCTGGCACACCTAAGGTAGAATAATAGGAACATAGTGATAACATAGTGACAACATGGTACTTGACATGTTGTCATAAGAATATAGTTGTCGTAGGTGTCATGTGGGCATGTTGTGGTGCTGTGCTGGCTGCGGGCACAGCTTTGGCGTGGCCTTGGATTGTTGATGAAAAGCGGTGGCCTTTAAATGCATGGTTGGGACAACTAAAAAAATCCTACCCCCCCACCCCTTTCCCCGTTGGGTCCGTTTTTGTGATTATTTATTAATTAATATTTATTATGTTATCAAGTGACGGTCCAACCTTCAATGGTTTATAATGTACCATGTTTGTTTATGCGCGTCTTTCTTTTGAAGATTGCGGTCTTACCTGCAAAAACTGAATAGGTTGAATAGGCATACACCAAAAAATGGTTTGGGATGTGTTCTGTTCTTATGAAATGACCCACTGTCCCTGGTATGCTCGGGTTTTAAAATGAAACATATGTTGTGGGACTGAGGGGTCCCGGGTTTATAAAGTTGTCCGGTCCTAAATTCATAAAATGACAACATCTCCTTTAACCTAGGGCCAAAAATGATTGGCACTAATTAAACCCGTTGTTCAAAGAAATAAAAGGATCTCAGTCGTATTGATTTTTGGGCATTATCATTTTTCATAAAAACGGTCTTATATAATTAATTAACATGTTATAAACCCAAACCTTGGGGGTTTGTCATTTTATAAAAAACATCCTCATAAAATGGCGCCGGCGCCACTGGCCGGTAGCCATAGATGCGGGTTGTGGGCTGTACGAAGCAGTTGTAGTTGGGAGCGAGGCCCATGGCTGCACCATCTGAGAACTTGTTTTCGTGTAATTTTGCCTTGTTGCCATGAAATAACATGCACAACATCCATTCATGGGGCCAATCACAACATCTTCATTGTGTTTTTTTCAGTTGCGATGTTGCGGTCAACGTTTGTCCGTTCAAGTTCATTAGATTTTTTATCGTTCAATATCATGAACCACCGTTATCATTTTGTTGGTTCCGCCTTGCTTTCACGCACTGCAATGGATATAACGCATCAACAAAAATCTGCGAATCAAGAGTAAACAATTTACATTATATTCATACATCCCAACGTCTCCGGCATTCACAGTTTGTAGGAAATCATTTACTCATCATTGGGTTGGTTTTTTCTGATGATCCCAATGATTGGCACCAGCCCTGGTTCTCCCAAAAAGAGACCATCCCAGGCCTGGAAATTTTGGCCACCAAAGTGACTAAGGAGGCGGCGGAGTTGTGGAAAATCCATCAGGAATGGGAAAGCCGGGAGGTTTTTTTCAAAGGGTGCTAACCGCCAACACTGAAGCGAGTTCGATTATTTTCTAACCTTCCACATATGTTTTTTGCTTGCCGATGTATTGTTTACGGTATGATAAGAATAAACACAGAGGGGTGTATACGGACTTATATGTATTATGCAGTACTTTTCTCAAATAGAATCCAGTCAATCCAATATGTGGCATTGCAAACATGACCTTAGATGTCGCAGATGAGAAGCAAACTGGTGATGCGATTCAACTTCAGTTGGCAGTTCATGCAGCTTTTGGCAAAGCCAGGGGCAAAGGCAAGTTTGGCCAAAAGGGCAAACCTGGCAAGGGCAAGTTGGTTCGCTCTCATTTTACAATTGAGCAACGTCTTGCAAAGCTGGCTGACTTGAAGAAGCGATCAAAGTGCATGCATTGTGGTGCAATTGGCCATTGGGCTGGAGATCCAGCGGGATGGCAACGTGTTTCAGGCTGAATTCAAAGCAAACACAATGCCCGCAACGGCAAACTTTGTGCACGTGAAGACCAAGCACACCCCCCAGAGAAAAACACAAAAATAATTTAAACAAACAAAAGAAACAACGCTGAAAAACATAGCATGGAACACACACACACACAACCTTGCGCAGAAATCGACGAAAGTCTGGCACCGCCTTTGGAACCCAAAACTTTCAAAATATAGCTTCAGTGGGCGTTTTTGACGTTTGAAACCTTTGGAACAAAAAATCATGTTGCATGTGTTTCACATGCATGCGCATGTTTTTGCCTTTGCAGCCCTGTTTGCCCGTCGCTGTAACTTTGCGTGTCTTTGTATCGTTGCGTTTATGCACGTCTTGCCTTGCCTTTGGAACCGAAGACTATCCAAAATATGGTTTCCGCGCACGTTTCTTCGGTACATTGTGCGGCGCCTGCAAAAGGCTACGAAACAGGCAAAGGTGACGCGACGTCTGAAACATTCTGAAACCGTGGAAGAACATGTTTATCATTGTTTTTTTTAATGCAGTTTGTTCATTCTGTTGTTGTTGTTGTTGTTGTTGTTGTTGTGGTCGTCGTCGTCGTCGTCGTCGTCGCGGGAAACTCCCCTTCCCTGGCGCGCTCCCCTGACAGCATCGGGGTTTTCCAAAACTGCGACGCCACAGGTCATGCAGCGGGCGGGTACCCCACACTATATGGCGCCAGAGGCGTCGGCGCCCGGGTGTCACCAGGGATTTGTTCCCTGAAAAATGGCGATTTCACAGAGGAAAACCATCACATGTTGTAAGGATTTCACCATGTTTCTTTCGGATTTCACTATCAAAGATTGGGAAATTTGGGGGATTTGATTAATATGGTATTTTATTGGATGGAGTTGGATTTACTTGGGTTTTCAACCAAGAGACATTGGCAATTACTCTAGGAATGGGAAACTAACCCATGACATGAATCCAAAAGTGGGGATTCAACCACGGGGTTCACGGAATTTATAGTGGTTGGAGCAGCAAAAAATAAGAATATGATGTAAACCATTTTCAGAATCCTTGAAAAGCTGCATTATAAGCCAGCACAACTTGATAAAATAATAGTTAAGTGATCTATATATATATATATGTATAATATATATATACACTATATAACCAAGGTTCTGAGGTTTGGGTGTGTATTGTAAATGGCGTGAATTTCAGTGGCTAAATTGGGAAGATGATGACTCAAGGGAACCCTATAGTTTTGTGCAAACCGATATGGGGTCCAAAGTGGAGGGGCTACAACAAGTCAAAAGATGGGATACATCCCAAACATCTTGTTAGCAATGGCTATTGCATATGAAAAAATGTCCAAGAACTCTGGATTTACATAGTTTTACCCGCAGTATAAGTCAGTTTTCATGGGGTAGTGATGAGAACCCCTTGGACTTGGGGTTCTCAGGTTATCCCATGAGACAAAACCATACAGGTGGATGATTCCAACTGAGCAGTGCGATCTACCGTTGATGGTTCGGGGATGATCGTTTTTTAAATGGGGAATCTCATAGTCCCATCCAATCCCTGGTTGGTGGTTTGGAACCATGGAATTTTATGATTTTCCATATATTGGGAATGTCATCATCCCAACTGACGAACTCCATCATTTTTCAGAGGGGTAGGTTGAAACCACCAACCAGATCCCATAGAACCAGCGATGATCCTGTCCATCATTCCATATAATCCCATATAATCCCAATATCACCGATAGGGGAATCCCGTTCTTAACCAACCGGTGGATCACCATGCGCCATACCATGCCCGCCAGGTCTATGAAGGTCAATATGGGGAAAAGGCGGATGTTTGGTCGCTCCTTGGCGAAAAACATCGAGCTGGGTAGAAAAATTGGAGGTTTCCTAAGCCTGGGGTACCCAATTTATGGATGTTTTATAAGGGAAAATCCCAAAATAACATGGATGATGAACAGGGGTAGCCCTATTTTAGGAAACCCCCAAGTATGGAAGTTGGGGACCCGGAGCAAATCCAAGTAATAAGTCGTAGCTGATTGATTTTGCATCCTAATATAAATATATTAGGTACTGGACGATTTTGAAAAAAATGGGCCAACAAGTTGTAATCACCAGAAAGTTCTCACAGGTTACACAAATTTTGGAAAGGATTGAGGGCAAGAATCGCAACAAACCCATATATTTACAGTCCTCAACTGTTGTTTCCAACCTTTTCCCAACAAGAATCAGTCACGTCAGTCAAAGGATCGGCGTGATGATTTTCGAGATGTTGACCAACCGGCACCCTTTCTACACCGTGGGCAATGACTTAGATGCTGACCCTTGGAAATGATTGGGGATGAGGAGACGTGACAAATAGGCGTCTTTGAATCGGAAATGTGATGAGCAAGCATTGGATTTTTGGGTCTATTTTCACAAGAAAACAGTCAAAGGGGATTGTCAAAAAATGGTGCATAGAGAAAATGCCGCTTGGGTGTTACCCAAATGTATGGCAATCTTAGTAGGGAAACTGATGATCAGAATTTGGGGTAAAATGGGCACGGGGCAAAATTGGAAAGCCGTGCCCAAAAAAACATGGTGAAATCATGTGAAATATAGGTGCCCCATTTTCGAGCATAGTGAGTTTACAGTAGTAAAATCGTGCATTTCCAAGGTGTTCCGATATTCAAGGTTGAACAGGGTGCAACCCCCGAAATACTGATGATCCTGATTCTCAATGGCTTCATGAAACCTATGCCCCGTACCACACCAGAAAAGGTCCCCGGCCTTTCTCGGTTCACCCTTGCCAATGACTTTCTGAGATGATCTGTGGTGATTCCAACTGCACTTGCATCGCAGTAGACAGATTAGATACACCGCCCAGTTGCTTGCCATTTGCCTGTGGCTCAACAACGTTGTAATTGTCCTGCGAAATGGATTGTTTATTTAGATTGGGTTAGTGTGGATCAGTATTAAACATGACCACACATATCGCTGCAAAGTGGTGATGGGAACCTTGCCAAAGGCAATTTCTTTGATTTTTATGCATGCAAACTGTATCATATCCATCATTATCCATCCGTTTGTTTGAAATATGTTGCCCTCATAGTAAACAAGCCACTGATTATGATCAGTAAACGGAATCACCCTAAAATATCCTAAAATCACCTGATTTCAGGTCACTGACTGATCCTGTTTCAGCTCATTTAAGCCTATTTGAGCCACGTTTCTAAGGTGCGACGTCGTATCTTGAGTCCCAAAGGTGCTGATTTCGAAGCCGATGCTGCGTGGAGACAGGTGCACTGCATGGCCAAGGTATGACATGTTGGTTATTGACCAGTTTGCTATGGACGCGGGTTTTCTCTAGATGATAAGAATGATGATTTATCTAACGCAAATCATGGCGATTTTCCACTTCGCAAACTGTTATACTCATTACCAGAGGCTGAAGGGAATCGTCCCATAGGGTGCGCCTTTTTGCTTTGAGAAGTGTGCGGTAAATTTCCAAGCCGTTTTCCCAGGACGGCTTGGGTAATGCTTGATGGACATGTTTTCAGGATTGGATATACCGTTCCAGGATGGTACTTCGATGTGATTTACTTCATGTCTCCAGGATTTCCAGGATTTCAACTGTTCCAGTTACTTCCCTGAAAAGGGGGGCTGCTACAGTTGATCCAAGTCCACTCCTGGTGACGTTACAGCTGGTGATGATCCCTGAAACCCAAATCCATCCCTAGTCCCTGATGTTTTTTTGTTGCTTTTAGGTCAATCTTTGGCAGCAAAATAAACGTTTTCATATGTTTTCAAATTTGTTTTCTTACTTCAAATGATCAAACAATTGTAGACAGAATTGTTTAAAGGGAAGAGTTGCAGTGAAGAGTGTCAGAAATCCATATTTCATGTATATATATTTATATCTATATATAATTGTATATATAATTCTTATTAGTTCTTTATGAAAGACAAATCATTGCTTTCGGATGTTTCCTGCAATTGGTCATAGCAACGTGTTCCTTGAACCAATCGGTTGATTGTAGAAACCAGCAGGTGACGCCTGCAGCCTTGAGAGCATGCCAAGCAGCCCTCAGGACGGAGACGAAGTGACAGGGCGTAGTGAAGGGTAGTTGAAAAAATATCCGTTGTTTTTTAGGAAGGGAGATCAAATAATACCAACTTACCAAGCAACTATTTTTGTTTTTTCATGATGTTTTAGTTACTCGTTATTGCAGGCTTGCGGGGTATCTCAGTGGGCGCATGGGATAGGAGCAGTTTGAAACAATGGCTGCCATGGCTGAATGGCTTGTGACACTTTCTGGTAAACCTAGAAAAAACCATGGAAAATCACCATTTTTATAGCTGGGTATATCAACTATGTCTACGACCATGTTCAATAGCAAAGTGTTAGTTTACCAGGCCGGGTAATCCCCATTATATCCCCTATAAATCCCAAGAAAATCCCAAGAAAATCCCCATAGTATCCCATGGAAATCATCAGAAATCATCATAAAGGATTGGCACTAGACATCCAACACGTTTTGGTTGGAATTCAATCGGGGTGAATGTGGTGGAATCGCGTCACGAAAATCAACATTCAACATCTCATATAAATGTTGCCACCATGGGACAGATGGATGATATGCTAACATCCTACTCACATTACTTTTTGGAATCAAACATCCCAATCATGGCAATGCAAAGCCAATTCTTCTTGAAATCATTGTAGAATCATGGATAGATATGGAAATAGACAGAGGATTTTCTGATGCGAGGTTGGATTGCCAGAGTGAGTCAGACTATGTTGTCAATGTCGCTCCAAGCAAGTTGCAATATGTTGCAATGAATGGGCTTCGACATGCTTATTGCCCACCAACCAGCCACTCATTGTTGTTGTTTTTTGTGATCGTGCCACTTACAGTAGTTGGTAGCTAGTCCATGAAATCATCTTGACATCTAACTTGTGGGAAACTCTATCCTTTTTAGCTGGGTTTTTTGGTAATCTATAGGGTACTTTTTGCTGTTGGCCGGATCCTGAGTTGGCTTCGGTGCCAAGTGCTGGGTAGATGTCTCTTCATGTTTGCTAAGGGAGACGTCAGACATCAATTTTCGCCAGACATTTTGTTCAAAGCCTATGTTTTGTTGTTTGAAATAACCCAAGACAACCCAAGTCTGGTTTGTTGGTTGAATCACTCTTTTAGGTTTAACTATGTTAAATGACAACGTTTGTATATCTTTGTTGGTAATCACCATAGTGTGAGTTTCTGTTGGTTCATTTTTCATTGACGCCGATCATGTTATTACCATAGTTACCATAGTTATTACCATAGTTTGTTACCATAGTACGGGTACTATACATTATTAATCAATATTATTATTATAAAATATTATTATATAATTATTATTAGCACTATTATTCTTACTAGTATTATTATTCATTATTATTATATATTATATATATAGTTGGTTTTATTTGACTACTTTCACTTGTGGCAAACATCTTCCACGGTTCCATGCAGGCCGCAGGTGGCCCGTCGGCCTTCAGCCAAAGAACTGCTGAATGACACCTGGCAACTCGGCAGCGGTGGCGGTGCCCGGCCTGGCCTGGTCTTCACGGTGGGATATATATGGGATTTTGATAGCAAAGTGGTGAACAGAACTCCAATAACATTTGGGTTTATGGTAGATATATCCATATTAGTAATGTTTTTTTTGAACCATTTATTAAGCTCAACTTACCACCCTGCAGGAACCTCCAATTGTTAGCCGGAATGCAGCATTATTTCCTGTATACATTTTCCGTGAAAGCAATCCAGTGAGCATGAAAAAATATATACATGCTATATATATACGTATATAGAAGTTTCCTAAAATGGAGGTACCCCAAATCATGCAAAATGTACTCTATATATATATACGTATATATAGTATTGAAACCCTTGGTTTTTGGGGATCACCATTTAAGGAAACCTCCATATTACTAGTGTGCCACAAATGCTTGGGTAAATTGGAACGGCCTCACAGAGCCATGCCACGTATATGGTGCGCAATGTACGGGTGCTGTAATCATTTGAAACAAGTGTTCTTTCGAATGCAAGCATTTGTATTCTACAATTGTTTGATCTTTATGAAACATTTTTTTGCATTCTGAGTTTGTGTGAGTGCAGTTTGCCTGTCAAGTGCAACAAATTGGTATATATATATACAGAATGGCTTCCTTGGGTGGAGTATGCAGTCGCCGGCGTTGCAAAGACCCAAAGCAAGTGGTAAAAACCAAAATCTACTCAGGCTGAGGTTTGGATTGGAAATAGCGATGAGTTTCATTCCAAGATCCATTGTTTTAAATGTTGAGTCTCCGTTTTTGCTGTTTAAATCACTGATATCTAACATGTTGAACATGTTTTAAAGATCAAAACCTAAAATCATATTACTTCCCCAAAACGGCCGTTCGAACACTCCAAGTCACAAGCATCCATTGTCCCCTGAGACCCCTAGGCCAGGGTCTCCCCCGTGGTGATTGATTGAATCAAGTTATATCCATGTCTTTTGGTCAAAACATGACTTAAATTTCATAGCATGAAAAAAAATACCCCCAGAAAACGTATATGGCATTTAAAATACCATATGGTCTACCCCCAGAAAATTTCATCCCATATAAATAGTTGTAGACCACCATTTTTGCCGGTTGAATCAAGTTGAATCCACCATTTTTGTTGCTGGAATCCCTGCTTTTGCACGGTCCGAGTCTCGAGGTTTGAGACGGTGCCGCGGCTGGCTTTGGGCGTCAGTGGCCGCGTGGCAGAAATAGGACTCAGGACTGGATGGTTCCATCAATGGGGGTACCCCAATTTGTCTGGGTAAATTTGATCACGACCTCACTGTTCTCCCTCACTGGAAATGATGGTTAATATAAGGGAAATCATCCCAAAATGGCCGCAAGATTCAGGTTAGTGAAATATTACAATTTACCCAGAATTTATGGATGGTTTATAGGGGAAATCCATCTACAAATGGATTATGAACAAGGGTACCCCTATGACTTAGGAAAACCCAAAATTTAGAAAAGCTAAAAAGGCCATGAAACGATTGAAACGCACCAAATTATAGTCAAGCTATCATCGTCCAACTGTTTTGCATGGTCTTGTGATATTTGCTACCTATAGATGCGAATTTCCACCGGTTCGTTGAATACTGTTGAATGATGGTGGGTTTACCACCCTTTGGTGAACCGATAGGTCAATTGTTGTAAATGGCAAAACAAACCGACCCCTCCCTAAAGGACCATATGGTGTCATACTGTATTGGCTTTGTCGGCAAAGAAGCTTTCCTGTAAATATGGAAGTGTCATGTATTTTGACTTCGATTTTTTTTTCATTGGGATTCAACCAATCCTCCCCAATAACTAACTAGCGCTTTATTAAAGGCATCAACCGCCACCAACAGTCACTTGTCAACAGTCATTTGTCAGGTTTTATTAACATTGCCCGAGGCTACTCTTCTGGGAGCATGAAAACAGCCACTGCAGTGCAGCCTCAACAGGCGGGGGATGATGGCTGTTTCGGATGAATTTTGGGTCATACATTTGAGGAAACCTTGGATGGATATAGTTTAGTATTTTAATATGTTGCTATTGTCATGTATTTGTCATGTATAAATGGGGATATATGATATACTCATCAACTATATAGTTTTTGTTGGCATATCTAATTGTCAATGTATGTCTAGAGGGGTCGTGTTTTGGAACCTCAACAGCAATTTTTGGAGCATCAAATCTTGGGAACCGACAGGAACACAACTCGCTGCAACGAGTTGTGAGTTGTGTTTTTTTTGAGTGACCAAAAAACACATTCTCACCAGAAAGTATTTAAGATGAAGGAGGAAGTCACACACTTGAAACACATTTGAAGATATTTGAAAATTAGATAGAATCTACTGTAACATCAGGCGTGAAAAAATCCTATCCATGGATTTATGATTGTAATTAAATCGCCTCAAATAAGATCTGAAATCAACTGAGGTCAAAATTCCCTTAGAAATGTGGGGTTCCATAAGCATTTCATACTGGCCATGTTTAGCTCAGATGGTCCCCTGACATTGCACATGGAAATTGAGTCATAAGAAATAGCATAGATACTCTTGTTGATTGGTGACTACCAGGGGTTACATGCAGGGAATATGCTACGTACCTGTGTTTCCGTGAAATTGTCATAAATCATACCGAACAGCCGACAGCCTGGATGTTTCAATCAGACTCCAAAAAAACATGCCTTTCGTTGAACATATGTTCCATCACAGTTGGATTTCAGTTTTGAGACTCCTTAAATCCAAGATGCAAATGGGCAATCCCCTAATTGCAACAGGAAAAACATCAACAGATTATCTCCAGTTCGTAGATGTTCCTTGCCACCATCAGACTTACAGGATTGGTGACGCGCCTCCTGTTTGTGGCTCAAGTGTCACTCCAGCATCCAGCATCTAACACGTGGAAGTATCGCGAAAAGCTTCAAAGAGGTCCGGGTATAATGTTAGTAAAGCAATAGTAAACCATCCACCATTTTACCAAAAAATGATATAAGTCACATAAACATGTGTAAACATGTGTAAACCATCAATCCACATGGCTCTGCTGACATTGCAAATAATTACACCAGTCGCTGCCAGCGAGGCGACTCGTGACGAGGTCGCAGAAGAGAAGACCCTTCTGAAATCTCCATTAAACATCATTAACATTAAACATCATTAAGCATCATTAAACCATATATTAACATTATAATGGTATTTTATATTGGTTTATATCATTAAACCATATTAAACCTATTATATAAACCAATGTAAACCACACTGATTTTCCTTGTTGGCCATGCCGCATCATGAAGGGCCAAGTTGCACCTTGGGCGTTTGGTTTTTTTCGGTGTTGGGGAGATGTCATGGGAACATGGAAGAACACACTCCATGTTTTGTTTTTTATTGTTCTTAGCCATTCATTTTAGCTATAGCCATTCAAAAATGAAAAATGATTATCTTAGCCATCTTAGCTTTGGATTTTCTTGATCTTTTGTTGTTTTGATTCTCGATGATTCTCGGGAATCCAGATGTGTGGGGCCTGGCTGTTGTGCAGCACTCGGAATATGACTATTCTTGTCTTGGAGAATCCAGCTGTAAATCGTGTAGTGTTAACGCAATAGGATCCACCATCCCCAAATTTACCATATATAATTAAATGGGTGGTAGAGACCATCAACACATTATATGGGTAACACATTATATGGGTGGTTTGTGACATTACTATACATAACTAAAACAGGTGAAGTGGAGTAAAGAAAACTATACATTACTATACATTCCTAAGACATTACTAATTACTATGCGTTACTAACCTTCCTTTCCAGCCATGGTTTTCAGAATTAAACTTGGGATCAGGTCGATTGGATTCATCACTGCTCATTGGATGATGGGAACTGGCGAACTCCGCAGTCCCAAAATGGATGGTTTCCTAAAATGCTGGTACCCTCTGGTAGTTTAACATAGCTATTGAAAATGGCCATTTATAGTGGATTTAACATGATTTAACTAACAGGTTGCTATTGAAAATGGTCATTTATAGTGGATTTACCCATTAAAATGGTAAACTAACAGGTTGCGAACTTGAAAATGGCCCATTGAAATAGTGGATTTAACCAGCTATAAAATGGTGGATCTTTCCATAGTTATGTAAACGTTTACCAGAGGGTAACCCAATAGCTGGATGGTTTGTACTGGAAAATCCTGTTAAGATGGATGACAACTTGGGGTACCCCCCATGGATTGGAAACCTCCAAATAGCATCAAATCGCCTTATTTCGGGTTGGGAGAGTATTGTAATTTATCCAGCTCAATGTATTTTGCCTGTCAACATAAGGCAATCAATTTTGAGACTTCTTTGGTAACATATTGACAACATTCAACCTTACCTAGTCCAACCAATTGCGGTTCAAAGAATTTATGTGGGCTTCAACTTCAACATGTTAGAATATGTTATGTCTTCAAATGATTGAGCACCAAGATGTCGGGATGTTGGGATGCTACGATGCTACCTATTTTGGCTCGCCCTGCAGCCATAAAGTTCAGCTGTTGTGATTCAGCGTCGTGACGCCATGACAGAGGCGCAAGGAAGATACCCAAGGGTGCTGCCCCCACAAGTGTGTTTGTTGGTTTATAAATCCATATAAATCCCACTAACTGTAGATATTATATGATATTCTGTATGTAATGGTATATATATATACACAGTTGATCTACTTATAAAGCAACTTAGTTAGCTATATTGAGAAGCTTCCCTGGTACTTATGATTCATTGCTATCTGAATTTGGTCTGAACATCTTGGAAACGATACGTACCTCAACTGGCCAGTGATTGGGATGGTGTTTGGGAAAGTGTTGTTCGAGCAGCAAGCGTAATCATGGGTGAAAAGAGCTCTGTTTCGCTTTTTGGGATAATTCGAAGCGCCATCTTGGGACAAATCCACTGAAGCCTCAGGCAGCATTCCACAATCACCTGGGCGGGGACTGTTGATGAATTTGTTGTTACTTTTCCAGTCCCTTTTTTTTGTTTTCTGGGCATGTGGTTATATCATCTGGCTGGAAAGTCAACACCACAACTCATATACCATGTTTTGAGCATGGTGCATATGAATTACTACGATCACGCTATCAACATATAATATGTTCTAAATACATATAATATCATATATAATAGAAAACACACCTATGCCCATGCTTAATTTTCCGTTGGCAGAGACTTGAGGCTCAGCTGACTGAACAAAGAGGGATTGCGATTTGACCTTCAGCTCTTGGATGCAATGCCCTTTACCAGACTTTACCAGTTCTAAATGATTTATATAAATTTTAAATGGCAATGGTGCTGACTTGTAACTGTATAACATTATATAACTGCTGTTTCGGGCCATGACTGTACGGTTTTTTCTTACAGCGTGTGCTGTCCGAATCTCCGTTGGTTAAGCGGCGAGGCTCTCAATGCAGCCTTACAGCAGATGGCCCAGTCCGACTGGCCCAAGCAGGCAGCTAACCCAGCTATGACTTGGGGTGAACAGAAGCACGGTACCAGGGTGCCATGACCCATCCCCATGTTAGACCATAAAAAGTAAGGGCTAGCCTATTTTCAGACACAAATGTTGCAGGGTTCAGAGGCTTTACAAATCCTACTACTGTAATCCAGACTAGCACAGCTATTGGCCCAGTTATGTCTTTACCAGAAAAAGGCTAGAGCCAACCGCGGGTATTCCTCTTTGCAGACCCAGGTCTTTGTTCTTTGGACATCCTTTGGTTTGATTCGTGTTTGGCTAAATATGGATATTTTTGCTGAGCTTAAGTGTTTTTTCCTGTTCAAATGTCTAAATACAAATGGGGATTTCCTAAAACAATAGGGGCACCCCGGGCACCCCTAAATCATCCATTTTAATTATGATGTTCGATTATAAATTATCCATTTTGGGGGGGATTCCCCATTTATGGAACCCCGCATTTGCTCTTGTTCCAGTTAGCTACCATTTTGTTTGCTGGTTACTGCAAAGCACGGGAGCATGAACAGCGATTCCAAGTGATAAATTCCTTGAAATTGTAGTGCCCAGATAGATAGACAAGCGATTCTCAAATGTGAAGAATCTGCTGTTCTTTTTCACGTTAGGAACTGGAACAAAGCAGCTATACAATAGAATGGTCCGAATGGTGCTATGAACCTAATCAATAGTCATTGGATGGAAACAGATGATACTTGGATCACCCTGGCTGATTAAAATCACCAGCGATGGCGATTACTGGTGTTTTTCCCCTATGGTCCGGTCCCTATGGTCCCCATCCCGCTTTTCGCAGGAGACGTGCTACGTCACCCTGTTGAAGCTGTTGAAGAACATCGTGGAACACCCTGCGGAGGCGATGGGATGATGATCTGGGATGATGATTGAAACGGGACAACGGGTACCCTCGGGTGACGAGCACAGGGACTGCGAACTTCAACATGGCCATAGAAATCGTCGATTTACTAAAAAACATGGTTATTTTATCCAGTTGACTATGGGATCTATGGGTATCTGGGTGCTATTAAACATGCTAAGACGAAGCGTTTCTTTTCAGCAGCACCCCAGATTGCATGGATGATTGCAACAGAACACATCACCGTAGCCATGACAACTGTGAAGCTCTGTGGCGTTGGGATCTTTCTTTGGTATGTCGCTATACTAGATATGAACGGGCTTAGAATATGTCATGCCTATTCATTACAAGTGCACCGATTCATGTCCAGTGAATAAGAAAGATTATAAGTTATGAGGGTTAAATTGTCTAGTCACAAGTATAGGAAAACACATGAATCATCCCAAGAACACCCAGCTGCCATGCGGCAGATGCATCTGCAAGGCCAAATTCCGACACTTGAAGATGCAAAATGCGGCTTTGAAGGCCAAGGCGACATCTGACTTGTTCCCCTTGTTCCACTTGTTCCGGGTTCTGAGGCCACAGGACATGTTCCAATGGGATCAAGTTGACCTCCAATTGACATAGTTCAGCAGTACTGTTCATCCGATAACTAGTTAACTTAACTAGTTAAACTATAACGTTAATTTCTGGTACCCTCTGGTAAACTAACATAACTATGGAAAATCACCATTTTTAATGGGAAAATCCACTATAACTGGCCATTTTTAATAGCTATGTTAAATTACCAGAGGGTAGTACTTTTCATCTGATAACTAGTTCATTAAACTACCACACCATGAATTTCTGCGACAACCACATGGGTCGACCGCGGATGGATGGACCAAAACAGGGCGGCCACGATGACACCGGATGACACCAGGATAGGCCATGATTTTGGCATCACAAATACCATGATTTTGGGGGATATGAAGCAATATTTCATGTGGTTAAAACAATGATAAACCATCCCCAATTTCACCATAAATAGGTGGGATTCAAACCATTCCCAAATGGCTGGTTTATGATTGTTTTAACCACATTAATATGTTTGCATCCAAAGTATTCTGCCAAATCAACCTATCATACTATCCCCATTATTTCACCCTTCAATCCCAATGTTTCCTCGTTGAATCCCTGTGTGTAATGTTAATTCCACTATCTTTGTTGATGTTCCGTTCCAGTTCTTTTCATGGTTACATCACCACTTTATCTGGTTAAATCGCCAGTTGTTTGTTTCTTCATGGTTACATCACAACGTTGGTTGGTCAAAACACCATGTTTGCTCCTTAAACCATCATTTCTCCATGGTTATATCATCACTTCAGTTGATGAAATGACCACTTTAGTTGGTTAAACCACCATTTTGGATGGAAGAAATATTGCACCAGTTGATAGATGTTTTATCCCATTATTTATAACGGTTTCAACCAAGGTGGTATCACCATGTCTTCCCAGTTGTTTCCAGCTCCTTGTTCTGTTTGGTGGTTTAAAACATGTGATATTTTCCATTTCATATATGGGATGTCATCCTTCCCATTGACGAACTCCATCATTTTTCAAGATGGTTAAGTCACCACCAAGTCACCACCAAGCAGTTCCCAGTTGTTTTCCCATTCCTGGCCGTTGCCTCCAGGTCTTTGACCTTCCAGGTGCATTAGACTTCCTGCGATCGGTGGGATTTCAGGAGGTGGAGAACGGAGAAGCGCTGGAGCCATGGCATTTTTTTGAAGCAAAAATGGTGACTTATCCAGGAAAAATCATGAGCACAACAGGGATTTATGATGATTTATGATGTTTTTTTTCCCATCAAAATGGAGGATTCATCAGGTTTTATTAGCTAACGCCAACCTATAACTTGGGGCCCCACCACTTTGGGAAGGTAAAGTCACCATGGAGTGCAGCACCTGCCATCGGCCAAGGAGTGCTCTGCACCCGCGGATCAGGTGAAGGCGGCTAGGGATCGATTAGAGAAACACGCGGATGACGCGACCTTTGGATTGTCGGAGCCGGGGATTTCTTGGGGAATGGCCGAGGGGACAACTGGAAGATCTGTAGCATCTGGATATACATTGTATACATGATTAACATTTATTAACAAGCTCACTTCGATGTCATGGGAATAACTATTGGAATGATGGTTAGGGGCAACTCCCAAAATGACCTCAGTTTTCAGATTGGTGAATTATTCCCAGTTATCCATATACGCAGAATACTTAAAATGAACAGAACACAAAGAGTTTGATCCTAAGTTTGGGGTTGACGATTAAACCACTTACAGGCAGACCCTGCCTTTACAGGCGGTTGGAAGTTGGGGTTTCTTAGCAGTGAAACTGCAATTCGAAACCACAGGCGAATCAAGTATTTGGTATACCCTCTGGTAAACTAACATAACTATGGAACATCACCATTTTTAATGGGAAACCTCACTATAAATGGCCATTTTCAATAGCTTTTTGTATGTTTACCAGAGGGTAGTCTCTGCCATTTCCCGGAGCAAACATACCCTACTGATGCTGGGGAAAAGACGGTGCCTGTCCCAAGGAAGATGAACGAACTGCGACGAGAACGGGATGCCAAAATTGCCGAGGACCCTATGCCGGCCCTGGTGGATGCTTCCTGAGGGGGTACCCCCAGTCATCATCCATTTCTAGATGGTACCCTCTGGTAATTTAACATAATTATGGAAAATCACCATTTATAGTGAATTTTCCCATGAAAAATTGTGATTTTCCATAGTTATGTTCAATTACCAGAGTGTATTTTCCATGATAAACCATCCATCCATTTGGGGGTACCCCCATGACTATGGAAACCACCAAACAAAATGTTGACAGCGAACTAAAGATGTCACGAAGTATCACGAAGTACGTCATTCCAGAGCCATTTTTTGTTGTGGGAATCCTTCCCATGGCTGTGTCACTGCAGGAGAAGGCGAAGGCGAAGAAAGATCCCTTCACCTGCCACAAAGAGTTGGCCACTACAGAACCTTGGTGCATGGCGTTGGGCGAATCGAGGATCTAAGGATGTATGACATATCCCATAGGATCCATGGTGCTGCTATATATGGTAACATTTATCATCAAAATGCCCCCTTTATGTTACCATATATGCCATACATGGAGCATATGGGATCTGAAAGGATTTGCTTATGAATTTTAAGGGACCCCCATAGTGATATAACTGGATATAATTGGATAATTAATATTGGATCATATTGGATATACCTCATATACCTCACAAAAAGGGCAGTTCACTGCCACTTCAGCAGCCGATGAGTCCGATGAGTCATAAGTCGTAGCCTCTCCAAGGAAGAGGAACGCGAAGCCTTGCGAAAGGCCGCGCAGATTGGGTTCTTGGGCGAGCCAAGCTAAGGATATAGATACTTTATGATACTTTTAGGACTTTATGATTTCCCTAAGAGAACAGGCATTGATTTACCACTCTTGTTTGCAATTTTAGTAGGCTTGTTGTGTTCTATCGTTTTTCTATGTTTTTGTGGTTTGTTAGACTCATGACCACCATGGCCCAATCCCATCCTGTGCCCGTTCAACCCAATTATAAAATCAGATTCATCTGGACAGAAGGATACAGCTGGTGCCTACCTTGCTGGGACCCTGAATGCTTACAAACATGTCAGGTATTGTAACGCTGGGCCGCAAGATCTTGACATCTCTTTTCTTGGGGTCATAATAAGTCATAATCCATAATCTGTTCTGATAACATATTTAGAACATTGATGAAAATGGCATGTTGGCTTTTTGGAGAAAAACATGTGAAATATGGAGAACTGAAGTTGACTGGACCAACCCATGCGCATGAACACCTATGAGTTGTTTGAGAAGGATAGCCTTTGTTGCCCTTTCCTTGATGCCAACAAAAACTCAACAGCGACTTGACCGAAGAATAGGATTAAATAACATTAAATCACATTGTTCTGTAAATAGCATGAAGTAACTCATTTACCAATAACATCCCGTCATAAATCACTCCATGTTTAATCCATGTTTGATGGAAAAATCCATCGCCCCAATATTGCACAACCCAGACCTAAATGGTCCAAAATGTCTCAAGGAAGTGGTTCTTTATCCCCATTTCACCATGGTTTCTTTTCCGGTGCTTCACCTTTTCTTTCTCCATTTCGATGGGATCAAATCACCATAGAAATCCAAGTTTTCATGGTGAAATCATCAGTTTTGCTGCTTAAATCATCATAAATCATCATAAATCATCAGTTTTGCTGGTTCAATCGCAATTTTTGTTGCCTAAATGGCCACTTTTTTGCTGATGAAAACTCGCCACAACTCATGCTGCGGGAGGAGTTGGAGCGCGATCGCCTCGAGATGGCCGCTGAACTGGCGCACCGGGGCCCGACACAGGCCTCGAAGGCCAGGGCTTCCGCAGGTTGGTCGAGCCGGAGCGGGTTTCGCCACGGTTTTAGCCATGGTTTCAGGGGAAAATTTACAGGAAAACCCTATATTTAATGGTAAAAACCATGGTTTCCGGTTAAGATTTTCCCTTAAACCAATCCAGCGAGATGAGTTTTCTACGAAATGGCCATGTCTATGGTGATTTTGGTGATGAATAATTAGTGGTTAATGGCTAAAGATGTGATTAATGATGGTGAAATCATTGGTTCTTTCAAATGAGAGTATAGATGAACTACAAAAAGGGGGACTTAGTACTTGTAACTTGTATTTTGGGCCATAACTTTAAGGAAGTTTCCTAGGGGTACACCCCAAATCATCCAAGTCAGTTATGGTTTAGCAATGAGGATTATGGATGTCTAAATATATGGTGAGATGGGAACATGGGATAGCCATTTCATAGGAAAACCTGGGTGAGATGGGAAAATGGATGATATAAATTGGGGTATACCTCCAAGTACTTGGCCAGGTTTAGGGAACATGAAGATTAACCATTGGCTTTAGGGATCCATTTTCATTCCCATAGATATGGAAAAATCCTGAAAAGGATGATTTGTCACGATCGCTATCCAGGGACCCCGCGGGACCCCGCAGTAACTTTTGGATCATCTGGAACTGCATCAATTGGTCTCCACTGAAGGCATCATTCGCCACCAGGACAGCGCGCTATTTTGGCGTGAGCACAAGGGTAGGGTTTTGACATGTTTTGACTCCCACTTGGAATATATGGGTCTTAACGAGCACAAGAATGTGTATAAGATGATATGGAGGGTTTCCTACAAGGGGGGTACCCCCCTAATCATCCAACATGAGTCTACTTTACTATACTTGAGTATTGAAACCTACAGTATGGTTTTGGGATGTTTTGGGTATCCCCCATTTTAGGAAACCCCTTTGTAGAAGTGAAGAATGATGGTTGCGGTTGATTGGTGGGGTGCAAAAACCAGAGGTTTTTTTTGAAGCACTTCAGGATCCAAGGAACGGGGAACAACTACCCACCATTTACCCTCTGGTAAACTAACATATAGCTATTGAAAATGGCCCATTTGTAGTTGATTTACCCATTAAAAATTGTGATTTTCAATAGCGTTAAATTACCAGAGGGTACCATCAAACATATGGCGACATTGACCAACAAATATGGAGATCCCAATTCACTAGCTACTTCAATAGCTAGAAATATATGGGACTTTCGACACCAAAGAGAATGGGGATTTCACCAAAGAGAATGCAGCTATCCACGAGATGGGGATTCTCATGGCTTGGATATGCTTGGATGCTGGATTTGCAGGGCCCATCTCACAGCCTTATCAACTTCTCACAGCCTGAAGAGTTTCCAAAACGGTGGTTTCCCATGTCTGTTTGTCCCAATCTTTCCCATGCTTTTCCTGATTCTTCCTGCGCAGGCCACCGACCTCAAGTTCGGTGCGCACGAGGTGTGGATGGAGGTAAGTTATGAACTATAGGAACTCCCAAGTGAAGATAGAAATCGGGAGAATCATGTAATGCTTTTGAGGTTCCAACCATCAAAATGTGGGTTCGGGTTATGACAGTGCTTTAATAACATTACAATCCTACTGGTGGCAGGTGTCCTCCCGAGTTATCATTGTTGGGGGTTCCTTTCTCTGGGGGATTTTGCTGGAAATGGGTGCAACTTTACGGAGATCAACCAACTCAGGGACAATCGGTCGATGGGGGAAGCTTCACATCCAGCTTCACAGGGGGATGTTCACAAGTTCACATGTGTTAAACAGGTATTAATTACCCTCTGGTTATTTAACATGGCCATGGAAAATGGCCCATTTATAGATGGTTTACCTATTAAAAATGATGATTTTCCATGGCTATGTTAAATAGCCAGATGGTACATTTAATTACTGTAAGCTAGGGTTTTGTAGTATTTCTGGTATCCCATTTCCCCATTCCATCCCATTCCACCGAATTATTGACCTGAAATGATCTAAATAATGCAAGCTGGATGTTCACCCCGCTTATTCTGATGGTATCATTAGCATTGGCTCACCCATGACATTGTGATATTGTGTGACATTCATTGTGTTCTGCTGCTCAGATAAATAGTTTCTAGAAGGTGGGGCCCATTATCATGATAGGTATAGGTGAATTCTATGGTTTACGCTTGTAGTTTGGTTTACATTGCCAATTCAGTTGGTGTATAACTGGAACAACTACGGTTTATAATAGAATATAATGGAGAACAACTATAGTTAGTGTTTTTTTCTAACCGCCAAGGTGGGGCCAAGATAGCTAAGTTGGTTTATAACTCTAAAAACTATGGTTTATGCTAGATATAGCGGTGGATAACTCTATAGCCTATAGCTATTGGGGTGAAACCAACAGTTAGTTGATATATGATTATAAATCAACTATCCATCTACCATCTATCACAACCATTTATCAAAGCATAAGTGGATGAACTATGGTTTAGTTTCTTGTCTAAAACCAATAAACATGTCACTGGGGGGAAGCGCCAAACTTCGCAGGCGGACACCAGCTGCATCAAGAAGGGCGGCGGCTGAGCCTAAGCGCTGCTGGCCACGTTCCCTGGCGAAGTGGTGGCCATGGACTGGCTGAGGTAACTACGTAGGCTCCATGATTTTTAGTGCAAACCTAATGGTTATGAGGTAACTAAGTAGGCTCTAAGGAATGAGATGCATTATATAATGGTTATTCATGTTGTTTTTTTTAAAATTAATCAGAACAATTAATGAAAGTGTAAAGAATAATAATTAATGGGACTAATAAGTAATAAACACCCACCAGCAACTTGAAACCATCGTTGAGTAGCTAATTGTGACAGGTATTTCGGACCATACAATGGGCGTGTTGAATATGAACGAAGGATGGGAACGGAGGGTTGGATTATTTTCTGGAAGCTATATCCAAAACTGATGGAACATACTTCAGTAATGGTTACAATTGTATAATATATATATATATATAAACCTCTAATTTACAGAGTGGAACTATACTAAAAACTAAGCACCCATTTCAAATGTTCGTGGGACACCATCCGAGTCTTTTTGCATTCTTGGAACTCAGTAAACCTTGGAATTGTCCTTTAAGACCAGCTGCAGGGATGTACCGTGTATAAAAACCTCAGCGGCTAAACAAATCATATCTTCGCAGGGTATCTTGGCAGGCCAGCAGCAGCTGAGATCCAGGCCCGGCCGATTGCCCTTGAAGCCTCGAATGGGAAAAAACAACGATTTTCTGGTGATGTTCCAGCAATGTTTGATGACACCGCAGGGTAAGCATTGGATTTAGGCTTTACGGGTACCCTTTGTTGCGGGCCACATGATGGTGGATACGGAAAACAATTCTCGGAATACAAGGGGCAAGCATGGGTGAGATGGGGTCAGAGATAGGCATTGTACAAATAGATATCACCAAACATACATGCAAAGTGTCAGTTTGTTTCCAAGGTTACGTTCACTGATGTTTGAACGCCATGTTGGACAACCAAGATACATCTAAATCATGGATGTTACGTTACTCACAACACACCGGATATACTGATATGCCATGCCATACAGCGGAAGTGGGGATGCAAGCGCAATATTTGATAATATATATATATACACATAGATTATACAGTATTTCTAACAGGGGTCATAAGACATATACCAGAAAGTTCACATGAACACTGAGTATCAGAGACTTAAATCCAAGAATCAGACAGCAAAAACCATACGTCTAGAGCTCATCAGAGTTCCAATATGCCTGGTTTTTTTTCTTGAGACCGTGGGACAGCTCAAGAATTTCATGGTGTTTACCCTCTGGTAAACTAACATAACTATGGAAAATCACAATTTTTAATGGGAAAACTCACTATAAATGGCCATTTTCAATAGCTATGTTAAATTACCAGAGGGCATGTATCATGAATTTCCTTATCATTATGGTTTTTGGCTATTTGCCAGAGCAATTTCAACCCTAGACATTCACTGATATAATCTCTATATATATAATTCTGTATAATTTATATACACATGTTTATGAATCACTGCCGGATAAATGGGTCTTCCATGTTTCACGTGGGCGCAAATTTGATGCTGAATCAGCCGCAAAAGTGGATTCTACCCTCTCCAAAATACACTTGGCAACAGGGAACTGGTTAGCACCCAGGAAATTTGCTAGAAAGATATAGACAGGGATTGATGTAGTCAACCATCCCCAATATTACAATATCATACCATGATACAACAGGTAGAATTGAAATCGTCCCAAGTGTTAGGTTTCTTGTTACACATCATGGAGGGTTGCTGCACCGCAGTCGCTGGAAATGCGTGCAGGCGTTGCGTTGACATCGAAGACGCATACGACATCTTGTTACGGTTCAATCAACGCCAAGATGTTTAGATGTTCCAATTTGGGGATTGCTTGCCATCACGATGCCAAACACTTCTTAGTTTGTTCCAACAAGTGCCGCGATGATCTTAGTTTGTTCCAACAAAACCATTGAGAACGGCATCAAGCAAATTCAAGCAAAGTCTTTATGTTTTTAAGGAACCATTGTCTATCACAGTGTTTGATTCCTGGGATCCTGGCAATATCTCGCAATCTCCCTGCTCTCAGTGGGCCAGAACCGAGAATGCCGACGAAAAGCGCCACTTTATATTGACCAGCACCTGCGAATGAAGAAGGCTGATCCCATCCACGGGGATCCTTCTGAAATGCAGACAGACATCTGCACCAGTGGTGAAGTATGGTGACGTGCTGAGGATGGTTTGATAGGACAGTTGCCATCACAAGTCTGTGGAAATGGAGGTTTCCTAAAATGGGGCTACCCCAAATCCATAGGTTTCAATACTAAATATGGTAATTTGGATGACTTAGGAGTACCTGCATTTCAGGAGACCTCCAAATTGTTGTAGGAACCCATAGCAACTACACATTGGACCTCACATTTCCATCAGTAAACCAGACCTTTTGAAGTTTGACGCGAGCATCCCAGCCATAATGCTGAGGGGATCGTTGATTGCGGTGTACCACTCTCAGTGCCATAGATTCACAACTGGTTGGAGGTTTGGAACATGAATTTTATGTTTCCACAATATATGGGATAATCCTTCCCATTGACTAATATTTTTCAGAGGGGTAGGTATACCACCAACCAAACAATCATCAAGACTGCACTGCAGCAGCAGTGCATTTTCTTTTACTTCGCCAAAAAATGCCACTGTGCAGTTTCGTGCATCGTGTCACTGTAGATGCTGGCATTCTCTTCACACGCCGTTGAAGATAGTCCACTTAACTACCATTCATCAAAACTAATTTCATAGGATCATGTCATTTCATGTATACTTCCAAGCCTGCTGCCATTTCATGTGTTCAAGACCAAAGCAGATCAAAAAGCCGGACATGCTAACTCGCGGGTGAGCTCGCCCAAATGAGACACTTGCAGGGCACCTGTCGCATTTGAAGCGGGGGAAGCCAACCGCCATGAGGGAATAGAACAGAGCAGTCTTGGAGTTTGATGAGGGGTGCCCAGTTCTCGATTTCTGAGGGATTTGAAGCAGCAAGAATGGGAGTATTAGGATGTATTAGACATAATTATATAGTTGATATTAGTTGCCATTAGTAGGGGGATAGAAAGATATAGAAAGTACCTTGAGACATCTCAACCAGCCGGGAAATGCGGCCAGACATTGTCGATTGTTATTGGTTGAGGCTGCAATAACTATAGGCAATGACAATATCATGTGGCTGCCAATCGTGGACATCGACAGCTTATTCAGTTAATTTCAGTCATTTGAATTTGTATGATTTTGTATAATTACAGTATTACTAATTGTTCAGTTATATTACTAAATGTTCAGTTACTGGAATGATTTTTGTATGATTTTGTATGTATAGCGACCATTTTTTAGGAAGCCAAAGATGGAGCAGCCACTATTAGTGGCTCGTTGTGGTTGGCTCATACCGCCGCCCAGCTGATCCTAACGGACAGCATTTGGGAGTTTCAATTCCTTGTCTATTTAGGATGTAATGATATAATATGAGCTATTATGATATAAATGGGCTAACGCCCTGGTGCCGCCGACCCCCCATTAAGGGGGGGCAAGGCAGGGGTCGGCGGAGATTCACACACACATAGAGAGAGAGAGATATATATATATATACTTAGACCTTCCAGTTCCTTCAAAAATGTGGGATTTCTGGAATTTGCAGGTTTTG
>Ga0126342_10003050_pt1 | contig 27198 bp, 24 predicted proteins | sample Cyp1metagenome_FD_92528 | JGI IMG/M metagenome (GOLD analysis project Ga0126342, IMG submission 92528) | Coral microbial communities from Lord Howe Island, Old Settlement Bay, Australia - Cyphastrea 1 metagenome | ecosystem: Host-associated > Invertebrates > Cnidaria > Coral ... | reverse complement strand
TAGATTAGATTAGATTAGATAGAATAGATAGAATAGATAGAATAGATAGAATAGATAGAATAGATAGAATAGATAGAATAGATAGAATAGATAGAATAGATAGAATAGATAGAATAGATAGAAAGAAAGATAGATAGATAGCTAGATAGATAGCTAGTTAGATAGATAGATAGATAGACAGATAGACAGATAGACAGATAGACAGATAGATAGATAGATAGATAAATAGATAGATAGAAAAGATAGAAAAGATAGATAGAAAAGATAGAAATATAGATAGATAGCTAGATAGATAGCTAATTAGATAGATAGATAGATAGATAGATAGATAGAATAGATAGAATAGATAGAATAGATAGAATAGATAGAATAGATAGGAAGAAAGAAAGAAAGATAGCTAGATAGATAGCTAGTTAGATAGATAGACAGATAGAATAGATAGAATAGATAGAAAGAAAGATAGATAGATAGATAGCTAGTTAGATAGATAGATAGACAGATAGACAGATAGACAGATAGACAGATAGACAGATAGAAAAGATAGATAGAAAAGATAGATAGAAAAGATAGATAGAAAAGATAGATAGAAAAGATAGATAGATAGATAAGATTAGATTAGATTAGGTTAGGGTAGGTTAGATTAGATAGATAGATAGGTAGATAGATAGATAGATAGACAGATAGATAGATAGACAGACAGACAGACAGATAGACATACAGACAGACAGACAGAGATATAGATAGATAGGTAGTCAGATAGACAGGTATATAAACAGAAATCCAGATAGATAGAAAGATAACAAAATAGAAAGGCAGCTAGATCAATAGATACATAGACAGATAGATAGAAAGACTGGTTCAGTGAAAATCAGCGAAAACGAATGATAACAAGCAGTGAAATTCAATGATAATCAATGAATATCAATGAAAACGATTTCAATGGAAGCAAAGTCAGTGAAAATTGGTGAAATTCATTTAAAACCAAGGAAACCGGAACAAAATAGAGAAAATTAAGGAACATCAGGGAATTGTTATTTTCAGTGAAATCAAAGTCAATGAAAATGGGAGAAATTCAATAAAAACTAGGAAAAATCAAACAAAATCAGGGAACATCAGTGAAAATCAGTGAAAATCAATGATCGTCAGTTAACGTCAGTGAAATGTATTTCAGTTCGTCATTTTTGGGTTGGCTCGTTGCACTGAGGCGACGTCATGGTCTTCGCAGGCACGGCTCTGGCGCTGGCCACGGCAGGGCTGGGATACGTGGCGCTGGTGCACGGGGTGTCAGCGGCGCGGCTGCGCGAAGGACGACGTGGCTGGGATGCAGTGGTGACTGTCACTGGGAGGTGCCGGGGGTGTATTTTCTGGAAATTGTTGGAGTATTCGATAGAATTTGCATGAATTTGCTGGGAAAAATATGGAAAAATGAATGAGTCATGCTGAATCTATACCCAAAAATTATGAAAAGGAATCTAAAGGATCTAAAGTCACCGTGGAAAATGATGGATCTCATCATCGAAAAATGGAGGATCGACGACTGTTGGATTGTTGGTCATATTTCAGCCATACTTGGGATGATCCACCAATCAAATTTCACTTTTGTGTGATCGATTGATGGCCCACCAATCAGCTTTCGTTGGTGGATCCGCCACAAGAAAATTGGAGGGATTCAACGATCAACACTTAGCGAAGCCACGGAGATCCAATGCTGCATTGCTGAAGTCAACACGAATTGAGAGACCTTCCAACCTGCAAAACCGCTCACCCCAACAGTTGTTATTTTTCATTTGGAAAATGAAGATGACCCCTGGCATTTTGAGGTATTTCTAGATAGATTCAGGTTTGGGAAAACATTTCCATACATTTCCCGTAAACCTTTGGTGTGCCCGCCATGTGGACTACTATGAGGGTTTGCCTCGCCCAGTGCCCAGCGAGGCATTTCGTTGCCATATTTCCTGCGTGTTCGGCGTGGGGGTATCATCCAAGAACCGCCACACTGCGATGGTCGCATTGTTTCTTGAGCAACGATTGGGAGCATCTTGGGTTACCCTCTGGTAAACGTTTACATAACTATGGAAAATCACCATTTTTAATGGGTAAATCCACTATCAATGGCCATTTTCAATAGCTATTTTGACATAACCAGAGGGTAGACAAGTCCTTTTTGCCATCCAGTGGCCCCGTGGGTCCGGTGAAACCCAGTGGGCCTTTGTTAGAGTTTGTGTGCCCAAAGCAAACGCTAAACCTGGATGAGGCTGGGGCTGGTTTGTACCCTGCAGCTGTGCAGCCAGGACCTGCCGTTTCGTTGACCGTGGCTTTTGATGGGTTTTGAGTGGGGCAACCCATCTTGTTTTGACCAACAAACGTGAAGTTTTGCATCAACCATCGTGAAACCGTGAAGAAACCATGAATCTTTATGAACACATTAACCATCGAACATCGTCAAACCGTTGACACACCACGAAACAGTAACTATCTGACCATTTAGCATTGTGGAAACACAGGAGTACACTGTGGCGCTATGAGGCGATGGATCAAAACTGATGCCCTTACAGGGATGCATCAACATAGCGAAAAACGGATGAACAATGATGAACACAAAAAATCGTTGCTACCCTCTGGTAAACATACACAAAACTATGGAAAATCACAATTTTCATCCATTTTCAATGGATAAATCCACTAGTTTCAATGGCCATTTTCAATAGCAAACTGTGAATCTTTACCAGAGGCTATGGATGTCCATCTTTCCTTAAGGAATATATCTTTTGAACACCCCCCCTGTGGTTTCATCCCATGATTTGGGGATGTGTTTAGCAAGCATCATAGTTTCCCCACGTTTCATGGTGATTCGTGGAGGTCAGTTGTAATTGGTTGGAGAATTCAATATATACCCTCTGGTAAACTAACAGTTTGCGATCTGGAAAATCACCATCTTAGATAGGATCAAATAGGATATATATGTTTTTATCAACGATTTCTATGCCATTTTCTATATACCCTCTGGTAATTTAACATAGCTATTGAAGATGGCAATAGAAATATAGTTGATTTACCCATTAAAAATGGTGATTTTCCATAGTTATGTAAACGTTTACCAGAGGGTAAAAGCATTTTGGGACATATCCACTTAGTGCACAACTTCCACATGGACAGATTGACTTTGTCGGAACAACATGTTTTGTTTTTCAGAACATCGTATGATGCCCTCTGATTCCCCCGAAAACATCCTCATGTTCCCTATTGAAATGGCCATTTGAGCAGTGTTCAAAAACCTAAAGTCATACTTCCCCCCCTTGAAAGTGAACATTCAGCCATCGTATGGAACAGTCATCATTTTCTTCCCCATATTTTCCCGTTAAAAAGAACATAATAAACTCTGGTGTATCCATTCATTTTTGTTAGGACAACGCCCGCAGATTCCCCACTGGCAGGAGCTGATGAGCCACCGATGCTGGATTTGCTGCGATTTCACCGAGCCCCACGATGCAATTCCATGGGTGCTGGAAGGTGTGTCTCCTGTTGACTCCTCTTGGAAATTGATGGGCATCCTACAGTCCTACAGTATATTTTCCTGCAACACAAGTGAAATCTCACAGGTTCAACCATGTTCAACCCGCGGGTTTTCTTGGTGATATCTGCATTTAAGAAGAATTGGAGGGATTATTCCATGATTTCTGACAGATGATTTCCATGTTTGCTGGCTATATCCCCAAATATCCCCAATTTCTGTTGGTTAATTTGGTCAGGAGAGTCCAAAAACGGGCACGCCCAAAATTGTACCCCTGATTTTTTTCTGAGCGATCGTTTTTTTTCTCATGATTTTCTTGCGCTATCCCAAACCATCCCAAAGCCATTTTTCAAATTCATGGTTTATATATGTTTACCCTCTGGCTATTTAACATAGCCCTGGAAAATCACCATGCTATTAATAGGTAAACCATCTATTTCTATGGGCCATCTATACCATGGCTATGTTAAATAACCAGATGGTATATCAAAATCCCGCTACTGAGCATTATCCCCATATGATGTTCCCTTTTTTGTACCGTCAGATATCCACAATTTCCCTTGGTAAAATCCATCATTTTGAGGTCGTCAGACTCAGGACTGCTACGGCAAACTCTGCAGCCGCGGCGAAGTCGTATCCCTCGAAAAGCTCGCAGGAGATCCAGTGGCCAGGCTGTTTGTTTTTTGTACCCCATAGGATCCATGTATGCTGCTATATATGGTAACATGGATCCCATCAATATACCCCCTTTATGTTAGTATATATATATACCATACATGGATCCTATGGGTACTGTACCATGAAATTGCGATCTGGAAAATCGTATTTTACATCATACCGAATACGGGTATACTATGGTATACTGTACCCAATAACAAATCTTTATTGGGGCTGGTTTATGATTGGGTTTACCACAGCCATATCATAGCCATCTAGCCATGTCCTCCAAGGCATTGGGGCCGCAACTCCGCGCGAAGTTTTACACCGACTCGCAAGTTTAATCCGCTCTGATTTCTAGCGTGTCCCTGTGGCATCCAAAGAGAGTCCCAGCACTTGGGGTTAAACTTGAAGGGCCGCGAGGCACAAAGGAAGGGGCTGGGAGGCTGGGAGGTTTGAGTTGCCAGCAAAACGGTGGGAACCGTGGCAATTTCGTTTTCATGGGGTCGATGCTGCCCATGGGATGTTGTGATAGATTCTTTTCAGACAAAGCTGCAGATACTTGAGCCCTGCCAACCTGGACCGCAGTCGCACAGCTTTTGGCAGACTTTTGTAGTCCCGCTCAGCATGGACAGTTTCAGCATTTCCAAGATTCGTTTCTTTCTGTAAGAATCTTTGAGCATTCGATGGTATCCAACACGGGAAGATAAGATGAAAATAAGAACGACGACCTCACATTTCCGGGGTGTATTTTTTTTTTGTGGTATACCCCGGCGTTACCCCGGTACCCCTATAGACATAGCAGTGTTGAGAAGCAAGACTGGTTGCCACATGAACTGCTGATGGCTGATGGCCTGATTCGAGATGCAGGAGTATTTGGTAGGTGCGGCACCGCTGCCATTGGAAATCCCCGAGCCGTGGAGGTTTCGTTCCCTGGGAAATCATCGAACTAAATGGGGAACTTTCCAGCAAGCCATGCTTGATGACACCGGAGGGTATTCACCAATATTCCCATTGAATCCCATTGATATCCCATTGATATTCCATTCATATTTCATGATACCCCCAGTTTTTTTCACAATTCTTGTGGTGAAAATCTCCAAAACTCCCCAATCCGAAGCTGGACGGATCTGGACGGTTGCTTGTCAGCCAGGCTTTCGCATCTTCGAAGGGCGGAACCTTCAGTCGGAAGATGGCAATCCCTGTGACCCTTTTGTGTCTTGGAGCATGGGATATTCGCGGGATCACCCAGAAGAAACTGGTTGCAGAAACCGGGCTTCTACATGGGATAACCATGGATCATCATGGATCAGAAATGTAGCGTTATGGATGGGGACTTACTAGCGGCTTTTGAGCCAGTTACATCCTGTGAAAACCAGTGGTAAACTAACAGTTTGCGATCTGGAAAATCACCATCTTAGAATATCTTAGATAGGATCTATATGTTTTTATCAACTATTTCTATGTGCCATTTTCTATATACCCTCTGGTAATTTAACATAGCTATTGAACATGGCCATTGAAATATAGTTGATTTTCCCAACTATAAAATGGTGATTTTCCATAATTTTTCCATAGCTTTTTGTATGTTTACCAGAGGGTACCGGGCCCTCAAAGAGGTGGTGGTGGACTGCGGTGGTTTCTCCTATCAGACGGAAACTTTGGAGGCGCGCGGTTCTTTGGCCCCATGGCACCTTGGCAGGGAAGAGGGGAAGAGGGGAGTTTTGAACCATGGAAAAGTCATGAAAAGTACCCTCTGGTAAACTAACATAACTATGGAAAATCACAATTTTTGATGGGTAAATCCACTATAAATTGCCATTTTCAATAGCTATGTTAGTTTACCAGAGGGTATGCAAAACCATAGGAAAACCATAGGAAAACCATAGGAAAACCATAGGAAGCTCACAGATTTTGGTGATTTTTGAAACCATCAAATACCATCAATCTGTTGCGCACCCTTAGTTTGGCTTGATGTGGTGGGAAGATGGATGGGTTACATGGAACAGTGTTGTGTCAAGTGGAAAAAATATGGGGGAAACAGGTTGTAAAAGATACATTGATCTAATACATGTGCCAGCTATTTTCATGTTCACCGGTGGCGATTGACTCATAGCCAGAATGGTCTTCCGAGGAATGAGCACAGCACTTGGCCCCACATCTGGCTGCACCCGAAGGAGTTCGACTCATCCTTTGTGGAATTCAAGGTCTATGCAAGGTGGGACGGGTTCTGAGAAGTGGGGCTTGGAACACTTTAAGGAACCTTTGAGAATATCTGAGAATATCTGAGAATATCTGAGAATGTCTAAGAATGTCTGAGAATATCTGAGATATCGTTTGGCAAGCACGCTGGAAATCATGGATATGATGAATGACACTGGACGTCATGGATATAATTATAGAATATCAATATTATATAATTATTATAATATAATTTAATCATTACAACTATGATGCCAACAGACTTGGTACCTCTGAGCAGCATGGACAAGAGGTTTTTCCCTTTGCACACAAGTCTCCGGGGAGCAGGTCGTTGATCGTCACATCACAAATGCACGATATTGCACGATGAATCAGAGATACTCTCTGGTAAACTAACATACTGTAGCTATTGAAAATAGCCATTTATAGTTGATTTACCCATTAAAAATGGTTATTTTCCATAGTTATGTTAGTTCACCAGAGGGTAATCAGAGATCTTGGTGCATGAAGGGGTGAAAGTGACAGGCATTGGTTCACGCGGAACTATTTGATCGGCAAAGCGACGCTCCAGCTGTCCTACATCAACAAGCGCCAGCATCATTTGTGCCCTGGTCCCCAATGTGAGGGAAAAGGGGTGCCCCCAGTTTGATGATTTTCCTATGCTTCCGGTGCACAAATGGCTGTTCGGCTTCCGTATTCTAATTCGGGTTATGTTCCCAGCACAGCTCTCAGGTGTGCACGGCGCAGTTTACAGCTGCGGAGGGATGAGAGGTGCCGATGTTCGGAACAAAAGACAAGGTGGTTGAAAAAGATGATGTTAAAGGCGTTTGAGCATAGTTTAACCAACAAGAATAGGGGAACATGAGTTATCCCAAGCTCTTTTTTGGGGGAAGCAAATCAAATGTTAACCAACAAACACGAGGGAACATGGGTGGTTTAAGTCTGCAACTCTAACTTTCCAAAATGGGGGCTGACGAGTGATTGCATCGCATAAACCAGTGGATATCGATGGGATTTGGGTCAGACGTGGCGAGCGCTGGTCAACCAACCCGACACATTTTTGTTTTGGTGTTGACCGTAAAGACAGTCCGCTTAGGCCGTTCAAAATCACTTGGGCATGTGGAATCTTCAGCTTCTCGTCAGCTTATAAGGGCCCTTCAAACAGATCGAAAGGTCAATTCTTACGCGTCGCGAGTCACCTATTTATATCGTGATCTTCCTTGGGAAAAATCGAAGATCATCATCCTTTCGAAAAAAAAAAAAACAACAAAATCAGAAGCCTTCTTCCAAAATCCTCCAAGAATCTCCGAAAAAAAATATGGGACACAACAGATTCAACCAATGAGCACTCCATCTCCATCCAGCTCCATCCAGCTCCAACGAAGATCGTTGCCAGTCCAGCGGTGGCGGGCACGCTGACCGTGACCGTCTTCGTGTTGAAGCCCGGCGAAATGGCTCCCAGCCTGGCCTTGCAGGATGGATGCTGGGGAGTGGATGGGGAAATGGATGAAAAATGACTGAAGGGCTAAGGATGGATAAGGATGGATAAGGATGGATAAGATTTTGTTATATTTTGTTCATCAATTTATGGGATGGAGAATTAGAAAAGATCTATGAAGATCTGATGTTGTCCTGGTAGAAATTGATGTGCTTCTGAAGGCTTTCCTTGTCCATGATCGAAATCATCACGATGCCACGATGCCATGATGCCATTCACCGCAAACCGACTGGCTTTTGTGAATAGAGCAGCTACTGGGGGCCTGTTTTTTTATCGTTTTTTTGGGGTCACCGAAGGAAGTGCGATGTATTCACTTCTGTCACCGATACAGTGCAGTAGAATGGGATGAGAGGGGTGTTTTTGCAGCTGCTGATCTACTTGGCACGATTAATACCATTTTATCCTCAGGTGAGGGAGAGATGTTGACTATCTTCATGTTCAAAAGGCTTGCTCACATAGTGGCCAGCACTTACTATTTGTTGTGAGATGAAGTTGCTTGTAAAGTCTTTGTAAAGAAATGGAGTGTGCTGGACCTCCCGATTAAATCACCCTGAAACAGCTGGTTGGTGGTTTGGAACATGTTTTATGTTTCCACATAGTGGGAATTTCATCATCCCAACTGACGAACTCACTGACGAACTCACTCCATCATTTTTCAGAGGGGTAGGGCGGAAAACCACCAACCAGATACCCTCTGGTAAACTAACATAGCTATGGAAAATCACCATTTTTAATGGGAAAATCCACTATAAATGGCCATTTTCAATAGCCATGTTAAATTACCAGAGGGTAGCTATTTGACCCGGAAGATGATGTTAAAATTAGTTAAATTGATCAGTTCCATGTGATTTTCATGGGATTTTCACGGGATTTGTCTGATGTTTTCCCCAGCCTTTTGGAGCAAAAAAAGCCAACAACAACTGCCGCCGTGCAGACCTCGGAACCGGTGGACGTGGGCGATGAAGGGCAAGTACGGAGCTGAGTTTCGGCGACCGGCTGAAACTTTGGAATGTCCTGGAACTTGGAAACTGGAAAATCCCATGGAAAATCCCCGGGGATGTCATTGATGTCATCATTTTCCCGATTTTTACAAGGCCAGAAATGGCGGTATTCCGAAGCTTTGAGGCAAGCCGAAAAAGAATCGTACCACTCTTGCCAGCCCTATCACTAAGAAAACGTGAAGGCACCAACAATCACCAAACTCGTTGAGAAGCCATCAATTGACAGTGGCAAAGCAACACACTGACATGAAAGGAATAGAAGCAACAGAATGGAGACTTGACCAAATAGAGTTGGGAGGCATTGCTACATTATATATATATTATATATATATATATTGTATACACACATACAATAATATATATATATATATACATGTATACATACATCGGCACATGGCGTTATATTATTCAAAAAAATCAGCGACTTCTCCACTTAGAAGGTCCGGAAAAAGTGCAAAGTTGCAGCCACCATAATGTAGTAGCATCGCCGAGCTATGACCTTCGTGTTACTTCCCACCATCCATTTAATGATCCAGAATCCAGAACATACTTTATTAAATATATTATATTATATATATATGTATTTAAATTTGTCATGTAATCAGCATCATGAATGAATGTATCACTATCATTCTAATTATATGTCATTCTATTTCACTATTCATTCTCATGATTCATGACAATCTATGAAAATCAATAGGACCATCACTACATCATATGACATCATATTACACGTCATTGAATTCCTATTGGATTCCCCTACACAAAACGATTGCCAGAAACGATCGCCCAGGTGAAGCAATCCGACCAGGACGGGCTGGAGACGGCCGTCCTGAGCAAGAACGTGGACGCGCAGCCAGGTCTGGGCAGAGAAAAACCAATGATGGTGGTTAATAAGGGAAATCATACCATATTAATCCATATGGGTATGGATCAATACCTATTAATACCATTTTTAGGGGAATGAACATCCATTTACCAGCTATTTTGATGTGAACTACAGGGGTACAAGGTTTTGACACACTGCCATATTATACCATGATAGCCGATCTATTTAGGTGAAATATTGTAATTCATCCAGATTGGTGATGTTCTTAGGGAGGCATAGATTGACATAGCTTAATGTTTAAGACAAGTTGCTGAATTTTGAAGTGCCCCAAAAATGATTAAGGCCACAGTCTGTCACCCACCATGGGTTGGTAAATGTCCCATTTTGGGAAGATTGGACATCACCTTATAGTAGCCATTATAGACCATATACCTAATGGTTGTGTGATGTTAAATGGGGACATTTAATGACCCATGCCCACATTTAATGACTGGGTTATTTTGAGATATGGAGAATCATGGAGAATCAATGAACATCAATGAACATCAGGTGCTTTTGAAGGCTGAGATCCAATGGGCACCCTGGCCCTCACTGTGTTTGGAGCAACTGAATGGGCATCATTCTGCTGCCAGCCACAGTCGAGGGCCAGAGAGCCATCACTCCAGATTTTTGTTCCTCCGTGCGCCTACTCTTGGCTCAAGTGGATCTCAGTGATTTTTCGAAAAAACAACTTCTCCAACTTCCAGCTGGCGCCTGGCTCAAGTGGATCCGAAAACGCGAAGATGGGCCTGTTCTTCAGCAAGATCTGGGCGCGTCTGCAAGGGCCCAAGGAGATGCGAATCTTGATGTTGGGCTTGGACGCAGCGGGAAAGACCACCATCCTCTACAAGTTGAAATTTGCCGAAGTGGTGGTGACCATTCCAACGGTAGGCGGGGGATGAAGATTGATGACGCGCCCTAAAAAAATGAGGACATGATGGGTGGAGGAAAATGATGGGTGAATATGGGTGAAGTATTTAAATAGCTGTCTTTTTGGTGGGCACAGAATGGCAACATTGGAAGAGTGTTGGTTTGCACGATTGACCAGTTTGATATGTTTAATATTGTTTAATGATTATGCCAAAATGGAGTGTGTGAAATGGTGGATTTCTGTGGATTTCTGGGGTTATCCAAGACAATCCAAAAGAAGCCCAGCAGGTTTCAATGTGGAAAGCGTGGAGTACAAGAACATCAACTTCACCGTGTGGGACGTAGGACCGGGGGGAGCGGTCTTTTGCGCACCCCTCCTCCCCTCCTCGGGCCCAGAAAGTCCCGACGTTTGACCGTTTTTTGATGATGCACATAATTCATGATGGTAATTTTCACAATCTATGAGTTTTGTTTGTTTAAAATGTATCCAAATAAAAACATGTCGTTGGCACAACCTTTGAATGAAAGCGAGTTTGAACATGTGTTGGTATGTGTGAGTTGTACAATGATGTGATGTGTCGGTTTCAAAGATCAAACTTGACATACCATGATTCAAACATATTCACATATTCAAACAAAGTCTGCTTAAAATTTGGGTGATTCTGTCCATTAGCCTCCTGTTTGACATACCATCGATGTCACCAAATTCTGTCACCCGCCATCGATGTCGATCCTTAGAGAAAAGCCATATGGGTTTTCCAGATCGATGTACTGTAAACGTTTGCCCAGATCGGCTATCGTTCAAAGTGCTCGAATTCTTTCGTTGGATCCTCCACATTCCTATAGACATTCCTAGACTTCACAGGAGGCCAGGATCAAATTCGAAGACTTTGGAGCCACTACTACCGAGGCCCTTTCGCTGGATTTTTCATCACCATTTCTGGGCTGTTTTTTTTTTGGGATCTTAGTGGTAGATGACATCACTATGAGGAACCCCTAAACCAACCATTTGCAAATCGGCTTGACATCGGGTTCTGTGATGTTCGGTTTATGGTGGATCTGAACAGACCACAACGATTTCGACACCATAGTTCCACTGGATTCGATGGTATGCTGTTGCACAGTGTCATCACCATCCCCAAATGATCCCAATTCTTTGGATAAAAAATCATGGGATAAACTAATGGCTGGTTGGTGGTTTGGAACCATGGAATTTTATGACTTTTCCATATATATATGTTGGGAATTTCATTTTATACCAATTATTTCATATTTTTCAGAGGGGTAGGTTGAAACCACCAACCAGATGGGATATGATTCAAATTGGTTTCCCAGTGAGTTGGTTTCCGCCGAGTTCACATGTCAGGCACCAATGGCTTGATTTATGTCGTGGATAGCGCTGATCGCGAGCGCATTCTTCAGGCCAAGGAGGAATTGGAGAAGATGTTGGGGGAGCAGGAGATGTGGCCGAAAACGCGTTGGCTATCGCTGGCTGGCTTCAACATGTTTCAAGATGTGTCTATGGCTTTGGATGATGTTCCCCTGAAACATCAGAGAAGTTTGAAATTGCAGAAAGTGACTTGGAATCATATAGTCAAACTGCTTATAGCGAAAAAACAGGTTTTTATCTCTATTTCGAGGCCAGGATGCGTTCCACTTTTCAGCCAGGAGATGAAAGATGCCGCTCTACTGGTGCTGGCCAACAAGCAAGACTTGCCGAATGCCATGACATCGACGGAGATCATGCAGAAGCTGAACCTGGAAGCCTTGGACCGCGATCGTAAGTGGTTCATCCAATCCACTGTGGCTCCAACTGGAGATGGTTTCCACGACCGGAGAATGGGAAAATGTTGGGTGAAGCTTCCACCAAGTTCTCCATCAATACATATCACATATTTATCACATCATATTGAATCTAACACTTCTGAGATTGAATACTTTAACAATCTTTAACAATATAAGAATTCTGTTGTGACCTTGTCTCATTGCTATGGCATGACATTATGGCATGACATGGCATTACCTTTTTGATGGATTGTGAGTTGGCAGCAAGGCTTGTATGAGGGCTTGGATTGGCTTTCCCGAACTCTTTCTGCTCGCTAATGAGAAGATGCAGAACTGAAGCACTGAGAATCGCAGCGAATTTGACATCTGTCCCATGACATTTTTGGACGCCTATGCAGCCTTGCATTGAGTGAGGAGGGCCGTCTAACAGCTGACTTCTTCGCCGGAACTATCATCTTTTTTTGTACACCGTGGTAGATTCGGGAATGTAGAGAAGGAGTCATTTGACATCCGCAGCGGACAGGTGAAAAAGTCATTGCCAGGGCCCTTCACTTGCGGCTCCAACAAGCCATCCATAGCCATCCCAGAATTCTTTTGAGGATCATTTGGGGTTTCCCCATGTTTTCCCAGAAATGGAGCCAAAAATGTCATGGAAACTCCCTCCTGCGGATTTTTCACCATTGGAGATATAATTCCATCCCGGCAGGTCGTCCGCACTATTTGAGATTGAATCTTTTCAGAGTTGAGGCCCGGGAGAATACGGTTTTCGATGCAGGGTCAGCTTGTGAATCAAATTTCGACTGGATCTCGGCTGATTGATTTCGGCGCAAGCGGCTTGTGAATCAATTATCAATTTTCAAATGAAACTATGTCGACTGTCTCGTCTATCGACTTCTACACCTGCGTGCTTTTCTCCAAACAATCTGACACAATCTGACACACACACACAATTTATAGATGAGTTCCATTGAGTTCCTGTATTTGACAAATACATAGTGAAATACATAGTGGATTTAGTGAGTTCCTGTTAAAACTTTTATTCATTTTTATTCTGGATTTCCTCGCTAGCCATGTGAAAAATCACCGAAGGGTACAGCGACTGTCTCTTTCTTCCCTGTCGACCTGAGAAGAATCCAGGATTTGCCAGATGAGAATGGGGTCGGCACCTGAGACCACTGGAATATACTGGACGGGGACCACTCCACGGTGAAATGGTTGTGGTTGCAGTGCCGAAATCTACCAAAATCAAAGTGCAGCTCCGTTTGCTGGCCTTTTTTCTTCAATTTCTTCACTTTCTTCACTTTCTTCACTTTCTTCACTTTCTTCCATCTACCGATTTGTTTGATTACTATTATTTTTGATCTGTGACTCTGCGATGATGCGATGAAACCAATAACATACTAAGGACAGGATGTTGAATGACATGCAGAATGCTGAATGACATGAGACATGAGCAATTTCCCAAGACAAAGTGCATCACCTGAACTGTTCCAGAAGTCGCAGCCCCGACACGGACTGAACAAACAAGTCAGTCCGTGAATCGCCTTCGGCAATCAAACATAGCTATTGAAAATGGCCCATAGAAATAGTGGATTTACCCATGAAAAATGGTGATTTTCCATAGTTTTGTGTATGTTTACCAGAGGGTACCCTTCGGCAATCAAACATGTTACACATGTTGGAACGCTGGGATTTTGTCTATCAAAAGTGAGGTTTTTAGATGGGAACATCATCGCACTGAAAAGATGGGATTTTCATTGCCATGTTTGATCGCGGTTGGGGTAGATTCATCTTCCCATGAAATTTCCCATTCATATTCCATGCACAGATCCCATGATAAGTATGGTCCTATCATGTTTTATATCATGTTATATCATATCCCCATATATCCCCATCATTATCCCATGATATAGTATAGTTATGTATAATTACTATACGTAGTTATAAGATGTTATAAGTATATGCCATTATAGTCTTGTAGTTATATATATCAGTATAATTATTCCCATTATGTCCCATGATATAGTATAGTTCATATATCCCACTATAGTCAATATCATTATCCCATGATATAGTAATTATATAGTATCATATAGTTACTATAGTTAGTTATTAATATCCCATGAAATAGTTGATGAATAATATAGTTTCTCTGTATGGTTATACCATAGTGGATCATTAATGATATGATGATCTCTGAAATATAGACTATAATTAGTAATAGATCATTCATATCCCACTGTAGATCTCCCCATCATTCTCCCATTTCGGGCCCTGGTACCTCAGGCGCCAAGTCCCTACTTAACGGCGGAATTCGCTGGCTGCCTGGTGAAAACGGCCATAGGCGCGGAGGGTGGGATGTGATGAAAAACATGAGTTAAAATGGAGGATATTTAAGGGGTACCCCCATGACTTTTAGGAAAACTCCTGAATTGATATTCTGATCTTTGATATCTATAGTCATTAATATATTTATCCTACAATCTGATAGAATTTTATAATGATTAATGATGATTCATGTGGATATATAGTATTACTAACATATATCTACTGATTGGTGGTTTGGAACATTTTTTATATTGGGAATTTCATCATCCCAACTGACGAACTCCATCATTTTTCAGAGGGGTAGGTTGAAACCACCAACCAGACATGATCTGATGATGTGATTTGAGCACACATCACCGGCAGAAACATCCAGGCAAGAACGCCAAGCAGTTCACGTTCAACGAATGTTTGCAGATCCCAGTGGTCACTCCAGTCTACGAGGACGCCACACCGCCATGGTTGGTTCATTCGTTTCTTCCACAATGGGATTATGTGTTGCACCCATCAACTTGAAATCCAACGAAATGGTAAATATGGATATAAATGGATGGTATGAAAGGTACCTTTCAGAAAGGTACTGTTCACTTTCTGAAGTCCTCCGTGTATGGTGTATCTCATCATTCAACGGCATCATTTAATCATTCAAGAACATGTCGAGCAAAAATATGTAGCAATATGTTTTTCCTAGAAATTGAGGAATCCAATATACTCCAATATTTTTTCTATATTTTTCTGATATCCCAGCACATCCCAGCCATGTCTGGATGAGGACACCATCATCCTCAAGTTGTGGAGCAGCAATTGGTTTTCGCCCGATGCAGCTTGGCAACCAATCCTCCAGCGCTTTTGTTTTTTCTGACATGGTAAAATGGCACGGATGCTTCGAACATGTTTTTTTTGGACATACTATGGGGAAAAACATGGATATGGGTCAATACCTATAGATACACTACTATAGTGGGTTATTCACATCCATAAATCCCAGAAATTTGACTTGGGGTTCACGGCACGGTACCAGGGTTTTGGATGTTTTGACACACTGCCACATAGAAAATCATGGACATACGATGGGGTCTTGGGTTGCACTTGTTTGGGCTGAAGGAATCCCGGTGCCTCTGAATATGACATAGAAAGCCTGGGAGAAAAACAGATGGATGGTTCAATGTCTATTTTATCAATGTCTATTTTCTTTTCGTCAACATAAATGTGAGTTAAAGTGAACACATCGTTTCTTATTGCTCGTGAACTCCCATGTTTTATGTTTTGAGTCCTAGCTTTTCGATTGTTTTATTTTAATGTTTTGGGTGGTTGAATGGTCCATTTTGGCTGGTTTAGATGTTTCAACCCCAATGTCTTTTTGAAGACACCAACCTCTGACCACCCGTGGCCGACGGAATCAACGTCTGTTTACCACTACTCTTCAATGAATACAGACTTCCTAGACATTTACTGGCATGGCCGGCATTAGAAGTATTTCAAAGTGGTATACCGGTATACCGTATATGGTATATACTGTACACACAAATGTTTAAGACATAGTTTTTGAATGGCGCTCAAATCAATCCCGGAATTGCTTAGTATTGTCTGGCTTCAAGTTCCGGCCAAGCCGAGATATCTGGGCCGTTCTTGACATCTTGGCAGACATTAATTTTATCCAGATATACATTCCCCACCCCCAAAAAACAAACACATCCTGTAAGGCTTGATGTTACTTTATCTTACAGCCCGTTTTGAAGTGACTAGCCACGAACTGGTCATTTACATGCAAAAGAAATACCCCAGCAAAAAATCATTAGAAAAGAAAGTAAGATCTTCACCAATCCCAAAGAACTACCAAGAAAGTCACCAACTGGTGATTTCGCCCAGGAGTTAATGGCGCAGGGCTTGTTTTCCTTCAGCGAGCTCCGCTCCCACCCTCTGCCGCCACGCTGGCGGGGGCACCTGGATTTACCAACCTGGAGGGGCGACGAACTTTTCCAAGGGGAAAGGGTGGATTCACCATGGATTCACCATGGATTCACCATGGATTTGCCATGGATTTACACACCCTCCAAAAAAATTGCGCTTGCAATGTATGAATTGCAAGATTGAGTGCTTTTCCACTGGGATGATATGCGGAATACCACGACACCACCGTCCTGGGTAGTGGTACATTGACCTCAGGTGAAGATTTCAAGGGTAAAGGTAGGCTAGGAACATGAAGACCCGACACCCTCATTGGATTTCCATCAGCAACAACAAACGGTAAAGTCAGTGTTTATAACATTCCAAACAACATTTAAATCAGTGTTTCACATTCTACAAGCATATATAACTATCATAATATATCATAATATAGGATATATTAATATTATATCATATAAGTTGCAATTTACATCAATTTACAATGAACAAACATCCTTTTAAGCCATGGTAAGCCCGCCTGGCAACTGGTTCTGCTGGTCGTCCTATCACTGAGGTTTAACCTCTATGGCTGGGCCGCAGAGGAGTTGGCTGTGGCGCGGCACCATCCGATGAAAGGTGACGCTTAAAGGTGACGCAAAGGTGACGACTAGCAATGCCCAAGAGATAGAAAAGTAATCTATTCTGAAATGGCTATGGCTCAATACCTATACATACCATTTTTAGGGGGATGAACATCCATAAATCCCAGCTATTTTGATGTGAACTACAGGGGGATAGGGTTTTGACCCATCCCCAAATTCTATTTCTTGACTACCTAGTGACCTAGTGGGATTGACCATTTTCGATCTTTTTGGGGACTATAGCAGACAAGAATTCGTGTTTGTACAGAGACCATTTTGTACCTTACCTCCTCGTCCTTCTCGTTCTCATCCCCTTTATAATCTTCATCATCATCATCATCATCATCACCATCACTTTTACCTTCAACATGTTCAACATGTTCACTTTGGACACATGTTTATTTTTCCAATCGGTTGGTGATTTTTATCCGGGGAACATGATTCCCAGCTCAGAACCATTATATATCTGCTTGTTGGTGTCAATATGTCTTCAAATATAGTTGTTATACGGCAGTGTGTCAAAACCTTGTACCCCTGGTGAACATCAAAATAGCTGGTAAATGGATGTTCATCCCCCTAAAAATGGTATTAATAGGTATTGATCCATACCCATATGTCTTCAAATGTAGTTGTTATATGCTGTTATGTTCGACTTCCAACCCTAGCAACTCTTATTCCTATCACTTGAAAAACTATAGAACAACCATAGAAAACCCGGTAGAAATGGGATGTTTCAACCATAGATTCTATGGGGAACCACCGTTCAGCACCGTTCCTATCACTGCCGAAAAGGAAATGGAGCGCTCCGGCATGGGCGAAAAGGTGGGAGCTGGGGGGTTGACGACGGTTTTTTTCGATGAGACTAAAAAGTCATCACAACATGTCCAATGACTGATATTGGGGAACTTATATCCCATACATTCCCATATATTCCCATGTATTTTATGATATTTTGATATATTTTGATATATTTTGCATATTTTTGCCCATATATTAATCATATATTCCCATATATGTCCAATGCTACAAGGATATTACAGGGATATCGTTGGAATATATGGGAATATACGGGATATAAGGGGGGTATGATAGGATATATAATCGATCATTTATGATGTTTGGGTGTATCTGAAAATGGTGTGTACCTGAAAGGATTATATTTGAGTAGGGAAAATGATGATTTATTGCCATATGGGCCGTTGGGGGCCCACCCTATTTGTAGATAAATTATGGTATTGGATGATATATGGTATTGGAATTGTACTGGGTGACTGAGGCTCATACATACTGGGGATGTAATGGGGATATGTACTGGACCCATGAGTATGGGTTAAAACCTATGGGACCAATATTCTGACTGGGTGGAAGAAAATCCATAACTACTTGTACCAGCTATTTTGGGCTAGACACCCAGTGTAGCAGGGTCTTGACCCACACTGCTGGCATACTAGTTACTAGTACAACCAATGAATGGCCGTGAAAGTCATGCGATCAATGATTGCAGAATTGCCTGGATTTTTTGTCGGAAATCGAAGGTGCTCAGGTTGAAGCCACTTGTTCCTCCCAGACCCACCGAAAAACAGTGCCACAAAGACATGTCCCAAGTGGTGGGCCAAATTTTTCTATTTCTTAGAGTTGGAGGTCCATCATCCCATATCGATACAGAACTACCAGCCATTTCCTGAGCGAAAAAACGAACTTTTCGAACGTGTTCCCGTGCAGGAACCTGAGGCCAATGTCTTCAAAGGCCCATGGGACCCATGAGATTTTTGGGGTCTGGTGACAGGGATTGCACTGGAAAACCATTCTTTTTTGCTCGGAAATGATGGGCGAAATGGTCGTTTCAATCAGAGTCTCAAATTGAAAAAAATCAGGGATGTGGGCGAAATCAAGCGCAGGCGCTTTGCTTGATTGTGAAACGCATGTCTCAGCTGTTTCGCTTGGTTCACTGTTTCTTTTCAAGAGAGCCAAGAGCAAAAGGAACCACTCATGGCAATATATGGCAATTATTGTCCATGGAGAAAGATGCCATGATCGGTGATGCTTGATGAAATGTAATGCTAATCATGTTTCCGGTGTCTCAGGAGGAGACTGAACCCTCTGCAAACTGTGCACCAGGAAGTGAAACACTATGACACACAATTTTTGATGATATGTATACGTATATTACATATATATATATACATATATACATACATACATGTATATATATATATACATACCAGCGAAGCTGGAATCGCAAGAAAAGTTACAGCTGTCCCATAATCGTAAAATTTATTTAGATTCTTGCAACTCTCCGGTTGTTCCCACAAATTCTCGCAATGGTAAAAAAAACTTGCAATTCTTGAGGTTCTCCGGATGTTTTTGTTTCTCTTGATTATCAATAAGTGTTCTTTATGTTTTTTACTCTTATAGCACGGGACAGACCCTTTAAGGCAGTGAATGAAAATGATATATATATATATATCTTTAATTATCTTTATTCTTTTTACTTCTTCCTGCTCTTTTCACTCTTTTTCTTCCATCAATCATCATCCAGCAAGTGGCGCCGCAAAGATGCTAAGTAGATGTCGTATGTTCAACAGTCATTCGAGGTGAAACATGGTGAAACCCTCAGAGTAGTTGAACGAAATGATCCGAAGTCACCGATCTAGTTAAGTCAATGGAAACTACCCTCTGCTAATTTAACATAACTATGGAAATTCACCATTTTTAATGGGAAAACTCACTATAAATGGCCATTTTCAATAGCTATGTTAAATTACCAGAGGGTAGCTTAAAAATGTTGCGGCCTTGGCAGCACCAAACGACCAAACGCTGGTGACCGTCAGGGCGGTTGCTCCTCTCCGCCCTCGTGCATCCGTTGGAGAATGATGAGGTGCGGAGAGGCTTCATCCCAACTGAAGCAGATCAGTGTTCATGTGTCATGTTATAAATCTGGTTGGTGGTTTTGGACAATTTTTTTATGACTTTCTATTCAGTTGGGAATTTCATTTTATCCCAACTGACGAACTCCATGATTTTTCAGAGGGGTAGGTATACCACCAAACAGATATCAGTAATTCATCTCTTATTGAAAATATACTATAGTACACATATATAACTCATTCATCTCTTATCTGGTTGGTGGTTTCAAACATTTTTTATTTTCCATAACATATGGGATAATCCTTCCCATTGACTAATATTTTTCAAGATGGTTAAAACCACCAACCAGTTATATATGTATATATACACAACAAACTGATCAGCCATCCACCGTCCTGTTGGTGAAGTACATCTCCAGGAATTCCATCCTGCCAAATCCGTGCCAACGCGCCCAGAGGCGAGGAAGATGATTTTTCCCATAGCTGCGTTAAAGAACCAGAGGGTATATATATATATATATATCTTTGTAGCACCCCCCAAAACGTAGAAAAGGTAAAACATATCTAAATAGTGGTATATTGTGTTTATTTTATTTTTGGGGCTACTGTAATATCTATCTATCTATATACACATCACATGACGTATATTAAATATGCACATATTATCATCTATGTATTATGAAAGCATACCTGTTGTTGCTTTCAACACGTTTTTTCATTTTTTCTTTGTGCTGTCCATTTATTATTTTGGCAAATCTGGGATGAGAGTCCCCAGTGACTGATATTCTTGGGGCCTCATGTGATCTCATGTGGTGCTGAGATTTACCATTATTTACCTACTTTCCCAAGGTTTAGTAGCTATAGTTCCAGTCTTGTTTGCTCGTTTAGGCTATAGCTCTTGTCGTTTCCATTGGGTCGTACTTCACCGACTTCACCTGTCGTTTCCTTTGATTTCACCGCTCCACACATGGCTTGGTGGTTTAAAACATCTTCATGTTTATTTGCAACCCTCACCTGGATTCACCTGGGATAATGATGCCCATATTCTTGGTTTGTGTTTGTTGTTTCCTTTTCAACTCATCCCTAGGATATCTTGGGACGGTGGATTTCGTATAGTTGGCTCTTCAGCACCTCCTGTCAGCATCCTGGGTCATCGAAATGTCGCAATATGTCGCAGATGGAGCCGTCCTTGTCGCAGATTGGCATTTTGGCGGATGTGTATATGGCGCCTTGGAGCCTGCATTGGGGCTTCCATTTTTGCCTCGAAATTGCCGTGGAATTTGGGGGGAGTGGTGTCCTCTGGAGGTTGTTCAACCCATGAGACCGGGATCTGTTGTTTCTGTTGTTTCTGTGGTCGGGAGGATTGGTGAGTTTTTCCAGGGTACCCTCTGGTAAACATACAAAAAGCTATTGAAAATTGCCATTTATAGTTGATTTACCCATTAAACATGCTTATTTTCCATAGTTACGCTAGTTTTTCCAGAGGGTATCCTAAGAAAGCAGATTCAGACCAGGACATCTCAAGTGTTTCATGTAAACCAGATAAAATCATGCCTCTATTTATACGTGAGTTTTCGGGTCCGCCGAATCTGGGCGTTTTTGAAAGATTGATGTTACGGTCCTTTTCTACATCCAGGTACAGTCATTTGGGATATTTTGGGATGAAATCCAAGGCTGGAAACAGGGAGTGCCTAGGAAAAACGATTCTGGGAATTTCTGGGAATCCTCCAGAAACACCGAGAAATCTCTAGAGAAAACAGACAAAAACATAGCAAAAACACTTTGCTATTGAAAGCTGGTCCATGTAGCAGTGGATTTGCCATATGATTTACCTATGAAAAAGTGGTCGATTTTCCCATTCGCAAACTCTTGTTGAACTTCAACGAGGTCTCAGGTGCAGATGGACGTCAATGTCAGGCGCAGAGAATTTGACGCGGTTGGTCAGCCTCGAAACGTTGGGGGAAAGCAAGGGAAAATCAAGAAACATGGGGATATTTTAATGGGAATAATGGGAACATGATTGAATGGAATATAATATGATGGAAGATATGATGGTATACCCTCTCTGGCTATGACTAGCAGTAACTGCGAACTGTTTTTTTTCGATGGCCCACTTAGTTCGATTGTGATGAGTTACCTGTTGAACATGGTGAATTTCCATAGCTATGTTAAATCAGCAGAGGGTATCGGTATATGAAATACGAATAAATGCCCAGCCAGTTTCTGGCAGGTCAATGTGATAATCAAGACTCACATTAGTGATTTGTTTTTGGTGTAAATCCTTGATTTGAAAACTGAATACTGAAGCCAGCCACATAGTTCATAGCAATGTTTAATCCCATCCTCTTATGCAACAGCTTCATCTTCCGAGGTCCCCTACATCCACCATGGTTCATGGGGTTCATGGGGACAGCTTACAGCAGCCTCAGGTGGAGGTGAGTTTTGGACCCAAGAGTGGATCCACCAAATGGGCTGCTGGGCGCTGGTAAAAGAACTGGAAGTCTTGAGAATTTGGACCCATACCCTGAAAAAATGCTCCATGTATGGAATATTTGCCAACATTTATCACCACAAAATATGGCAAACATATACATATACATATAATTATATATACATATATAAGTGATATAGTATACACATATACATATATATATATACACATATATATATATAAGTGAATATGTGCAATACATGGAGCATCTGCAATCTCTGACTGAGCAATGAGATCCACCAGATGAGCATTTCCATCCCGAGGTTTCGTCCTCGGAAAGGCTTCAAGATCCATCAGAGGGTCAGGACGAGTTTGAGGATGACCATGTGGAAGGAGACGGTGCTGGAGAGGTCACGACATGTCACGACTGGATCTCCAAGTTTGGTGGGCTCCAGATCTACTCAAAGGTGATCTTGGCTAGGACAAAATGAGAATAATAAGATGAAGAGATGGTGTTCAACCGCATATATATATATAGGGCTCATATATATATATAGAAACCGCATAGATCACCAAGCATCTACACCGCTTGGCAGCCGCAGTTGTTGCCCGGATTTCCAGGAGAAGACGAGGGACTCCAAAGCTTTGGTTTCAATGAGAAAAGCGGTCGCATTGAGATGATGGTGGTCATGGCGCCTGATGCTTGATCCAAGCCACAAAAAAGGCATGGCCATTGCCGGTTCCAAAGCCCGACCGGTTACCCTCTGGTAATTTAACATAGCTATGGAAAGATCCACCATTTTTTATGGGAAAACTTACTATAAATGGCCATTGTCAATAGCCATGTTAGTCTACCAGAGGGTATATGTAGTAATTACTTGACGGGTTGTCTGCCTGGAATCCCCAGGAGTTCCTAGAAACCCGAGTCACCAAAAAAAATTGGGAAACCGAGGAAGATCCGAATTCGCAGTCCTCCCTGACCATCAGCTTATACACCAGCGGCTACCTCCATGGTCCCCGGCGAGTGGCAGCTACGAAGTGCAGCCTCAGTGAATTCCTGGAGTGTCATCCGGAAGAACAGGTGGGGGCAACTGACAAGTTGGACAAGATGGGAAATGATCTTGACCGAAGATCGACAGGAAAACACCCCAGTTCCTTGTGATTCGTTGGATCCACTTGATGAGGCTTCGATCTTGAAAACTAATCCATTGGCGGTAGATGATGGGATGTTTTCATATTGGGAAATCTTGATAATCATTTAATGATATATAAGATTTAAGGCCCGTGTTTGAGATCCGCAATTGTATTTCTGAACAAACCATCCTTGCACTCTAGCTATTGGCGCATGAGCCTCACATTTCTAGCTTTTTTTTGGGGGGGATTTTAACTAAATTTTCTGTCAACCCTTGGCTTTTTTGGGTTGTCACCGCCTGGTCATCCTGTTTGAATCCCCATTAAACATGATATAACATGATGTTCGTTGATGTCTCGTTGCCATTCCGAACATCCTTTATGTTTTTTTTGGGGAGGAGCATCCCCACGAAAATTGATGTTTCTCTGGCAGGTGAAGCCACGTTCGATCTCCTTAGAGAGTGTCAGCCATGAAGTTTCCTCTCCTTCAGTCTTGATTGCCATCAAGAAAACCAGGACTTGGACTGCGGCGATCTGAGCCAAAACAGGAGATCACCACGAATCTATAACTGGTTGGTGGTTTGGAACCATGGAATTTTATGACTTTCCATATATTGGGAATTTCATAATCCCAACTGACGAACTCCATCATTTTTTAGAGGGGTAGGTATACCACCAACCAGATGGTTATTAATGGTTATACATGGTTATTAATAATGGTTAATTGTTATTAATGGTGGTTAATGCTGGTTAATATCATTCTTTTGTCAATTTGAAATTCCTGTTCGCTGGGATGATTCTGACATTTGGATAGATAGATGGGATGTTGGTTCCGATTGATCGAGATATCTCTAGATACGGTATATCAGTATGTCACAGAAAATCAGGGGCGACACGTGAGTAGATACAGAAATCATCAAGTGCAGGGAATCACAATCCGTATCAACATATAATATATTAATGTACATGTGCCATGTATATGAAAAACGGTGGCATAATTGAAATGTAAGGAATAGAACTGGGTATAATGGGATGTGAACGGAATATTAATGGGATATAATGGGAGAATATCTGGACAAATCATAACGATCTCACGTTGTGATGATTACTGGAATGGTGTAGATTGGGGGAATCATCCCCAAATGGCCGCAACATGTCAGTTCTTTTCAGCTTAGTAATTTCCTATAATTCAGCCAGAATATATCCCATTAAAGCCCAATAAACTCCATTAAATAATATTAAATCCAATCCCATTTAAATATCCATTAGTATCCATATAATATATAATCCAGCCAGACCTTTCTTTGTGTGGTCAAGTTAGGGCTGGGGGCCTGTGAGCGTGGGATGATATATCATATGTTATTTGTGTGCCTCTATGATTATTTTACATGATTATACCAATCTGCATATAATATGTATATATAAATAATATATACTGCTGTACATATATATATATATATTATATATACATATTTATTATAGATTTCTATTTTATGTACTATATAGTATATCATTTGATATTTGAATATGTGTACCTCTATACAACTGCTTGGTGACTTCAAATATGTTAAACGTTCAACCCTGGATGATCTCCAATGACAGTCATATTCTCCGGGGGTTAAACTGGTTAAACCACCAACACATTTTTTGGCAAAAAACCTCAAGTATGGTTAGTTGATGTTAGTTGTTGGTTTAAACAATAATCCGAATCCCTTGATTCTCCCATGAATTTATATGAATTGCCCATATTCTTGTGTAGTTCTCCCATAAATTCTCCCATCATTTGCCATTTTTGAACCATTTTCCATCCCCAAAGTCTGTAGGAACTTCACGGCGCCGCGGAATGCGCGGAAACCGGTGCAGCCGATGGTGTATCTGCTGCGGGCCTACTGCTTCACAGCACGGAGCATCAAGCATTCGAACATCCGAAATGATCAGGAGATTTGGATGGGACTTTTCGCCGATGTTTTTTATGGTTTTTGACGGAGCATTCGGAGTTTTCGCCACATTTGTTGTTGTTAGTCTTTGATGTGATTGATATTGACTGATATTGTTGATGATGGTGTGATTAGACCCCAGTTATGGACCAGTTGTAAATGCGGCAGAAAAACCAGGTGGCATTGAACCCAATTGAACTATATAATTACATCTAATTACTCTAATTCATAATGTGGGGTCAATATGGTTCGATATGGTTCAATGATGTTCAATGCAGGTAAGTGTCCCAGTATTCAGGTCCATACAAAACATATCACATACATATCAGTCTGCATATGTACATGTACATCGCATATCTATACGTATTATATATATATATACACACTATATCCCAAAGAATGATTTAGAACCTAGATTCCCATCTTCAGAAAATCTTCGCATACCATGTTTTCAGACTAGAAATTGCTAGAATGATATGTAAACATCTCGCAAAATCTGTCCAGAAAATATGATCACCAGGATACCGCCAGTTTCGGCCTCACTGTGAGCTGCACGGGAATGTCGAAGAGGACCAAGGCAGTTGCAGGCGCGTTGCGGCCTACCTTTGCGGTCGCAAGTTGTGAAGTATGGGAGGTCAAGCAACGCAATATGATGATATATGGGGAGATATGTAATTAATATGATATAAGTTATAAAGTATGTAATATAAATAAATATACATACATACAGACAGACAGACGGACGGACGGACGGACGGACGGACGGACGGACGGACGGACGGACATACATACATACATACATACATACATACACATATATATATATATATATCTATATTTGTATGTACTACATATATAATACACATCATGGGCTTAAGCCAACAGGGATCAGACGTTACTTTCCCCACAGCTGGTGGGTTGATCCTGGGAGGCCCAAGGCCCATGTGGATGCAACCGCTGGAAGTAAAGATCCTACTCTGCTCGGACTCCACGCGTGAAGCTCCGGCCACGGAACCCATCAATGTGACGTTGTGGCAGCAGGGGCAGGTCATGTCCAGCGACGTAGGGAAGGCCACGTGCATCTACTCACACATGCGAAGCCTGGTGATATTTGTTGAGTTTCTTTGTGGTGGTTCCATATTTTTTTGTTGGAGGGTTATTATAAGAAACAAACATGGCGATACATGGTGTGTAAGTTGGTGTGACTCATGCAATGTGGTTGGTTTCATGTACGTGCATATATATATATATATAATTATATAAGTATATATATAATTATATAAGTATATATATATAATTATATAAGTATATATATATATATATAATTATATAAGTATATATATATAAGTATATATATATATAAGTATATATATATACACACTGTATATTATGTATATATGCATTGTGTGCATTGTTTCCATCCTTAAATTACTTTACTTCGTGTGATCCCCACCATGGCATTTCTACATTTTCTTACTGGCAAATCTTCTGGCATTCTATCTGACATATCTTCTGACATTCTATTTGACATTCTATCTGGCATATCTTCTGGCATATGATCTGGCATATCTTCTGGCATATCTTCTG
>Ga0126342_10003049_pt1 | contig 27209 bp, 36 predicted proteins | sample Cyp1metagenome_FD_92528 | JGI IMG/M metagenome (GOLD analysis project Ga0126342, IMG submission 92528) | Coral microbial communities from Lord Howe Island, Old Settlement Bay, Australia - Cyphastrea 1 metagenome | ecosystem: Host-associated > Invertebrates > Cnidaria > Coral ... | reverse complement strand
TAAAATGACTAGCAATCTCCTGAAGAATCAGGTAACGGGGCTGGCCGCCCTCCCCTTTACTTCGTAAAGTAAAACTCAAGGTAGCCCCTCTGGAGCTACCTTTCGTGATATATATATATATATGTATATACCGTACAAATCCAATGTTTATGATTGTTTATGTCATTGTCGTTGAAGGCCCATCCCTAAAACTAAAGCTACAATTTCACATATCTTCACAATCCCAAACGAAATCAATGCTTTTGGATGCCAGCTACCACGCCAGGCCACATCCCAGTGCGCCCGCTGATCGTCGATATCGAAACGCGTCAAGATGTGCAGCGCCAGGTCCCAGCGGTGCGCGCGGTCACAGCAGTCCAGAAAGCTGTTGCACATCACCAAGTCGTGCTGCAAACGCTGCAAGGACACACCTCAAAGAGCTTGGGATTTCACCAAGGTCTGGGGATTTCAATGGGGATATGATGGTGTTTAACTTGGAAATTGTGGATAATTGGGATCTAAAAAATCTGTGAGGAGACACACTTGAAATCTCTGTTATCCCATTCTGTGGTCCCGAAAAAAGTGTTTTGATCCCCTACTAAACCATGGTTTCTGGGATATGTTTAATATTGGGGAGAAGGGATTACTGTCCATGTCTATGTGGGAATAGTGGGGTGTCGATAGATCTATCTATCCATCGCCCATCCATCCATGCAATGTGTTTGCCTACTTTTTCGGATATATGCATGCGTCGTTAACCCAAATAAACAGCAACCCCGGAGTAGAGAGAACATCCCGAAACACAAGGCATTACAATGGTACGAGGTATCTAGACTCAGTTGATGGTTTTGGACGTCGAAGGTATGGGACGTTCAGCTTAATCCCTCTGTGCTGCGTTCCGCCTACCTAGATGGTGTGACAGGCAGTCTGCTTTTGTCATCTAAAAACACGCTTCTGACATACGTGCCGCTCAAACTGATTGAGAATACGAGAGTCCACCTAACCCGTGGCCAAGAATCATTTCAAAATGTCACCCCCAAAAAAAACAATGATTTTCCAGCTATAAACCTTCATGTGCAGGAAAAAAATCACCCATTTGGTTCGATGATTTTCCCATTACAGCCCATTCTTCATGTGGATTTCCTCATTAACACCGTGTTTGATGATACTTGAGGGTATATGTGGTCATCTGATGTTCCCAAATTTTCCCAATAAACCCTGTATTTAGAAAATTTCCCTGCCACGTTTGATCACGTCCATTTTGGGTTTCAGCCAGGTGTCGCTGCATCAACTCCTGCGCACTCTCCCAGCTGCTCCCACAGCAGCCAAGGGCAGTGCCGAAGGTCACGTGGTTCGGACGTATCTGGGCCAAGGCACCCATGGAACCCGCCTGGGTTTCACATTCATCCGCCCTAAATGTGGTGCTTCATAGGTTTTTTTGATCACGACATCTTAAAATCAGTTTCGCAATGTTCAGCATCATTCTTGGGCGGCTTCTCTCAAGAAATAATTGTCAAATATTGTCAATCTGCCCCCCCAACCCAAAAAAACAGGACTGCCTTGGTGCTGCCAGTGCTTCTCAGGAATTCGTTGGCTTCGCGCCAGGCAGATCCACCTGATGGCAACGCTGAGAAGGGCAGGGATAGGTTCCCTGGTGTTGGAATGGATGTCAACTGGCCAACAACTCTGCGCCATGATTGTTGGCTTTGGTTGTAGTGTCGTTGATGTTAGTACTAGCAATGTGTCATTATTCGGTTCTTCATCTATACCCTTGGAAGCACCCATGAGACCATCAAGTCACCACCGGTGGACCCTCCCCAGCCCAAGCTGAACCATGTCACCACGTTCCGTGAGGACCCCGAGAGCTGTGGTGCAACTGAAGACGTCAGCTTCCAGCTGGATGATGGCCTTGGGCTTCCATGGGATCCCTTCGACTTCATTAAGCCATCCATTTGTCAATGGCCATTTCAGGTACTGATTGGAGGTGCCTACCATAAATAAGGCCTAAGGGCTAAATTTCAGGCAATATCCCCAGAAAATATAACTATATGCTAGAGTACCTCCATTTTGGGTCCTGAAATCAATGAATTTGGAGGTGGTAATTTTGACCCATAACCTGATGATCAGTCTTGTGATGATGGCAATGGCCCTTCTGCCACCATCTTGACTATTTATAAATGCACCCGTCTCTGGTCGCCCTCTTGCATCCTTATTATCTTATTTTTATTTGATTCCAACAAATGCTAAGAAAAAATGTGAAGTGTCTTGAATTCTGTCCAGTAACCATGTTCCGCAGCAAGGCCAGCGTCAGCGCCCACTGGCCAGTTCGTGCGCACGCATTGATCACAGTGTTCATGGCCACCGTGTCCGGAGGTAACCTCCTGCCATGCCATGCTGCGAAAAATGCGAGGTTGAAAGGCCCGTGTTGGCCCATATGATGTCGAAATGCAACGACAATTTATGAGTCTATGAGATTACTATTGGTTGCTTATGATTTATGATTATATAGCCATGACGATTTAATGATTACTAGTGATTGCTCATGATTCTCCAGGTATTGTTCATGTGGCCATTTCTGGTGATTTCTTTATGATTTGTGGTGTTTTTTTCTGGTGATGATCACCAGGGTGCCGCCAAGTTCAGAAGGTCCAAACCCACGTCAGATTCTGAAAACAACTCCAGCGGCAAAGCCCCCGACCTGACAAAGCATGACAAATCCATAACTAGTATGTTTAGCATGTATATATATATATATATATGTGTGTGTGTGCGTGTGTGTAATCTAAATAGATATACAACTATATATATATAATCTAAATAGATATACAACATATATATATATGTGTGTGTATAATACAGTATTATGTTATGTTTATCTATTTATTATACCATCTCAACGTCTGGCCGGCGCGGTCCTGGCCAGATGTGTGGCACGCTGCCATTGCGACTTGATGCTGTGCAGCTCGGAGTTATAGCTGCTCCGATCCGCTGAGATCCTCCAAGTTCCGGGGAAGTCATGGAAAAGCCATGAGAAAAACCTGGTTTAATGATGTCTAATGGTTTATGATTGGTTTATTACCCTCTGGTAAACTAACATAGCTATTGAAAATGGCCAGTTTTAGAGCTTATCTACTTATATAAAAGGGCGATTTTCCGTAGCTATGTTAGTTTACCGAAGCGTAATGGTTTATTATTGGCTTTACCACATTAGAACGGAGGCAAGAAGTTCAGTGGTGGAGTTGTACCTCATATGTTTCCGAAGTTTGGGAGACATGGAGAAAGGATTCTTGAAAGGTCCAGGAAACATCTGAAGCTCAAATGACTTGACTACACAAGTCCTTCCCCAGAAGCAACTTTCCAGAAATGGTTGGTCAATCCAAAAAAAAAACACGCTAAGTCTCCACAAAAGGCTTCCATGATTCCACCTCGAGGAAAAAAGTAACAAAACCACTGTGTTAAGCCGTTATGGTGCATTGTGGGGTCCAAGGTGTCCTTGTTTGTCTGTCTGTTTGGAGTGCTTCCCTCTGGATCTACACTGACTCCTAGTAGGTCCTAGCAATCATGGAGAATTTCCCCGTCAGGACTTCGCTGTCGGGATTTCCCCGCCATGTTTCACGACACCGGAGGCTATCCCCATGAATATCCCCATGATATTCTAGTTATGGTTGATTTAAAATCCCAATTATCCATCATGATTCCAGTATTTCGGGGTATTGTTGGTGAACCATCTCTCTACATATATATATATATATATCCAGAATATCGTAATATCCAAGTGCGTCCCATTAAATCACCATCAAATCACCATGTTTATTGGTTAAATCCCATTAAATCACCATCTTTGTTGCTTAAATCACCATTAGATCACCATTTTGCTTGGTTAAATCCAATGAAATCACCATAAAAATCATCATCCAATCATCCAATCAGGTCCCTACCTCTGCCACATCATCCACTGGAGCAGCTGCAGTGCGTCTCGCCAGCGTCCGGGTCCGGCCGCACGGATGGCGGCGCTGCATCCCATCGTGCCCTCGGTTAACCATCAAATGGGATTTCAATACTCATGCTATGATGGAATACCATGAACATGTTAATATGATTGTTGTTGAGGGTATATAAAATAGTTATAGCGGTTAATCTAGTGGCTATTGATAGTTAAGATGATTTAATGTGAGGGATGTGCTTTCCGCTCCCCAAGTTGCCCCCGCAGCAGCGCCAGATGGAAACCAAAGCTGGACGATCTACGTGTTAAACGGTTAAAATTTGGGTTTGTCTGAAAATAGGGTATATTACCAATTATAGCCATTTAGTAGGGATAATGATCATTAACCATTGGGTTTAGGGGTACACTATTTTCAGACACACCCATTTTGAGTTACATATGCATGTGGAGTTTCAATGTTTCTAACCTCAGGTTGGCGTTTTCCATAGAAGGTGCTCCGCCGTTGGTTTTTGATTTGAACATGTCCGTGCTAAGAAAGCTCAATTTGACACCCAAGCGCCCTACTGGGCCAGACCACGCGTGTGCTTGCAGCCTTTGATGGCTTTGCGCCAGTCTGGCTGGCATAATTGTAAATAATGGTTAATATCATGGTGGTTAATGGTTACTTATGGTTAATATAGTGGTTAATAATGGTTATTAAATAGTTGTTATTAATTTATAGTTATTAATTATATAATTCATGAAAACGATGATGAATGGCTAAAATATCAAAACCATTTGAATGCCAGGGCGAGGTTGCAGGAAATGGCAGGAAACACGAAGCTCATGGAAACCCCTTTGTATGCCAAAACCCACAGATCATCCTTGTTGAGGGATACTTTAGAGGAAGCCATGATTTCCTGCAATTTTTGTTCCAATCAAAAGGTGCTGTCGTTACAAAAAGAGATGAACAGTGCGCATTGAAGTAGTCCCTGCAGTCATTCAAAATCCCCAATCAACACCCCGGCCCTCGATAGATCCACCACATTCCATCATCAGGGTTTCAATGGTGTTCTTTTCTTGGGAGAATGGATTAGTCAACAAGCCGAGATGATCACCAACAACAATGGTCAAGAATTCTCCTATAAATATCTCACCTGGAAATTTGCGTGTTCGAAGATTGCTGCTTCGAGGGCGCTTTTTGACTCCAGGGCCGTTGCATCAGCACTCCTCCTAGTCCATCCTTCCCACCCCAAAACGGAGAACTTGGCAGCTATCTGATATTACGACTACTATGTCTTACTGACAATTCAATGCTATTCACATGCATAGGCCATATCTCTTCTCTATCTCGGGGAGTTGGCGTAGCCACCAGATGGGGATGTGCAAACCCCAGTCACTTGATCAATGGGATGTGTCGAGAGGCTGTGTGGAGCGCCACTCTGCGGGATTCCAGCCTTTTGGGCCAAGGCAATTTTGGATGGAACAATGGTTGCGCAGAAACGAGATTAGATAGGTTATCCTGGAGTAAATTGACATATGGAAAATCCAGCACCACTGTAGATCATGTCCTAAACCCATGGATTTCCATCGTTTTTTCCATCGTTTTTGGTATCCCTAAGTGGGGTTATCAGCTAGTCAGCTAGTCCAGTTTGTTCACCCCTGGGAGCTGGGAGCTCAATCTGCAGCTGGGGCACAACATGTGAAAGGTCATCTTCCAAAGGCTCCTCGGATGCGAAGCCCTTCCATTGGAAACCGCTCAAGTCTGCTGATGGATTATGGCTGTGAAAAATATAGAGATTATTTGCAGTGTATATATCTGTGTGTGTGTGCTCATTAACATACACACACATATATATATATATATATATGTATGTATGTATATATATATGTGTGTGTGTATATGTGTATGTATATATATATATCTGTGTATATATAGAAACACATGTGTGTAGGGCATAAAAATAGTGAGTGAGTGAGACCTGCATCCCGCATGGCCAGCCCCTTTGAAGAAAAAACGTATTTCAGTGCCTGATTCAGCTGCAGCCGCTGCCAAGTTTCTGATCCACGTTCAGCAGGGTGCTGCAACCAATGGCGCTTAACTGGATCCCCAGCACCGGAGCCTTGCCTGGGCTCGAAACTATTCGGTAATAGTCACAATATGACACATAAATGGTATCCCCCCCAATTACTGGTGCTTAGGGAATGGGGGAATGGGATGATTATTCATAGTTAGATATAGTTAGATCATTCCCGAATTCCCTACTAAGCACCAGTAAGATTGGATCCTTACGAAAAAAATCGTACCGAATTCTGCAGTCCCCAATCGTCCCTTCGACCCACATGCTCATCCAATCCTTGGCCATGGCACGAAGCAAAGCAAGGGCACCGGACCAGTGGGAGGCTTTCTCCAGGACGTTGATGGCACCGTTGAAGCCTCAGCAAAGATCTGGAAGGATGAAGGTGATGGGAAAATATGGGAAACATCAGCAAGCCAACCTGTTTTTGGATGAAGCATATTCTGTGACCCTGCCTATCTCTCTGTTTGTCTATTTGTATATCCATCTGTCTGTCTATCCTTTTGTCAGTAGTTCGAAATGAAAGGCTGTGATGCCGAATGCCGAAATATCGAAATCACCAAAACTCTGTGTGGGAGACAAGAAGTGTCATTACCAACGTAGGTGATCATTTGCTCCCGCAAATGTAGAGCATTAGCCGTAAGGTTGCAACTCTAGCTTAGCTTGGGCTTTCCACGCTAGCTTCGTTGGTCTTCCATGAGAGTGTGGTTCAAAATGGTCAAAATTGGGTGTGCGAAACTTGCTAGTTAGTTGAGTACCGAAAACAACTAAAATCTTGAAATCTTGGCCCATACACCATAGCCATGTTGCTGTGGGTAGCCCATGGCATGACTCCATCGTTCTCCCAGGAACTCACCACATCGCGCTGCACGGCGGTCTCGCCCGACCCAAAGGTCTCCAGCAAGTGCAAGGCATGGCGCCAGTCCCCGACATGGCAAGCTCCAAGGATTGCATTGCCGTGAAACCTCGTTGTTGCAACTCAGTTGCCATAGCATAAAAATGCCATGGGCATCAACGGGGTTGCTGATTTCACGTGGTTTGCTATCATGTGATTGGGAAACTCTATTCGTAGCTCCTTGGTTTTTCTATTTATATAATCGGAATATGGATGCCCATACCTCACAGTAGCTCCACCCTTGGCACTCCAGTGGTTCAATTTTTCGGGGTGGCCGGGGTGGTTCATGATTTGGAGCCATACTCATATCCACATCATTGATGGAGTTCCATACGTCCCTAGTCCAACCTCCCCCGCAGGATCTGAGCATCTCATATCTAGACCACCCTGACCACCCTGCTAACTGCGAACAACGATCCTCCGGCAATAAATCCCCAAGTGGGACCCCAAAAAAGAACCAGCCCACCGCTGGACCTTAGGCCCTAGGCGAAAAGGGCCGTCTCATGGCAGGTCAAATTCCAAGCGCAGCCAAGTCACACATTGACCTGCATGCTGTTCTCCGCTAGCTGCCTCAGTACCTGCTGGCAAGCTCGTGGTATAACTCATTTTGCTGTGGCTTAAAAACACTTATAATTAATCAACTAGAACTCCCCCCCAAGTTTCCTGGTCTGTTGGGAGAGGTTGAAATCACCAACAAGTTGGGGTGTCCACCAAATCACCAAGAATTTGTATACTGAGGTGATTGACAAGGAAACCTTTTGTGAACGTGTATGTGCATTACAATTTGTAGATGACGCATGTGATTGAACATAGATATATAACTACTGAACAAGAACATATGCGAACATGAATACGAATGCAAATATAACCGTGTATATATATTTATATATATATGTGTGTGTATCTGTATATGTGCATGTTCATATAAATATGTATGCGTATGTAACTGCAAATGATGGATGGAGAGAGAGAGAGAAGAGAGAAGAGAGAAGAGAGAAGAGAGAAGAGAGAAGAGAGAAGAGAGAAGAGAGAAGAGAGAAGAGAGAAGAGAAGAGACAGAGACAGAGAAAGAGAGAGAAAGAGAAAGAGAAAGAGAAAGAGACAGAGAGAGAGAGAGAGAGATATATATATATATATACAGATGTATAGAGATGTAGATATATAGATATATAGAGATATAGAGATATATAGAGATATAGAGATATGGAGATATAATTGACTGATAGATGGATGGATGGATGGATGGATGGATGGATGGATTACCACCAGCGCACCAGCCAGACAGGTAATATCACCTCATAGTCGCGCCTCGTGTGCGACCTTGGCTCCATTTTGTCGAGTGCAGCTGGCGAGGTAGGCCGACGCCAATTTGGGATTCCTCGGAGCGTCGTGGTGAGAAGCATGGGGATACTACAGTAGTGGGGTATTAATGGAATATTGATTCATGAGATTCAATGGGATCTAATGGGATTTAGTGGGATTTAATGGGATTTAGTGGGATTGAATGGGATTCAGTGGCATATAGTAGGATTTATCATCAACAATCTGATATCTGGGTTTGTCTGAAAATAGGGTACGCCCACAAATAGCCGTCAAAAAATAAGTATATAGTAAAATGAGGTCTTAATCTATTATCGGAATTGGGTGCACCTTATTTTCAGACAAACCAACATGTGCACGATTGTGCACGTATCTGTCAATACATCCCAGTTATTTTATATCTTGGATAATGGATTCCATTCGTTGCCATTCAGTTGGGCTTTATAGAATCCACTTGCAACCTTTGAGTCCGAGAATTCTCACACAAGGCCAACACGCTGGCCCTAAACATGAAGTCTTGGGCAGGATGCTCAAGCCATGGTTCAAGCAGGCATCGGAAATCCAACTTTATGCGGCAATCCCGCAAGAAAATGCTTGCCCTCCGGTAATCAAACATTGCAATGGGAAATATATCATATAAATAGGCATTTCAATGGGAAAATCATCTATAAAATCTATAAATGGGAGATGCTCCATTGCCATGTTTGATTGCCGGAAGGTAATGCAGGCATCCTTTGCTACATGAGGAAAACATGAAAACTGCCGCCCAGGTACACCAGCAACCTCTCCAGCGAGATCTTTTCCTGCGAGCGGAACATCTCAAGGACTCTTGACATCCTCTGGGTCATCACTAGGTGCTGGGAAAATGAAGACATGCCGCAGGATTGCTTTCGCCATCTTTAAATTGAAATTAGCGGTACATAAACAGAAAGATCTCAGAGCTGTTCATCTCACAAGTGGATATCTTTGGGACCCACCTAGCTACCTGATGTTGCAAAATGATACCTGCGCCATGACAGGAAGCACTCCATCCAGAAACGTCCCACCTCTTCGAGATACCGCATGGGTGCCACCAACATGGCAGACGGGCGCAGAACATCGCCCCACGCTTCAGGGGCCCAGATGGGACCACCTTTTGGCTGATGGCAGCTGCAGTGGAAGACGTACCTCTGAAATCCTGAATTGACAAAGTCAGGTTTGAGTCGGTTTGAGATTACAAATGATCACATGTTTGAGGGGAGTAGGAGATCATTCATCTCGGGCCCATGGCGAAAATCGTATCTGGAAATGGCTTGGGCAAGACGTGTTTGTAGCCACCAGGGATGGCTCTACCCCGCACACTGAGGCCAGGAACAGCTGCTTACGGTCCTTCTCGTGAAACCTCGCTGCGGTGCTTGAGAAAACCAATGCGGTTTTGGCCTTTTAAGGGCGAAAGCTAGTTGGGCAGGGAGCTGGGCATGAAAACGCGCAGGGCATTACACATGATGAGCTGTGAGGGATGTTCATCCTCCCAAAGATAGTACAGTAATGTATTGACGATGCCAATGATGCAGAGGATGCGGATGCTGAAAAAATGTTGCTTCCGGTGGCGACATGCTGACGGTGTCCACCGGGCGGGTTGAGCCACGGCCAAACTTCTTGTGAACCAGCCAAAGCGGGGGGTAGTTAACTGTGAAGTTTCACGCGATTGGAGATTCCAGCCCCGCCAATACCTTGCTGAAGCAAGAGGGACTTCAGCTAGCAGAAGCTGGCTTTCGCGATTACTCAAACGCAAATCCGGCTGAAATATGCCAAGAAGATCCGGGCAAATGTAAGGGCCACACCTATTCCCAACAGCTTCCCTGAGCATCGGACCACTCAGCTGCTGTTTGGAAGGTCTTCTTCTCCTTGGTGCAGGCGATCTAAAAATCACCGGTCACCCTGGATCCAACACCACTGGCCCAAGTCCTTGGACCTCTATGGCCACCCAGGCAGGACACATTACCGGGTCACCGTACGAAGATTCCCACCGTGAACTCGGGCAGTTGTCTATCGTTGCCTTCCTGGCAAGGTCAGTTCTAGGGGCACACAGCCACGGGTCCGAACCGTTGGCCCCAGCAAAATGCGGATAATGTAGTGCATAGCCCAGCAGAGCCAGATCCAACAGTGGGATTGGGTCAATCAAAAGGGCACCAAAATTTGGTAAAGCCAGTGAGGTTGTGTAGATTTGGAATGTGTTAAAGCCAGTGAACAAAAGTGTCTTGTGCCTCTTGGTCACTGTCCTTACCACGTTCCCACACGTGATGAAATGATGTGGATTGATTCTGGTTCATCATGACCTCTATCAAGGTCCGGCAACGGATGGATTTTTGGATCTTCGCTGGAATGCCTCAGTCGACCATTTGGCCCTAGAAAACCACTGGGCGTAACACGCCCAAGGCACGTGTCCCTTTTAGGGATCGAGTGCCATTTCCACGAGTGCGGGAGCTGCGAAAGGTTCCCGATTGCCCATTGTGGCAGCATGGCGCGCCCCAATTCGCACCGCCATCAGCTCAAATGCCTCGGAGCAAACGGATGATGTGGGAAACTCAATGCCCAAAATCACCGTTTTTATGGGTGGGATTACAACCATCGTCAAATGGTAGTTTTATTCTCGAGTTGCCCACATGAATGATAACTCTGATTAACTCTGGCTTGTTGATAACGACACAATCAGGGGATAACCACCAGTTGGAGAAGCAGTTGGAGAAAGACATATTAAATAGAAAAGTGCTGAAGTTCACCGCTTGGACAGCAAATGCACGAGCTGAACACGCTTCGCTGGTAACGTTGGCACTAAATGTCATAGCTGAGTTGATTCAGTGTCTATATTTCTCCGGGCCCGGGGCTGTTGACTTGGAAGGAACCTCAGTCATCCATTTCACACTGCCACGGAAGGCGCATGCAGATACAGGAGCCCACAGCTAAGTACGAGATAACTCATATTTCCAGGCTGGGAGTATTACAGGTTTTGACTTACTTGTCAGCTAGAGCAGTGGTGTTCTCAGGTAAGTTAAAACAAGGCAGCTAGAGTCGCACGCACTCCTTTTTGCACCCCTTGTCTTATCAGGGTACAGCGCGGGTGGGAGCAAAAAGGGAGCTCAGCATTGCATTACAAGCACTCTCACTCAGATCCTCCTCTCCTTGCAGAGGCATTGAATTCCCATCCTTCCCATCACCTCCAGCTCCAAAATACCCTCTGGTAATCAGACCAATGGATCTTCGATGATTTTACCATGGAAAAAACCTCCATTTTTCATGGGGAGTTCCCATTGCCACGTTCACTGTCCTTCCAAGATGGCCTTAGGCCTTGCCGCCATGAAGTTTTGGAGCTTCTCAATGGGCCGATACCTGCACGCCCAATTTCAAGCATCCCCATTAGCCAGAAATGGGTGCAACAATGACCCTCCAAATGTTCAAGGTTTTTGCTTGGGTTGCCACATTACTTAAAGATTGACTTAAACGTCATGCGCAGCAAATAACCATTGACTATCCATAATTCCCATAAGATCACCATCAAATCACCATAAATCACTATAAAATCACTATAAAATCACCACAAAATCAGCATGTTCCATAGATATCACCATTAAATCACCCTCTATCGACTCTTTCGAGTCGCACCTGATCTTTCTGCCCTTCGAGGCGCGACGTTCCACTTCCTCCTTGGCCTTTCGTTTTGAGGCGCGGCGACCTGTGGGAGATGCATTCGCCAACTGGGGCACCATCACCATGGTGGATGGGGATGAAACTCATGAAACCACACACATGAGACCATACAATGGAGATGTTTAGGAATAGGGGGATTAGGATTTTTTGGGTGTTCTCTGTTTCCTTGCTGGCTTTAGGGTGGAAAATCTCCATCATGTGAGTGAAGGTCATGGTACCTACAGAGTTGCTAATGGACTCATATCCCAGAGGGGTTGAATGTGGCGAATTCATCCAGTTTCTAACCATCAACACCCCACCAAGTTCCAAGAAATAGCCTTGGTGGATTCATCTAAGACGCATCCATTTCCATGAAAACGTTCTCAAACCCATCAAAGTCATCTAAAACCTCTCAGATTCCAAATGTTCCCACAGTTGTTTCCCACCACATCTTCCCCTCAGTTGTGGCACTAGCCCTGCACCCAGGGCCTTGGATCTCTGCTAGCAGCTGCTTCTCCTCGTCCTGTTGGCTCAGTACCCCAGCGCCACCGGAGAGCACCTCCTTCAACAGCTGGACGTAGAAGTCGCGGTCGTCGAAGATGTCCAGCACGGCGTCCTCATGTTTTTCGTTGGCAAAAGGGGCTTGAATCATCTCTGCTTGTTTGTTTTGCTTCACCACGATGAGTATGGATGGTTATCTTGTTTTTGGACCGGTTTGATGATTTTGCCACTGTGGTTAATGTTGATTAGTGGTAACTTTTATAAACCATAGTGGGAAATGTTGATTATGGTCAATAATGCTCGTTTTACCACTATGGTTTGATGTTTATATCTTTGTTGAGGACATGATGAAGGGGAAAACTTCTCCCAGCTCAAGCCTGTCCTCGGGATCATAGATCTTCTCCTCCAGTGATGGTCCAGTTTCATGCACCCACAATCCTACCATTTGGGGATGGTTTATACCAGAAAAATTGTGATTCTTGGGTTTATCGATTTACCTTAGTCTAGACAGGATCCCCCAAAAAAAAACGAAACATGTATTTTTGGTCTCCGTTTTGTCGACGTTTTGGTGGCCGCATGATTCTCCGTAGCCATCTTGAGACAGAAACTTGTCCTGTCCTGCTTTCCGTCTTTGCTTCGCTGGCAGCTGGTGCCAAACAGCTGATGTTTGTCCACCGGCGGCGTGCAGCGCTTCCGCAGCTTCTGAGGCTTCGACTCGGACAGGGCCTGAACGAGGCCATTATGATTCTTGGACTGGGAATTTATATGTATATAAAAATACTTATATACATAGACAGAGACATATACATATACATATAATGTTATATATATATATGTATAGTTCTATACCTCTCTCTCTCTCCATCGCCTTCAGACCAAGTCTGCCTCAGCCTAACTTGTTCTGGTATATGGCACATGGTTCTATACAATTCTAGGTGGCCGAGATTACTTGATCTGCTCAGTCTCCAAGTTCTTGATGGCTTCCCCCTCCCCACACTCCCGACCTGCATCTGCAGCCGCAATGGCTGATCCAGCACCTTGAAGCTGCGTCGGGCATCCAGCCGGGTGCGTTCCTGGCTGAAGATTTGACCAGCAAAGTTATGGTTATGATGGTGGAATTGGATAATGGGAATACCACATATTCTATCTATATTATTTATATATATATATGTGTGTGTGTATATAATGGAAACGGATGTTCATACCCAACAAAGTTATGGTTGATACTTTATTTTGGGGGTCTACCACATATTCATAAACACCCCCCTGGAAACCCTTGTGTTTGGTGCTGAGCGTTTTGGGGTCCCTTTTCGGAGGGAGGATAGGCTGCGGTCTTACCTCATCCAGGAAGGCCGCCTGGTTTCGTACTTTGGTCGCAGGGTCACGTTGCCAACATCCTGGTGCTCAATATCTGTCTCTCAATCCCTATATCTTGTGTGTATTTCATATGCACACTTAAAAATAAAAAAACTACATAATTACAAAGAATGTGTGCAGATGACTGATATATAATTAGACATCTAATTATCACATATATACATACATATATATATATATATACATATAAATACAATATATGGCCAAAACCCTGTCACTTGGGCGGGACACCTAAAGATATTGAACCACCCCCACACTCTTCGCCCATTCTCCACGCCTTCCAGTCATCCGCAACGCTCAGCGCCCAGTCCAGCACCGCTTGCAGGCGTCCGTCCAGCGTCTTCCAGGTCTCAGGCTCCGAAATCACCTCAGGGTGCTGACGGGGCTGTGAAACACTGTGTGATGTGGGTAAAAATTGTGGGTGAAAAACGAGCGACGTGCTCCAAGAATTCTGTTCTAGAGGGTCTTAGGAGAGTCTTAGGCACAATCCATACTAGGCCCATTTGAATGTCTAACACTTGGGGCCTTGAGCCATCTTCTAATTGGTCTGTTGGAACTTGGGGTTGAAACGTCTCTGGCGTCCAAGTGTCCGGAATCAAAGACCCACCCAGCCAGCCACGGGCGAAGCTAAGAATCATTGACCCTCCCTGTGGGATGCTGAAAAGAAATGACCAACCAGATAAGGCCAAATGAGGTCAAACTTCAAACCCAACCGATAGCATGTTTTTTCTGTGAAGAACATCCTCATACCTACCCATCTGCCTGGTTGTGTGAAAAACCCTGGTGTTTTCCAACGTTTTTCCCCCAGGTTTTCCCAGGCCTTGTTGACCACCTCCTCCGGAGGCAGTTGGAATTTCTCCTCTGCCAGATGCTGCTGCAGCGACATCAAATCCGCCAGGACCTTCTCCACCTCTTGGGCGCTGGGAGGTGCCATTTCACCAGTGAAGCCTTTTCGAAAAAAACTCTGAAACTCTTTGAGTTTAACCTGTTTACCCTCTGGTTATGTCAAAATAGCTATTGAAAATGGCCATTTATTTCGTGAGTTTTCCCATTAAAAATGGTGATTTTCAATAGCTATGTTAGTTTACCAGAGGGTAATCTGTTTAACTATCATGTGAACAGGTTAAACATGGTTAAACCAGCTCCGGCCAATGCTCCAACTGGGCTGCGATCCAGCCTCCTTGGCAGCCACATTGGCCTGGTCAGCCACCTGCGGATCCTCATGGAAGAGGCCGGCCACCAAACCCGAAGGAAGCCGATGTCCAATTGACAGTGAAGCCTGGAAAAGACCCAGGCAGGATGAGATTGAGCTGATATGATCAGTCGTATAAGTATGTATAAATATCATTATGACTGACATTACTAATAGCAAATCCGCCGCCGCCGTCGCCGTCGCCCTCGCCGTCGCCGTCGTCGTCGCCGCCGTCGTCGTCGTCGTAGTTGTAGTCGTGATCGTGACCATATAGTAATAGTATTAGTTGTGGTAGTGGTAGCGGTAGTGGTAGCGGTAGCGGTAGTGTGGGAGTGGGAGTGATAGTGGTATAAATTTTCATTGTACAAATTAATAAGTTTTACTAGACTCGAAACCCATTTGTTGGATGCTTTAGGATCAACAGGACTTGAATGTAGGAGAACAAGCTATAGCGATTTGACGCTATCATCTTCGAGCTGATCCAAACTTGTGTTGGGGCTCCAGTCTCAGATTCAAGAAGCAGAAAGGTTCAGGGTGATACAAAGAGGTCCCCCAAAAAACCTGGGATCACCGGATCCCACCCCTACAAAAACATCAAGTCTCTCAGTCTCCCAAAATCAACCCAGGAAGCTTCTCAGCATCTCCCCGTTTCCTAAACCTTGCCACCCAAATCCTGCCTCCAGGTGGATTCGTGTCTCCACCAAGGCCGCCCAGGTCTCAATCTGCAGCTTCAGCTGCTGGGCGTTCCGTTGTTTCTGCGCAACATCTTCCGCCGAGGGCTGCCGCATCACGCTGAGCTCCTGCCGTGTTTCCTTCATCAGCTGGTCGTATTCCGCCTCCACGTTGCTGGAGATGCTTAAACCACCCTGCAGTGGATCGAGATCCAAAGAATCCAAGGGTCCCAGCTGCTGTTCCAACAGTTCGTACCTTGGATTTTTTGTCAAATGGCATCCCAAAAAAAGATTGAAAACCTTTCAAGAAGATTCCGGAAAACGTCTTGCCAAATGTTGGAGCTGAAAAAAAAAACAGAACGATACCCTCTCGTAATTTCACTTTGGAAAGTCACAATGTTTACTAGGCACATCAATGTAAATCGCCTATGAGTGGGCCATTTACCATAGCTATGTTACAAATTACCAGAGGGTAATCATGATAATCTTCAGACCACAGGGACTGCTCATCATCAGCTTCAGCTTCAGGCACCTCAAAAATCTTCTCGCGACTGACGGCTTTGCCTTCGTAGCCCTTGGCCACGGGGACGGCGGATCTCAAGCGCAGACGGCCCTTGCTGGGCAGATCGGTCACCTGGCAGGTGGAAAACTGCTTGGTGAAGGATGTGGAATTATCCCTGTGGCAAGGTTGTTTTCTATATAACTCAGTGATTACTTGGTCGTGGCAAGGTTGGTTTTTAATACTAAGTAAGTACTGGGTTTCAAGTAGACGTTTTTCATCGCAAAATGGTTCTTATCCTAAAATATGGATGAATAACTTGTGATAACCATCCCAAACCATGACCAAACCATGGTGTTTTGACACCCCATCACCACACCCACACATCAACCACCGTTCTTTTTTTCAGCGCCTGGCTCTGTGCCACCTTCGCCGCCTTTTCAGCACGCGCAGTGGTGCGGTCGTCCAGGGCATCGGCGTACGCGGGATCCAAGTCATCGTCGTCCATCGCTGAAGGAAGGTTCTGAGGATTGATGCTCTGAGAAATTAGCAATGCGCAATTTTCTACACATATACATGCACTGTATCCTCTATGTGGGTATATATATATATACACATACATCTTGTATATCTGTGTGTGATTCGGCTTGGCGCTCTACTTCTAAAAGATAGAGCTGGCATTGGCTGGGGCACATTTTCTGCCCTGTTTGCTGGGGGGTCTCAAGTACTGATTTGGTCGCGGCATCTTTGCTCCGGCGTGTTGTGAGCCGAGGCGGCTTGCAATGCTTGTAATGGAGTACAATGATTCGGATGCATGCGTGTAGTGCAGCGCATCCAAAGAATTCTCGTGGGAAAAAGAATCTCTCAGTTCAACGGCACGCTTCATCATGCACCGAACAAATCAAAACGATTTCTTTATCTTAGTTATATAATACCTATGCCATGCCAGCCCAAAACATGTTATGGTCCCATCCATACTGCAATGATCTCCCAGAGTTCACAAAGCATTCGCAAAATTACATGTTCTCAATCCCAGAAAAACAGATACTAACCCGTTTCTATGGATTTTTCTGGTGGTTACATCCCCTCATGAGCCCTTCTGCCCCACACACCAAGGCCCTCGGACGTGTCTTCCCAACTGCATCTCTCAGGTCGTTGATTGCCTTCTCTGTGCGCCTCACCTGAGGGCATGGCTTTGGCCCGAAACAACCCTGGGGACTTGGGGTTGAAAATCTCAAAATTTCCAAAGTGAAATGGCACAAATGGAACTCCAGCCAAAAAAAATGATGGGTCTTTCCTGTGCTTTGGATGCTAGGAGAGACAACAGCGCAAGATCCAGCTGATTCTCTGGCCACAATAACCACAAATTTATCAAAAAAACAACCGACAAACTAACTGTTCATCTGGAAATAAAACACACCTCCCATCACATCCCGTGTCGCCTGTTTTGGTGTCTACCATCAATACCATCTCATGAATTTGGTTCCGCCGTTTTCCCATAGGTCCAGCATGGAAAGTCCTGGACAACCAGATTTTTGCCGAGAGGCCATCCTGAGACAGGTGTGCATGTCCACACCGGTGGCCAAGCCCCGATACCTCAGGCACCCGCGGAGAAACTCATCGATACCTGGCGCGGAGGAACGAAACCATGGAAGCCACGCAACTGGTTCCACCCCATGGCCCCATGACTCGTCAATGGCTGTTGTTTCGTTAAAAATGAGACATTTCTCGTGACATCAAGAGACACCCTGAGACGAAGGTGATTGTTGGTGTCACCGCCACCAACTTCAACATTTTCAGACAGTTTGATTTGAGCCACCAATTGAGCCATTAAAAATGCCCGGGCTGAGTGTTCCTATAGGGTGTTGTACTACCCGGGTTATTGATGGTTATCGGTGATTATGAACTAACCATAACCAACCCATAGGATTGGGAAACCGAAATCGCAACCCCGGTTCCAACTCTGGCAGCGGCTACTGATCCTCTCGTTGGAATCCGTGTCCAGAAGCTGAATGAATCTGCGGGCCTGGGCGGGTTCCATCCAGGTCAGGAAACCAGTTCTGTTCCCCCTTTAAAATTCTCAGGTGGTGTCTTGAGTGATTCTTGCTCCAAAAACAGTAAAGAAAAAAAAAACTGATCTCTCTCGGTGTTTGTAAGCGAACTGAAACCTGAAAAAATAATATGTTCAACTAATTAGTCCCATGCATTCTGGAAATCTGAGTCAACTGTAATCATGTTTTCTTCAATATAAAAGTTTGAAAATATCGAATGTCAGCTACAGAGATAGATAAACAGATAGATAGACAGACAGACGGACGGACAGATAGATAGAGAGATAGGTAGACAGACAGACAGACGGACAGACAGACAGACAGATAGAGAGATAGACAGACAGACAGACAGACAGACAGACAGATAGACAGACAGACAGACAGACAAACAGACAGACAGACAGGTAGATAGGTAGGCAGATAGATAGATAGATAGATAGCTAGCTAGCTAGGTAGGTAGATAGATAGATAGATAGATAGAGATCGTGGGTTTTCTGCTACTTGCATGCATGATGCGCTGATTGTGTTTAGGCATGCACAATTGTGCCAGCATGTATGCATTTATATGTTTGATCAATCCCATATTTATATATAATTACATATGTATATGTATATGTATATGTATATGTATATGTATATTATATATATATATTAATACCTGTGCATGGGTCTGTCTGTCTGTGTGTGGCTGTGTGTCAGCACTTATCTATCTGTCTATCCATGTATTGATTCAGCTATCTATGTGTGTATACATAAAATTGTCTATATATACATGTGTGCGCGTGCATCCATTTGTTCAGTTTGTTCATTTCCCTACCTGGTAGCTACACCATATATCTATATACAATGTGTCTGTGCCCCACATATGTCCCTGTCCGTCATGGATCACCGGACACCGTGACGCAAGCACCTTTTGGACGTGCGGCCCGCTGCTCAGGAAGCCGCTTTAAAACGCATCAGGATGGGCAAAAATGCGGCCACCTGTCAAATGTTTAAGTGATTTAAGTGATTCTTCGTGAATCTTTGCGATATTTGGCCATCTTTAAAATTGTTTTCTTTGAGTTAGACATGGCTAAAGCCTGGTCCATGGAAAAGTTGATGCCAGAGCCATGTGCGAACTCAGAGTGTCTCTTTGAAGCTCCTTAAAGCTTCATCCCAGCAGTCGACCAGGCGCTTGGGCTCTGGTTCCAGCTGGCCATCAGAGCAGATTCCCACCTTGATGCGACCCTGGTAGTGCACCACCCCCAGGTAGAGCCCCACGGGACACATGCAATAGAAGGACAAGTCATCCACTGCTTGGCCCATGAACTTCACCTGAACGAAAACCATGGGAAAATGGCCCCCAACATCCCATGGGTGGATCACAATTGTCCTTGTGAAAAGGAGCTAGTTTCGGGTATCACGGTATGCCTCAGTATCCATGAAATCTTGGTCCGACCCCACCTCCTGCATAGGTCCAATGACGTTGGACAAGGTGGCCGTGACACGACCAAATTGATCCATTAATGCAGCGGCCAGGAGACTTTGAGGAGCCGCACAGGAGGTGAAGCAGTGGATCAGGGCCAAGCGTACGCGCGGCTCGGGAGACACCTTGATGACGTCAATCTGGGACTTCACGTGGCGAAAGACGTCCATGGGGTCTTCAATCTCAAGGGGAAAATTCAGCTGCGCTTGTGAGAAGTTGTTCCCAAAGAACAAGGGATTGAAGATATCTTCCTCTCCCTCTCTTCGCATGCTGATGGGGATGGTGGCACTCACGGACTGCTTTAAGGTGGAGGGTTCGTACTTCATGAAGTAGTTCCTCTGCTTGGTGTCTTCAATCATCTTCAATCCACCAGGCAGCCAAAAATACACACACATATACATATATATATATATAGTCAGTCCATATGGGCCCATGAGAGAAGATTCATCCCACTTGTCAATGAAGGAAAAAGAAAGATCATCCCGCTTTTCACTGAAAATGAAGAGAAAAAACCGGTTGGAACCAGCCAGTCCTCAAGGTGAGAGACAACAACGTCATCAACACATCATTCACCGTGGCTCCGTGGATTCTGGACTTGATCGCCTTGATCTCCTGGACCCGTAAGGACCGGATGGTGAAGTGAACCTATCCGGAAAGCAACATGTGAGGCCTCACGTATGCCACATAAATACATCATACATACCCTAGATTTTTGCATATGTGTCTATTTATTCGTGTGTTTATTCATATCCCATAGATATAGACACAGAAATATCTATATATTCTATAGCGGTTGTAGCCTCTCAATTGGGTACTTGGAATTGGTTGGAATCATGGGGGTTCAAAAAAAGCACTCCTCGAGGTCAATGGATTTGGTAGAAGCCACTGCCTTGGTGGTCCCAGCAATCCTGGCGTTTTTGAACTTCAGGCGATTTGGTGGATCGCCAGGCAACAGCTCCCCCAGGAAGGGTCGAAAGATCGCACGCCACCAGCCTTTCAGGTGCAAGACGCAGCCGTCCCAGCACCCATGGCTTGGGGCAATTTTGGATTTCGTGGGGCCCATACGGCCCATGGCCGGAGCATCGGGGACAACGTCGATGATGTGATAGAGCACCTCCAACAAACCCACGCCATCTGCCATGGCATGATCGATCTTTAGCATCAACAAACTCCTTCCATCCTCCAGGTTGTTGATGGCATAGGCCCTCCATAACGGCAGCCTGGAATCCCAGCCTTGGGAATATAAGTCCGATACAAATTGATCCAAATCTCTCTCAGTCCTCAACCCGGCTGGAGCTGTGACCAGCTCTTCCAGAGATGCCTTCATGGTCTGAGGATCCAGTTCCACGTAAACGGAACGACGTCCGATGCCGAAAGGGCCAGCAATGCTTTCAACCCTGCTGCGGAATCGCGCAATGGGCATCAATTTTTGGAAGAGGGTCCGCCTCACATTCTCCACATCCAAGGCGTTCTTGAAGTAAATGAATGGGATGATATAAACACCAATCAACTGGTCTTTGGCTTTCTGGTCATAGACCACAGATGCAAATATATCGCTTGCCCCTCGGGTCAGGTGCGTCACCATTGCAACGCCGCCTCCGGGAGCCTTTTGTGATGGGAACTGAAGTCCGATAGAGAATTAATGGCCATTTACCCTCTGGTAATTTAACATAGCTATTGAAAATGGCCATTTATAGTGGATTTTCCCATTAAAAGCTATGTTAAATTACCAGAGGGTAACTAATATAGCTATTGAAAATGGCCATAGAAATAGTGGATTTACCCATTAATAGCATGGTGGATCTTTCCATAGTTATGTGCCAGTTTACCAGAGGGTATCTTCTCCAATACTAGATGCAGTATGATGCAGTGAGTTTCATGAACTAAGGGTAACTGCCCACAAGCCTTGCAGCTGCGATGTGTTGATCTTCAATTGAATTTCACCATGTTGAAGCTGCGTCAGCGTGGTTCGAGCCAGATCCCAGAATAGAAGGCTCAATGCCCAAGGTCAGCCCCTTGCGATGGTTAGGTAGGGGTCTAGTGTGGTAAACCCAATGCCATAAACCATCCCCAAAATCACCAGTTTTAAGAGTGGTATGTTTACCATCCCCAAATGATAGGTTTATGGCAACGGGTGAATCCCACATTACTGGTACTGGTACCGGCCTTCATGCGGATTCTCACATCCCACCCGCACATCCCCCTGGTCGTCAGTCGTCACCAAGCAGCATCGTCAATGTCAAAGCCAAGGACGCGAAAGTACGCCGATAAGGCTGGGTCATCCAGCATTTCCTCAAGAGGCCAATGGAATGTTGTTTTTCTCCTTTTGTAGGACACCAAGAATGCTATGCTTTATTCATCATGTTATCATCATGTTGTAACTATCATGATCATATGTTACACCACCATGCTATGATTATGCATGTATCGTCATGTTTCCATATTTTTCTTGGTGGTAATCTCTCACCTCGGGACCCAACCCCGAGTTCATCCGGCGTGACGTCTCCGGAACCGTCCTGACCCGTGGCCGAGGCTGGTGGCATTTGGGACGTTGAAATGTAGATTAGGCAATTCTATACATATCTCTCTCAATATATATATATATATTTGTTTATTTGTAGTTATAATTATATATATATTTATTTATTTATTTATATTTATATTCATATTCATATTCATATTTATATTTATATTTATTTATATATATATATATGCGGATTCGGAATTTGTGGAAAACTATCTGGAGTTTTTGGGATCTAGTTGGATGGGATTTAATGGTCATAAGTAGTGGAGGTTAGTTTACAATTGGACATTGTACGACATGGATTTGTCTGAAAATGGTGGGAAAACCACCAAAGCCCCATGGCTTACCACAAGTTTCCCTACAAACAAAACTGTCATTCCATGGACATCCCCAGTTTCAGACACACCCAGATTTGCGACATGTATCAAGCCATGGGTGAGGCAAAGCTGTCCTGGTCCATGGCCGAAAAGAAGTCCTTGATCTCTTGCACCCATTGTTCTTTCCTCAGTTTACTCTTGAAGTCCCATGTTTTATGAAAAAGCTGCTGGGGGGAATGTCACTAGCAAAAAGGTGGCTTCGGTGCCTTGAAGAGTCGTTCGTCGGCCAAAAAAGATTAAAGAACCAACATTTGGGCACCACCTATTAGGCAATCCAAATCCTCAAGCAACACAGCACCAACCTATGCGCCATGAAGTGGATATGCTGCCAGGGTGCTTGTCCATTTCTTTCTGTATTGCCTTGGTCCAAAACCATGATTTGGCCACTGGATCTTCTGTTATCTGAACGTGGGCCCCTCCCTGTAGGACACTGGACGGCTGCGCTGCACCAGTACCATAAAGCCGATTCCTTGTATCTACATTTCTATATCTGTGTGCATGTGTCAAATATGTATATATATATATATAATTATATGTTTGCGTGTGATATATATATATGTGTGTGTGTGTTACATGCAAATATCTGTATATATATATATATATGCGTGTGTGTGTGTGCAATATACATGTGTGCTATATACATGTCCAATTCGAAAGACTTTCTTTTTACTTGTTGATTCTTCCTTCCCTATTGTTTATGTGGTTATCATTGTTTATCCATGTGCTATCTCATATGTTATATGCAAAATTATACACAGTTAGAATTATATATATATAAGTATGTGTGCATGTTTTTTCCAAACGCAAATTTTACAAATGATAATATGCCATGATTTACAGGAAGGAAACCATTTGTTTGTTATCAAGAAACTGAAATCAAGTAGATGTGCACCTTTATCTATCTACATTAGATGCATGCCGAAATATGCGCATACATACTACATAGGTATATGGGCGGGCCTCACTTACTCAGTAGTGACCCCCGTGGCTAGCTGCACCAGGTCACAAGACTTCGCTGCTTCTCAGCACAGCGAAAAGCGTTGTCAACGAAGACCCCTGTGACGACCTGGGTAGCAAAATTTTGATCACGCACAGCAGCAGCTGCACGTAGATGCACGCGGCCCAAATGCAGCGCGCACCACAAGGTCAGAAACAAGTGGGCAGGGTAGCTCAGATCACATGACAGGTTCAGAAAAGAGATACCTCAGAAGGGAACTCGAACATCCTCAAACAGCCATTCAGACTCATTCAGACCACCAATCTTCCGCCAGGTGGAGCCGGGTGGTATGTTATGAGGTGAATCACTAGCAGTCACTACCAAAAAGACAACAAAATACCCTTTGGTCATCCAACCCGGAAAATCTTGGAAAATTTTGGAAGATGCAGTTGACTTCAGAACATCATCTACAACTGGCCAGTGCCATCTTTGCTTACAAGAGCGTAGGAAAACCATCGTACCGCGTGTCTGACCAAAATTCCTTGAAGCAGTGCGTGGCATTGAAATGGGTAGATTCATGTTCATTCAGTGCGGGGTTCATCAAACAGGATAGCGAAACAGCAGGGTTTGGCCATGCACTGTCATGCCACCGGCACTCAGAATCAACCACATCAACCACGTCCTCCCTGCCACTCATGGCTGTGACCCTTGATACAACCAAAAGGCCCAAAAGGCTGAGGACCCCAGCATTAAGAACAGCCAGAATCACAAAGGATACGTAGATAAAGAGCAACCTCAGCTGAACACCCAGCAAAAAAAACATGCTGGGAATCAAACCGCCAGGTTCCCGCACATCACTGGCAGCCATCCGACCTAGACGACAACAAAGCAACGGTGCTCGCGTGATTTGGTGATATTTGCAGCACATAATTTTCCTGGGGAAGTTTATATTGCCAAGTCTTAACCTCGACCTCAAAACCAGACTGGAAACCATCAGTTGGGAAACTCTTGGTGTCTCCTCGGCTCCCAATTTGTATCCATAGCTCCTGGGCCCCCTCCTAACCACTGGATACGAGCCCAGCCAAGTGCAGTGCTTTGAAGAGAGGAGTGCAAACCTCATGCCAACTCCTGCCACCCAGCACCTCAGTTGAATGAGGTTTTTGTTGTTAGTGGTGATCTATCTCTTCATTTTGGCTCCACGCAGGGAACAACAAGATGGATCGGCCGCGCTTCTGAAATCTTGCAGCCCGTCAGAATCAAATGGGGTTTTGCAGCGCAGTTAGCCAAGTTAACCCATCTATTCACTCCTCCAAATTCCTTAAAAACAAAAACACCCCGAGAAACCATCTTTTAGCGGCAGATCCATTCATTTTGGGGCTCCATGTAGGAAAATGTACTGGGTTACGATAAGTGCAAAATAAAGGTAAGCGGGAGATCGGCTAGTCTTTGCGTTGATAGCAGCTGCTTTGTGCCCTGAGATCTGGCACTGCTTGCACCAGTGTGTACACAGTCTGTGGTAAGGAACCTGGGCGACAAAATGCAACTGCAACCCCTGCCGTTGCCCTTTCTTTAACGCCAAAGGCAATGGAAGCGTTTAATCTGATAGCAGGGCAAATCTATTCAAACTAACACACCAATTCTAACTATTGGTATGTGTGTGTGCATGTCGATGTAAATGTTTGCACATGTTTCTTCAATGACTGATTTGTTGTTTTATATGTGCGTTATATATGTCATTATATACTGTATATACAAATATATATATATATACTGTATATATATATGTGCATTAAACTTGACAGGTCTACCAAGCCGAAACCAGCAGAGACCCGACCCTCCCAAAATCCATTTCGGCCACCCTGCCATAGGCAGATTCCAGAATTCGAATGTCCAGGTCCGGATGATCTGCTGCCAAGTTTGGCCAGTCCTGTGCAGGCTGGTGACCTCTTGATACCTCCTACGCATAGAATTCTATAAATATCTAGGTACAAACACAGTACGTGTTGTTTGTGCATTTCTTTATGTATCCTAACTGGTTCCTTCCTGAAATCAGATGTTCATTTATTCAATTATTTACACCAACTCCAATTGTCGGCTTATTCATTTACCTATTCATCCTATTCATTACATTTGTCTGTTTTCATCTGTTTACTCGTTTACGGAAATTCAAATACTTGTCAAAAACACATGCGTATCGATCTGCTTGTCTCACTTCTCTAGTCTATCTTTGAATTTCCAGGGCAACTACAGTAGTAGCCCTAAGACAGAATCTTTGAGTGCCGCGTGACACCACCAGCCCAGCCCTGACGAACGGCTTCCCTTGGTGGCCCAGCCATACCAGGGGAACCCAATTCCACGTGAAGCCAGTCCGAGACCTGGGGGGGTTGCAGGCTCCAAAACAGAAAACTTTAATCCGATACCTGTATAGTGATATTTATCATTTATCAGTACTGGGCTTCAAGTTACATCCCATTGAACTGGTAGCTTTTTCGGCCACATGTCAGATCATTTCAGGCCCTGGTAGTTCAAGGTGATTCCCCCATGAAGAAATCCCAGCGGGGCAGGGCCACGGGCGCTGAGTCGCCGACGTTGGCGGTCAGAAAGATGGCCTCAGGGATCTGACGTGAGTTGCAGTCACCCCACAGAGTCGACCACCTTGCCACTTGGATTTTCTCTTCACGAGCGAAAACATAATGTCAAGGAATGATTCATTTATCATCATGAATCCACATGTTTGGAACTTGTTAACCTTCCGGGGGAGGTGCTACCCTAGGATTGCGGAGACGGCTTGAATGACTGAGGCCAGGACGAAAGCATAAATGATGATGGCAAGCAACACCAAGGCCCAAATCAGCGATCGAATGGAATCCTGGGTTCTGGTGACGGATAACGGATAAGTTGGTTTAACAGGGTCTAACCATTCAGTTTTGGGTTCGTCAAACACATATATTTCACTGCTGCCTTTGACTGATGCCAGATCGGAGAAAGAATCACAATAAGCAAGGCATGACAACACAACAGGGGATTACAATTTCCTAAGTGGAGAGACTGGATCCCCTGCAAATATCAGATATCATATATGATCTCTGCCAAGCTATGGGTAAGCTATGCGCCGCCGAGCTGCTGTGATCATCAGCGCCAGTTGGGTGAGTTGCCGGAAGAAGCGGAAGACGCGGAAGACGCGCATAATGCGCAGTGTCTTCAAGAGTTTCACCTCCGTGAAGCCGGCGCCGTTCTGGAGAAGTCGGAAGACCATGAAGTCGATCAACGACATGACCACCAGCAGCAGGTCGAATAAATTCCTGTGGGGAAGCTGAGATACTTCATGACCCACATTAAATGTCATTTTGCTGTAAATTTGAGATTCTTTATCTGAAGTCAGTTGTTTGAGGAAATGTAGGGAAACTTCAAGGGTGCGATGGAAACATCCCGGCGGAAGGGAAACCGCGCGAGCGTTTTGATTGGTTGTTTCCAGGAGAGTCACAACCACCTGTTATTTACAATATAAAATGCTCTTCCGACCAGTTTGGATAACTGAATTTGGGTTTAAAAAAGTGGATGCAAAATCTATTGATTTTTAACAAGTCCAGGTAAACATCATGTGCATCAGGCGTGGATGCGCAGATTTTTTCTAACTCTCTTCGTCGGCTCAGCGATCCATCAGTGTGGAAGCTGTCTTCGACAGCAAGTTGCCATTATGGCACTCATAACGCCACTGCCAGCAACGCAGGTATAGCATGACATCTTTGTTCTGC
>Ga0126342_10003048_pt1 | contig 27213 bp, 20 predicted proteins | sample Cyp1metagenome_FD_92528 | JGI IMG/M metagenome (GOLD analysis project Ga0126342, IMG submission 92528) | Coral microbial communities from Lord Howe Island, Old Settlement Bay, Australia - Cyphastrea 1 metagenome | ecosystem: Host-associated > Invertebrates > Cnidaria > Coral ... | reverse complement strand
TTATATGGATTTAGTGGGTTTATATGGGTTTATATGGATTTAGTGGGTTTATATGGGTTTATATGGATTTAGTGGGTTTATATGGGTTTATATGGATTTAGTGGGTTTATATGGGTTTATATGAAAATTAGTGGGTTTCTTCCCTATGGATCCAGCCGTACCTTCTAAGTGGGACTGGGGTATGATGACTGGGGTGTGTTTGGTACCTTCTCAGGAGGTGTTTGGATCCATAGGGAATAGCAACCCAGTGATGTCTGGGGATATAATTCACTTGCTAAGTTTATTTAAAAAAAAAACATGGCCCATGCAAGTACCACTTATAGCTGGGTGTATCAGACGCTTCAATTGGATCCAAGTCCATTTGTATCCTAGAAGGTGTTGCCCCATAGTTAGCTAAGTTGGTTTATAATTCCAATAACTAGGATTTATGATTTATGGTATTATCATCTAAACTAGTTTTCTTACTGGTACGGCACCTCCTCCTAGTAGAGGTTTGAATGAGAAGTAGGATCCTAGTCAAGTTTGGTCTCAACATTCTTCAACATATCTATATATATATATATATGAGCACATTCCCGGCAGCTGAAATTTGTTGTTTACCATGCTTTCATGATGTTCGATCCTTCCAAAAAAAGGCATATGCAGTAAAAATGACAACATGTGTGTATTCCATGCTTGAAACCACCAAGCACATTGGCTCCAACAACAACCTGACTGGCGCCTCGGCTACTCGCCTCCCAAAATCACTGCTCCATTGGAAATATCAACCATGTTTTTGGGTTAAATCGCCATGAAGTTCTGGCTGCAACTTCCATAATCACCATTTAACCAATCCGGGATTATCCCATAGTCATAACCCATAGGATCCATGTATGCCATATATGGTAACATTTACCATCAATATACCCCAAATGTTACCGTATATACCAGCACCATGGATCCTATGGGTAATAGTCATAGGAGTCATAGTATCCATCAAGCTCGTCCCAAGTGCACCCTTCAAGTAGCCTGATGTTCACCCATCTGGATTTTTTTTTGGTCAAGTCATTGGGCGTTTTCCTACTGAACATATAGATTTCCTACTAATACAGATACATTCCAATCACTCCAACCTGTCCCAAAAAAAAGGGGCTTCGATTTTGAGCCTGAGTTGGTGAGCACTATAATTAGTCACTATAGAAAGTTTTTTTCCAAGTCAATCTGTGGTCCCATATATATATATATATATAAAAAACTGAGCCATACCCATCTCCAGCCCTCACCTTTTGGCACTCCTGGATCGCCACACCCTGCTGCTGCACCGGCAGACGATCCAGGCACAGCTCGAAGGTCCGCCGCCGACCGTTGTCGCCCCAGGTCAGGGGACTCTGAATCCAGCCGGGCTCCTCCAGGACAGCGAACCTGGGCCGAAAAACCTGACGTCAATGGTAAAGAACGGTCATGGTACCCTCTGGTAAACATACAAAAAGCTATTGAAAATGGCCATTTATTTCGTGGATTTTCCCATTAAAAATGGTGATTTTCTATAGTTATGTTAGTTTACCAGAGGGTAATGGTGATGAAAAGCAAACAACATTTTAAAAGTCACTAAGTTACTACTTAGACAAGTTAGGTGTTTTTCTGAAGAACAGCTTCACTGCTTCTGATGGTATATCGAACTTGTTTTTAATGGGGGGTTGTGAAGCAACTTGAACCAATGGTGGACACCAGCTTAAAAGGGAACAATATTGGGTTGACATGTGTTTATCACGATCAATAATTTGTGTAACCAAGGGATATATATATATATATATATATATATTATACATATATATATATATATACACCTATAAGCCTATAAGTATCTAGAATATTCTAAAAGTGGTATTAGTGTAAGTGGATTGTAACTATACTCTATATGGGCGCAGTTGAGATTCATGAGGCTTTCCCAATGCATGATATCTTCATTGCCAGTTATCCACAAATCATCTAATTACTCCTTACCTTAGCCACCAGACATCATCTGTAAATGGTGAAGATGCCGTGCAAACCGGCGTGTTTCTCTCAGATGCTCCCGTGAAACTCTTGGGGTGACTCACAATCAAAAACTGTGTCCCATTTTGTTTTTTGTGTGGTAGTAGTGGAAATTTTACCCCCAATACTGCATTCGAAATGATGCAAGACAAGCGCTGCAGACATGGCATTCCCAGTGGTTCTTCAATTCGTCTCAACGGGGCTTGGGCCAGCGACTGGCCATTTATTATAATTTACCTACTGCTTGCTGCGCTTGCTGCGCTTGGCTGAAGAAACACTTGGATCAAGCCACCAGAGAGTAGGTCAGTAGGTCAGACATTCCCCAGGACTTTATTCAGCTTGGCGTTCCCTTTGGATCGCCGATGAACAGTTTGCCCCATCCCAGCATGAACGGTTTCAGCCATGAAATGCCCCAAACCTCTCCCGTGAATGTCACGCCGTGCCTAGGAACTTTTGTGGCTGATTCACACGGCCCTGGTGACCTTGCGCAAAGCTAGATGGAGTCCCCCAAGGTCGACAAAACAGTGGAAAGATATGGAGATCAAAACCTGGACAGTAACAAATGATTCAACAAATGTACCATTCTTGGGGTAACATCCATTACCAGCTATATGAGGGTTCACCTTTGTTTTGACCAATAGAGATATGGCAGTGGATTTCTTGTTATGTCAAGTCATCTCATTTCTATGCAGCATTTCGTTTGAAATGTGGAGATAGCACATGGCATATTAGTACAAGTCCAAGTTATACAAGCCGGGGAAGACAAAAGGGATAGCAGCGACAACGTGGCGCCATGTTCGCCCATCCAAATCGTCCCTTTCTTGTCGGGTCCAACAAGTTCTGTTTATAAACCTGCCAGTGTCTGTCACATCATCCTATTCTGACAGGTATTCCGGGATTGGGTTAATTCATTTTGATTCCATGTCTCATTCTCTCTGAAATTGGTTGAACCCTGTTTGATAGTGATATGTGCCATTTTGATCTCAAGGCAAATGATACGGCATGGCTAAATTTCTTACCCTCTGGTAAACTAACGCAACTATGGAAAATCACCATTCTTAAGTGGAAAACTCACTATAAATGGCCATGTTCAATAGCTTTTTGTATGCTTACCAGAGGGTAGTCATATTCAAAGCAACATAGGTACACAGTAGGTCCCAAGCTTTGATGGTTCATAGTACCCAGAAAATCTTTGGCGCCTGGATTGTGGTTCATTCTTACCCACCGGTCATCAAACGTGGCTTGCAGGAAAATCCACATATTTTTTTTCTTTTGGTAAATCACCAAGCAAGGTGGATTTTCCTAGCTGGGTGAATTTTCACTAAAAGAAATGGTGAATTTCACTAAATTGGTGAAAATCCCATCATCAAAATGGTTAATCATCAAGAAGTGGACCATGTTCCGCTGGGTTAATCTCCCTTTCCGTTGAACCATATGTTGATCTCGATTTGAGTCTGAAAATCGGCGGGCCCCGGCGGGCCCATTCCATGCATTGTTCAATCACAATGTTCCCCGGCTACTAACCATGTTCACACAGAAATATTATAGGATAACCATGGTTAGTATAGGGAACATGGTTAGTATAGGGAACCAAACATTAACCATGGGTTTAATGGACTATGGTTAACATGGTTAGTATTGTTGGTTATGTATCCCATTCAAATCCCACTCAATCCCATGAAATCACCCTTTTCAGACTCAGCCACATATCAGATTATCATATTCTTGGCTATAACTATCCCTTTAAATATACCATATCCCCACTCATCTCCTATTTATGGCTGTTACCCTCTTGTAATCAAACGCGGCTTGCTTGAAAAAAGCTCGAAACCTCTATTTAAGTGCGAGGATTTCCCAGCCACATTTGATGATACCAGAGAGTAAACCATAAGATGTTCCAGCAATCATCCATGAATTATCCACTAATTTTATCTAACTATCCTATATTGTTGTTGGTTCAAGTCCTCATTCCAAACAGATTTTAACAACTTACAATCACTTATACCTCATATTCCGTCTAAGGATTTCAACTGAAGGCTATCCCCATCTATCCATCTATCCCCATCTATCCCCATCTATCCTCATCTATCCTCATCTATCGGCAAGGCACATGGATACAGAATGGGTTTCTGGTCAGTGCCAGCATCGATGCACATCGTTGATGCCTCGTGTTGCAGTTGGGTCACAGGTGGACCGCCCTGGTTGGTGCTGCGAATGCGCCAGCGATGTTGGTTGGTGCACCTCGCAGCCCAAAAGAGACGACAAAGACGACTGACAGTAATTGGGATTTAACATGATACAAATTGGGATTTACCCTCCAGTAAATTAACATAGACCCTGGTAGATAGGGGTTGGAAGATTAGTTTCCTCTAAACATGGGTGATTTTCAGGGTCTATGTTAGTTTACCAGATGGTAACATACAAACCAAGAATTTCTTGAAATTTCTTGGAGATACAAATTGGGATCATGATTTAACTGATTTAACCATAAACTTCATGGGGATTCAAAGGGATTTCTGAGGATTTTCATGGGACATAAGAACTTATTCCCCCCAAGTAAACTACCTGTACCATCTGGTTATTTATTACATGGCCATGGAAAAAATCACCATGCTATAAAAAACGGTAAACCATCTATTTCTATGGGCCATCGAAAAACCATGGCTATGTTAGTCATAGCCAGAGGGTAACACTTTGCTATGGCAATGGTCCCAACGAGATCGATGAAAAATTCGATGATTTGCCCATCAACATGTCATGGTGATTTCCACAGTTACGAGTGGTTGTACTAAATTACCAAAGGCTAGAGGAAACACAGTCACAACATGAAATTACATATCTTTAGGATGTGAATAAAACATAATAAAACTATATTAATTTGAAATTATGTGAAAATACCTTGCTGATATTGAGATCATGTTCTGAATCCAGAATGCAACAAAATGGATCACATATGAATCCATGTGATGAACTAATAATACATATATATCATATATCCTTCATAAAATGATCAGTGACCCCATGTTACACCCATTTACGTAGATAGTTTTTCAAAAGTTCAAACGGTTCAATGTGATAACCTACCGGTACATTGCATCAACTTTCAGGAATTTGCTGAAATGTCACCTCTCCAAAACACAGACCAAAGCTAGAAAAAAAGTGTCCAAATGCTCAACGATCCTGAATGTGGATTCTGGGTAAGAATTAGTTTATCAATGTTTATCATATCTGCAGTCTCGAATTATCAGAAACTGCCTGTCCCCCCAGCAATTAAAACACACCAGAAGCCTGATTTTTATCCAAGACTCTCCGAGAGGCCTAGTACATTTCCAGACAGAGCAGATAGACAACCTGGCTGCGCTGCAGCTTCAAAATTTTGGCTTCAAAGCTCCTTCAACCTTTGATAATATATATATATATTATACCATTTTATACCTATATGAAATCCTATACAAAGATGTGTATTTCCACCAAACATCGTCCGTAGCTTCATTATATGACCTTGTCTGAGAATAGGGTGTATATATATATATATATATATACGTATATATATATATATATACGTATATATATATATATAGAGCCATTCTAACAGGGAACATGATGATAATCCGTTGGACTTGTTTTTTAATGTGTGTGTTTCCCCGATTTTTTCAGAGAAAGCAACATTCATCCTCAATCCGGCGCCGCTCGGCGAAAACCGATGGCTCCAGCCCCATGGTCGAAATGGTCCCATCAATGGGACCATTGGTACCAAAAATAAATAAATAAATATATATATATGGGTTTTCATCATGTTCATCCCTTTTTTTTACATGGTGTCTGGTTGGTGGTTGTTTTATGTTGGGAGGATTCTTGTTGAATGATCGCCGCTACTTGATGGGGATACAATTGATACAGGACATCTTCGACTTTGCGGCAAATCCTGCCCGGATCTTGAGCCATTTCTTGGGCAAACCAGGCTCTCATCAGGCGTGCAGCTTTGTCTGAAAATGGGGTATACTGTACCTTCTAAATGGCCATGTGGCTATGGATCAATACCTATTAATACCATTTTTAGGGGGATGAACATCCATTTACCAGCTATTTTGATGTTCACCAGGGGTACAAGGTTTTGACACACTGCCATGTAGTATGGAAAAATGATGATTAACCAATGGATTTTGAGGTACCATATTGTGTTCAGCCAAAGCCATACTACTTTGAAGATCAAAACTCTTTGGGATATCCGGAACCCTGGTACATTTTGCCATTGATAGCAAAAGATTGAAGTACAAAAGTATCTACCTGGCAGCCTGGGATCTAGCCATTTATATAACCATTTCTAACTGGTTTCTAGGATTTCTAGGGCCTCAACTGCACTTTTAAGTTGGCTTTGATTCCAAGCTTGGCCATCAATCCATATGGGTGGTTCTCATTATTTCAACATTTCCAGCAATCAACAAAGATCAACAAACAAACCCTACAAACTCCGACAAGACCTCCAAAATTCCAGAAAAATATGCTCATGTTCATATCATGTTGGTGCTTAGAAACTCTAGCCAATTACATTAATAAGTGATTTGTTTTTCTGGCTTTTCCTGGTTGTTTACCGCATGATTTCCATTGATTTCCCTACCCAAACTGGGGCTTTTCCTGGCTGCGAATCATCCATATGAATAGGATACTATAAACCACCCAGCTATATCCATTTCTGGAAACCTCCACCCTTTTGTTTTCCCAAGGAACGTCCATCATCTTGGTCCTTCAACAGAAAGGTCTCGCCATTCTCCTCGTGTTTCTTCAAGCGCTGTCCAGGCTTCGGTGCGCAGGTCACCAGGCGATATTCGCCCTGCGGAGGGGTGACCTGCAAGTCGGTCAACGGTGGGGGTATCACTGAGTTAAGTGATGAATAGAATGATCATAGAGTTGTGGCCATTTATTAGTTATAACTTGTTATAACAACTGAAAGGAATGAACTGAGCAATCCGCTACCTTCCGGTAATCAAACAGATCTTTCTGGAAATGTTGCCATGTACAGTACCCTCTGGTTATGACTAACAGTTCGCCATGGAAAATCACCATGCTATTAATAGGTAAACCATCTATTTCTATGGGCCATCTATACCATGGCTATGTTAAATAACCAGAGGGTAGTTGTGGCCATTTATTGGGTATAACTGGTTGAATTCAATGGGATTATACATATGACATATAGCATAAATATCCATAAATGGGTTTAGTTCAGTACTTTTAACTGGTATTTCGGGCCATAACTGTAGTGATGATAGTAAATATCAGTAAATATCACGTGATACCAAAACCATGTGGGTCAATCTAAATATCAGTTTATACAAGGTGCTACTCAAAAACAACTTTGTAAATAGCGTATTTTAAAGGTTCAATTGTGGATCATAAAACGGAGATGATGCTTTTATCTTTTGAGTTGGTGACTAACTGGTTCTTAATTGGTGTTGATTACAGAATGATAGAAGGACCAGTTATTTGTGTATGCCAGTTTATCAAATCATGATTTCCGCTGGAAATCATGTGTTTTTCATCATAACCTCCAAACTGCCCGGCAGTTCACCAAGAATTCTTGAAACTTGGGTGGAATTTGTTGTGAGATGAGGGGAACATTATTTCATGATATTTCATGTACATCAGCCAGAAAAATCAACTGCTTGATGAACGGTTTCCGCATTAAACAACTGGTTGATTTCTCGGCCATTTGATGTGGGCTAACCCGCTCGATTCGTCGCCAGATGCAAAAAACGGGTATCCAGCGGGAACATCATGGAATATCCACCTTCCGGGTGCCCGTTTGAAAGTTGGTTTACCAGTGGAACCAAGAACCTATGAAATCGTAGGGTCTGAGAAAAAAAAAACTAAAGTTAGGTTTCAGGTTCGCTAGGTACATGAAGATAATTCTTAGTTCCTTCATTCTCACCGCTTCGCAACATCCCCCAAGACTATGAGTCCTCCCGAGGTGATGCAAGGCTAAGTTGCTTTACAACTCCAATAACTGTTGGGTTTAGACTCTTTAGACATATCGAACTAGTTACGAAGTGGTCTATCAACATCGACACCAACAGCGACCTTCCCCTCAATGGATTGGTTTGTTCGGGCAAATCTGAACCGGAAACCCATGGGTTTTTACCATCAATTTTTTTGGGGGTTTCCGGTTTCAATTTTCCCATCATCCAATTCTATCCGAATTGTGGGGATATTTCCTTACATAGGCCTGATAAATAGGCCTTAAAATATGGTAGGTACCTCCAATCAATCGGTTCCTGAAATGGCCATTGATATAATATAGATTCACCATAGAAATGTATGTAATGAATATACCCTTTGGTTATTTAGCCATGGAAAATTATATATTTCATAGGTACATCTATAGGTCATGGTCATGGCACCCGCCTTCTCATGAGTGATCTTGGCATCAACGCAGATGGGATTCCCATGCTCCGCTTCCCAAAGGAGCCGTGCGGCGCGTATTCGCCAGACCTGATTCAGGTTGTGCGCCTTCTCATCGTAGCAGGGATAGACCAAGACCTGAAAAGCTACGAAATGTGGCCATTAACCCAAAGTATGTATATAAATATATATTTATAAGTATATAGATATGATATCTATATGATTCTATATGCTATATTAAAATACATACATGTAATATGTATATATGTATATACATATACAGTAATTATATATGATATACCATGATATACCAACTTAGAGGTAAACCACCATTTCAAGATAGTTTGAGGGTACTTGGAGAGTCTATAGGTACAAACTCTTTTGGCATTTGTTTGGTATTTGTTTGGTTGTTGCATTTACGCTGAAAGCTTGGGAAATCGCCGGAATTCTTCAAAAATGCCTTTCACCTACAGATGGAAACTATGCAAAAAACAGACCCACTGCAAATTATACCGAAATTGCAGGCAATTGCACCGGAATTACGGGCTATTGTGCCGAAATTGTGCGCAATTACGCCGGCTGGTAAAATGAACAACTAGTTCAAAAAGCCTGCAAACCAGAATTGCTGGCGCCGGTGCAAAAACGCCGGGAAGCATCAGAAGATGCCTTTGACCAGGCAAAATACCCTCTGGTAAACTAACATAACTATGGAAAATCACCATTTTTGATGGGAAAAATCACTATAAATGCTGATTTTCCATAGTTATGTTAAATCACCAGAGAGTAATTTGTTTCCTAAAGGCAACAATAATCAAAAAGGATAGAGGGTTTGGAGTCTCTTGGTTGGAATCCAGTTAAGTCACAAAACATCCCTGGTATGCAAGGAGTCATAGACTCTAGGATCGATGAACTACTTTATAATATGGATAGAAATTACTGTATATGTATATATATATACAATTAATTTGTGAATAGCTACTAATTATATATGGTATTATATGGTTTTATACCTATTAATTATATGGTATTGCTTATGATATGGTATTAATGTTCCACCATGGTCCACTATGTTCTCAGCTCTGCGCCGGGGGGCTTGACTTCCGCCGCCACTGTCCTTGAAAAAAACGCAGGCCAAGCGAGCAGCTTGTTTTTTTCGTCACCACATTGGGATTCCACGAAACAACATAGGGACCGTTAGGGACCCTACAATCATAGACCCATCATATCAATGGCCATCTCAGGAACCTAAATTGGAGGTACCTATACCATATATAAGGCCTATATAAGGCCTATGTAAGGGCATTTTAGGATCCTGAAATTCCCATTGATCATAGAAACCGTACCAGGTTTGACATGATTTTCTGTATGTTTGAGACATCGATATGTTGGCGGTGGAAATTGGCGGCCCCAAATCGACTGAGTGGACCACTCGTTGGAAATTGGGGTCGATGTCTTTGCCACAACACATCGATGAAAAGACAGGTCCTGTAACATCAGCACTCATCATCCTCAAGGATACGCAGAATTTTCAAAAACTCGTGGTTTGTTTTCGCATAAGCAATCAGGCACCAAACTCAGCTAGAACTGGAGGCAGCTGTATAAGTAGCTATGCAATCAATCATGATGCGCCAGTGGTCACACCAAAAAATTCATTTGTCATCGCTTTTGGATACTCATTCCCACATCAATTGGTGGTCTCATGGTATTGACCCACCCAGCCACATCAAACAGAAGCCATCAGGTTTCAGTACAATTGTCAGTTGTATGATTCATGATCATCATTTCAAATATGTTTGAACATCAACAGAAGTCATTATTCCATTGTACTGTAATATATTGTAATTATTGAGATTAATATTGTTCTCAATGTCAACAATTACAAATTTCATAGTCATATTGATTCAGAAGGAACTTTTATACTATATTCTCAACAATTAAGAATCTGTCATCAGCCTCTACAATTTGAGGATCAAGACATAAAATCAATATACACCGATCTGTTCAAGCCAGCTATGACTGAACTAAACCTACTTACTTATGGGCACTTACTACCCTCTGGGAATTCAACCTACCAGATATGGAAAATAACTATCCTTCGTAGGTAAATCATCCAACTAAATGGACGTTTTTTCACATGTTAGATTAGCAAAGGGTCACTGGGATGAGCAACTCCGTCACATGGTTATACCCCTTGTATCCTCTCCATAAGAAAAACAAACACCATGGCTTGTTGGTTAATTTTGGTTAATTGTCCCCTTAAATCATCATTGGTTCTCCATGGTTCTCCCATGGTGTCAAGCCGAGCTGCCAAGCAGTAATCGCTGTCTCCGGCTTTGATCTCGAAGCCCCCGAAGCGCGGTGTCACGCGAAAGATCTGCGCGGCGTCTTGCTCGTCGCAGGGACGGAAATGAAGCTCCTTAAGGGGTGAAACAAAACATCGCAGAGTAGGATGGAGATGGAGCTAGGGGTCTTCAGGGGTCTTCAGAGACCCCTAGCTGATACCCAAGATGGAGTTATGAACTTTGCAGCTCTGGATGGATAGGTTCTTATTTTCAACCACAGATGGGGATCTAAAGTGTAAACCTCGAGATTTAGACCATGGTGACCATGATCAACTGGGGTCCACAGAACTCGCTTGGCGGGTGAAGAACTGGGCTTCAAAAAACAACAAGGGTTGTGAACTTGGTAGATTTTGAAGGTGGAGTCGAATGCCCGTGGACCACGGCTACTGCTGTGAGTTGTTTTACCAACCAACCAACCAACCAACCAACAAACCAACCAACGAATGGATATGTTGGAATGATTTTAGATACTTATCCACTTGATTCCACTTGATTCCACTTGAACATCATTAATGGACAGAAACCAACATCAACCGATGCGGATTTTGACCACCTAAGTTATGCGAGATGGGAACGGCAAGCTTGCACTCTCCAAGCATCGAGAATTTGGTCCCTCGAGGAAACAATATACAAGAAAAAAAATACTCTTCAAAATTCATGAACGTGAGCCGCTATACTGAACCACAAAAAACCAACAAAAAACCGTGTTCTGGTTGGTTGATAGCTATGTTTCAACACCTTTCATCCCATAATTTAGGGATCAAAAAATCTGCCATGTCTCCGAACATGATCGACTTTTAGGATGATCTCCGGACAAAAAAGAACGCAAAACGATTCCTCTTTTCCCCTGGTTGAAGATCTCCCCAGTTCTCAAAATGGCAAAACATGAGTTTGAAACGTGGCAAAAAACACCCATGCAGTGAAGTGATTTCGGATCATCATCATTTAGATGGATCCAATGGACTGGTTGGTGGTTGAGCCTACCCCTCTGAAGAATATGAAATTCAATGGGAAGGATGACATCCCATACATGACATGGAAAATAAAAAAAAATGTTTGAAACCACCAACCAGTGTAATATTCTTTCTCAAATATGTCTCTATATTTATGCCGGCGCCGATTTCCAGAAAAGACTTGTCCCTAGCTGCAGCCCGGTCTCCATGTTACTGGCTGAATCTCCGTTGCCCTCCTTGGTGCCAGCGGCGGCACACGCGCCACCGCCGTCCCGGCTTTTCAGGCGGAAGGCGGAGGGGACCGTTCCGGTATCACCTGGCGGTGAAATGCCGGACTTGATTCACCCACATACCACCTGAATATAAAATAAGAGCTGTCCTGAAAGATTTAGCATGAAATAAACGATACAATGTATGCTTCAATCGAATTTCTGAATGTAGGCCTAGACTCTTTGAAAAAAACATCAACATCGGTGTTTGCCTAAAACAATGCTTCGTATAAAGATGCTTAACATCCATATTAGTGCGCAAAGGAGTGCCTAAAAGCATACTTAACATATCTTTTCCACTTCTATCATGTTTTTTTCACACAAGGTGGTGCTGGTGCCCCCAAAATATGTTCGGTGGTTTATTTTACTATAGTTCTTCCATCATCGCCAAAAAGCCTAACCAAAATAAACCAACTTAGGCAACTAAATTGCATGAAATCCCATTCATAGCCAACTAAATTGCATGAAATCCCCTAGGCCATCATATTCAATCACCATTTCTGGTGAAGTTATACCCAACATCCCCATCCCAACAGTTCAACATCCCCCAACTGCTCCCCCTGCTCCAAAGGTGCAGGTGCACCTGGGAAGGTCTCATCCCCCAAGGCTTCCACCATAGCACTGCAGTGGTCAACGCTGGTGACCGTGGCCACACCCAGCTTCGGGGCTTGGGGGGCGAAACAGCCCAGGGCCCCTGGCGGATTGTTGCTTTTTGGGATTTTCCCAAGGTTTGTCCGTTTTTTTGGGGGGAATTCAGTGGCATTGTTGGTGTGCCTCGTGTTTTTTTTTGGGATGTTCACATGTGTTTTTTGATTTTTGGACAATGATCGAAGATGTTCTGTGTGTTTTTTGTTGCTTTCCACAATTTGTTTTGAGATACACGATTCTTCGGAAACTGGTGGTTTCAATCTTGGGATGGGCTTTCCCGAAAATAGTTATATTCCATAAAGTTTTTCGAAACAAGATGGCTTCCGTTTTTGCCGCCCCATGACTTCCATCATTAATTTTATCATCGCACCTTAGTGACCTTAAAGCAGCAAGAGCGGCGCCGCGCCTGACCATGCGCCTTTCCAGTTCCACAGCAGTTGCCCCTCTTCCGACAGTTGCACTTTCTGGTGCTGGGAGCTGCCTCCGATTTCGCACCTTTAACGGTGCTGTTGGGCGATGCAAACTCCCGGGATTGACTTCAGTGTGGGCTTACTTTGTAAGAATGCTATACCAAAAGAACAAATATTATGTGCAATATTATCATTCGGTTTTGACCCAGACCCAAGAATCTTCGAAATTCATACTAAAATTGCAAGAAATCTCTGTTTTTTGAAACAAACCCATCTACTTGAACTGGGTGTTCATCAAGGCACTCGAATGTCTGGACTCCCATTCCAACACGTTGCGCATCTAAACACTGCAGGAAGTTCCAGTGCATGATGCCGCTACAGCATGGCTTCCCACGCTTGGAGGCATCACGGTTCCCACGATGAAAGAGCCTGGAAATTGGCATGAAGTGTAAGGATGAATACTGAATGCATTATGAATCATGGTATGATATGGTGGCACCTGAGAGCTTCTCCTCACGTGGGGTCGGATTGAGATTTTAGATGTAAACAATAAACACACATACCACGCTGATCATGTTTCGTTCCAAGGTTGTGGGGTAGCCATCCATCTGTGGTCACAGCTCATCCAACACATCTTGACACATCCCTATCCTACTGTAGCAGTGTTTGCTTTTCAAATATTGGACCATGGACATTCACACTGCGATTCTTCATGGTCACTCCGATCATGTTGAGCGATGTGCGGATCATCCAAACGATTTCTGATGCTCTGCGGTGACCCGGTGGCAACCCAGGTTATCCACAAAGCCTGGTTCCTCGCAAATATGGTAGTTATGTCGTGTTCTATCCCATATTATGATATATTATGTGACAGATATATATATATATACATATTATATAGATATTCTGATCCATCCCTATTTCTATTCCCATGATATGTCCATTTGTAGGTGTTCTGATTTTATGGATCCATTGTTTTAAAGCCAAAGAGCTGCAATTCTGATGATTGGTGCAGATCATGATGTCCAGCACAGGCTGCTAAGACTACATTATGAGGCGCTCGATCGTTGCGCTTGATATGCCTGGGAGGCAAGAGATGACAGGGAGATGGGACCCTAGTAACTATAGTAATTCACCAGCAAAATTCATATGAGAAGCGAATTATTTTTGAACAAGATGATGTGTTCCTCCCAATATCCCTGTGAAAATTTCCTGAAAGTCAGAGGACTCACTTTACACATAATACTGGTTGGTGGTTTCAACCCCTCTGAAAAATATGAAAGTCAGCTGGAATTACTATTCCATATATATGGAAAAATAAAATTCATGTTCCAAACCACCAACCAGAATATGTGATAATCCATACTTAACCCAGGTGTCAAATGAGTGGGTGACCCAATGGATGTGAGTTCCTACAGAAACCCATCATGCTTTGTTGGCGAATTTCCCCCATTTTTGTTGGTTAAATCATGTCAAATCACCATGTTTGTTGATTAAATCCACATTTTTGTTGGATAAATTCCAATTTTCGTTGGCAACAACCCAATTTTCATTGGTTAAAGCCACATTTTTGTTGGCTGTATCACCATGTTCGTTGCTTAAATACCCATTTTCGTTGGTTCAATCACCATTTATGTATATTTATGTTGCATAAATCCAAATTTTTGCCAATTGCTGTTGCATAAATCCCAATGTTTGCCAAAGTTTCTTGCATAAGTCCCCAATGTTGGTGGCATCCCATTGAAAATCGGAGCTGCAAGCAGAGTCCCGTCTTCTTCTCTCGAAGCTGAAAAACCTGATCCGGGATCAGACCACCATCCAGGTAGATGTAGGAGAAACGATCCAAGTAACCTCGGGACTCGGCTGGGCGCGGAACATTGAACACCTCAGATCAAGTGAGGTTTATGGTGATGATTGATGATGATTGATTATGTATATATATATAATATATAGTATAGCTATTAAATATCAAGTGTATAAGTTTTTGATTATGTATGTATATATATATAGTAGATAGATAAAGCTATTGTATGAAAACCGCTCATTGCAACATTTGGTGAGTCTCGTATTACACTTTGAAATGAGGGGAACGAAAGGTGAAATGCTCATACAATCACAAGACTGAGCCCACTTAGCAAAAACAGTTTGTTCTGCCGGGAATGAATATTTTCCCATTTGTTGTGCCTAAAAAAAGAGCCAGAATGGCAGGAAATCCAAGTTTTTAAGAAATGGACTCGGACTGACTAGCTTGACTAAACAAGATCCATTTCTCTGTGGCACCAACCATTTATTTCTCAAAAAAAGAATATTGCTTCCGCGATGACTACAAATCAGCCCTGTGCCCAGCATCAAGCAGTGACGATGGCAAACCCGAAATTTCACCATTTTTTTCACCCATAAAAAAAGGTGCCTTTTTTCAGTAGGTAAAATCATCTTTGGGACCTCTTTTTTTCAGGTATCATGTGAAATTTTGGGCTATGGGATCATCAGCACACATGACCCATGATCAAACTGGCGCTCAGTGCCGAGTGCAAAATCGTTGCGTCAAGGCACTGGTGAAGGGGGCGCAAGACAATTTCTCTTTCAGTGCGGCAAACTCACTCATATCCCCAATGCTCTCACCATTCCTGAGAACGAAAATCACTCAAATTCAGGGGCACATGTTTTTTTCGGAAATCTGAGGACACTATCTCCCATGTTCATACAATATGTGTTCTCCATTAACTGAAACTGGCTTCTGTCTCCATTTGGTATCATTGATTGGCATGTTCAACCACCAACCAGATTAAAATGCCATTGCTTGGAGCATTTTTTTTCAGACACACCAGTATCTGTCACTACATTGACTGTGATTTGACCCAAACGATATTTGGTAAAAACATGTAAAAACAATAATACCCAAATCTTAAAATCAACCACCCTTACTGGTTGGTGGTTTTAACCATCTTGAAAAAATAATCAATGGACAGGATTATCCCATATATTATGGAAAATAAAACATGTTTGAAACCACCAACCAGTAGTACTAAAATCTTAAAATCAACCACCATTAAATATTCTGAAGTCAGCGTAATTCACAATTCCTCACCATCTGTGCAGTTTAACTCCCGGGCAATCCCCCATTAAAGCATAAACAACGATCACACTCCCATCTTAAACAACAACAATAATAAAATATTTCATATGATCTAAAAGTCATAACATCAAACCCATGAAGTTCTATGAACTCCCCTGATAGAAACTCCCACAACTCACAACATAAAAAAAACAATTTCATCCCATAATCCCAATATTTCAAACACATGTGTCCATTTATGTCATGTCCCATGAAACATCCCTATTGTTGATAGTGAAACTCTCATGTTTTTGGGCATGCAACCATTACTTTTATCCCCGTAGTTTGATTAATATCTAAAAGCCATGTTAATGATCACTAAATGACGAACTAATCATCACCCAACCATTATGTATCCCAAGAACAAATCCAATCGTTGATGCTTAAATCATGTAGAAAATCCCCCAAAAAATCATCAACCAGCCATCATTTATCTCTTATGTCCACATATCTCATAAATTGATGCTCAGTATCCAGATTAATTAATCCCATTAAAAAAAACATAAAATCCGTATGGTTGATGGTCAAAACACCATTCAATCCCCATGAAAATGGCTCATCTCCCCTCATCATTGATGCTACTGCTAGTAATGTGATGTGGGTAAAGCAATAATAATAAAACCCATTTAAGGGAATTGTTTATACCACCGATAAAAATGGTGATGACTGGAGGATGGTGAAAATAACACTGTCTTACCCACATTAAACCCCCATTTTATTTGGGGGATGATGAATCATCTGAATCGGATATGAGAAATCCTCATGATTTCATGACGTACCAACTGGTAAACTAACATAGCTAATTAATCATGGACAATAACAATCTTTAATTTTCTTTAATAGCTAAATCAACAATTTCTATGGGCCATTTTCAAACAGCACCCCCGTCTTGGCATCCAAGGCATCCAAGGCATCCAAGGCATCCAAGGCTCTTGGTGAACATCTCGTACTCCGGGAAGGTCATGACCTTCTGCGTGAAGTCACCGAACCAAGCTGTGGCGGCACGGGCCTTGTTGCGCATCACGTCTTTGGTGGGGATGGGATAGCGCAAAACCTGCAGTCGTCAAAGGCGGAAAAAATAAAACGAGGCCCAAAAAGGCTGGGAAAAGCTGGAGATTGGGATTTATCGAGATTTATTGGGATTTTAAGCATCAACAATATGGATCTAATGGGATATATTACGATTTTTGCTGGAAATAAGGAGATATCCACCAAGAACATCCAAAAAAGCTGAGAGAAGGAGTGGAAGCATGGTTTGTTGGGTAATTTGAAAATAGCATTGACATCATCGAACAACAAATCCTCCAAGCACACATGAAAATTGGTAAAAGTCCCAGAATATCCAGCAGAAATAATGGCTAGAATTTGATAGAATAACTATTTTTTGTAGGTACTTGGAGGGTCTAGAAATGGTTTGAAGAATGAGGATATGTCAAACCTTGGTTGGTAACTGATAACCTAGTGATTTTGAAGATCAAACAACACCAAGTTGCAGTATCTAGGTTCAGAGTGAAGCTACTCAGCTTTAGATTGATTGCATTTATATGCAATGGGTCATTTCTCTTCATTTCTGGCATACGTTGCCAACCCAATGAGAATGAATCATTTTTAATTTGAAGGTTTATTATTTCCATTCTGTATGAAGGAGCATTAAATCACCTTTATCATTGGATTCCATCGCAAACAGTATAGCAGCTGTTGCCTTCAAACATCGCAACAACAACGCAACTCGACCTCCTGAAAACCCAACATCAACAAAATCTCAAAAACACATCATTCTTTCAACTCATTGGATAGGTTGAAGGGAAACAAAATGCAGGAAACACCTCATATTAGTTTTTCACTGGGAAAACTCCAAGTTTTTCCCATGGCTTGGTAAACCCTGCCATTTTTCCCTATTTTTCCCCAGCCATAGCAGCTGTCTTGGGATTCTTGGGATCCCTCCACATATGCGCCACATATGCTCCATCGGCCACTTCAATGCGTCCACCGCACAACCAGCTCCGCAGGGATTGGTCGATGTTCTCGCCGCCCCATGCCACCATCTTGGTGTCGTAGCCACCGGTCTCTTCCCACCATCTCCGGCTCAGAGCCAGCAAACCTCCACCTATGGCAGGGATTGGCTGAGAAAAGGCTACTCCTGGATCTAGATCCACTGGTTGATTATCAGTTACCCGACGAAATTGGCAATGTGGAGGGTATACGCCATTTTCAGACACACCCAAATCCATTGTTCAGTGGTTAAATCACTTAAATCCCCATGTTTCATGCTTAGATCATATTCTTTTCATGGTTAAAGAAATCACACTAGCCAACCGAGGTTTTCTCATGTTTTCTCCATCATTTAATCAGCATCCAGCCCCATTGTTTGGAAAGAAACCCTAAGCACAGTGAAAACATCCTGAGGCGGCGAGTCTTCTGCTGGATTGGGAACAAAACTGCAAACACTAGGGGCTTATTAATGGCTCATGAACCTACAACTGCGATCATAAGGGCTTATTGATCATTAAAAAAAACATATTCAGTTGAAATGTCGAACTTAAATCGTTACCTGTATGTTGTCTTCCCAAATGTTAAGTTTCAGACACATCAAGCAATCCACATACTGTGCACGTCAACATTGCAGTCTGGTTGATTTCATTATCGTCATAAAGAAGCAACCATTGTTTTAATAAAGGCTGTTCATAGGAAGAACCTCGTTGACAGAAAACACATAAAACTCATAAAACGTCATCAAATGTATTTGCCACGGTCAAAGCGTGGTAATCACATCCGGTATTGTCATCTATATCCCATACAAGGAACCCTTAGAATATGGCTAATTATTCATTATCCCTACGAATGGATGATCATGAGTGTAATCTTAGTCATCTTACCTAAGTTTTGACCAACAAAAGAAAAACATGACAAAAAACGGTCCTGTTGAGCAGGCCACTCATCAATGGAGCGTCCCGCCCGGGGTTGTAGAGCCAAGTAAAGTCATTGTTCCAAAGGATGAAACACACCTTGCCACCTCCACCACCTGGCGGCAAGGATCACCAACAAGTTAAGCAGTTAAGCTACGCAACCATTTTTATCTCTTGAATAATGTCAAAAATATGATAGTCGGCCATTGTTGATTCAGATTATTTAAGCTGTTGATTCATGTCTTCCGAGTGATCATGTTTTGTGGATCAAGACTATTGTTTTCTGAGTTCTGGTTGATGGTGAGTGACTCTGGCACGGAAGCAGTTCTGACTTTATAAACCACATGATGACCATTTGACAGAAAGCACCATCAACCATTCGACACATTTTAAAAAAAATCCAGTAGAATGGTGGTTTAAATTTCATGGTTTTGCTCTGTCATTGATATTCATTTATTAGTTCTACTGACCAACTACAAATGGCCATTCTTTCTCACCATTAGCCAAGTGGTCTAAGAATGGCCATTTGCAGTTGGTCCAGGGGAAAATCACAGGAAACCGAAGGAAACCGCATGAAAACTGTCACACGTCCGACGTAGTGGTTAACAAACAAACCGCAACGGTTTGCCCTCCAAACGCTGCGCACAGCGTTTGAAACAAAATGTTTTTTTTGGATATTTTGGCCGACAAAATGAGAAAATTTGCATGTCAGGAAAAGGGAAAAGCCACATAGTATATGCAACCGTTTTCTGTATTTTAATGTTTGATTGTACATATCCATCATGAATTTTGTATGTATTAATTACATGTGGTGGCCATGTGCCAGGTGACTTCAAGTCATTTCAAGTCATTTCAAGTCAGCCCTGGCCTGGAATCTCTTTCCAGGTATCTGGATTTAAGGAGGTGATCGTGGGGACCACAATGGTGCGATGGTCGTGTTTCCTCTTCATCTGCTTCAAGAATGCCATTTCCCATCCTTAGTCAGGCACACTTTGTGTCACTTTTTAATAGGGACGATCCACATATTTTCAATGGTCACTTCAGGAACCGATTTATTGGAGGTACCTACCATATATAAGGCCTATGGAAGGGAATATCCCCACAAAATTTGGCCTTATATGGTACAGTACCTCCATTTTAGGATCCTGAAGATCTCCCATTGATTTATGGGAACCTGGGAACTCAGGGGAGTTCCTTATCGCAACAGCCCAACACAAAGCTTCAAATGACCTGAAATGACATCATGATGGCCACCGATGGCCACAGGTTTTGACGTCATTTCGGATGCAGATCCTGGCTAGGTGGTCCCTACAATTGAGCTACCAATGTCACCAGAAAATTGGATATCTTTGGTATTCAAACATGCTGTGGGTCCAATAATTTTCATGGGGACCCACATCATCCCTCAATTATTAGGTCACATTGCCAATTGTGTTAGATAAAATCATATATATATATATAGACAGTATATTTGTTTTTGTTTTTTCATATAACACAATTGGCAGTGTTTATATATACAATTATATAATATATATATTTATATAATAAAATAATAATAATAATAACGATAACAATAATATATATATATATATATTATAATATTATATATATATATGTATTATTGTAATGTTATATATATATATATATATGTATTGCACATCATACCCAACTTTGACCTTATATAAATTGCATTCCCAATATGTGGTTCAAATATATATATATATACACAATAATATATATATATATATATATATAATTATATAAACATACCTAGACCCTCCAAATAGCCCATACAAAATGGTAAAAATACTCAATTTGATAGGGCAAAACACCACAAATTTATGGTTTGGAGGGTCTAGTTATACTGCCCATAGCATCTCCTTAAGATGAGGCGTCCTTTCCGGGGGCTCACATGGCAGTCGAAGAAAACGATGACATCGCCCGATGCAGCGTCGCCACCTGAACGCGAACGCAAGTTACGTAACTCGGAGACGAGAGTGCGGATTTTCGCATGAGATATGATGTTTTACATGTTTTATAGTAATTTCACATGTTCGTATGGGATTTGTTTAATGGGAATTTAACAGGACTTGAATGGGATTTCATGGTAATTCACAGGGGGGTTGAGGTGACAAAGGATTTTTCATACCTCCACAGGGTGGGGTCGCCTGATTTTGATGACCATCCCTCCAAGTGCTTGCTTTGTGGTAGATTTATGTAGATTTAACTTAAAAATAAAGCTATGCCGTAAAAACTTATGAGCTATCAGAATTAAGATCACTTGGGAGATGTACCCAACAATATGCTTTGGCTTTGAGAATGGAATATACTCCCGAAGTGGCAATGTTCATGGGAAAAATGATTGGAGGTATTCAAGGGATCTTAGCAACTCGTACCCCCAAAAGATATGTTACTAGAGGTTCCTGTATAGAATGGACCCACCTCTGCCCACCATTAAGGTGTACTGAAGCAAAAGGCCATATCCATTTCTGGGACGGGTACAGCAGTGTGTGTGTCAAAATTGGGCACCGAAAGTAGATGGTCGATACTTAAAATGAATCTAAAATGAAGAACTATGTGTAACTGTGTGGGAAAACCAATCATAAACCTTCTATGTGAAAAAATCCCACCCATTTCTGTCAAGGTTAAGTCATTAGGGATTAAGGCGTTGGGCTTACCATGGTTTACCACCTTACATTTATATCGCCGAATCCTTGAACCTAAACATGTGACCTTCCACGTCATTTAAAGCTGTGCATTCTGTGCATTCTTTTACCCGGCATTCGGAGGGAATTACCAGAAACAAGTGTTACGTTGAAAGTTCCAGTTATAAACACATAATACGTATGCAATAATATATATATATGTCGATATTATGTACTGTATATATATATACATATCAATATAGATATCATGATATCACAAAACAATATGACCCAAACAAATAACATCCCGAATCATCAGCAAAAAAAAACATCGCCTGACTTCTTGGCAGAGATCAAGCCCAAGGTGTGTTCGTGTCGCACGATCTTCATCTTGGGCACCCCTGGGCCACCGCTCAGCAACTGCTCCGACATGATCTTCCGCAAGGGAGGACGCGAGCCGTCGTCCACCACGATGATCTCCTTCAGAATCTGCTTGTCCTGAGCGGCTGACAGTGTTGAGCTTGGGAAAAACAAGCCTGTTGATGCCGCCTGAACATGGATATGTCATATGATATTTCCCTTTGCTACTTCATGGGAATTGGTCGTTGGTCAACCATATCCAAAAATGGATGGTGTTTTGTTTCCATGATATATCCAACAGAATGTCACCATAGATAGACTATCATGGAAAAAAAAAAACATTGATCCATGGGCATGGACATTGGGGAAATTGGAGCATCCCTGTTTGAAAGGATGGATGGTTTATGGGTATCACCTAACCATCCAAATCAAGATATGACCGCCGGATAGAAGAACATGAACTATAACCTACATATATGTAATGTATATATATAATGTATATATATATATATATGTAATATATATATATATATGTAATATATATTTAAATATATATATATATATATGTAATATATATATAATATATAATATATATATATATATATATACACATATTTAATATATATATATATATATACACATATGATGTTGACAAGAAGCACCAAAAAAAGGAGCAGCTAGATTGGGAAATGTTTCGCTCAGAGAGCGTGGGATGTAACAACCAACATCTTGAAGTGTGAAATCACGATCATCCCAATTGTGTCTTGAAGTTTCAAGAAATTATTTCAAAATAGGGGGAAGTGGATGCTTTATGGGTGCAAACCAAACATAAAAGGAAATATCACAGGCATATAATGGGATATAACATGATATACCATGATAAAACTGTTTGTTTGTATGATTTATCAGAAACTGATCCTGATTAATCTACTGTCATGGTGATATAATAGCCAATAATAGGGATACTCAGTGGATAAAGTCAATATGCAACGTTGGGATACCCATACAACAGCAGTTTAATGGGAACAATCCTGGTAGCCCAGGGGATTTTTGGGGAACTCTATTTTTCGCCAAAGCCAGATGGGAAAACATGGGGGGAAAACAATGAGAAGGGTTGGAGAGGAAAAGAAGTGTGAGTCTTGCGACCATTGATAGGGATTTGAGCTGGAGAAACTAAGTCAAGAATGGGGAGTTAATTTGACATGATTTGTACAATCAAACATATGAGTCCTAAGGTTGTATTTCGGAGGCACCATACATGTGGGGTATGTGGGAATTTTCCAGGTAGTGTTGTTATGTAAAGAGATGCATAGAAAGCTGGAGCAAACATTGGTTTTACCCAAACATTGAGATATCTAAGCACCAAGAATAAGGATTTTACCACTCAGCAATTGGTGGTTTCTAGGCGGTTTCCATGAAACCAATTCTTGGACCAATGTGCGGTAAACATTCCAAGAGTTTTCAAACATGAGCACTGAACCAACAAACCAACAAATCCCATCAACATTTAGCTCTTCAAAAGGATTGCTGTATCTCATTTCACCCCGGTCAGTTGGCAAACCCATTATTTTCAGCTCCAACCGAAGCTGGAGACAAACCCAGTTCTGGTAAATGTGGCTATGCGGTATGGATAGGAAGATTTATGTCGCAGTGGATTTTGGGATATCTTGAGCCATTTGTTCACCTCAATTTTCGGTAGATCAAGTGTAGACTCCTGCAGTCTTGCAGTATATCATAGTATATCCAAAGATGCTTGGGCGATGATGGAAAACATAACGGTTCTCTGGTCGTTTATCTAAACCACCAATCGTAACCAATCCTGAGAAACGTATAGAAACCATGCAGTGTCTCTACATCTCGAGTTCTCCAAGTGTCGGTGTTCTCCCACACAGCCCACCTAAAGGATTCGGCAGCAGCTGTGGGGGAAAGGGACCCTGAACTGTCAGGCCATTTTCTGATATTGTCCCCTCGCAACACTATATGGTAGGCTTGGAGCTTCACCTCCTTATCTTCACTTATGAATGGAAAGAACTGTTTGAAACAGTGGAATCGCTGAGTCAACAAACAACATCCTGTTTGCTACCAACCACCTACTTTTGCCGATGTAAGGGACATGTGTTCTCTCTATATTTCCAAAATTCTTTCGGACCCAAATTTCAATGCCCCTATGGCTGGAATATCTCCCACTTAGCCACAAAATGCCAAAAACATCATCCGAACGATGACCCAGAAAATAGCCAAAGAATCCCTGCCCCGTTCCCAAGGTCAAAAATACATCCCCATGTTTGCTTCATGAATGGAATATTTACACACAATTGGGTCATAGGTAATGGGTAAATGTTGCTAAATATTCCATAGATGGAGCATTGGGGATCCAAATACCAAACTACCATCTGGTTATTTAACATGGCCATGGAAAATCCCTTACAAATGGAGGTATTAATGGGAAAATCATCTATAAATCCTCTATAAATGGGCCATCTATACCATGGCTATGTTAAATAACCAGATGGTAAGCCATCCTACAGAAACCAGATGGGACCGCTCCCATAAAGCCGGCATTTCTTTCGAGGCACACGGTCTTTTCCGCGAACTCTCCTTCGAATGCGCAGGGTAACACCACACTGAAGCTGGCCATTTCAACTGGGGCCTCCACCTGGCGGCGATCATCATCACCATGACCGGGACCATGTCGACGTAGAATTTTTCGGTCGAAATTGAACATGAAAATCATGAACAATTCCAGGAATTTCTACTGAAATTACCCAAAAAGCCCAAACAATGCACAGATGTTACACTTGGGCCATTAGGGATTGTGGAAGAGCGTTTAATCTCTCCAGTGGGAGATGGGATTGCTGGTTGGAATTGATCAAGTACGGCAAACCGGCCATAAATCAGATACGGATCACAGAATGTACATTCATAATATACACCAACTCTATCCCTTTGCAATACTGCTTAGCTGATAGAACAAGTGATGTGATAAGGTAATCCACTATATCCCTTACAATCATGAGGGGCCAGGTTTGTGTTTCTCCTGGTACAAACCACAACAGGGATGAAAACAGTGTGAAATCAACATCCATCACTGAACAAACGCTATCAGTAATGCATAATAATGCATATCATGGCTATTTTGTTGACCTGCTAACTTTCTCTGGTTGCTGGCTGATCCACTAATCCCAAAAAGGTGTGAGTTTCAGTTCAACATCCAAGTTTTATAGAAATCAATAGAAATGAAATAACATGAACTCACCACAAAACAGAAACAAATACGAATCTCATCTATACCATAGCAGTCTTTGCTATAGTAAACCACCAAAAACATCAAAGTCCATCCATCAGTTGTAATATGTTTGGATACATTGACATGTTGCCATTCAAATGTTTTTGCTAAGTGAAAAAAGCCGGGGTTATACTACCAAGATCACCAAAGATCAGCAAATCTCAGAAACTGCATCATAAAGACATGAAAAAAGACATGCAGTGCAGTAATTGGCCATACTAGCATTATGAATGAAATTGCATGTTGCTTAAATTCCACAATTCTGTATTACTCTATCTTTATGTCTCTTGGATCTCCATGTCGTCAGATATCCCCAGTTTTCGCCATGGCTTTCCCATTTCTCCCATGTTTCTTGGTTTCTGATGGAATTCTGATGGAAAACTCCTGGATTGCCCCACCTTGGGCGGCGCCGGTCGCCAGCGAAACGCCGCGACCTGCTCAGCGGCCTCGCGCTTCTTCGCCGCCGCGGCCGCGGCCGCCGTGGCGGCGTCGTCCAAAACGCGGGGCGGGCCCAGCGGGTCCCGAGGCCGAGGCAGGTCGGGAGAACTTGGGGTGTTCAGGCGGGCCAAATGTTCATGTAAGACCTGGCAATGAAAGGATTGGATGCCATTGGATGCCATTGGATGCCATTTTTTCTAGCCTGGGATTGAGCTGATTTTCGAATGGGAATTCTTTACGATTGGGACCACACTGTCCCCTATTTAACTCAAAGCACGTGTAGGTGGGGGAGTTGATGAACATTGTAGGATGTATGGGAAACTGTATTGAATCAATCAACTGTGTAAACATATGTTGAAAGAATATAACGGAATCATTGATCATGAAAAATAACATAAAAATAAAATTATGACAATCAACGAATCATCAAACTAAGCAAACACATAATCATTTATTTCCAACTTACCTTCCAGTCCTACATATACAGTTTTACCATAAATACAAAGAAAATCCATGAAACTTCAATTTCTTTCCATAGATCCAGTTTCCATCATTTTGCGATCTTTTAAGATATTTCGAACGTCGTTTACAAATGTTTACAACGTGTCACCTGCGTGTAGCTCACGCTCAACAGCAGCACCGTCACAATGGCCACGGCCAAAATGGCGAAGCGCGCGGACGGCACGGCTGCAGAGATGACCGCGCCGCAGGCGGCAGCGGAGAAGACCATCTTCCAGTAGCCGCCGCTGCCCCCATCGCCTAACGACGTGATTCACCGTGGTGCCAGGGAGGGAACACGGCAAGTGCGAAACGATCTATGGAACGGATGCGAGTCTCTGAAATGCACTGAATTGTAAGTGTTTTTTTTTTTCGGATGTTGATGCATTTGTCTGATTTTCAGTGGATGGAACCGGATTGAAAACCCTGCCTTCCGGTTGCAAAATCCCCACCAGCAAGGGCAAGAGGACCTCAAATGGCAGGTAGCGAAACCCCGGTACGGTGTTTTTCTTTTTCCCTACATGTCATGTGATGGATATATGATGATATATGTATTCAACGTAACTCCAGTTTCCTGAGGTAAATACTTGACCAAAATTTAGTTATGCTTTGAGGGTCAGGGTAGCTTCAAAAAAGGCTACGACCACCAAGAATTTGGGGAACAATACAATTTCCAAGGGGTCTATACATTCTCAACTGACCTGATGGCAACCCATGTTGGTATGGGTCAGACATGGGCACATTGGAACTTGGATGATGAAATACAAAAAAAATACAAATCGCCGAACATATACGGGTCTATAGTGTAATCCCCACCATGACATTTACACATTTTGTTACTCGCAAATCTTCTGGCATTCTATCTGACATATCCTCTGGCATTCTATTTGGCATATCTTCTGGCATATGTTCTGGCATATCTTCTGGCATT
>Ga0126342_10003047_pt1 | contig 27215 bp, 22 predicted proteins | sample Cyp1metagenome_FD_92528 | JGI IMG/M metagenome (GOLD analysis project Ga0126342, IMG submission 92528) | Coral microbial communities from Lord Howe Island, Old Settlement Bay, Australia - Cyphastrea 1 metagenome | ecosystem: Host-associated > Invertebrates > Cnidaria > Coral ... | reverse complement strand
TGTTCCCATTGCACTGGATCCCATCAAAGAGGAGCTCAAATGATTTCACCACCTCATCAGTGGACCACAGGTTTGGATTGAGAAGATGGATTTACAAAACATGTTTGCTACAGCGGTTGGTAACCCCCAAGGAATTCGGTTTAAATAATTCCTACATCCAAAATGGGTCCAATAATAAAGCCCACCCTTTTTCTGATTCCGACAGATAAAAACCAATAATGGTATGTCAAGGCCTACCTGCTGATCCTTCTCTCCAGCCTCAAGACCCACACAGGACAGCTCTTGTGCAGACCAGGGACGGGTTCCAAGTAGGCTCGGATAGTTTCAAATCCACAGCTCATCTCCTGGGCATGGCGCATGAATGATGTAGTACACCATTAGCAAGTCCAGGGCAAATCAACCCAAAAATCAAATTAAAACAAACACATGTGGAGCTCAATGCATTCAAGGTTCCTCCCTGCAAAGAATTACTGGGAAACATTTCTTGATAGAATCAGTTTCATCATCAAGTACACTCCCAAAGCAGATCACGATTATGTTTTGGTCTTTGCTGTAGTTGGCTGCATCACCCCACACCCAAAGTGGATGGTGAATTCCATTCGGAGAAACATCAGCTATCTCTGCTTTGACTTCCTTCAGGTGGTTCCAGTAACGTTTGATCTTTCGATCAGGAATTTCAGGCCATAGTTTCCGGTACATCAGCCAAGGAATAATCTCATCGGGGCATATGTATGGCATCATCCTCAACTAATCAGGAGAACCACCCCAGGCTCATGAAAAAAATATATGACATCCTAATCAAAGGAAATAAACCAAATAATGAACATATGTTAATCTTCGGATTCCAAGAAGCTGGGGGCTATCATCCCATCCATCTTCTCCATAATCCCACAGGGGAACATTGACCCATTGGATTGGAGCCTTTCTCCGGTGACAAGTCAGGGTTTCGAAAGAAATTCACAGGGGATATTTTCGTCACTTAGCATTTTTCTTGGGAAAATATGTTGCACTAAATGATGCCAGAAAAAACCAAGGGACTCGGTGATCATAATTCATATCCCCCATCTTTCGGAACCAGTCACGTTTGACATTGTTCAGATGGCGTCCCGAAGCTCCAGCTTTCAGTAGATCAGCAGCTGGCCCCTGAAGTTGGCAGCCTTGAAACTCAAATTCCTGCCACAAGAGCAAGTCACAATGATCACAATGGATGTGAAGACGGATACAAATCATGTCAGACTACATGTTCATTTTTTCAGTTGGCATGATGCAAGATGTGAATCACATGCTGCCCTTGTCCTTTCTCACATGGTTGACGATCTCATGGGCTTTCCGGTAAGAATCCTTGGCTTCCCCCAGCGGCCCACTTCACAACAACCAGCATGCACCAATCCTCCATATTCAATTGACTAAGTTGGATCAGACATATATTTACATTCCTTATACATTCCTTGAGATAAAGTTCCTTTAAAGTGTAAATTTATTTGCTGGTAACCAATCCCAACAATATATGCCACCAAGGGTCACTGCCAAGTCCACTTTCCCTCAGGACGAATGAGGCCAGTGGAGAAGTCTTGCATCCTGCATGCAATCGACCTGCGGAAGGGGGTGATGAGCACAGGGCAGCCATACTAAAAACCATAAAATATATCATAGAAACCCCGTGGATGAAATTGCTTTACCCGAAGATCCCTAATCCAGTGTTTTGTTGCTTGACTTGTTGGAAATTCCCATTGAATTATTTTGAAACAGTTGGATCCATAGGGTTAAAGGTCCTCGGGTGTATACAGGCCTAGCTATCGATATATTATCTCAAGATAACATATGGCATTTGTGAAATTATTAAGTAACCGGTTGCACCGTTTGAAACTCTGATTCATAAGCAGGGACAACTAAAAGGATGACCTGTATCATCAATACAAGGATTAGCTTGGATCTGATTTTCCAGAAGCCACCAAAATCACAGCAGCCCATGCTTTAAGTTAGTTTCCCTTTTCCACCAGAGTAGGTTGGGCTCCAAGACACATGGCGCAAACGGGCCACTAGTATTGAGAGATGGTTTCACCTCTGTCCACAAATGCATTTTCAGCTCTTGTGCCTGCACAGTTTTCTGTTCCATCAAGGTAATGGCTTTAGCAACACAATCAGGAAGCTGAAATTTAAGGTACTGAAATCCAAACTGCTGAAACCCAAATAGGCATCACTAGCTGAGCAATGACATTTGCACACCCCCAAGCCGCTGTGAAAACCACACGAGGAGATGCAAAATGAAAATTGTTTTCATGGGAAAAAACAAATTCGAACACAGGAATCGGCTATCGAAGATGTTTCCGCAACATGCAACAAGCTTGACATGGTAGTGGCTTCCATCTTGCGATTCGGATGACCTACTACATGGCCATTGATGGCCTCCTCGTGTGATCTCCCACACGCACATGACTAAGTCTTGGTGGACCACTGAATCTCCACTCAACAAAAGGCTTCTCTCTTTTGGGCCAGAGTTGTCAGATTAATGTTAACATTTTATAATTTAAAGATAGATCATAGAGGAAATATGTTTGCAAATGTATTGGAAGAACAGGGTAACTATTAGATTGGTGTATAGTTAAAACAAATTTGGCACATGACCACTGGGTTCACATGGAACAATTGGTCAGATATTGTAATATATATATAATTAAATATATTTTTTTTTACTGGTACCATATGCATCCACTAGCTTGACATGGGGCAATCCCTTAATAGGTCTGTTGAAAATGGTTGGGAAATGGTGTGTACCTCTGGCCCAGTTCCAAAATCCGCACGGTTCACCGCTCACATCCAAGGCTGCACGAGCTCACAAGATCGACATCAGCTCTATGCCGCTGCTTTGGCCTTGGCCTTGGCTTTCGGCTCCTTTTTCGCCGGTGGGTCCTGAGCAGAGATGAGGAAAGGTTGGAAATACCATAAAACAGTTGGGGGTTACTTTCCCAAATGAAATTATTGTACCCCAATGGATCCAATAAGCCAATAAGATAATTTGAATATTATGAGGAAGGTTATTTGTAATTTGGACACATAAAAGGAATGAGGGTATGGAGTTAGCCTAGGCACAATCGCCAGCTTGATGCTCTTAATGGTACCATTGAACGATGTAAAGGCAGCTTCAACATTGGCCAAGTTGGTGGTCAGGGTTTCCATCAAAGCCGTATCCTCTTGGATTTCCTGGTCATTCTTACCAAGGGTTTTGGCATATGTGCTCTCCAGGGCAGTCTTAGCGGATGTAATGGCATCCTTTCGGGCACCAAGTTCAGCTTTGAACCCAGAAAGCAGTGTAGCCGACCTCTAAATGGATTTTGGTCAAATAACAAAATAGAAACTTAATCTTATCATCGATCCCAGGGACAAAGGTTGAAAAAAACACATACAAAATGTTTTGGTTTCAACAAAGATGGACAGGGCTGTGTTGTCAGCGACTTTCGCTTCCCAAGCCATCACTTCTGTAAGTTTTGTTGCACTAGAGCTGATCTTGTTGGTCACCTTCTTGCTGAGTGGTATGACCTTTTTGATCTTTTCAACTGGTGCGGGTGGGGCCCCTCCATTCCCAGAGCCCCCTGGCTGCATGCCCAGCCCCGAAGACTGGAACTTGTCGACGTCATTGCCAACAACAACTTGCCTTGGATAGTTAGCATGAGCAACAAAGGATAGCAGGTTGAACAAAGAATGGCAGGTCTGACCAATCTTGAAGGGTTCCACCTAAGTGCAGACTAGGCACATGGCTTGACGAGTCTGGGATGCATCCAGCTCGCCACTCGCAACGATGCCCATCGAAAGGTCATCGGTGACCTCATCTTCATAGACCATCGAATCGAAAATCCTCACCATCTCAAAGTCCTGAAGCAACAGCAGGGCATGATTAGGATACATAGGAAAATTGGTACAGGGTTGAACTATATGTTTTAAAACTAACAAAAACTTGTTTTTTCGAACTACTGAACCTCATGTGCAACATCAGGATGCTTCATCCAGTATGTCAAGCCATCATTCGCATCTTTGGTTTCCTCCTGTTGTTTTTTTTCCTGAAGGATTTGTTTTCCCAGGGCTGCTCCAAAACGAGTCTTCAAAGTCCTATAGTCCATCATGATGTACTTGCCCTTGCGGCGCTGAGCCAAAGTCCGACTGGCATTGACCACAATTGAAGACCGAAGCCAGTCTTCACCAGCCGAAAGCCATGTTTCAAACAACTCACCAATGAGCTGTCGATCTTAGTGATGTTGTTTTTTCACAACAAATAGATGAAGGGAAACCAAGTAGATAATTTCAAATCCCAATGTTTGACCATTCTCAAAGAAAAGATCATAATAAATGGCACCACTACAAACAGTTCATCACACATTGTTGTTGAAAATCAAAGCCAAGTAGCTGTGACGTTTGCCCTTTGCCTTCTCAAGTACAGCAGGTGGACAGCGATTGCCTCAGATAATGGCACCATTTTAGAAATTTCAACAAGACACAAAGGTCCAGCACCACCCCACTTCAAAACAAGATACTTTGCAGAGACCTATGGAATCGCATCTTCGCATTAATCGCAAGTCTTCGATCATGCTCATCTTGGCTTTCTACCCTGCCACCTGGACCCAAGTAGGTTGTAACCTCCTGACTCTCTCTGCGGTCAATGGTTACCTGGGCCACAAGAGTTCTCCCTTTGAAAATTGGCTCAAAAATAAATAAAGTACCTAGAAGCTAGGAGTCTAAAGGGCAAAATGTTGAAATGACCAATCAGGTTATGATACACGGGCTGGAGCAGATGCTTCCAACTGGGTTGTATCCTTTCTCATTAGCATGGTGGTCTTGGCGATGACATGGGGAGGGGTTGGTAACTCATGACCAGGTTCCTTCAGGGTTGCCGCCCACACAAGGGAAACCACTCATCACCACAAAATCTACAAACTATCCTCACCACTATGAACCCCAATTTGGTGCTATAAGTTCCAGGTACCACATCGAAAAGTTACATCCATCCAGGGCCCAGCACGATAAAACATGATAAAACCACCTATTCCGGTCCCTAATAATTATTGTTTTTTAAAGGTGCCAATCAGTACCATATGCATAGAATATTTTTGTATATACAAATGCATAAATTATTTGAATATAAAAAATACTGATGATCATATTGTATGTGTGAAATTCTGGATTCATACAGGGGACATTAGGGAACAGAATTGCTGGGTTTCATTTAGTGGTTCATGTCCTGAAGCCCTCCATCATGCAGCACTTCTCGGTGATCCTCCAATCGCTGATGACCAAGGTCTGTGGCTGGCTCCATGGAAACCTGAGGTTGGCCAGGTGCAGTATGGATGTTGGAAGTGGGCAGGTCTGTCTAGATCTGAATACACATTGGATCATATTGTTTCAATCAAGTAACTCTGGGAGATGACTCCATGATTGCTTCAAGCTCCCCCAAAAGTTCTGGATCAACACCAGCATCAGGGTCATTCTGAGCATGGTCCATCCACGTTGCATAGGCCATTTCAATCATTGCATACAGATGATCTTTGAAATCTGACTCAGCAATGGTACTCTCATCCCTGACGCATTGGAAAGCCTTGTCCAGCAATTGGATCTTGTGGCCCTTCCAAACAACGACGTTGTTCTTGTTCACTTTGAAGAGTGGTGATTCATCCACATTGGAACTACCCATTTTCAAGACCTTCTCACGTTGTTGGGAAATCATAGCATCAGCTGTTGCATTGATTTTCATCAACGACTTGTTGTATTCCCGTTCCTTTTCATTCAACAGCACTTCTTTCTCACTGGCTAGATCTTTCAACTTGACAGCCTTTTCAAGTGCCTCTTTCAGTGAAGGGTCAACAGTGCTGATATCACCTTTGTCCAACCGAACATCTAGCCAGTGACCAATGGGGGCAAGAAGTTGGTCAATGTCAATTTCCTTTTCAGTACGACCATCAAAGAGACACCGGAAGAGCGGCTGGTTGTACTTCAAATCCATGGCTCCCTCAAGCTCAGATGGATCCACATGTCCCAATGGAATGGTTGTCTGGGATTCCAGGTTACGAAGGCTTCCTCGTTCTCCATCCCCATCAACTGAAGAATTCACATTCGGCAATCCTCAGTTATAGGACCCAACTTTTTTTTGGTGCAATATGTTGGATTAATTTCAGATCATGATGATTGCTTCAAAATCTATTCGATGAAACAGGATGATATGGAAAGCACCGAGATCATGGCAAACCAGTCCAAGTTTCTGTTGGACACATCATCAGCTGCGTCATTCTCCGACGGCACCTTAGTAAGCTTAAAAGGGTGTGGGGCCTTAAGCTGAGCAACCATTAGGTGATAGTTTATATATTATATATATATTAAAATATTATAATATTAATACATTCAATATACAGATTTCAATGGGGTTACAACATTTTAAGATAATATATATATATATTATATAATATATATATATACTGTAGGAACCAGGGCACTGGTTTCTCAGCTGACTTTTCAATGGTCGAATCCAGTTGAGTAGGCTCCGCAGGGCTCTCATTGGAATTGGCCACAGACTCCATCTCCCCAGCCAGGCTGCGTTTCAGAAGTTGCCGGTCAGAAGCAGGCTCAGGTGCATTGGGCTTGGCCCTTTTCTGATCTGGGCTCTTCACTGGTGTAAACGAGGTACAAGGTGGAGGGGCAATTGCACATGTACCTTCTGACTTAACCATAGTGGGCCCACATGCTGGCTTCTTTCGGGGAAGGACAGTAGGTGCTGGAGTAGTGGTTCTCGCTGGTGTAGCTATTGGTTTTGTGCCTTAATGTTCCCAGTGGTTAAACAAACAACAGCACCATTGGAATATAATTTTGAAGTTCCCCATATGAACTGTTGGAGATAACTGCAATTCACAAAACCTCAGGAACCCACTTGGCACTAGCTTCATTTTGAGTCGACCTTCAAGACCAGCAAGCTCATCAGTCGGCGCAAAGGATTCGATAGATGATGCTGATTTCGACCGATCCTCATATGTGAGAGTTCAACCACAAGAAAATCATGAGATTTCCTCCTTTTATAAGACAAAAACATGGGTTTTCATCCCAACCATATGATGCAGCTAGGAGTCATAGGGAGCAGGACGGCTTTTGGCAGCTGTCGGAGTTCCCACCGCCGTCTTCACAGTTGCAGCAGCCTGCTTTGACAAAGCAGCCATGACCTGTGACAGGGGCTCTGGCACCCCTATACCCTAAAAATAAAATAACGCAAAATAACGCTAAAATAACGCCTAACTCTCTCCCATAACGTGATTATAACGCAAAATAACGCGAAAATAACGCGCTACCTGGCCCCTACATTCCCCCAAAACTGGCCTCCAGAGCCCTCTGTGCACAAAAAGATCCCTTGATCCATAATGTTCAAAAAGAGGCCCAACATTGCCATCCGAGGGTGCAAAACGCCAAAATGACCAAGTCATCAAGGTTGTATGTATGTGTTTGCACGTGGACATATGGTTTGTGAGGAATGGTGCAACTCACCGCTGAAAGATTAAAGCTAACTTTGAGAGTCTAATGATAGCATGCAAGCCCTGCAGTCATATGCGACCATTTGTGGTTTTCAGGAGTTTGGATCCCTCAAATCTATGGAGGTGGCTGGGTTCATTATGCATGTATCAAGTGATTTCTATGTTGGGGTGAGTTCACATCACCATGCAGTACAGGGGTTCTAATGTTACCCATATTTTTGATAACATGGATATATATAGATTTACCAATTTCACAGGAAACTATCAAATAAACATGTCACATACCCATTACTCTTAGCCTTCAGGAATACTAATAAACCAATGTGTCGAAGTATTTCTGTTTGGTCAATTACCCTGCCCCACATGAAAGTTAGCTGGTTTCATTTCTTGTCTCATGATCTTCATGGCAAATTGGCCACATAGGAAACTACATGGCATACCGGTTCTTGCCATTCTGCAAGCCAGCTAGCATTCCTAATTGGATGTCTTCCAAATGCGTTTTTTTTGGAAGCTCGTTGCATTCAAATTTGAATTTCTACAGCACCTGTGGAGTATAGGTAGCGGCAGGGTTTTCAGGAAAACCTCATATATGCTTTTTAAGATTCAGCTTGAGGGGACCTATATACCTCCCACCAAATATTTGAGGATCCACTGCTCATTGCTCACCCTTCCTCCAGGTGCACCCTCAGTCGTTCAAAAGCTGCGACAGAAGGCTGGATCTGAATGGGTACCATGGGATCTGGCTGGAACACCCCAGAAGAAGCAGCACTACTGATCATTTGAAGAAGGCCATCGAAATTTCCATGTTGCCAGTGACAACCTTCAGGGAGCTCCTGCAGGGAGATGTGGGGAAAATATGTTTTTCATAGTTGGACACAGCAGTGGCTATATATAACAGTTAACATTATATATATAATATAAAATAGTGGGGACCCTTACAATTGAATCGAAATCAGCTGAGTATCAAACGTTCTTTTTTTTTTTGGCCAGCAGTATTGAACAGTTTCCCAAATGAACCATAGCTTAATATGGGCTCCTTCATGCCACCACGGATCAGCCCATGTAAATCCAGATTTTGAGATCCATCAGCCTCAGGTGCGAGGTGTTTTTGTATGTGTCAAATGGTATGCATTCAGGGGCGATATAATATTTTTCTTATATAAATATGCATGTATTATGCATAATATTAATAATATATAATATATATATTATGTTTTATAGTTTATATATTCCGCATGTATATAACTAAGAATCGATCTATGCTCAGCTCACCTACTCTCAAAAACAAGCAACCATTTCAGCAACATGGAGACGTGCCACTTCGCGGCCAAAATCACGAGGATATGCTGCAGAGCTGCTCAAATCACGTCCTCCTGTCCTTGCAGTTCAAGGCCCACAAGTTGAGTGGAAAGGGACAATTCACTCAAATAGATACACTACAAGTTCATTGGCATTATAAGGGAAGCAAGACCCAGAAGCTCATGTTTGTGGTTTTGGAATGTTTTGGATTTCAAAGTAAACCCGGATATCCAGATAATTCAAGCTTTCTTGCATCCAAGTCAAATTGTGAGAAATTAAATTTCAGCCGAAGTTCACCTGGCGTTTCTGGGTGCTCTTTTGAACAGATTTTATGGTCATCTCCTTCTTCTGTTTTGCAGCACGGTCTCGGATTTGTTGCCGATGCCCAGCTTCAAGTGGATGAAACAGCCGGTTCATCCATCGACTCAGATCAACCATCATGGGAGACTTCACACAATATACTCACTCCACAATTTTACAACTAGTTGGTGCCAACTTGTTGCCAATAGAAAGATTATGTATTCCGTTCCATTACCCCATGGATATGTTTCAATACAAAATGGAGCGAACTACCCACCAGGCAGCACTAGGTACATAATCCAGATGATGTTTGGACAAGGTGCCAGTTTCCAAGCCCCATTTGCGGCTTGCATGACCATCCTCCAAAGTATCCCATCCACCTCAAGCAATCGGGGCTGGAGTCGAGCAGTAGTAGTTGTTGGATATAAGCTGGTACTTTCTGAATGATCATACCCCCATATAAATTCATATGGGTTAGGATTGTACATAGGGGTTACGTAACTGTTCAGAAGTGTCCTTTATGGTTTATGATTCTTGGTTATAGATTTGATTTGTATAGACTGTATAGTGCAATATAGCTAGCACATACTACTTAAACATGAACACAAATAACACCGAAACATACCAGATCATGATTTCATTGTTTGGATCAGTAAAATGCTAGCCCCCTTTTGACTACATGCAACAACCCTTTAACAGCAAAACAAATGAGCCCCCCACCAGAACACTCGATGTGGTTCCACATGAGGGAAACTGAGAAGATGTTGCAGATAGGGGCATATGGCTGCAGCCGAACGGTCTGGCTGCTCCAGCATCCACCGAACTTGTCGACTAACCATCAGCATCATCAGGGCCACCATTCGTGTTATCAAGATGTTTCCACATTGAACAAAAGCATGGTGGCCACAGCCAAAAGGTGAACTGTTTGAGCGTTGGTGCAACGATCTAGCCATGAAGCCAAAACTGTTGCAGGGCAACCCCCAAAAACCCAGGGCACCCTCCTTCAGTCGAAGGATTTGCCTGATGGCATACATAAAGCCGATGTCACCGAGAAGACAATGGCTGCAGCCATCTGTCTCATGATCCACTCCTTGCCTTAGGCAGCGAGGAGACCAAAGCACTGCACATAGGAAAACTGCATATTATTTAGAATAAATACGATCTAGTGCATATGTCAACACAAGATCAAATATGGTTTCACATATTTTACAGTACTGATATATGTACAATTGAACATACCATTTCTTGAAACATATATGACAACTTTGTTTGATGGTTCTTGTTTTAATCCTGAACCCACCACCCAGCAAAGGCTGCTGGAGCATATCGAAGCCACGCCACGCCGCAAGTTCAAGCTCGCCTCAGAAAGTGGTTGCCCCAGTGTTTACATGGTAAGATCAGGTGCAAACTAAAATATTATTATATATATATATTGCTTTCATGTGTCCAGGTTAGCCAATACATTGTCGATCACATACTGAAAAGTTCTTAACCAATCCCACCAAATTGTATATATGGTCACCAGAAACGGTTCAGGTAGAACATGGGGGAAACAAACTAATTGAGTCCAAGTGGCGAAAGCCTTTCACTATCGAAGCTACTCCGCTGAAGTACTCCAGGCAAAATAAATCCTCTCAGGTGCAAATTTTTTTCAACAAGGTGATGCGGTTGGCCTTCACCAACACGATCAAAATAACTTAATCCTTTCATTTGGGAACATGATTGACCCAAGGAAAATGTAGGAATTTAAGTTCAACCAAGTACTTGCATTGGAATATCAGTGACTTCATGGACTGGGCGGTCCCGTGTCATCTCATCCTGGACAGTCTGCCCAACGAAATCAACGATGTGCAACCTGAGATCAGCTGCCCCCTGTAGACATATGAAGGGGCTGGGGCTTAGGGACTCCAAGTAACATAAAGCACCATAAGGTAACTTCCGCATGAACATTTTTTTGGTGCAACCATTTTTCACCAATCAGGAAGAAAGGTCATTCCGAAACAATACCAACCCTTATAAAGTTGAATGGAAGATATAATATATTTAAAATATTTCATATAATATATTATTTGGTGATGATCTGCAATTAAACCAAATCACATTCCAGTTTGAACACCTGCAATCAAGTAACAAGAGTGGCGGCGCACCCAGCGCAAGTAGTGCGCATGCTTGCAGCTTGCTCAAGCGCACAGACCGCAACGAGCGACAAGCCGGCATGATGGCTGCAATTCAAATCCAACCTGCTTTGGAAAATGTAATCCAGTAAAGCATTTGTAGTTGTGGGCTGTTATATTGGAAATGAAAGTTGAGCATGTAATGGGATGACCTGAGTATGTTTGGGATGTCTAGGTCTAGTACTGGTATGGATACCTTCCCAAGAAATAGTTCAAGCCAATCTGTCTATCAGCCAAGACTGCCACTCCATAGAATTGCTGACAGATCAATTCGCTGATGTTTGAAAGAAAATGTTTCAGACAAGGTTGAATCATTTCCCATTTAATATATATTAATTACCACACTCCCACTCTAAATTTTCCCGAAGCTACAGCCCATCAGATAGCTTAGGTTCCCCAACATTAGGTTCAACGTTCAATACATCACCCACGCACCGCACACTGCAAGGGAGGGGGATGAATGCACCTCCATGTTCTGAGCCACGGTTTTCACCACCTGCCAGCCAAATCTAATCAATGTGGTTGGGGCAGCATGGGCGAAACAACATGCAAATACCAAAAATAGTTGAAACATGTTGAAACTATATCATCACTGATTCACCCATAATTCCCTACAACTTGGGGAGATGATTGGGTTTTGTATGATATCTTCAAGCAACATGACTGCTGTCCACCCTATAGCCATGCTGCCTGAGGCATATGGATGTGATCGGCTGGAGGATGATGATGGTGTACCTGGAGTGGGGGAAGCAAAGGAAAGCCACCCAAGTAGCTTTTGGCATTGGAATCCAAATGGTAATCATATCCTTTGGGTGGGTACTCGATTTATTCGAAAAAACATTTTGTATCATAACTTCTAGAGCATGAAATTGGATCCAAAAGGTTTATATTACATTGGCAGTTTTTTTTCCCGATCAGGGCCCCTCTGCGGTCAGGTGTTCATCATGCCTCTGCAACACTGGGATGTAACATCAATCAAAATGCATTAGAGAAGTTTCAAAGTTATGTTGCTCCAAATCATCCCAAAGCAGTGGCAAATCAGGTCTATACCTGCCACAAATTTGGAAATAAATAGATTTAGCTCCATGGTGATGGCACACGATGCACTGTGGCACATGTGAAATTCACCAAACCTCACGACCAAATGTGGTGCACACACTGCGATCAAAATATGTTGTCTTTTCTTTGAGCCAGGTTGTTTAATCAAATTGCAGTACAGCATATCACATCAGTTGTGCACCCAACGTTTCGGATTTGGCTACTTTGTAGCATGACTATTGGTTCAAAATGAACCCATTTGCCAAAGACCCCTCAGTTTCATCACCAGTCCTGCTTCAAAAAACATTTGCAAGGCCCAAGTGGTTCTTCAGGAAATACATTGAATTGACACCATTTCTTTTGACATTTTTTGGGGGTTGTAGCTAAGGCTTCTTTGGATATGCATATGATTCAATTTTACATGAATATAAATTGACATATATAGACAGCCCCTCCTTAAGATAGCCCATCACTTTGATGATCGTCGCCGGCTGGTCTTCGGGACATCATGACGAGTCCTGGGAAGAGAGGCATGTTCATATAAGATTTTTATAATGCAAAAAATAATCCATAAACACATTTTGTCAACTTGTATGAACTTGCAATTCTTCAAAGGAATCCAGCAACCGTCTTCGCATGTTGGAATGCCTCTGCTGGATAAATGCCCCATGGCAAAGTCACTCCTCGGTTCTTGTCGACCTGGGCATTGGCAACTATAAAGGAAACATGTTTATCTATCGGGGAAGTACAAACTTCTAAACAACAAACAGCTACCCCACCTTGAGGTGTTTGCAAGTGGTAGGCCATTCAGGTGGAGGGACAGCTTTGGAAATGTAGAAGGATTCGGAAGCCAAAATGACCCCCACAGAAGAGCCATACCCCTGAGGGCACTTGACTGTGAAGCTGATGCGGCCATTCAGCTGGCCAGGGAGCTCCAACCCCACAACTGCCGCTCCCTTCAGCTTTTCAAAAGCCTCGGCAGCTCGAACACGGCGCTTCTCCTTCTCTGTCATGACCTGTGGTTCCTGACCTTCATCAGCAGGACATGGGGCCTTTCTCTTGGACGTCTTTGGCTCTTTGGGAGTCTTCGGCTCTTTGGGTTTCTTCGGCTCTTTGGGTTTCTTCGGCTCTTTGGGTTTCTTTGGCTCTTTGGGATTCTTCGGCTCTTTGGGAGTCTTTGGCTATGTTTCTTGGGCTCTTTGGCCTTCTTAGCAGCTGCAGGGCGATGCATGACCTCCCCATCACCTAGTTTCTTTGCCTGCCGTTTGGCCTCCTTTTCTGCCTTCTGCTTCTCTTCTTCCTACCAGATATCGATGATATGGACCAGAATGGACCAGGAGATCATGATTCTAAAAAAAACTTGGTACTATTCTAGTATTGGCTGATGCATACCTCCTTACAAACTTGTCCACTCACCCACCCACCATGGCCCACCTCTCGCTTCGTTTTGCGAAGCTTCGCCTGCTTCTCTGCGAGGTCAGGCATCTCTTCAGCCTGCTCCTCCCATCAGTTCAAATGATAAAGCAAAAAAAATACACTGAACCCAAATGAGGAACTGAAAACTAAACATATGGAATCATGAATTGCCCACAACCCATGCACCTGCTGAGTGTCATGCTCTTCATGATGTCCATCTTCTGGCGCAGGCTGCTTATCCAGAGCCTACAAACAAATGAACATTGAGCAACAATGTTGCAAACAACAGTCAGGCCTTCATTGCACCAGGCCATCTTTGAAAAAATCACGTACTCGAATGTGGTAAGGAACCCAATCTTTTCCATGGCCCTGGCCACATGATGCAATGCAAAAAGATGCACAGAACCTGGCTAGCACCTTATTTACAGCCTGCCTTCTCAGCAGCAACTTCCATATCAGCATCCGGAAGCTGATAGTCCCATGGAAGGGTCTGGCCAATACTCAGATGCATTGGCTCAAATACTAGCTTCCAAAATCAAAATCATAATGCATGTGTGCAGCCAGCAACTCCATTCGGCGACCAAAGTTCAAGTGCAGTATTTCTTGACATTTCTCAGCCTGGCCTGAACTTGGTCAAGGCAATCACCACAGCGAGGAGGGCTGAGGCCCCATTCGGCCTCAGCATCGACAGTGATGATATATGCCCAAAAAGAAAATTTGGGGGGAACACAATATTTAATATCAATATCATTATATTTATATTTTTGTTTATATTATCATATACATGCCACCTTATCAACCTTCCCCTAGTCCTGCTTTTGAATACCAACATGTCTGACCGGATCAACTGGCTGTGCCAGGAGTTTGGGGCCTGACCCACTGCTCTGGATCACGAGGCTGGCTGTCCGGGTAATGGTTCTCAGTGCTTAGGCCATCCTGGAGACATCAATACCATATTTTGCCACAAAGTGTTGCCTTAATAGATATATATATATATATGTAGTACATTTATACAGCAACGAAGCTGAGTGTCTAGCAAGACCGGCATCACTGCTCTGCTGGTTTTTGTCAGCCTTTGCCAGAAAACATGTTTCAATGATGGACACCCCACAAGCCAACAGGACAGATCAACGCAGGATTTGAGAACATATAATTTTGTTGGTAGGAACCCCATAGTATATAAATGTACAGTACATATTAAAGTCCTCAAATTTCGGGCCTGCTCATCAGGCAGGCTTCCAGCAGAGGCAGATTGACCATCCTGGGACAGAGAGGGAGGCTTGTAGCACTTTGAAAAGGAACATGGACAACTTTCAACTAGGCTTGGCCTCGGCCTCTTTAGCATGCTCTTCTTGAAGAGGCTTTGGTGACACCTTGCCCCAACTCAATCCAAAAGAGCTTGGCCATGTATTTCAATTTATTTGTGAAAACCATATAGTGATCATGTCTCACTGTAGTGGCTGCATGTTTTTTTGCTATGATTAGTGTGCTGGGGTATCAACCGATGTGGCTTCACCACCGTCTTGAACTTTATCCGTGGGATCTTCCTGAGAAATTTGGGAAATGAATGCACCCTGAAGACCCACCAACAGTAGCAAATGCTATTACATCAAAAACTTCTAAGGGTTGGACGACATCCTCATCCTGCATGCCCCATGCCACCCCATGCATCAGCAGGGAAAAAAATGGCTGATCTAGACACAAGGTGGCAAAAGAAATTTCTGTCCTTGATCAAAACGATTTCTTGAGATGGATCCTTTGTCTCCTGTGCAGCATTGCTAGTACATAAATGTCTAGAAACATGAGGGCTTGGATACAGAATGAATTCCGCCTCCACCCAAATCGGTTCTTCATCTAGATCCACCACAAGGTCAGCTTGCTGTGGTTCCTCCTGGCGGGCTCAATATAGATAATGATTTTTGATATGGGGTTGCAACTAGACCCAGATGCCTCGATCGCAGGGAGGGTAGCACCAACCTGAAGCAGTTACACTTAAGAAAATTCTGTTTTTTTTGCATTACATGTGGATCCAAACACTCCCAGAAGATACTTAACCACCGGAATCATTACCCCAAAAAGTCATGCAACTAATTGTATCTCGATATTGCCATTAAAAGTGTTTAAAGAGTAAGGGACCACGCCTCTTTGCCACACAACCTCACATACAACGTCTTCAAGACTTGCACCTTCGGGTTCCTCCACAGGTGGATTAATTCAACTGAAATGGGATGTATTGCAATGCCACTAAACAAGTCTCACTCACCCAATCTCCTGGCAACGGTAGCACGACGAGCCAACGCATGCAGGTGCCCAAGCAAAGACCGAAGTCTGGTTGCCTGTTCGGTGGCCCAGTCCTGCAGAAAAGGCTGCACAAGAGGGTATATGAGGAGAGGGCCTACTTTGGTGGCAAGGGTACTTATAAGGGTTTACCAATCAGTCCTTTATCTGCCTTTTGCCACCCCTCTTCGTATAGAGAGGACGGTGCCAGTTGTGGGTCAATGTTGCCAGTAAGAAGCTTGCCTGGCCAAGCAAAGAAAATTCCCAGGGGTCCAGCCCTATCTCACCTCTTGCAACAAATGACACATTGTGTGGGATGCCTGAACATCTTTGACTTTCGGAAGCCCTTCACCCCCCTCGATTGATTCCCTCAAGGAAATCAAGGTCTCAAGGACAAGGTGGTAGTTTCGCTCCAGGTCATCTTCATATACCTAGCCAATTGGTATAACAATTGAAGAACAAACAAATGAAAATGATTGTTTTGATACAAGCATCCATTCCTGTCGATTGGAGGCAAATCAGATTTGAGCTTCCAACCAAAGGGTTCGAGTGGCTTCTAGCCCAGTTGACAACATGGACCTCCTGACAAGAGGCAGGTATCTCCAAGATTAGTTTGAGACATCAAACCTGATATTAGTAAGGCACACAAAGCAATACTAGCACCTCACCACACTGGATGTCCACGGCTTTGTTGTGGATGTAGGAACAAATCCCCTGGTAGATCTGTGCAGCTTTTGCCTTGGATATGGATGGCTATTTTGTGTGGGTCTAAGTGGTCCCCTTAAGATGGATGACAGGTGATCTCCAAATGATTTTTCCAACTGCATCCAAACATTTATTTTATCTTATTTATATCCCATATCCTATATTCACCATTTTATTCATGTTCAGTTAAGATGCTGAAGCTTTGAACTTCATCGGGGATTGGATATGCCTTGATCCATCATCCAGCTTGGTCTCAACCAGCACAACCGCCATGGCCTATCTACCCAAGGCCTGGGAACCTTCAAAGGGCCTTTTCTGAGCCACCGGGGCAGCGGGGATGACAGGGCCAGCATAATGTGATAGACCATGTGGATTGGTAAGTTGATAATTTCAAGATACTTCAAGTATGTTTTCGATTCACCTGGAGACAAAGATATGAATCCATGGGGCCAAAAGATTACCAATCATTTGCTACATTCATCTAGTTTCGAGATTCACACCACTTCCATCCCATCAGTCGAGGGTGGGAGGCGCACCTCTAAGAGCAGCTGCTCTAAGCAAACCCATCCATCAAGCACCCAAGGGACCATGAATTGGAAGAGATGATGCTAAACTGGCAATTGGTCATCCAATAGGATAGGATCTCTCTAGAGTGATTTAGCATCTTAAGCCAGCGAAGAGAAAAAATGGATCCGAGGACCTGTTGAAGATGCATGTGGGCAATCAATTGTGATGATTTGATGTTTCAGAACAACTCCATGATGAAATTGAACCTATATGTAAGTGGCCTTGAGCCAACTGTCGCCCAGAGGCAACATACCATTCTCAGGCACTTTTGGGTGAGATACCCTTCTCAGGAGCAGTTACACCGATCACTTTCTTAGAAGGTGATTGGATCCTCAGGGATGTATATATTTACATTAACCCCCAAACAAATACAGTAGAGCGACAAAATGCTACTGAAATATTGAGAACATTTTTTTCTCTGCCTTTTTGGGAAATACTACTTGGGGGTGCTGTTTCACGAAGCGGTTATTCCGCCGTTGTAGGGGTTTGATCCCAACTTATGGTAAGTTGCTCTCCAAGGTGATGCTGGCCCCGTGGGGTGGGAAGAAAGCGGATCCCCGGATCAGCCAAGAGTTGCTTGGGGTCCGATGAAAACTTTTGTGGCAGGGATCTGTTTTACTTGTACGAAGTCTATACACTGTATATATATATATATACCAAATGTGTGAACGAACACGGTGTGACTTAAGTGAAACCATGATTTGACGCTCGTAAAAGCTTTCCTACATTTCAGCAAACACAATGACTAAACACAATGATTGATGCTCCCAATGTTCTTGGGACAATCCCACGAAAGACTCTTCCATTATCAATATCTCTTCATAGACACGACAATGTTCTGAGGCTCTGGGAACTCATGGAGCACTGGTTGCAGCTGCCCCATCTGCAGCCGCGGCACTGTAGAGGAGCAGCAAGGCGCTCATGATCTTCCGCCTGCGCGCCATCCGCACCAACCTTGGGCGTGGAGGATGGGGGTTAGGGTGGAGAGCTGCTGCCTGGAAATCATCCAAATTCGTTGGGAAGATGAGACAATCTTGGAACATTTTGGGAAAATCTCCTGAACATCAGGAAAATCTTGGGACATTTTTCAACATTCTGGGAACATCATCGGAAATGTGCGATTGGAAACGATAAGTAAGTTTACTATATTCTACTGCTCTCAAAGACAGAGGGGTGTTAGTGGTTGATGGTGGTCGCTGGCACAAGTTTTGTTGCCCTGAGGTTACATTGAATGAATCGATGTATTACACTTAAGCCATACCCAAAGTCACAAATGATCCTTAAAGGCTGATCAGAAATGGAATTTGCACTTCAACCCGTTGCCAAATACGTTTTTCCCCAGCAAAACAACCAACCGGGGTCGCGGCACCAACCATGCCCTGAGATCTCTGAGATCCCAGACCGATAGTAGGTCACCTGCAAAGATGAAAAAGAGGGGGTAGATCTGGTGGAAGCTGGTGTCATCTCTATGATATGATATGATATTCAAATAGAGCATTTGGATGAATACATACAGTGATATACAGTCATATCTAGCTGTCTAGCTTATCTTAGTCAGAAGATTCAAGTATTCTCTTGCCGTGTGCATAAAATGATTATACATCAATAGCTGTATTGGTGTATTGTTGGATTAGACGATTTAATGGGATCTGGAGAGTCAAGAATATGAGGGCAAGAGACGGCAAGCGCGAAGGATAACCTCCCCATCACCCGAACGGCCTGAGTGAAGGGATTCTCACGCGTAGCAATCTCGGTGGGTCCTTTGCAAACGACGGCTTTGTGTGGCCATGTGATTCAATGTGATGCGGAGAAATTAGGTACCTTACATTGCCTCACTGAAGAGCAGGCAAGAGACTTCAATCTGTGTGCTTGGTTTTAAGTGTGAAATAACCAGTTCTTAACCTCTGATGCTATTGGCAAATCTTTTCTGAGGATATCACGGGAGAAAGGTTGGGGCTCCTGATATATATATATATATATATCGGCCCTCCCCTCATCTCTCCTCGTGCCACAGCCGCCACCCCACGGTGTAGCGCTAAGGCATGACTCACTTCCTGGTGGGGTCCAACCCTGAGCCCTGCAGTTGTTAAGGCTGAATCAATCAGAATCAATCATTTCAATTGTCCTTTCAGCGACAACCTTCTTGTGTCAAGAGTCAAGTTCAGATTTGACAAAGACATTAGACTTTCACACCAAAGACATGCAGTTTTGATGGAAGCAGTGCAAATGTGACCAGTTCAAGTGGGGATTTCACACAGAAACGTTATCTAAAACTAGGCATGAATCAATGAATATTAGTCAACAAAAATCTAGAACTAATATAGCCAATAAATGCCAATAAAAATAACAATATGATAACTTTGGATCATGCGATGATAAACTGGAAGCGCTCCAGGGTTACCCAGCTTCGTCCTTGGCCACCATGAGATACCAACAGATCAAGGCCACTAGACCTTGGTCGCTTCGGTGATCAACCCAGGATTGGAACAGCCCATATTTTTTGAAATCGACCCAGGATTGTGACCGCATTAAAAAAAAAATGGTGAGCCCACCTCTCACTCGTTCAGAAACCAGTCTTTGACAAGAAATATCACCATTTCATGGATCAAAAATCCAGTTTCCAACAGAGCTTCAGACAAACTCCAAAATTGAGAAAACTATATACAAAAAAATCTTCAACCTCGGATCCATCTAATCATTACCCATCACTTTTCCATCACTTTTCCATCACTTTTCCATCACTCTTCCATCACTTTTCCTGGTTATTTTATGGAGATATTGTTGATATGTTCATGGCACCTGGCATCTCCGTCTCCCAGGTCTCCGGACACAAGACTTGACCCGAAAAGAAGAGAGCGATCCCTCAGCCGGTCTCAGCCGGTCATGTCGAAGAGGTGACGTGCCCCTGTCATCGCTGTCATGATCGCTAGGTTCGCTAGGTTCGCTAGATATCTCCCAAGGCTGGGGCACCCGTTTATAGTAGCTAAGTTGGTGCCAATAAGTCTAATAAGCTAAGCATGGTTTATGATACCTATAGTTGTTGGGAGTTATAAACCAATCCTAACCGTGGGGCCACATCGTAACATAGCAAGGGTTTATGGTTGATAATAACGAACGAGTTTCCATGGATGTTGGGGTGAACATAAACCAACATTCACATTTCACTGGGGGGTACCACCTTGTAGGTGTCTGCGGGTGTATATTTATCCGAACAGGAATCGTCTCTGCTGGTTCAATACCCCGTGCATAGCCATCCATAGGGTTGGTGAGGTGACTCTACTTCTGTTCCATCGGTGTTTGTCTTGTGGTGCATACACACGAGCACATGCACCCTTCCCTCATCGTCCAAGCAGATAACCAACCCCCAATATCAGAGGTAAAGCCAGGTCACCGCTGCCCTCTGAGTTCAGGTACTTGCCTCATCGTTCCAGGGTGGATTGGATGGGCTGAGGGAGTCCTAGTTTTGGAAAAGATATGTTGAACCATGTTGAACCACAATTCCGATTTGGTTAGGCCATGTTTTCAGGTGTTTTATAAAGGGATGTTCACATTCCCCAAGATCAACCATCGTTCTGGAGGTGAGGGTTGAGGTTGCTAAGCATCCAAATAGTTGTTCGATGAGTGTTGAAGAGAGGTGACACCTTGACCTGATTGACCAGCTGGAGATTGAAGTTACAAGCCAGTATTATAGTTGGATTACCCTCTAGTAATCAAACATAGCTAGTGGAAATCATGTATCCCACCAATAATGAAGAAGGTCTTAATATTTAATGGGAAAATCATCTCTAAGTGATTACAAGTGGTGGATGTTCCGTTCCCATGTTCAGTTTTAGCGGAGGGTATCAGAATCGATGCTCAAGCTGTTTCGGGTGGTCAAGAACCATCCTCCAATTGGTATATTGAGACCGTAGCTGAATGCTGGACGAGTGATCACACGGTTGCATGACCCATGTTTCTTTATTTATCCAAAGAACGTTGGGGCCAGTTCCAGCCAAAATCAGCCAACCAGAGCAGATATGCGGCCCACTTGGTATGTGGCTCATACTGATGTATTTAAACCCAACGATACGCAGGATATAAAAACTAGATACTGTTGAATCATGCATAGATAAAGCACTTGTGAGTCAGTCCCATATCATCCCATCCATTCCCATCGCATATCTTCGCTAAAGCCCATTGATTGCTAGGTAAATCCCCATTTCACGGTTGTTCCCTAAGATTGGATGGGAACATTCACTGGGAACCTTCGATTTCCAGTGAAGATCAATAAAATCAATCCAGTTTTTCGTCCAGCCAAACAAACTGGTGACAATGAGTCGAGGGATGTTGCATGGGGATATATATATTGTATATATATATATATCATATGATATGGGTAACTAACAACTGTTCTTACATGGTTGCGGCAACTCCAAAGAAAAAATGGAAAAAAGTAAAATCCCACTCAAATATTGCGGATTTGTACCGTTTCTGCATCTCGACCAGCCATAAGTCAACCACCGGATGGCAATTTTCAACTGGAAAATTGATCACGAGCCATTCGCATTTCTGGCTTTTCCAAACATTTTCAGACAAACCCAAGTTGGTTTTATTGATGGTGGAAGACATGTCAGAAAAACCCAGGGTGTGTGATGATGATACATGGAATCACCATACATGATGACCTGGTCCCATTAATAGTTGCTATACTGTTATACCAAGGCCTTATCTTCCCAAAGATGGTTGGTGTAGAGAAAAAATCAGTTAAAGTCCAAAATGGTGGTATCATACACCATAAATTGCGCTAAAACTGATCACTTATAACTGGCTGTTGGGCCATAATTGTAGTGGGGTGATAAAGTAAGTAAGCTACTTATGAACGGGATAATTGGGACACGTGTTATTATTACCCTCTGGTAAACTAACATTGCTATGGAAAATCACCATGTTACTGGCAAGATGAACTATAAATAGCAATTTTCAATAGTTATGCCAGTTAGGTTACATTATGACATTAAGTCAATCCCATTATGTCCCTGTAAATTGCCATTAAGTCATCATGTTATGTTCAACAAACCCAGGGGTAACCACTGACGACGACGACGATTCCTGGGTTCCTCCAAGTCGCGGATGTTCTCCACCAGGTCCACTTGGATCCCGGAGATGTGAAGCCTTGGAGGTTCCCTCCGTGAAGCGGGGGCCGTTGAGATAGTTGGCTATATGAATTTCATGAATTTCATCAAGTTGATACTACGAAAAATCAACTCAATTAATTACTATTAATATCTATGAATTACCCCAAATCATATTTACTCTTTCACATGGTACCCTCCAGGACTTGAGAAAAATGTTCTGAGTGATACGATCTTCGGGGGATAGCACGCCATGTGTTCGTTCTTCGCTGCAGGTGGAACTTACCCTCTGGTAAACTAACAGTTTGCTATTGAAAATTGCCATAGATTTATAGTGGATTATGGATTTACCCAGCTAGAAAATGGTGATTTTCCATAGTTATGTGAAAGTTTACCAGAGGGTACCGATTCAACACAGAATCAAAAACATGGGTCTCTAAAATACTCTAAGACATTCTAAGACATTCTTGAACTAATACGAACATACGGCTTAACATACACCATTATCCCTGGAAATCCACCCTCCCCGCCATCACCGGTTGCATTCCAAGAAGCGATTTGTCCAGGTTGCACACTCTCTGCGCCAACGATTCCTCCAGAAAAAGTCGCGTTGAGAGAGCACGACGACTTCATTGAGTGACTTGACAGGTTGCACTAATTTCTTTGGAGCACAACTGACTTATCTAAAGTTATTCTGATGAGTTTCTGATGTTTCTGAGTGACTGATCAATGTTTAAATGAATCCAATTTGTTGGAAAAAGATACATAATTCTTTTGAACACACCAACCAGAGTCGTGGTCAAGACCAGAAACGACCGGTCGTTTCTGCGTTCCTAAACCATCCCATATTGAGGTATCCACTGCTGATCTTGGAGAAGTCTTCAGATTCAGCATGCAGATATGTTTGAAAGTGCACAACCTATGTCTAGAGGGCCATGTTAAGCAGGACTATGATTATAAACAAAAGGATTTGTTGTGTGTTCAAAAGAAAAATATTTTGACAAACTCAGATCATATATCTTAATAGTGTTTTCATTTAATGGTGTTTTCTTTCGTTGTTCCTTTATTTTTGGTTATATGTCACATGATAATCCCACTAGATCCCCATGCAAAACACCAAGTTTTGTTGGGCCCATGGAAGTTGCGTGTTTGGTCCTTGGACACCGTGTCATACTCTGCCAAGGAATGTCCTGAAGGCACAGCAGTGGGGTAAACATAAAGACTGGTTAGTTTGAAGCACATAATTTCCCTTCAACTCCTTACAGCTAGGTTTATTGAACCAGGACAGGTGTTTAGTCCGGAAAAATACGTGTAAATTTCACAGAGTTGTGTGAACAAGAAACCTAAATGATGATGCTTTGGCCGCTTTTCGTTGGTAGAGTGAGCACCAAAGTATGCAAAACACACATGAGTAGCGAGGGAAATTGAACTGGACTTGGGAGTTACTTCTATAGGTATAACCATGGTGAAATAACCCCCATAAAGTTGGGATATGGGGCCTCTACAACTATGGTGAAGTATATCTACTTGGTGAACCCTGGAACTGCACTTCCAAGTAGAAAGCTTGGCTTAAACGCTTTTGAAGGACTGTCCGAGGATGCCTCCTTAATGCCTGCTTAATGACTGAACCTTGGCCGCAAACAACAAACAGGTGAGGTGTGATGCGAACAAGCACAATTTTGGTGAAATGATGGTAGCAACAAAAATTGTACTAGAAGATGATTGTATTCAAATGTTGTCTCTTGGTGTATCTTAAATTGTATGAACAACTATCCTCAACATTATCAAACAATTGTTTGGTTAACAAATAAATGGATTATCATATATATACACATGTTTATATACACAATATGTATGTATATAATGTACACTTACATGATATTATTTAATATCAAAAGATAATGTGGTTTTATTTGTAAATTATATATATATATTATTATAAATTATAGTGTTGCTTTCCTCCAGTGCTCCAGGAGACACCAAGATTGATACCCCGGCGATTGCGACAAGTGCGAGATTTCAAGCGAGCTTTCATCTCCTTGACCAGTTGCTTGGTCTGCACTTCTATCGGGAGACATCGGGAGCCACCATCGGAAAGCTCTCTTTGGCAGCTCTACTTATTCTGGTTGGTGGTATACCTACCCCCCTGAAACATATCAAAGTCAGTTAGGATGATTAATTATTCCCAATATATTGGAAAAAATAAAATGTTTCAAACCACCAACCAATATTTCTTGTATGTTCTCTTCGGCCCATTGCAATCTATGGCCGCACGCTGTGCGTCCTTTCACTGTGCGTTCTTCGACTTTCTAGCGCTGGCGCAGCCCGAAGACGCGCTCCCACTAACACAGCCGGGAGAAAAAAAGGATAATGTTCCTAGTAGGTGGTTTGGCTTCTACATTCAAGGATATTCAAGGCACCTTCTGCACGGTACAGGTATCTCCTCATAACATTCCGTTAATACAAATATTGCCTGCTGTTTTCGCACTGTATGGGTTTGTCTGTAAATAGGGCATCTCCAAATTTGATGTTGAATCCTTGATTTGTCCGATTAAGAAAAACAAGGGTTGGATATTCCATTTTCAGATACACGTGTAAAACATTCATGGTGATAGACTCCATGATACCGAATGATACCCCTATGATACCCCTATGACATCCCGGTAAAATGGTTGATTTGATCCCAAAAGGGATTAGCTTGCCGTAGGCTTTGGCTTCCGCTTCCAAACAAGATATGGGTTCTGGATGGTTTAGGGAAACCCTTTGTTTCAGTTTGGCGCTAGAGGCTCAGAAACTTAGAGGATTTCTGTTTTACCTCTTTCTTTAGAGGCTTAAAAAATAAAAAAGGCTGGTATTGATATCTAGTGAATGCTCCTGCAATGCTTTGATTTTCTTCTCGCTGACGCATCAAGTGCGGTTCCAGCGGCAACCCAGGCTTCACTTAGTGGATGTAGTTCATAGCTATAGTGGCCCCATATCCCAACTTATCGATGGAATTTCACCATTATGGCTCTAAGTTGGTAACCTCAATGGCACCCCGACCGCGAAACTCGTGGACTCACCGGGGATCCTGAAGACCTTCTCCACATGAAGGCTTCCTGCGCCACTGGGATGGGAAGCGAAGTTGTGGCAAGGAAACCAGTTACAAAGTACCAACAAAACCCCATACAATTGGAATGTAGAATCCCATAGAAATAACTGATTATTTGTAATAAATGGCCAGAACAGTAGGGTTAATTTATGACTACAATCACTACAATCACTAGAGTTCATAATTACAATCACTTGGGTTTATAACTAGTACGCTTAGCTCATAACTACAATAACATTTGGGTTTATAGAAGATACATTGAACTAGTTTGACAGGGTAAATCACCAACTTATAACATCTAACTGGGGGGCCCGACTTTGTAACCTGCACAACTGGGGGGTTGAGCGAACCGCATGAAATCACCAAATCACCTTTTCTTGCTAATGAAACCATCCCAACACAGTAAATTCATGATATATTGATATATTATGTTTACATACCACAATGTGGTCCCACTAATTTATAAGTCAGTAACACTTCAGCCATCAACCATGTCCATACATTTACAATAAACCATGTTGTAAATCTAGCGACGCTTAGCAACTTACCTATCGCTCAACACCTGTAAGTCACCATGGTTGTTAGATTTATCATGTTCGCCAATGAACTTACTCATCTGGGGACCTTGTGTTGTGGCTCTCCATTTCCCAAGATGGCCCCACTGCCACCTGAATCGTTGTGTCCGTGATGTCGGGTGAACTGAAGTTCACCCAAGCGATGCCGACGAAAACCACCTGCCTTAGCAAGGCGCAACTTCTGGGGCTGGAATTGCTATAACATAAGGTTGCTCTCTCCTATCACCAAAACAAACATATGTGTTTGATCGTTAGTGTGCATATATTACATGCATCATATGTACACATGTATATATGGCGTATAATTACATATATATAATTAAACTATACATACTATAACATATATAATATTGTATTATATAATCTATAATGGCTAAGTTGCACCCTTTATCTGGACTCCTCCATATCCTCCATGGGGCCGAGGGGCATCACCACGTTGACCAGCGCCAAGATCAAGGTTTGAAGAGACCCCAAGGGCCCTGGCGATGTGCCAAAAAACGCTGCTGGAAAGACTTGGAAAGGTGTGGAAACTCAAGGGGTTATAGTTATATACCATTAATGGTTAATAATGGTTATATATTATATAATAATGACTAATAATGGTTAATAGTGGTGAATAATGATTTGTAAACTATGCTTAATAAACATTTCCAAATCAGTTGGGTAAATGATGTGTAAACAGTGATATACCCTTACAGGATGAACACCCTTAACTTATGATGTGGTGGAAAACTGAGTAATTTATGATCTGCTTATACAGTTTTATGTTTCCAGGCAATGACATTAAATAGTTTAAGTGTTAACAATGTAACCTTAAAATTGGCAATGAATGATGGCTAAATGATGTGTAACTTATGGGGTGAAAGTTCCAAATCCCATTTATGGCTCAACATAGGGCTTTCCACAGTCATAGGGCTTTTCACCAAAGGATCAAAAGCTGGATGGTTATTTCATGGAAAATTCTATCAACAAAAATGGATGATCTCCTTGAAGTTCATCAAACATGGCTGGCTGGAAAATTCCCAAACTAGCCATGGAGCTTTAAAGTTGGTAACTGAGGGGAAAAGCTTAGTAAAAATCTAAACGGATAAATATACCTATAAATGTGTATATATATACATATGATGTATATTATATATAAATGTATATATATATATATATAT
>Ga0126342_10003046_pt1 | contig 27215 bp, 26 predicted proteins | sample Cyp1metagenome_FD_92528 | JGI IMG/M metagenome (GOLD analysis project Ga0126342, IMG submission 92528) | Coral microbial communities from Lord Howe Island, Old Settlement Bay, Australia - Cyphastrea 1 metagenome | ecosystem: Host-associated > Invertebrates > Cnidaria > Coral ... | reverse complement strand
TATCTATCTATCTTATCTATCTTATCTATCTTATCTATCTTATCTATCTTATCTATTTTATCTATCTTATCTATCTTATCTATCTTATCTATCTAATCTATCTATCTATCTATCTATCTATCTATCTATCTATCTATCTATCTATATATACTATCTATCTATACTATCTATACTATCTATACTATCTATACTATCTATCTATCTATCTATCTATCTAATCTAATCTAATCTAATCTAATCTAATCTAATCTATCTATCTATCTGTCTATCTGTCTATCTATCTATCTATCTATCTATACTTACTATCTATACTATCTATCTATCTATCTGTCTGTCTGTCTGTCTGTCTGTCTATCTGTCTATCTGTCTATCTGTCTATCTGTCTATCTATCTATCTATCTCTCTCTCTCTCTCTCTCTCTGTCTCTCTTTCATCTGTCTATCTGTCTATCTGTCTATCTGTCTATCTGTCTATCTGTCTATCTGTCTGTCTATCTATCTATCTATCTATCTATTTTGGCAATTTTGCAAGGTAGTTTCTTTCCTCAGAAGAGGTAGGATTAAGCAACGCAATCACTGGAAGAGTTGGTCTTGGCTCGAATCCTTGGCACATGAGGATTGGGCTTGGACCTGGAAGGTCACCCCTCCCTCTCCCAAGAACCAGAAGAAGACACCAACGGAAGATGCAGAACAGGAAGATGCAGAACAGGAAACTATTTGAAGACTTGGCCATTGACAAGATGGTATTAAGGAGCACTGGTGCCAAAATCGCGGAAACCCAGGGTGGTGTAGGCGGTTTCAAAATCCTCAAGTTTTCTAGATCATTGTTTTGAATGATTTATTGACTTTCATGAGAATCCTTGAGAGGGTTGGGGGGCCCGTCCAGGAGGATTGCAGAAGCCAACCAAGCACTGCGGCCATTTTCGCTGCCGTGAGCGTCAAACGTAAAAAGTGCTCACTGCTGTTCATGGCATCACCTTGGGTGCAGGGATCAAACCACTAATGCAACAAGTTTGGAACGTAGGACATAGATGTGTCGTCACCAACCCAGCTCACAGCTCAAACATGTCACAGGTGGAGGTTTTTGAGCATCCGTTTTGTTGCCATGTTGGATTTTGGGCCCAATATCATCATGTTGGTGGGATTCACCGCTGTCTGTTTCTAGGCGCGCCTACGTCATGTAAAATCCGTGACAGGACACCATGAGTGATTCCTCCCTGGTGATCAACATGCTCTGCGATATATCCCCCGCTGGAGTCTTACCATTGGCCTTTGGCATGTCAGGGACCGGTTCCTCGGCAAAGTATCCCCCTTACCATTTCCATCCATTTCCACTACTAAAAGGATGAACACGTGCTGGGTACCATCCAATTTTGAGGATAGAAATCATGTTCCAAAAATGAAGTCGTGCCTAGGATTTTGTAGTCAGCGGTATTCAGGGATCATGCGCTACATCTTGTAGCGGCTTTTCATTTCTAACTTAGTTCTTAATCGGAACGGCATTTCGGTGATTTATCTTGGGATGCTTTGGGTCATACAAAACACCCTATAGTCTGCTTTTGCGGGTCATGCTGAGTCACAGAAACTTATGGCATGCGGACCCCCAACCCATTTTTGGCCCTTGACTCACGATCATTTCGTAGTAAGATGAACCCAAAAAAATCGAAAAAAACAAATAATGTAAAAACTTTAACAAGGAAAAATGGGACAGATTTGGTGTCAGAACCAATCAATTGAAGTTTAAGTTGTGCGCTTATATCGTTTCTGTTGCCCCATAGCTCTCAGCATCGTAGTAGAAAACCTCTTGAAAGGTCAATTCTTGGAATCGGATGGAAATCCCAAGGTTGTATTTACTTTTGCTCGACAAATGCTATGACCTGGGCCCCGGAAAGTGAACCAAACATTTACAGTGAAATTTCCAGAAACCATGTAGTAGAGAATCATGTTTTTTAAATAAAAAACACGTAAACATCTTTAGACCCATGATCCACATTTAGTAGAGAGGTAAAATTGATATGTTAGTCTCTTAAGACACTTCAAGAATATATATATATATATATCCAGATTTTGCACTTCAGCTGAACCAACGGCCCACATTTAGTAGTGAAATTCGATCATGCATGTACATTCATTTAGTAGAGCTTGAGGCTATGCAAACCGTTTCACTACAAAATGGTTTCACAGCCCTCACCTTTAATTGACAGGATGCATTTTGTAGTGAGCAACATTGGCCATTGATCCGCCATCAAAAACCCCAACAGCATTTTGTAGCAAGGGAGGTGGTCCAGGTAAAGGCAGCATTTTGTAAACGGTTTAGTTGGCACAACTTCCCTCCAGAATGCACAGAGGGATGGCAAAGTGGGGATGGGCTGACCACAGGATCTATGAGTAAAAAAAAACATCCTATTAGCTGGGACATTGACATGTTGGGAATTGTTGGGACATCATCCTGGAAATTACACATGAGCGTCAAAACTTCCAACTGCATTTCTGTGCATTTCTGTGCATTTCCATGAGCGGTCGTAGGTGATTTCCCATTGCCAGGTTGGATTACCAGAGGGTATTTCCCCAGCCAGTCCCTGGGCAGGCTACATCCCATCCGTGCTGCTGCTGCTAGTGCCTCCTGGCCAAGTTTTCCCTGTGTCCAGCGCATTCTGTTCGGAACACTGCAGAGGTACTGCACCAATTTGAAAACATCTACGGATCTCTGCAAATACGACGCATGTACATGTGAAAAGAACACATACATAATTGAAACCCAGACCAATAAGAGCATATAAGCACCCACAGAATCACGCATGTATACACATGCAAGGCAAGTATGCCGATGCCTTTGCATCCTCATGCATCCTCATGCATCCTCATTTCGAGTCATTGGTGGACATGGACTTTACTTTTTACAGATCCACCGGCGCCTATGGTTAGTTATGTAAACTTCTCAGGCTCACAGGTTCTTGAAGCAAAAGGGGGTCTTCTTGTTTTGCCCAGCAGTTCACAAACAAGATCAAACAAGGGAGCACATGCTGCACCATGCTGCACCCTTGGAGGTTTGCATCTGCTGCAGCCTACATGATGTTCCTGGTTGCCCGCACCATTGAGATTGCAGGCTCCGCACTGTTGCCAGCTACATTCCAACAAATTCCAACCTCGCCTGGCAACCATGGGCACACGGAGTGTTTGAGTTGCTCCCAAGCAATGTCAACCCTGGATGAATAAACCCCGGTTGATAAATTAGGGAGTAATCCCCCAATAGGGATGGTTTTCTACTAGAATGGCACGCTCACATGAATCCGGGTTGGCTTTAGGCCCCAGTTGAATGCGGCCCGCATGGCAGGCGTCAAGAGTTACGACCGTCTTTGGGAACGTTGCATTGGTTCGGATAGATGCTTGACGGGCATGCAACATCATGAAACTGATTTCAGCTAAACTTTGGGTGGTAGAACTTGAGTGGTGAAAGCTGCTGCGAAGTATCTTTAACTAGGGCTAGGGCGTGCATTTTGCCCCTAAAGCAGGTCAATCAGGTCAATCAGACGACATTTGTCAGCCGTTGTTCCACACCAAACCTGCATTGATATCCTGTCACAATCACGACATAGTTGTGTAGCTCAAATAAATGAAAATATGTGAACCTTGTGTTCAATGCTGATATATAATGATGTATATATATAAACATGATTAAGCATGTCAGAAATTTGCCTCACAACCCGACTGATGGACTGGATATCACTGGTGAGCCAAGGCAAGTGGATGCCCACTGTGGTATTGTGGTTGGTTTGCTTTGGGAACGCTTTGGCTTATATCTGCAGCTTGGCTGAACAATGGATGCCTTGCTGGCCTTGCTTTTAGAAGAGTCAGTGGGCTTGGAGCAAAGTGGGGCATATATTGTGTGGAGAAAGTCTTCATGGTCGAGTTTCCAGTGGGGCCCCCGGCCCTTGCAATTTCATTTGAAAGCAAATTCAAATGTATGTAATTATTCAATATTATTCAAATAGAATGTGACTATCAGAGACTTGGACATCCACCTTTGGAGGAATTTGATCATCTTGGCAACAAGAGGTTTTGGATTTGCCCTTGGCCATATATATATATATTATATAAACTATATTTTTATTGGGAATAAAGGCCGGTACTAGTATAGGCAACAAAGGTTTCCTGTTGATGCCCTAAGATCATGCCAGGAACTTACATGAACTTACTCACGTCCAAGGCCTATATATTTTCATCAATTTTCAGGGTTCCTGGCTCTTACCTCACACCAACATATGCGTACACACCCGCACACCCACGTGACATGCTCCAAAGCGTTCCGGCAGCCAATCAACGGCCAGGAGCATGTTTTGTTTCTGTGGGTTGGTCCAATGAGGCACCCCCAAATCTACATAAATCTACTAGCTAATCACCGTTTTTCCATGTTTTCAGATTAAAATGGCAATTTTGGAGCTGAACTTCTTTATGTGCCCAGGCATGGTCGGAGACCTCATCTCTATGTGTTTGCCAGGAGCTCCGCGCTTGGCCGATGATGGCATCCCTGATGAGTTCAGATATGATTTATGATGAGTTTTCCATCAAAATCATCAAAACTCATCAGGACTCCCTTGATCAATCTTGATTTTTTTTTGCTGAGCATCTTCCAGGATTTGGTATCAACTTTCTTCCTCGCTCCTATTGCATTGCCGTGCTCGCCATGTTCCCTCTGTTGCCTCTGTGTATGCTGCGGCTTGGCAGATGTCAGAGATGTGGGCTGGGAACTGATCGGAAGTCCATAGAAATCCTGCCATGATCCAAATTCAAATATATACATATATATATATACGTATATACATACATACATATATATATATATCACACACATATATAATATATAATTATATAACTCTGTCACACACATATATTTATATAATATAATTCCACTGGTAAAGACTTAAAGACAACCGGGCCAACCGGGTTGGTGAATGCCATCCTTTCCTCGCAGTTGAGCCATGGTGAGCCCGAGTCTTCATGTCTCCAACGGGCAAACCTCATGTCACGTAACGACTTTCAGGAAAGACCTCTCAGCCCTGGCACCTACATCGTTCTTGGCGTTGATCGCGGTGGTATATATGGCCATCATGCAGCTTGGCTACAGCTTGGGCTGCAGGTCACGATTCTAGAAAAGCAAAGTCATGTAAAGTCATGCAAAGCCTAAGACCTAAGATGTCCGATATCTAAGCAAAGTGCTCGCCACGGACCCGAGTCCATCTGCGCGCCGAAGCCACTTCATCCCTCCAAAAGTTGCTCAGCAGTCTTTCACCTACAAAACTCGTAGCATCTCGTAGCTTCGGTAACAGCATCCTGCAAACTATGATTGGACAGATGTATTGAAAGTGGTCAGAGTGATGGCTGGTTTCCCATAGGATGTATCAAGAACCGGAAAGGTGCCGGAACCGAGGATGGTGATTCGTTTCATGGATGGCTCCTACCTTCCAGGCGTGGAAAGAATGGTGCCAGATCAGCATGCCCTGGATTGCTCTTGCAAACGCAAACCCTGTTGCAGGCGGAGAGTTTCATGGATTCCCACGGCCAAAGGGACATGTTGGGAGCTTGGGCTAGGGGCTGGTGGTAATTAATGTCTGGTGCGCTACTTTGCAGATGAGCCGGTTGGGAGATGAGATGTGGAAAGTGAAAGAAAGTGATAGAGTCTGATAGAGGTTGCAAGGCAAGGCGGGCACTCACCTCAAGGAATCAATGGTGATGAAACATCTCTTTGTCGCTGCTGTGGGGCCGAGATTGGCAACTTTGGCATTGCTTCCCTTCTCCTGGTGAACAACTTGTCGATTGCTTTCCTCTGCTGGGGTCTCAGTGTGCACGCAAGATGAAGAAAGGAAAGGCATAGGCTACAGATTTAGTATGGGATCTGGGATCTGATCACGAAAGCTAGCGGTAGCTAGCTGGAGTTACTCTTGCTTCGGGGCAGGTCTGAGTCCAACACAGTGGTTCTTCACTCGAACCCTCCCCCAAAGCTCCGGGGGCATTTTGGGGCGGTCTTAGAAGCAGATGGTCACGGGCTCAAATCCTGCCAGGTCTCTAGGCAATCTGTCTTCAGCATATCCAACTCCCATCAAAATCCCATCGTGGCTCCAGGCTCACGACCCTTAGCTTTCGTTCACCCCGCCTTGGGCCTCAAGTCTCTATGTTGCTCTTTTAAGGTAAAGGCGGTAAAGGTAGGCCATTCCCAAATATTTTCTGGCTAAAGAAGTGGCATGCTCATGCAGCAAAGTTGGACACCATGTCATGGGTGCAGACAGGCATCAGTTTCAAGGCATTCGGGATGAAGTACGGATGGACAATCAAGGGGCAAGAGCAATTGACAGCTGCAGCAAGAAGGTAGTATCATGATTGTATCATGATTGTATCATGGACATGGGGATTCCTGAAGAACAAAGTTCGGCTGCAGTACATCAGTGGGTTCGTTTGTCGACACAAATTAATTAAGGCATGTCAATACTTTAACTTGCAGAGTGATACGGCTTGAGCCTAGAAGCCTTCCAAAAATAAGACAAGATTAGCTCAGCACTGAACAGCTGCACAGCGCTCGCTTGCCATTTGCCTGTGTTAGCCACCTGGCCTCGCTGAACGCCGGGATGGTAGAGACTCATGAAGCGCAACGAAGTGCAGAAAATCAAGCCGATTTGGCTAGGACTGCTGCTCCTCTTGGAGCCCTTCGACTTTCCATTCACATACAATTCTTGATTGATTAATAATATTTCATACATTTTAATACTTACTGTAATTATTCAATCCTATTCATACTTATTCCATCTTATTCCATATCCCGTTCCTTAAACAGGCCTCTCCAATTTTATGGTAATTATTATATAATGTTTTAGGCGAAGAGATTTTCAATTTCCCCTGGAATCGAAGGAGTTTGGCCGCCATGGAAGTCGCAGCGGCAGAAGTGCAAAAGGCAGCGGCCGAGCTGTCAATGTGACGTGGGCTGACGTTGGAGTGGATGGGTTCGCACAAAGGGAGATGCTTGGTGGTTCACCCAGTAACAACCTTAATCAACCTTAGCAATAAGTAGGGCAAGTAGGTTTCGTCCGGTTGTAGGTGGGGAAGTTTTGACCCACTTACTAATTGGGGTGAATCACGAAATATCGCTTTTCGCACTAGAATGAGCTGTTTGAGTTGATTGTTACCCCAAATGAAATTCCTATGTGGATATTGTGGGGTTCCCTGATCGGACGCGGTTGAGAAGTGACTGAAATCGAAAGCACTGGCAGTCATTTCCATTTGGACGGTGGCCTCTGCAAGAACTTTCTCTTCGGTTTTGATTTGGATACGATTCGTTGGCTTTAAGATGCTTTAAGTCTAAAGTCTAAACGATCTGACTGAATATCTACCACCTGCAAAGCAGTAAGTCCAAAACCAATCTTTGCTATTTCATGACAATCTTGCGCCCCATAGTTCTCCTTGCCCTTTCGCCAGAACCTTCGCAGCTCACATTTCAATTGGCACAATGTTTGGTTGTGAGTCATTGTTTTCCAGTTTCCATCAGATGCTCCATGTTGTGTCAACCAGCAATTGGCCTACTTATAATACAGTATATAATATACTCATGGTTCATTATATGTATCTGCAGGTTTTCTCTACTTTATATGCTATTGAGCTGCTATTGTGTGCAGATCCTGGATGTTCTGGTCACCCAAAGGTCCAAGGCTGAGTGGCTGAAGTGCTACGAAGCAGCTGCTTGGTGCGACACCCCACGTTGAGTCTACGGGCGATTCCCGGATCGCCATAGATCAATGCTAAATACAGATAGATACAGTATATATATATATATTATATATATATATTATAATATATATATATAATATTATATATATATATATCGCACACACACATATATATAATACATCATCACCAGAATATGGGGCGAGGCAAACATCGGATGGGCATTCAGCCCATCCATCAGATTCCATACGGAGTTTGTCCTGTTTTGATCTGTCTTGGTGATTTTTCAATATCACCAGTTTAGATAGTTCCTGATAGTTGGTGAAGACGATCTTCCCAATGTTTGGGTGATATGTGCCATCCTCTCACCTAACAAATTGACGCCAAATAGGATGGGTTGAAGACAACTTCCCGCTTTAAAAAACATTATATAACATGATAACATGGGAGATTCTCTTAAAAACATGGGCGATTCTCTTCAACAAATGGGTTCTCTTCAACAAATGGGGAGATGTTCTTAATTGACTTTTCAACACATTTTTTCTTTCCCAATGATTTTTGAAATGTCCCCAGGCCTTGCGGGACGCTTCGGAGGAGCACCTGGAGCAGGTGCAGCACGCCGCAGCGGAGCAGGCGGTGCGGATGGAGTGGAGCGCCATGGCGCGGCCCAGCGGATCCCAGGGCGATGCCGGCCATGGAGGCCATGGAGGCCATGGAGGCCATGAAGGCCATGGAGATGGAGACTTGGAAGATCTGGGAAGATTTGGATCATTGATATATATATATATATATATATTGATTTTGTTTCTAAAAAAAGTTCATTGATCATTTAGACACTGAGGACTTTAATGCGGTAAAGATTGGTAAAAGCCATTATACAGCTACAGTTGGGGATGGTTTTATAGTTTTAAAGTGTATTGCTACCCACTTCAGGTAAGAATCGAGGATGACCTATGGTTTACCTTTGGATGTCATGATCGTCAACTCCATCAGCTATTTTCATGACTGGTGGAGGGTGCCAGGGTTTTGCCTCAGACGATTTGAAAGATTTTGGGGTGAAGGATTGAAATTGGAAAGGTCGGGAAGTACCAGGAATACCTGGAAATCACTGGAAATCGTTGGATGTTGGGTGATGTAGGGATCAAGTGCATTTCAGAGCCTTCTGAAACGGACTGAGTGCCAATTGACTTCTGGCTTTTTAGAAACCAGGAGATGAATTCCACACTGCGAAGCATCACTTGGAGCATCGTTGGATTGAAAAGACAGCCTTTGGCGCTGCAGAACGGGTGGTTGAACGCATGACTGAGCGCATCTTGGATGGAAAAAGGCAAGCCATGAACAAGATGTCCAGAAGATAGCTATCGTAACAACTTTTGCGATGGGCTTTGTGTGATTTGTGTGCATATCCCAGATAGCTTTTGGCCCTCCCACCCTTGTCAATCTCAGGTATTGGTGAGCGATTGGCAGCGTGTAGGCGAACGTGTGGGTGAGCGTGTGGGCGAGCGATTGGTTGAGGGCGTTGGGGAGCGGTTAGCGGAGAGGAGTGCTGAACGCATGGTGGATCCTGGGCTTGACAAATGAGGGAGGTTATGACCCTCTGGGAATTCAATACAGCAATTGAAATCAAATCACAATTTCTCATAGGCAAAACATCTATATATATATATCGGGTCATTTTCTAATTATGTTAAATTACTAGAGGGTGGTTGTGGTTCTCTTAGCTCTCTTAGCGGCAGTGCCTCTAGGTCTTCTTGCTTTTGCCAGCCTGTTCAATTCTGACTACGCATGCTGTATGCAGCCGTACGCAAGTGAAGCATGCGTTCAACTTGAGTCCTGTTCTTTGAGATTTCGCCTCGACATTTCTTTGAGGAGAGAGGTGCTGAACTTGCTTTACAACGAGCAGGGCAAGGGGCCGCCAGACATATTGTTGGCCGGACCATTGGGGAGTCTTTGCGGATGACGGAGCATGCCGCAATGCATGCCTTAAAGGCGATGGTACTTGTGGTTTGATGTGTCTGGTTTCATGCGTTTCATGATGTTTCATGTATATTGTATCATGCATCAAAATATCGGGGATCTTTCTTCAATTACGGCAGGAGATGAGCTGACAGACATAAACAGAAATAAAAGAGGCCCAGCAAACTGTCGCCCAGCATTCCGGGGTGCCTGGTAAGAATGGTCAGGCTCTACGGGTGTTGGTCCCTTTCGTGGGGATGCTCTTCGTGATTCACCTGGCTGAACATGACCGGCATCGCTTTATCGAAGAATGGTGCCTGGACTGGGAGATGGTGCATACAAACTCGAGTTCTGGTGGCTGATCGGTGAATTGCTAGGTGGAAAGTTGCCAGTCGTAACATTTCCCAAATGCAGGTGTCGTCATCCCCCCAATATTTAAAGCAAGACCAAGACTCATGCAACATCATGCAACAAGATGCCCACAATAAGTGATGGTTCCACTTTCTGAGGAAGGCCAAAAGATCAGTAAGCTGCGGCCTATTTGCCATTGCCCTCTTGGGTGATGTAACAGATGTCCTGGCGCACGTGGCTTGGAACCAGGGCGGATTTGGGTTCGGACATTTTTGGATGATCCGACCTGGGTAGTCGTTGCCAGTGTCGTGGCTTGGTGGGTGGATTTTTTCAGCATGCATGTTCATGGTGGTTCGCTGGGTGGTGTGTGATTTCCCTACTGTGGATTCGTTGGATACTATGCTGGTGAGAGGGTTGGGCAACAACCCTTGAGGTCTGTGTGATTTGCGCTGGCCTGGTGCACATTGACCATGGTTTCCTACATGCTGTTGAAACTTGTCGTCGATGTCAAACGTGACCCAGGCAAAAACGTCATGACATTTCATGGAAGATAAATAATACACAATAATACTAAGGGCAAGTAGGATAGCTCCTGTTATTCTACAGTAGAAGACTTTGTCACCAATCAGTGCAACACAAAATAGCATAACATAGTGTAAAACCCACAAAGTAGTACGAACACTTCAGGCCCACCCCTTGGCTGTGGATGATTCAACATGCACTGATGATTGCAGCTAAGGAGAATTACGGCATGGGTTTCGCTGCCACCTACCTTCTGCTTGGCATGGTAGATCCTTTTTTGTTTTGTTTTTTTCCCCCGAACCTTGATGTTGTGTGCATTTGTTGTTATGTTTTCTCATTTCCATTTTGTTCCATTCGAATCTACCCGGTTGATTGTGAATTTTTCGAAGATAGTTTTAGACCAAAAATTCACACTAAACAAAAAACGGGCATAAGATATCATGAGAACACATCAAAATAGCTTTGGCAAATTCTGCCTGTCAGTCAAAGAATTTCCCCGTGCCTCTGGTGTGAATTCAGGTCATGGCCTGCTTATCAGTGGTGGCTGGTGAAATTATGTCCACCAAAAGCCAGCGGCGAGAATTGAAAGCCAAGACTAAAGCGGTCGCAAAGTTCGTCGCGTTGGCGCACACGTCGCCCTAGGTTTGCAGATGTTTGCAGAATCTTAGTTCAGGGATCACCACGAACCACAACAAGGCAATCACACAGGGTAACATATGCAAGGTGAAGCCGAAGAAGCTGAAGCTGGTTGGAACAAATGGGTGAACCAAGCACATTTATGGACCCATCTCCACATATCATGTAGCGCAATATCTCTGTATGCTTACATAGTGTACAGTCGAAAGAAGGCAATACCGTTCAATGGGGGTTCTATCATTGTTGTGAGTCATTGTGAGCACGTTATGAGCCATGATGAGTCATGAGTCATGAGTATGTCTGGGCTGCAGCCATCTTGTTAGAGCATGGAGGAGAACTAACGGCTGAATTTTGCATGCAACATTCAGCTTCCTTGGCAACCTCTCCCTACGTGAGGGGCCGCCCTGTAGAGCAAGCCCGCAGCACCCAGGAAAAATCCTGGACAAAGAGACTGGAGAATGTGAAAACGGCCCAGTCTTGCAGTGATGTAGATAAGTGCATCACAAGCACTTGAGGACATTTTTCATAGAGATTTATATGATTTATGTTGTGTCCACTCTGTTGGACAGAGTGGAAGAGTTGGTGATGTTGGTGGACGAAGATGGCTAGTATTTATTGGTATGACGAGGTCACTACAACGGATGCAAGTACTATCGTGAGTCGCGACCTCAGAGCTGATGAAATACAACTGGGAGCAGCTGAATGGCCTCACTCACACCTGCGAACAGTCCAGAAATTCTAAAGGACTGCTGAAACTACATGGCAAAGCCGGTTGGTAGAAGCTGTTTCGAATTTGCAGTGTTGCACCTGTTCATGGCAGCGAAGTTGTGAAGAACAGATAAGAAAAGCAGGCTTCTTCCAACCCATTTTCGCGTGAAGTGTGGACTGGCTTACTTCTGATTCTAGTAACGTATCTTCATGTATCTTCTAGTTCATTGAGAAGTTAAGGGTCACATCAGTCACATCTACAAGAAGCTGGGCATAGTTGGGCACTTTCCCAAGACTTTCTGAGCTCAGACAGCTCTAGGCCTAGAGTCCTAGAGACCTTCGACGTCAGTTTGTACTCGAGGTTCGTGGATCATCGCCCGGGAAAGTTTGGCGTGCGGGTCTTCACAGCCTTCATGCTGGCCTCCTGTTTGTTTCTTGGCATGTCTTGGTGCCAGGAAAGTTTTGGAGACTACTCACCTGAAGGCATAGTAGCCGAGGTCTCCAACATTGGAATTGGTGAATGAAGGAAGAGAGCCCACGGCCAAAACTGTTTGAGGCTATCCATTTCTTTTTATTTCTTTCCATCCATCAACACAGAAATGTACCCCCCAGCTGCAGAGTCAACACAGGTTTGCCATCACGATGCTGTTGGGCTATGCCACCTTTGGACCCAATTGCGAAGGGGTGATCTTGAACAACTATGAGCCCTGGCAGCACATGGCAGCACCCATAGACCCACCTCCAAGTGACCGCACTTTTGGGAGGTGAAAGGCATTGCAGAGGCAGCGAAACAGCCCCTAGTAGCCCTAGTAGCCCTAGTGGGCTTCAATCACTGGGCAGTTGAGGCCAAAAATGATATGTTGGCGAACATTGCGCGCTTTGGAATGGGCTTCGCTAATGTCTTCAGCCTCCCTTTGATGTTCAGCAGCTTGACAGAAGTGATACAGAAGTGATACAGAAGTGATACAGAAGTGATATACTACACTTGAAAAGGACAGTTGCAGTAGGACTTTCAAAGAATTTGATAGAAAGGGTGCTGGTGGCCTCGACTTTGACAATATCAGCAGCGCTTAGTGCTTGGGATTTGTTCGGGTTTGTGCCAGCAAATGCTGCAACAAGTTGCTCGCATTTCAAATTTCATGTCCTATTGATCCTATTGGATCAGGTTTGTTCAACATAATTAGTTGAACCCTTAGTATACTAATAGTATTCCATAGGTTTCGATAGTTGTGCTAATCTGACCAAAATCTTGAACGTTAACATTCCGTGCTCAGGTGGTCTCCGTGCCCCTGCTGCAGTGGCGTCAAAACCAACACCTTTTCACTACAGATTCCACAGGGGCAGATTTGGAAGAGTGAAGTACAGAGATGATGGTTATCTATGGTTATTTATGGTTATCTATTATGGTTATCTATGATTATCTATGGTTATCCATGGTTATAAGTAATAACTATATATTTATGGTTATCTATTATGGTTATCTATGATTATATATCTATGGTTACCGTTACCTATGGTCATCTATTGTTATCTATGGTTACTTATGGTTATTTATGCTTACCCATGGTTACTTATGCTTACCTATGGTTATCTCAATTTGTTGAAAAAAATACTGTGCCGCAATCTTCTCGTACACAGACCGAACACTTCGAATTGTGGCATTGTGGCACCGAGAAAGGCAACTCTGTTCAAAATGGATAACATTTTTCCCGCATTTTTGTTTACGGCGCGCGGGATGCTTTCAAAGAGATCAGCGGATAGAATTGGCATGCGGACAGTCACGCCCGACAGAGAGAGAGAGAGAGAGAGATATAGAATTGGCACACGAACTGATGACCATTGGTTTTTTGTTTCTTTGCTCCTTGAAGATTTTGGCACAGGGAGGCCACCAGGTCACCAGCAGGTGGAAGCCTTTTTCTGAAGCCTCTGCTTTTGCAGACCCTGAGGAGAGGCTACGTTGGTCCTGCTTGCCACTGCCAATCCTGGCAATGACACTTTGTCCCAATTTTCGCACTGTGTCAAGTTTAGCCGTAGGGCAAGGAACTTTTCTTCAATCTTGCCAATGGCAGCTTGCCCTTGTTTTCTTTTCATTTGATGTGTCAAACTTCCACGCATACTGAGATGAGGCCGTGTTCGATCAAGTCTGGTTTCAGAACGCCTTAAGCGCATTCATGCTTGGTGCGCCTCGGCTGAAGCATGCTGAAGCTGAACCCCTTAGCCTGATGTTTCCACCTCCATGGAGACCGACAACGAGTCATTTGGAATAATTCGAACCTAGTTGATCCTAGTTGGACCTTATCCATTCCTATGTTGCCTGAACGCAGTTTCCTGTAGCACATGGATATTTGATAGGGCAGCTTGCCGCTCTACCGGTTCACTTATAGATCTTACTTATAATGACTTATAGATGTAAAGAGTAAGAAAATAGGAGCGTCAGCGCAATTGCGGTTCGCATTTACTGTTTGATCAGTTGTTAACGCAAGATCTGTCACACATGCGATGATTCATGTAGTATCATGTGATACATATACATATATATATACATATACATATACATGTACATATACATATATATATATACATATACATATACATATACATATACATATACATATACATATATATATATATACATATACATATACATATACATATACATATACATACATATACATATACATATATATATAGAGATACATATACATATACATATACATATACATATACATATACATATACATACATATGCAGTAATTATGTATACCGTAAATGAAATTAACACATCCTCCCAACACAACCACACACCCACACCCGCCCACCCACACACACACACATCCACATTATGTACATCGATCCTAGATATGACATTTGTGGACAGAAGTGAAAAAAGTTATGTTTTTCCAAACTGTCCATCTCCCATCTTGATGTTGTGGTCTTGCTTTGCCCAGGTGATTGCTATTCTTGGCATCATGGTTACAGAGTCTGGGCAACAATGGGGCGAGAGAGAACTCAGAGAAGAGACCGCGGGAAAGGATGGTGTGGCAGACGAAGCGGAACGAATGTCTTGGGTATTAAGTTGATATTTACTTTGCCAGAGGCATACTGGTGCAAACTACTACGGTAGACTCATACTCAGGCATATTCCAGCTCGAGGTGGTTGAGCTTCAAATTAAGCCTGATAAATTAATAGGCCTTCGATCATTAGGAAGGCCTCCAATCCTTCAATCGATTTCTTCGTAGGCACCACTGGCACCACCAAAATCATCCAGCGGTAGCACCGACGCCAAGGATGTTAGTACGGTGATTGGCCTGGTGGGAGCCATTTGCGGATCGGCCATCATCTATGCAGCTTGACATGGACATGTGAGGGCTTGTGCAGCCAGCTGGGTGGGTTCCCACCTCTTGTCGGGGACCATGGCGAACGTTCCGGGGGACGCTTCATTCATAATATAGTCTTGAAATGTCTTGAAACGTCTTGAATATCAAGCGATATGAATATCAAACCAGAAAGGCTTTGTGTTGTGCGCAATTCTGCTTAGGGATTGCTGCGCCCACACGTGGTGATCCTGTTTCATTCGCAAACGTGGCATGATTCACAGAAATTTACAGCAGAGGGGTGCGTTCTTGGATTGTGGAATGCGACTTGCTATTCTAGAGGGAATTGACGAATTGACTTGCAATGATTTTCCAATTGTTCGCCAATCTCTTGCAGACATTCGAGCCAACCATGTCATCCAGGTCATTCCCTGCTTGCTCTTTGATCGTGCCAGCGCCAAGTTCATGGGTCGGATCCCTGGATATCCCTAGTTCTCCGATGTTCTCCGTGTTCCCTGATTGACATTTCAATACCGGCTTACCACACCCCACCTGATACATATCACCACGAAGTTCTGGGCAGTTCTGCATGTTTCATTGCTTCATATTGCTACATATTGGTACAAACCGCCTTCCAGCTGCTGCAAGTGGAGGTCTTGGAGATTATGATCATGCGAATCCATATGATGCTCAGCACGAAGCGCCAGCGTGTCCCATGAATCGGTGCAAATGCAACACCTCCATACACCTCCAACCTCCCAACATGATGTGCTATATTTGATGATATTTGTGCATATTTGTGCCACATGTGCCACTCTTCAAGGGCACAATGATGCCCCACCCAAGACAAAGTGCCTTTGAGTGTCCTTGAGGCACTCAGGCCGTATGTGTCCCAGTGATGGTGCCCCAATCGGCCTTAGAGTTTTTGTATTGTTTGAGTGTAGTTTCCAACCAAGACAAGTAACATCAGGTAAGACATTTCAGCCAGCATCAGCCCATTCAGGCCCCCTCAATCCAGTTCAGGCATTAGGTACAGTCTGGTACAGTACTCCTAGCTCCTTCTATCTCCTTCCGAGAGCGTATGGTTTTTGAGTGATTTAAGCCAACATAACCCAGGGATACCCAGGGGTGGTGGCACTTGCTGTCAGACGCTGACCCAAGGAACGTGTACTCGTGCAAACGATTGGCTTCTTGTTTGCAGTCGCACCAGGTTCCGGCTGCAGCTCCCGAAAATGGAAGTGAAGTTTCAAGGATGGAATTCACAACGCATCTGATGGAACATCAGGCAACACTGAAAACATGACAAAAATATATGACTATATATTACTACAATAATATGGGAATCATAGGCATGCATGCACATGCGAACTTTATGGGGGCAACATTCGCTTGAGGTTGCATCGGCGTGGTGCTTATGTTTGCTGGCTCTATGGCGAGCATTCTGATGTGAGATGGTGTCGTGCCTTGGCTGTGCGTTGGGTCAAACTCATTGAGTCTTGACTATGCAAGGGGGCGACGGGGCGACGCTCTGAAATTTTGTGGAGTGACTTTGTGCGTGGTCACTTTGTCTATCTATATATTATATCAAGAATGGACACCCCGTTGCCAACCAAATGGGTGTTTCGCTTTTGGAACTGGGGATGTATGGCCTGTCCACTGTTGAGACACCAACTCACTAATCACTTCGCCCGTGCATTGCCACTGGTCATTCAGATTGGCTTTTGCAGGAGGGCTCAGCTCAGAAAGGCTCGTGTGAATTCGTGTGAGGATAATGCTGCAGATCATATCGTTTTTCATAGGTAATACATGGTAATACCATGTAATACCTACATATATAACCCAAGATGGTGCGTGGTGCCAGACTGATGCAAGATTTCAGTCCTGGTTTGGGACATTGGTATTTAGATGGTGGGGTGATTTTGGTATTGTTGAAATTTTGGTTGCCCAGGACCCCTAGTCTTCCACATACATTATATACTACAGTATTTAACCGCCTTCGGCGTGTTCCGCCGGCCACCATGGAAAGGGCTATCCTGCAAGCCGCAAACAGCCCTTGCACAGGCCCAGCAGGAAAACATTGTGTTTGTGTAAAACACGGTTTTTGTGTAAAACAGTTCTTTGTGGCAAAGACGGTTTTGACGCAAAAACATTGGTTTTGCTCAAACCACAGTTCAGATTTTAACCACAGCATGTGTGTAAACCAGCAGGGTTTTGGAAAAGGCCAGATTGAGAAAGGTTTCGGGAAAGGCCATATTTAGAAAGGGTATGTATGCTTGTAAAAGCGGAGCAAACCGATGGCCAACAACAACAACAGCAACAACAACAACACCACCAACAACACTACCAACAACACCAACACAAAAAACGGAAACAACCATCGAAATGAACCAAGCTGGTGTTGAGTCAGGCATGCGCATGGTTGAGCCCAGACAACGTAAGGAAAGATAAAGAAGAGCTACGGAAGAGCTAAGGGGGTGTGGGTTCAAGTTAGACGAGGCAAAAATCCGCGCCAAGGGAAAAGTCTAGACAAAGACAAAGACTAAACAGACAGTACAACTACGAACAAGCAAGATCCACAAGACACGCCGGCAGGCCGGCGGATTACTGCATAGGTGGGTGTATATGATGCAATCTTTTTCTGCATGCACGCTACTCTTTGCAGATGCGTTGTGGAGCGGTGCGTCGTTACCCGTTGATTCTTCGAACATTGGCCATTGCTGAAGGCTGTTGGATGCATTTTCAACTTTGAGCCTCAATTGTCCATTGATCAGCCAGTCTGACCCAAGGCTTGTGCGGAAAACGCTTGCGCCCAAGATGCGCCCAAGCCGCCATGAAATGAACCGCCCCTGTTGTCTCTCAGCTCTGCTCATATACCCGGCTGTTCAGAGTGCCAGTGCAGCAGGTTGCAGTTGTAACACCACTGTCACAGCGCAAAGATGGCAGATGCTGGATGGGATTGTGTACCGATTATTAGCTCGGCTGGTTTTGACCCCTGCACAGGAGGGAAACCCTAACCAGGCAGATCATGAAGGCTGTTGTGCGAGTGCATCAGCGCTTTTCTAATTTGCACATGGCCAATGATTTTTTTCTTCTTGTTCCCTCCTGTTCTTCCACTTGGGAGGTATGTTTTGTTCACATCAGCTAAAAAGGCGGGTAATTATGTGATATATGACATACAGTATTACAGTGAGTATGTGCACACACTCATGATATGCACTAATATATTATAATATATCATATACTGTAAACATATACAGATTATACAGTCTCAGCAAATTGGTGCCTGACACTTTATGTGCGACAGTAACCTCTCGGTCCGCAGGGCAAGGTGCAATTTGCATCGCCGCGTCAAAAAGTCGGCCAGCGAAGCAAAACAGCCGAGCGGATGCAGATGGCCCTCTCTGAATGCTGTAAGAAATCCCGTTTGTTGATATGTGGTGTTTGTGCTTAGAGGTTTCCCATTGCCATGCCACTAAATTCTTGAGAGGGGTTAGTTTAATGCCGGTTTCTGACCCATCAACTCGGGAGCACTGTGCTTGTCAGCGTGATATCAGATGGCCATGGCTCAAATATGGGTATAATATGGGTTACCAGCTGACCATCAGTTGACCCTCAAGAATTGTCGTTTTCAGTGCAAGAAGCGTTGTCATATCAAGTTGGCCTGAACATTGTTCAATAGTATTGTCAGCTGGTTGCTTGAGAATAGGAACAAGGCATGCAAACTTCAACTAAACAAGATATGGTCTAGATATGTCTCTCTCTCTCTCTATATATAGATGAATCCCTTTCCCTTTCAGGTCTGGTTATTTGGATGAAGTCCATGCGCTGAATGCCATGGGCAGAGGTGGATTGAATTTGAATCCCGGTGCCTACCGCGAGCTGCGTCAGCAAAAGCTGAAAGGCAAAGGCAAAGGTGGAAAGGCGCCTTTCCTGCTGCTGTACAATCAGAATATATCAGAGCCCCTCAGGCCCTTGTAGCATCTTGTAGCCCCTTCCGAATGCTGGGGACCACTCTTGCCATCAATTTCTTGCTTCAAGGTCCGTATGTTTTTCTCAGAAGCCACCCTCCCTTGGTCGGGATTCAGTGGTTGTCACTACCTGCACTTATGCAGCGCTTATATATGTGACATTGCAGCTGTCAGGGAAAGGGCAAAGGTAAAACTAAAGGCAAATTTTTAAAGAAGAAGAAACTGAAGAAACAATCCGAGGACTTGCTGCTGGGAATGCGGGAATGTGATCCACTGCAATTGCCTGGATGTGAGGTTCATTTTTTTTTCTTCAACTGGAAACCTCAAAGACTTGCCATGCATTTGGTGGATTTGACCATACCTGGCCGCTGATCTCATGGCCCTTTACTGCTCAAAGGGGGGGATGCCAGTAGATGTGCTGCATGTGGCCAGCAAGATGATGGACAACATGAGGCCAACGTATCACAACAGCTTGTAAACACCGCATACTCTTTGAACACCAGCATTCCTTGATTGCTTCAACGACGGATTAGAGAAAAACTCAGATGTTTGCCACTATATATGTTTGGATTCCTGGATATGATGGGATATGTCTCCATAGTGGGGCATGATTCTATGTATATATACATACACATTATATACGTATATATATATACATATTCATATACATAATACACACACACACATATATATATATATATATATACATACCTGGAAAATGTATGAACATATCTTTCACATGTCCATGTTTAGTGCCAATGGCAGTATACTCTTCGACTGCGACGATGATGGCGCCTCCCCTACTTCCAGCAATCCGTAAAGGCAGAAAAAAAGGTTCCGAGCAAACAGTGCTCGAAATTCAGAGCCATGGCTTGTAATTTGGGTATGGGTCAAGCCATTCGGGGTACCACGGGGTACCAGAGGGCCTGCAAATGGCTGGATTAAAACCATATGCATTTTGGGGTTGATAATCCTGACCCCTACCCGTGGTCAACTCAAAGCTTCTGTCAAGACGCATTTTTCATAAATAAGGCACTGTATTATTGGCACTAGCTATCACAGGCCTGAGTTCTTAAGACAATAGATCTTATGACAAAAAGATAGAGTTCTAGGATGTTCTAAGATCATCCCAATCATTCAGGGCTGGAGAGCAGCTGGAGAGATGCTGGTATGGGCAATCTAAGGGGGCATGGTGATGGAATCCACTTCATCACTGGTTTCTACATTAAGCTGAACTTCATTTCGGACCCGCCTTGCTACTTGGCATGATTGGCATGATATAGAGGTGGCCACAAAGGTTTGTCATAATTAGACAACAAAATCAAAAGATAACAGGAACATGAACGTGTCCAACCTTTGGACCGTTGGAGTTGCCTCGCTTTGCCCAGGCTACAGGCGGATACGCGACAGTGGCACCTGGTGTGATCAACTGCTGCGATATGATCCGGCGAGGCCAGTTTGGGATTCGGGCCCATCCATGTAAGAAATGGGCCCTGTGTCCTTGAATGATGGAGAATGACCTATAATTACTTCTCATTGTTTCCCATCATTATTATCATTCTTGATAAAGATTTGGAAGATACAGTATCACCGTGTTTCACCATGTTTCATCACATGTTTCCCTCTTCGGTAGACTTGATGCAGTGGTGATTCGCCAGGAGCCAGTGGACAATCGCTGACTTCGGGCCCCCACAGAAGCTGAGGGCCACAGCAGTCGCGAGAAATCCACCGCTGCAGGCTTGAGAAACCGGGTCTTTCACATGTTTATACGGGGATCTATCTTGTGGCATCTATAGAATGTATTTTAAGATGGACAATTCTATACTGTATCTGTAATATATATATATATGCGCACACACACATATATATATAAATATATGATATAAATATAGATATTTAAAATGATAATCCGGATTTATGGCGGCATATGCTATGAAATGCTATGAATATCTATGATGCAGCGCAAGATCATTATTCGGTGGGACAACAATTATGCCATGCAATTCCTACTGACATTGCCATGACGAATGGTGATCATTGTGTAGCCGGGTTGTTGATTTTATGTGTGGAGCCCAAGAGTTTCAGGCTGTCATAGTTTGACATGTTAGTCTTCACGAGTGATCTTGGTCCTGATCAATCTTTATGTATGGTATACCTATGGTATTCCTGTGCCCTCGTCCGGAGGCATGGGAAGGCCACGAATGGCTTCTCGAAGGAAGCGAACCTTGGGCAATGTATTACATGATGGATGATTCAGGCTACAGGCAGCCTATGGTAACTTCATGCAACTTTCAAACTTTCAAGGTTGTTTCTGTTTCATCATGGTCAAGCCACTGCATATTTTTGTAGATTTTCGTGTAAGGATGCATCGCTTGTTTGTCCGCTACTCTTTGCATAGATTATGCTGCCGGGTAGTCAAAGGTTGTTGATTTCTGTTGACCCTTGAAGTGTATGGTGGAATGGTAGCACACATCCAACGTCACGTTGCTTGGATGTGTTGGATTTCAAGAATCCAATCGGGCAACCACAGCCCCCGCAACTCCAACATGGCATTCTAAACCCTTGTGTTCATGCAAAGGAAGGGCCCCTTGTAAGGGTGTAGTGTAGCGTAAGTAAAACCTGTACGCGCGTAAGCAAAACGTAAACAATGGCGTAAACATTTCCTTATTTGGTGCCAGGATGTAAGACATTTATATAGAACATGGCCCATGGCTCATTTGGGCTTGCAGAACACGACTTATTGAGTTCGGGATGCTGGATGCCAGCTCTATTTGTACCGTAATATCTGTAATCATTGCGCAGTCGTTTTATAGACTCAGAAACTCAATCTCCAACTCTTGAGCTCAGGATGGCGGCTTGCAAATCCAGAAGCGAACTCTCAAAGAGTTGTCAAAGGATGCAAGACGCGAAGCCAAGGAGGTCTTCAGGAATCCATTGGCCTTGACCCAATATCGAGCTAAAGAATGCCCGAGTCAGTGCAACGACAAGACAACTAAAACCTGGGGCTGCTCAACCGTGCTCGATTCTTGGTGATAGTCACTTCTGATAGTCATTGAGGACAATTGAAGAATGTGGCATTTTTGGCTTTCAAGTGCTTTCAATGAAATGGATGATGGATGGGAAAACCATTCACCTTGCTAGGGATCTAGAGGCCATGGCCAGAACCCTGATTTTGAGGGGCTCAATCAAGGGGAAATCGCCCCGGAATTGCCTCCTCCTGACAACCAGGATCTGTATGCACATCTCTGCCTTTTCCACCGACGGAGCCCACAGTGCCTTGACGTGGGCAATCCATGGCAATCCTTGCTATGGCTGCTTGATGGTTTAGATATTTGGTATTTCACTTACAGTAAATGTTCTGGTATGGGTTGAAGCCACCAATCAGAAGGTTTTTTTTTGTTGTCCTTTCTTGATGTTTTGTTCCAGATTGTTTTGGGGTGATGTGGAGTTACCTTCTGTTTCTTTTTGAGACTACTGCAAGAGCTCGGCAACCCTACCCGACCCCGGAAGACAAAAAGAAGCAGCGGGGTGCTGCTAAAGGGGACAACAAATGACAACAACAGGTATTATGAGTTGAACGAGCGCTATTGGAACGAAAGTGTGGCACAAGCTCTCCGAGAACGCGAGGAAACCAATGAAGAGTTGCTGCAGAAGTTCTCAGACTTCATGAAAAAGCACGGCTATGAGAAGAAGATCCTTGGCAATGGTCCTGGATGTCCTGCAATGTGATGTAGGTAGGTTGTGAAGAATTTTGGGTCAAGGGACTTGTACTGACCTGCTGACATCACATTATGACATCACCAGGACGTCGTCCACGTGAATCAACACCAATCCCAGGGTCGAATTTCCATGAATTTCCATTTTTGTGTATTCATGTGGGTTTCATACTCCACAGTGTTCCACACATGTCGAGTTTCTAAATTCTCGGCTTCACATGCGCAGTCATGGCCATTTTTGCAACCTTCCTCATCTTCGTCCATGTGGTTGTGTTGACTGATGGTCCTATGATGGTCAGGACCCAAACGTTGAAAGTCAAAGATCATGAACGACACCTGAAGAAGGTGGAGGAACTGGTGCAACAGAAGTTGTCACGGCAACTGCCGGAGGATGACAATGTCTTCGAAACCATTAAAGGCGCTGGGGTGTGGGGTGCAGTTGAAATTAATAATGATTACTAATGGGTTAAAGCTAGTATGGCAATGACCCCCATAAGCTGGGACAAAACCCCGATAAGTAATTATGGAACAGTATGGATATATCCACCTATAAGATTTTAGAAATGGAACTGCGCTCCCAAGTGGCTTGTGGGTTCCATTGGTGCACCGACATCTCCACCCTTTGCAAGGTACTCAGGAGGACATCAGCAGCCATGGCCACTACAGCACTTCTCTGCAACTTGGCGCCATTGGTAATCCCTTCCTAATTCCAAATACTAAACCAGCGGGTGCGGGGGATCTTTAAAATTAGGGGGATGGGATCATCACTTCCATATCTTCGAACTGGATGCCAGCCCCAGGAGATGGTTCCGCAAGTTCGTAGAGATCGCAGTCATTGAGGAGGTGTTGGCTCTTGGTGAAGATGTGGTTCCCTCGGATGCTCGCCTTGGGAGACTGTTGCGTGCGCCAGACCCCACTGTGACGGGCTGTTGATTTCAGATGTGTTTTGTTTTCCACTCCCGTTTCGTCAGGCGATTCGGATTTCTCCGGCAGGAAACATGTTGAACATGTCAAGTAATGTCTCAGATCCAATCATATACCATTGCCGGTTTGACCAGAAATGTGTTGTATAAACTTACGCGCACACACACATGAGCATATATATTCTAATCATACATATAATATATACAATATACATATAGTTACACTGTATGCATACATACATATGATTCATAATTATGATTACATATGTGTATACAGTATACATATATTTATACATATACTAATGCATACACATTGGCATACAAACGCACACACACACATGTATCTATATGATTATGTATATATATATATATATATGTATATATGTATCTATATGATTATGTATATATATATGTGTATATATATATATATGTATATATATATGTATATATATATATATATATCTATATTACTATACATATACTTTAAAGAGACAGTATCACAAACTGATCCCCGAGGAATCTACCGCAGTTACGACAGAACCCATGGCCGTCGACGTGGATGTCACGGACGTCCCATGTCCAGCTGCCTCAAGCGGCAGTGCGCCAGCGAAACGCCGCAGAACTGAGCAGAAGGAAACCTGACAGAAATTTGATGTGGCAAACTCCATATGGGTTTGAACATGTACCCCCTAAATGCGAACAGAAAAGGAGGGAAAATGATGATTCACCAATGGCCAATGGATTTTAGGATATGATGAGGATACGATCGGATATTCATAGAGATAATGATATAACGTGATATAACATCATGATATAACCAACATATCAAAATGGAGGTTCAACCTTCAAGAATAGGGATATAGTAGTATAAAATGATATAAAATGAAACATACTAGTAATGGGATTTAATCGTCAACTCAATGGGATTCAATTGGGCATATACTAGGATGTACAACCCACCATAAATATATGGGTTTGTCTGAAAATCAGGCACATACTCTGTACCAATAAAAGTGCCACTTGATTGGGAACATGATGATCAAAGATAACATTTCTGACACTCATAGATCGGGGGGTTAAGTACGTTTTTGTCTCAACCATACCTACAATATGCTGTATATAATGATGATCCCAATTGACGGTCAACGATTGGCAATCATTGGCTATAATCGCCAAGGAGTTAATTTAGGATTTCTGCAGGGCTACGCATACTTGGAATAAGATGAAAGACAAAACAATCCGTATCTGAATGGATCTTTCTGCATCTCCCCTGTTGGAACACGTGCTCTCAACTGACCTAGCGGAGCATCTGCAGACTTCCTGTTTGATTTGACTGAATGTGCAAAGCAATTTGATAAACGTAGTTGGTCCTGAGTCTTGAGTCCATTGTCCCATTGCTCATGGATAATTGGGCTGCAAACCTGTGAAGCTGAATTGCCGGACAAACACACTCATAGTCGTACCGTACCTACAATGGTGGATGCAAGCCTTTTCTGGAAACTGGTTTTGCATGATTGGATGCATGACATAACACGACATGACCATCTTGGGATATCCACTTGCGACGAATCACGTGTCAGTCTACACCCCAGGATGAGCTTGATCTTGGGGATGACCTTGTGAAGCGCAACAAGGTCGGTGAGGCGTGTTCACGTTCAAACAGTTTGATGAACACTCTGGGCGTCCATGGGTGCCTCTAGGTGGTCTGCTAGAGTCACAGAGAGGATAAGCAGCTGATAGCAGCTGTGCTTGTATGAATCACTTTGGAACATGTTGACCGTTTCACAGCTCGCAGGCCAAAGATCCCTTCTGGGCTATTTTGCAGCTGGATTCAGCTCGTGTAAGATGTCCGAGAGAACGTGCTGCGACGGAGAAGCGGATGTCGGGTGCCCAACGAAACAGCACAAAGCAGCTGTGGTTTGGCGGCAACGAGTGCGAATTGAATGCATGTTTTTCCCACTGTTTCACAATGTTTGATGTGTAAAATACAATCTGGCTGAAGTGGTGACTACCAACAATGTAACAAGTGAAGTGGTCCATTCGTTCTGTCGGATGGTACATGGCTGGAGCATGCTGGAGTACTTTCAGTCACTATGTAAGGAACGAAGGAGAAGAAGAAGAGGAAGTCGTTTCGCGGCTCTCGAAGTGGCATCTGGATGCAATGGTCATAAGCCAGTGGTAGGAGGCAGACCTTCCCTTGATGAAGATGAAGCATGAACCCTGAAAATGCGATAACATGACAAGGATGTGATTCGTGATGGATGATGGGTAAAGATTCAGCAACTGCCTTGCTGACAAACGCATTTAGGAATGATAAGTTGTGCTTGGGGGCAAGCGATATAGTTGCCCTCTTTTCACTCACTTGAGTAGATTGCAGGCAAGCATCTTGAAGTCAAAGATCATGACACACTCCAAGAGACATGCATTGGATGGCAGAAAGAGCTACATTTTACAACGATGGGACAGATGGGACAGGCAATGGAGGACTGGATCAAAATTGATCTACTGTAAGTTTGACTACACACTATTTCCCTCCCTGACCTGGATGGCGGACCCGGCCAAGGTATGGACAAATTTCTGAAGGAAATTTCAAGCTAGCCCAGAACATCGCCAGCAGAGTGGAAAAGGTTGGAGAGAAGACTGGTCTCACCGCCGTGCCTTGATTCCAATTGTGACACGAGGCACGCAGAAGAGCACAGGTCTGTCAAGATTTGAGGGGAGCAACAAGACCGGAAAACCTAAACTGGGGGAGTGTTTCTACTCCCAAGACTTGGGGCGTTTCGATGCGTTTCGCCATGTTTAGCTATTTCACGGGAGAGAACGTTTGGAATGTGATATGAGCCGCAGACTCGCGTCAAGGTTTGTTTTGGAATCAGCTGAGGTGCTGACCAAGGGCCAACTTTTCCACGACGAAGTGAACCAGGAGATACTGGACCAAGCCTGGCTTTGGTCATACGCTGGGACGTCAGATGCTCGATCGATAACACTTCCGAACTGCTCTTCATGGTTGGGAAAGAATGGGAAAAATTCCTAGTTTGAAGCATAGCAGCGGTGCGGCAGCCCTGTCCTGAAAGTGCACACGGCTTGAGAATCCCATGCAAGTCAACGACTACTACGCAAGTTAGACAGATTCGCGGCCCCAATGGGCACCATTGGGACTTACTGTAATGAATCCTAATGTATACCTGGACCAGCAAACGGGCAGAAAAAAAATGTTGTTTTGGTCAATGACCCTGTTTTTAGCCAATTGACCTATTTTGGGTCAGATCGAGCAATTCAACCCAAACCACCCAAAATGGCTGAAATCTGGCTGAAATCTAATTTTCTATGTGTTTCCATGGTGTCCCAATCCCATAACTTCACTTTCTTTCACCATAGCTACACTTGTAGCACTGATTGACCCTTGACGTG
>Ga0126342_10003045_pt1 | contig 27220 bp, 15 predicted proteins | sample Cyp1metagenome_FD_92528 | JGI IMG/M metagenome (GOLD analysis project Ga0126342, IMG submission 92528) | Coral microbial communities from Lord Howe Island, Old Settlement Bay, Australia - Cyphastrea 1 metagenome | ecosystem: Host-associated > Invertebrates > Cnidaria > Coral ... | reverse complement strand
TTAGCAGAGGGTAAGTGGCCTAAAAAAAGTGGCTGAATTCTATGGTTTATGGTAGATATAACAAACTAGTTTTCATGGGGATTATCATGGTTTATAAACCAACTTACATTACTGGGGGGGGGGGCATCCTGTGTAAAAAGGTCAGTTTAGTCCACCAGAAATACTGGATTTAATGGGAATATATGGGAATATTTCCTGGATATCATGTGTGTTAAAGTGGTTTGATGGGGATAGAATGGACATATATGGACATATCATCGAATGACCATTAAGTATGGGGCTTTCCTAAAATTGGAGTACACCCAAATCATCTAAATCATTAGACAATTTTTGTATTGAAACCTATGGTATTAGACATGCCCCATTTTACGAAACGCCCATATGTACAATACAAAGTGGTGCCCCCCAGAAAGCTAAGTCGGTGATCTAACTTTTTACTGGGGTTTCGCAAAACAACATACATAACTTGGGGGGACTACATGGTGTGTATATATATTATATATATATACATAAAACAATATATATATAAACAATATAGTGGTAATGTTCTGTAACACCATCAATGTACATTAATATAAATTACATTAATATACATATACATTAATAATAATGATAATAATAATTAAAAAAAAATAATAATATATATATATATATATTTATTTACATTAATCATATATATATACTACTATATTCTCTGCATCCAAATGCCTTCTTATAGATGGTACTTGACCCTCCGACTCACAACCACATGACTTTCTCAGAAGGTGTTGAGATCCATGTGTATATACACATAATTTTAGTATACATGCTATTGTGTATTGACATAGTATAGTATCTAATACGGGTTGTATACCATTTATATTGTATATATGGTATCTACATTATCTATTCAATATGTATATCTACATCAAAGTTCATCAAAGTTCAATACATGTTATCATCTTGATATACTTTCTATATATAGTATATATTTATATAATGGTATGTCTATTTACTGTGTATGTTTAGTTAATTTTAGTTATATTTACATCAATGTTAAATACATGAACGTTACACTTCGTATGTCCAACCCATCTCATTTGCCGGTGTCCCTGGAGCTCATCGGTGGCGCCTGGGCAGTTTGTGCCTCGGCGAGCGGGATTAAACCTGCCTGTTTCTGTCTGTGTTCGGAAAATTCCCTTCTTCCAACATCCAACATCCAAAAACATCCAAACCGTTCAACATCCATAGAAATCATATAGAAATCATAAAGAAATCATATAGAAATCATATAGACATGATATAGAAATCATCCATAGAAAAATCCCTTCATCCGTAGAAATCATAGAAATCATCCCATTTGTCCATTTCCAGCACAGAATTTCTCTTCACCTACCGGACCCAGGTCGCGCCACGGTCTCCAAAAAGGGCTCCGGACATAGGAGGAGTAGATGTTGCCGAAGATCGTATCGCCCAAATCGCCCTCCGGAATGGGCATGGCGGACTCTTGGAGCTCCTGTAGCATCGTTGCCAGCAGCTGGACGTGCTTCGCATGCGAGTCCTGGGATGTGGGATGGGGATGGCTACGAGGTGGTGCCCCCAAACGTTATATTTGTTGGTTGATAAACCAACTTATAACTGGGGGGGCCCACATTGTAATACTTGTTTTTATCATGGCTATAATAATTCTTAATTATGGTTAATAATGGCTTAATGAAAACCCCATGAATACTAGTTCGATATATCACCAATAAAAACCATAGTGAAATTGGAGTTATAAACGCACCAACTGAACGCTATCGTGGCCGGGGGCACCACCTTGTATGGATCACACATCGCCAGAATGGATAGAACTGAATCTGAGTCCCCACTGTGCAGGAAATGTATGATCTTACCCTCTAATTCACGCCAAAAGCCCCTTAGAACTGTTGGAAATCTACCGAGCGACTTGGAGAGTTTACGTTTTTTGTTGAATCTATGGATAGTTTTATGGCTTATGGTTATCTTGATTATGCGTATGTTTGATGAATTACATCCCACGCTATGTCTCATATACAACTTCAAGGGCTTTCACATGCCATCCCAACCCTGTCAACCCCATGCACCTGCACATCCAGCGTAAACCATGTGCGGTCCGTCTCAGAGACCACTTGACAATGCCTTAGCAGATGACCAGGAGACCATCATTCTGCGCAGAAATCCTCAGCGTCCTTCGGGTTGTCCAAACACTGGGTTATACCCACATGTTGCCCATTAACATGCTACAATGTGGTGACCCCCCCAGTTATGTTTGTTGGTTTATAACCCCATTGACTAAGAATCTTCTCCACAAGATCTAGTCTTTAGAGTTGTAAACAAACTTTGCTATCGAACGGGGGCATCACCTTGTAAAGTGCATGTTGGGGCATTGCCCGTTTTCTGCCAACCCCATGCCTACAGGAAGAGCTTGCCTAAAGACAGGTAAGTTGGTTTAAAAGTACAACAACTAGGACATATGCATATTTAATGGGATACATCCTGCAAGGGATATTTACTTTTTTATCAATATTTGCTTGTGCTAGGATTCATTAATATCAACAACTAGGGTAGTAAGTTCGAATACTTATGATGGAACCTGCCGTTGGATGAGTGAACATAAACCAACAAATATCCAACTGGAGGGGCCTTTCCTTCAATCTGTTGCCCGAGTTACAAGTTTGTTTTTAACAACCCCCATGAACTCCAAAAAAAACATACAACATCTATCCCAAACCTAGCTAATCTAGTCTAGTTATGTTTATCAACTTACTTAACGAACTTGGGCATCACCCATCATATCATTAGTATGTACTATATCTACATTATACATCATTCTATATCATTGTATGCCATTGTATCCCTACTGTATTCCCATGATGTTCATTGAACTATACCAATCATGGCAACAAAAATCGAGCAATCCCCACATTGTGCTTGGTGAAAAAAAACACATGTCATCCTTTTTCCTGGCAAAAACCATGCCGTTTTCCAATCGGCATCACCCCGCGGCGCGCTGAAAACCGGCTGGGAGGGCCAACCCCATGGCGCGTTGATGGGCCAGCATAGCATTTTCCATCTCCGTCAGGAGCCTGTCTTCGGATGCTGCTGAAGCCGGCGACATGTTCTGAAAAAAATGGATGGACTGACTATGTATAGACAGGGTGTGTGTATGTATTAGATTGTATTAGGATGTATGTGTATATATACGTATATATATATGTATGTATTAATGATAGGATAAAACCAAAGTAGTAAAGGATGAACAACCCTTAGATGGGTCATGGAGCTGACATGAGCTGACTGTTCTGTGGTAAACCCAGTGCCATAAACCTACCACGACTGGGGATGGTTTATACACCCCATTTTGTAGTGATCTTGGGGATTGTTTATCATTGGGTTTACCGGCTTACCTCATTAGTTAGTAAATGGATTATACTTGGTAAGCCGGGAAAGTTAATAACCATGGAATTAGATGGAATTAGTAAGTAATGGTTGCAAATGGTTAGATTATATTTGGTATAGTTAGTAACCCAGTTGCGAACCAGGAATCGCTAATCCCATGGCCCATCCAAGCACCAATTCCAAAGGATTGAGACCTATGAAACTCTCAGGTATATCATTTGATCATCAAATGTAAAATGTGTTTTTGAGCATATCACATGTTTGGACAAACACACATGTTTCTTCAACCGCTGTGGCTCACTGCCCTGCCAGAGGGAAGAAGTGCCCTGCCATCGGAGGATCGTTCAAATTTCCCAGGCTAAAACGGAACAGGACACCCCATCTTGGTGATCCCAAGTCTTTGAGCAACACATCTGCATTAAAAAGGGACCCCGGGCCCGGCACCTCTTCTCCTCTTTCAATGCCGCATTGCATTCTGCGCGATACAGAACTTGCTGGTCCTGAACAGCTGCCCCACTTAGGATGCTTCATGATGTTTCCAGCTCCTAGCGGCTTGCCAAAATTCAGCCAAAATTCAGCTCCTAGCGTCTAGCCGCAGCTAGCCGCGGCTAGCCTACCTACCAGATCTTGCCCTACCAGCGCCACCAGCGAGGACGGCTTATTTACCAAGGCCAAGGGTCTTTGGGACAAAGCCACTGCAAATGTTCGAAGGCTTGGTTGTCCTCGCGACGGATGGTAAGCCTGGAAATCATGGTTGGGAATGGGAAAATGATGGCTAATAATGGTTAATAATGGCTAATAATGGTTAATAATGGTTGATAATGGTTGATAATGGTTAGTAATGGTTAGTAATATTTAATACTGGTTAACAATTGTTGATAATAGTTAGTAATTGTTAATAATGGTTAAGAAGAATAATGGCATTTAACCATCCAATGTCTGAATCGTGACTTCCATGTAATACTGGTCAATCATGCTGTATATTCACATATTTATGGTTGATAATGGTCAATAAGAGTGAATTTCATGGTAGTTAACCATAAAATGATTGAACTGGAAGTCATGGTGGCAATGCGCTAGAGAGTTGGTGTTTTTTCAACCCCCAGTGAGTTTTCGAACACTTGGAGACCTGGAAATTCTGGGGGAATCATCAAATCTTTGGTGGCCTCAAGAGTGAATCAATTGTAGCAACTCTCAATGGCCATTTCAGGAACCGATTGATTGGAGGTACCTACCATATGTAAGGCCTATATAAGGGCTATGTAAGGGGATATCCCCAGGAAATATGGCCTTATATGGTACAGTACCTCCATTTTAGGATCCGGAAATTCCCATTGAAATTATAGCAACTCCCCCAAAAGACGCTCTGGAAAAGTATAGAAAAGTAACTGGTTGCTGGTGCAATAACCATCTTGAAAAATGATGGAGTTCGTCCCTTGGGATTATGACATTCCCAATTGAATGGGAAATCATAAAATTAAAATGTTCCAAACCACCAGAAGATCAACTACTGAATATGGTCACTATATCTGGACCTTTTCTGCATCTGGAGGGTTACTATATCTCTGACCCCGCATCCCCATGCCATCCTTGGACACCTGTGCAGCACTGGCCATGCCGCTGGGAGGCTGGGTCGATGAAATCGATGTGTTTTCAGTTGGAAAACAAAACGTGGAAAATCATGGACAATCATGGGACAATGATGGTTAATAAGTGCTAGGAATATGGTTTTTCTATAATGGTTCATAATCATCAAACCCAAGTTGCTTCACAGATATGGATTTTTTTTTTGCAGAGTGACATTGTGACATATTGACTTTTTTGTGTTCACATCGTAATGATCTCTCTGTTGACCGCTGCTAAATGGTGAGCAGCACGGGTGCAATGTTGAATGAGTGCCACAGAGATTGATCTGACCCATCATTGTACTTGGGGGTACAGTTGGGGTTATTCATGAATATATATATATATATGTATTGAATGTATGTGTATATATATATACACAGAATTATGACCCCCATAAGTTGGAGTATAACCCGTATGATTGTCCAAGACTCCCACTAGCCTTTATCTCAGCCGACAGAGCCAACGAACCAGGGAACTCTACCCCTCTGACCTTGCAAAAGCAATGATCCCAGAATCATTGGATTGGTTTAAGGGAACATTTACAGGAAACTATGTTTTTTACCATTCAATCTGGGGGTTTCCTGTAAATTTCCCGTAAACCAATCCAATGACAGAACAAAAAGAAAAACAAACTGCTATCAAAACATGTAAAAAAAACACCCCCAAGCTATCGCTATGGGTGGGAAAAAAAAACAAAACATCTATTTTTGCTTTCCCAAAACGTCCCTTGATTCCCCAACTTATCTCCAGGTAACTTCGGTACCAATAGGGATCATCATCCCGGGATTGACCCTCCGGTCAGGTGATGTGTAGATGACTACATGACTTGGAATCTTGGGGATATGAAATGATACCCCTTGCACAGGTCCAAACTTAGGTATGGCATATAGAAGTCACCCCTCATGTGATACTGTGGATGGGCCAGAGAAATCCGAATCACCAGTTGATAGATGGTTTATCATTATAGGCTTTCAACCATCCCAAATTGGTGCAAGATTTCGCTGGCCCATCCACAGTATGAATGTTATTTCCAGACAAAATGGGAAGATGTAGTTGATTTCTACTAGTTTTTGGTGTGATTATATAGTTCATAACTACATTGTGTAGGTATGTAAACCATCAATATGATTTTGGGTTTGTCTCCAAATGGTGGATACCTTCAAATGGCTCTAATGGGGAAAAGGAGTTTTGTTTCTCCTAGGTTTTCAGATGTTTTCTTAATGAATTTCTCGGCAGCCTTTTTGTGCAATCGAGAAAAACACGCTGTACATGGTAGGGAGCTGCTGACGTCGGCCTCCACGAGTATCTTTGTACAAAACAAATAGATGCCAGGACTATGTGTATGTTGCATACACATCGACGGCCGTTGCACGGGTGATCATTGAACTTTCCTGGCACATCCAGCACACGACAAGTTCTTTAAACGAAGCACATAAAAAAGGAAACAAAGGAACACGGTTCACGGCTGCTAAACTTCCATTGGCGGTGGATGTTGAGATACATATATACATATACATACACTCCTGTAATCAAACATGGCATTGGAAACTCTTAGCTGTTAGATGATTTTGCCATGACTGTAAAACCTGCATTTACAGGGAATTTCCCATTGCCATGTTCGATTGCTACAGGGAAAAAACAATCCATTCACAGTATCACATTCTGTAGGAAGGTACATAAAGCCATCAATTGTCACCATGATTCATTGTGATGTTTGTTTGTAATAACCGCATTCCAAAACATAGATAGCACATACCCTCTGGTAAACTAACAGTTCGCTATTGAAAATGGCCCAGTCGAAATAGTGGAATTTCCCATTAATAGCATGGTGATTTTCCATAGCAAAATGTTAGTTTACCGGAGGGTACCTAGGATCTCTACTGGAAGGTATGTTTCAAGTAGCTGGCTGATGTATTTTGTGATGTTTGGACATGTTTGGACCCTGAACAGGGGATATGACTTTGAATAGCACATATTTCATCACATCTCTATTGAATATCCCTGAATCAGATTGCACTGTTCGATGAATGACACGCCCTTGGCTCCACTATGCTCCACTCCATCAGTGCCACTTGTGGCACCCCAATGGCCTGGCCCGTTTCGAAACACCATGGACCAATGGACCTGGAAAGAGTCAAAGCTCTAAAGCATCAATTACTCTCCAGTAATCAAACATAGATGTGGAAACAAGGGAATTTCCCCTATAACTTGGAGTTTGTAGGAACATCCACAAACAAAGATCCGCGTTGTCTGTCCACTTTTAGTTGGTGAGTTCCCGATGCCAAATTCATACAAATTCCACATGTTTATCCTGATCTTGTTGTGAGACATCCCCGTTTTTTTTGCCGGGGTTTTAACTCTCATGTTTTCCCCCAAATATTTCACAACTGAGATTGGTCCGCATATTTTTGCTGTTTTTTTTTTGCCATTCATTTTCCCCCCCATGTCCAAAGTCACCCCGCTGATTGATTCGATTGGTGGAGTCCTTGGTTGGTCCAATTCCTTCATGTGGATCTCAACTTTGGAGCCCTTTCGTAGAACCTTCGTCACCTGCACTTGGAGCACACAAACACCATCCACGAGGGGCGTGATATCAAAAAGGTGATGTTCCAAAAAAAAACAACGTTGGCCAAGTTTTGTTGATAATTTTATATAACTAGACTATGATGGTTGATTAAACTATTATGATCTATTAGTCTATTATGTTTAATACATGTTATAACTACGATTTACTTGGTTTAGTTTGACCAAAAAAGTCTTTGGTTGATGTTTATGGAATCGAACGGGTTCATAGAGGTGGTTCACGCCCTGCCCTGCCTCAAATTGAGTGCCAGGTGCCAGGATGTACCTTGTTCCAAAGCACAGGAAATTCCATGAGAAAAACACACTGCAAACATTGGAAAAATACCGGTAAGTTACAGGTCTGGATATATTAGAGCCCATAGGATCCATGTATGTTATGTATGGTACCATTTACCATCAATATACCCCCAATGTTAGCATATATACCATACATGGATCCTCTGGGGAGGTCATGAGGTTTTTCTTTGCAGTGAGATGGATAAGTCACGCACTGCATCTTCAAACACGGATGCAATGTGGTGCCCTCCTTGTTACAATGTGGGTTTATAACCTCATGGACTAGTTCGACATATATAAAAGTCCTAGCTATTAGAGTCTTCTCAAGCAACTTTGCTATCGAACGGAGGCACCAATGTGTAGATTCAAACATGGCTGAGATGTTCCAGTCCTCTAAAATATATGGTGACATTCAGCGATGATTTCACGTAAAAACAGCCTTCCGAACAACGACCTTGACAAATGAGGAATCACCAAATGATTCCCCTCTACAATGTGAGGCCCCCAAGATAGCTAAGTTGGTTTATAACTCCAATAACTATGGTTTATGGTACTTATAACTATAGTATTCCTGGGGCTTATAAACCAACAAACATCACCTGGGGGGCCTCACATAATTGTAATAAAAAATGATTGAATCAACTCCATAACGTGATGGGACCCCACAATTTTAATGGCAACTTTGATACTGAAACTGCACGATCACATTCGCGGGCCCAAAACAGCCAAACATGTGTCAAAGATATCGCCAATGCAGCCCACAGAATTACAAGGTGGTGCCCCCCAAACGTTATAAGTTGGCTTATAAACCCCATTAACTATAGATTCTATAGATATATCACCTATAAACCTAACCATAGTTATTGGAGTTATGTTCACCAACTTAGCTATCGTTTGGGGGCACCACCTTGTATGTGTCCAAACAAGACTGTTGTGACTTCCATCTCAGTCTCCACATAAGAGACTTCCCAGATCTTGAATGCCAACTTTTAGAAGTCATGGCCACCTGTCCTAAACGAGGATCAGTAAATGGTGTTCCTACAATGTAGTGCCCCCTAGTTGTAAGTTGCTTCATAACACCATTCACTACCAAAAGTCCTAGTTATTGGAGTTATAAACCAACTTTGCTATCGAACCGGGTCACGACAATGTATGAACGGACGATTTGAAAATACGATTCTCCCACGGTTCCAGCAGGTAGGACCTCATAGTAACCAGGCTATTCGTCAAATCCCCTTGTTTTGCAAACCAGTTTGTATGTCACAGATGTTCATCCCCACAGCAAAGCAATGGCATAAATTAGCTGTACTGGAGAAGTTGGTTTATTTTATGCTACAGAAGTGGTTGACGTAGAAAATCAACTGTGGTTAAATCAGCTGTATGAGGAGGCATAATTTCTCCCAGTACCACAAGGTGGTGCCCCCCAAACGATATAAATTGGATTATAAACCCCATGAATACTATAGATATATTACCTATAAACCAAAGTGAAATTGGAGTTATTTGCACCAACTGAACGCTATCGTGGCCGGGGGCACCACCTTGCAGCTGTTGACCCTGTTTCAACCCAAGCTACTCCTCCTCGCTTTTGTACTGGGAGAAGTCGCGGATGCCAACGCTTCGTAGGGAGCTGATAATGAACAAAGTGCAAGTCTTGGAGCCACTAAAACCTGGGCCAAAGGGATCCAAAGACATGAAAAATCACTATTAGATTTTTGGTCATAGGTGTATACATGTGAATATTTGATAAAGAATTTGTATATATATTTATATATAGCATATATTAGGTGTATAAATATAAATAGTTGATAAAAAAAAATTGTGTATATAGCATATTATATATATATTATATTTCGTACAGCAGATGTGACTGTGCCGAGGACCTCCAAGGTTCAACCGTCGACTTCGAGGGGTTCCCATTTTCGTTCAAGTCGTGCCCCCGCAGTGAAATGGCAATATAACCAGCAACAAAAAGAAGATAATATAACACTATATATATATATATGTAAGAATTTCCTGGGATATGTATATATATATATACATTATATATGATTACTTGTACACACACATATAGATATATATATACCAGATATCTAACTATCTAACTATATTATATAATTATCTTTGTTGGTTCACGTTACCCACACATTTTCGAGTTCGATAAAACTTTAATCCACATAAACCTCAGAGTTCTTGGGGTTTCTCGATCAATTTGGCTAGTGAACCATTTTTTACCTGTTTGGACCAAGGTCACCTCGGCCTTTTGAGGATTTACCATCATCTTTTTGTTGGGGGAGTATTGTATGTATACATGCTTGAGTCGTTCCCACCATATCAACAAAGACATAAACAAGAAAAAACACAAACACGCAAGAACAGCTCAATGAATAAACCAGCCACCGCTTTTGGTGAGGAGTCATTCAAAATCTGAGGCCCAGGCATGTTTGAAAGTGACCCATCCATCAATGATCCATCATGAAATATGCTTCACTATCATATGGGGAGTCCTTAATTACTCATTAATCATGATTAGTCATGAATCATCGTTAATAATCATTGATAATCATTAATCATCATCAATCATCGTTAATCATCATTAATCATCATTAAATAATTAATCTGGCTGAATTATGATACTTCCCAAAGCTGCAAATAGCAGTTATCATGCGGCCATTTGGGGATGATTCCCAATCCATTCATTCCAGAATTCCGTCAGGACGTGAGGTCAACATATCATCCAGATCAGTTAATCATCACATGTGGGTAAAACAATATCATAAACCACCCATGACTGGGACTGGTAAAACTACCACCTATAAACTATAAACATGGTTAATTTTGAGATGGTGTATGGCATTGTTTTATCCACATTATTCAATTCATCATTAACCTCGTGTAATCAAACATGGCAATGGACAATCAACTGTTCAGTTCGATAATTTTTCCAGCTATACAGCTCCATTGAGAATCACTTAGTTCGGTGATTTTCCATTGCCACGTTTGATGACAACGGAGGGTAACTATCCTTAACCACTATCACTGTCACTATCATCTTTGGTGAATTATGAAGCATTAATATGCATTAATAATCGTTCATCACTAATCACACAACATGTTTGCACATCTCTGCACTGCACCATGGGCATTGGCACCATAGTTGTCGTTCCTGTTGTTGCTGTTGTTGTTGTTCCTTAAGGGTAGAAACAAAAAGATACATATAGTGAGGACGGGGTCCAAGTGTTTGTTTGTACCTTGTTGTTGTTGTTGTTGTTGTTGTTGTCGTCGTTCTATGAGTCCTCTGCTGCAACTCTGTGCGTCCTTAATTATCCATTCCTTTGGGTGAATTTGGGTAATAACTTGTCTGACCCACGTCCCAGGCGTCTCAGGGGCTCGTCGCAACGCCGAGGTCGGGAGTACAACTAGAGACCTCAGCTGAAACACTGTAAGGTGCCAGCAACGTGTGAAAATGGAATCGTCAGCCTTAATCAATGAGAAGAATAAGGGTAAGAGATGTACTTGCTATATCTGGTTGGTGGTTGAGCCACCCCTCTGAAAAAATATTAGTCAGTTGGGACAATATATTCCCAATATATGGAAAAATAAAAAATGTTCCAAACCACCAACCAGATATTCATTTCAAGGTATTTGGATTGGATTTGGATTGGTATTGGAACGAAATCTCCAACCAGCTTGAGTAGGAAGCACTGTTGCAATCCACAATCTCTTGCTCTAAGTTGCAGAATCCAGCATTTTAACCCGCAACGAAACAAAACGGGTCAATAATGTATGGCATATTCATGGTAGCTGCATAATATCCTACTCTCCATATGTACATACCTGTTTATAGACTGTACCAAAGTTGTGTATAATATATATATATATACATACGAAAATATTACTGTGTAATAATTCACAGACCTGAAAAAAGACCACCAATTTGGGGGACGATTCCCTGCACCATGCTTTTTTAGTGACGCCACGGCGTGAGGTCCTTCAAATCTTTCCAGATTTATATGTATGTTATTATGTTGATACTACATATATATATATAATTATATACATATGTGTGTGTCTTACACAAATTGGCTTATCCTCAACTACAGACATTTCCAAACGCGCCTTTTTATGATACACAATGGGATCCCAACCGCTCCGGAGATCAGCCCAACGCCTCCCGAATCCCGAATCTGCCACGAGACGGCCCACCAGGTGACAGTGCTACCCACTTTGTATTGATGTTGGAGGTCCAACGCTACCTTGAGATTTCACCGTTGCTGCTGGAAAGAATGGGATATATTTCATGATTGGAAAAGACATGAAAAGAATGTCAGAATGAATAGAACAACCTGTTGGAAAATGTCCAATCAAGTGGATGTTGATGGATCTTCGATATATTTGTTTGCATATGTTTGTTTCAGATCTGATGTGCGAAAGGAAAAGCATGCCATTCAAAACTAGTCCCCACTATAGAATAAATGGTAGTATAATCCCCAAACTCATCAACTAAACCATCATTTGTCAACGTTATCACGAAAATCTGCGCCCAAGACACACCGCGGTAGAGCTCCTTCTCCGTTCTGGGAAGCTTCTCCAAGGCTGAAAGGAAGAGCCTGGAGCCATCTGGACGAGGTGAGGACCAGTGATGTTTGGTGAAGCCATGAACTTTACCCTCTGGTAATTTGTTACATAGCTATTGAAAATGGTGATTTTCCATAGCTATGTTAAATTACCAGAGGGTAGTATACTTTACTTATATCCTCCTTAAAAAAATGGTTCTTGGAGTATACTCTAGTTGTGACCCCCGTAAACTTCGTAAACTTGCAGTTGAAGCGGTCATTTTAGCATAAATTAGCTATCTAGGGGGCCTCACATCTTTTGGGGAAGCCAATCATGGATCACCATTGGTTGTTTCCCCTAGTAGAAAAAAAATATCTCATTTCAAATTATCCATAAGGTGGTCAACTATTTTGGCTGGTGAAATCATCTTATGTGAACCATGACAAATCATCATCATCCTCTTGCTTTGTGCGAGCTAGGGGTGACCTGAACTCATACTGCTTCTGCTTCTTGCTCCTTGACTTAGCTGTTTTGCCAACTCTGAATTGTAATGAGTCAGAAATGTCAGAAAGCCGAAATCTTTTGCGATCCGACATTTCACCTGATTGATCATCCCCATATGCTCCATGGTGCTGGAATATGAATCCCCACATTTACCCCAAAAATCAACCAAATGGAGCATCTGGGATCTGTGGTGATATCGTGGTGCTATCGTGGTGAGGTTCTTCGGAACTCACCCAAGGATCCACAAAAATCCACCCGACATGGGATTATAGGGATGTTTGCTCATCATTTTGTGCTAACCACACACAAGGAAACCCTCAGGTAACCTAGCCTGGCGTGCAAAAAATACAGAACTCTTAAAAAATAGCTGTGCATGTTCAATGGCAGATTGGATTCAGTCATTTTGAGGAGGCGAAGCCAATCTCACTATATATATATAAGTATATAGATATATAAATAATATATATATTTTTTTTTCTGCTGGGTTTACATGGTGGGCTATGGGTTCTACGATACCTGTTTACTACAATTTTAAGTGACCTTTTTTGAGGATGATGCCATTTTGTTTTGACTGGTGAAAAATGGTGCCTGTAATCAATGGGATAATCAATGGGAGAATTGATGGATAATTAGTGGATTGTCAACAATCAATGGATAATTAATGGATTATCAATAAGCAATGGACTATTGGAAGTCTTTGGCGATCAGAGCAACCCACTACTGATGGTCTCTGTTGATGGCCGGTCTTGTATCGCAAAAATCATGTGACTCAGTCCTCAAACTGTGGTGTGCAGCTTTTTTGTAGTCAATAATTTGAAGGTGATGAAGAAATCCCTTCACTGATCTTAAAACTGGATACCCCCCAAACAAATGCTAATTTATCATCTTTTCCCTTCAAAAGAGACCGGCAATTTGAGTGGTATATTCGATTTTCAGACACATGCAGGAGGTGCAAATACACGGATCAAGTGGCAAATCATCTCCGTCACCTGGCAGATCACTCACCCGTCCAAGCCTCAAATAGAGGAAATAGTCCAGAGCTTTTTTTCGATCTGCGTGTCGCCTTAGCTAACCCAGATTAGCGAACCATGGTGCTGGAATATGAATCCCTACAAAACTGGTTGATTTTTGGGGTAAATGTAGGGATTCATATTCCAGCACCATGGAGCATATGGGTAAAAGTCAATCAGCCACGGCGAGCTACACCACTGAGTGAAACGATCGCTAAAGGTGTCCATCTCTTTTTTTGGGATTTCACCCCATCCCAAAAATAGTGGTCACGATGACATCATTTACACCGTGGTGCCCCTGTTCCATAGCTAACTTGGTTAGCAACATTTTATAACTCTAGTTTCACTAGGACATATATTAGATTCTATTCTATCGAACTAGTCAAGGGTGTTATAAACCAACTTACAACTTCTGGGGGTACCACATTGTAGTTGTTGGAACGGAGAATGGAAACACCATTTAAAAGGCACTCCCCAGCCCCCCATTCAACCGAGCATCAGGGCAGCGTTCAGGGCCTTGGTTTTGGGGTCCCCCACTAGTTCAGCCATTGATCAATGGGATGAACACACTGAATGGGGACTAACCGGGCTTATTTACCATTACTAAGTGGGGTTAACGTACTGAACATGGGACTTACTAGGCCTATTAGCCGCTTACTATATAAGTGGGATGATCCTCCAAACACAAAAAAACACGATTCTCTGTGTCATTGCAAAGCAGTTCACAGTTCAACGCCGCAAATATCCGCAAAAAAGGCGGCCTGAAGGCCCTTCGCATCATTCCCGCCTTGTAAAGATAGTTCGTGGTGTAGAGGTGCAAAGCGCCCGCTTCGTCCAATGACAAACTCTTTCCTGACGAAAAAAGGCAAATGATCTTGGCAATTTGGGGATGGGTCAACAAGGGCGTCTGAAAAGAAAGTAATGCGCTTAACCCAATACTACCCTCTGGTGAACTAACATAGCTATTGAAAATGGTGATTTTCCATAGCTATGTTAGTTTACCAAAGGGTAAACCATTTCCGTCCCATTTACCCCAAGTTTACCATTTGATGCTATTCAAAGCCATACTGGCTGTGGTGCTTCCCCAGTTGTGTTAGTCGGGGTTTGTCCCCATGAACTATGGATGAATCTGCCATAAGATCGAGCTATTGGAGCTTTCTCATCCAACTTATCTATCCGGGGGCTATCCGATTCATATCCTACAAAATCAATATCGCATTATTATTGGTATCATTAACTACAACCGCAAAAAAAACATGGTAATTCCCATTGAAGCATCTATAAATCCCATCAAATCCCCATTATTCACCACCATTAAACCATGTTAAACCACCTCGTCCCCGACAAACAATGCTTCACGAAACTTCGGCCGTCTGAGCCCAGCATCGGCTCATCTTTGAAGCAAATTTTCGCGAGGCCTATGGTCCCAAAGCCGACGGGACGACCCGTTTGAAATGGCAATCTAGCCAAGGCAAATGTGGATTTCATGGGATCAAAATAGCTAACTTGATGAACATAACTCCAATAACCACGGTTTATGATACTTATAATCAGAGTTCATGGGGCTTATGAACCAACAAACTCATGTAACATCAACTCGGGATGAATAAACCCCTGAGCTCCAGAATTCATCCAGGGTTTAATCTGGGGTTAACCGTTAAAGTGATTTCGATGGGTTGGCTATAAGGAATAAAAAACAGCACATCATGTCGATTACTGTACTTCTCTTTCTCTGGCAAATAATCTTTGGGGGCTTCCTGCAAATCTGCCTCATACAAACATCTGAAACATTCTGGAACCAACTTTGGTATATTATTAAGGCAAAAGGTGTGTTTTTTTAAATCCACAAGTTGCCATTATGTTCCCAATGATTGGTCACACCAACAGTGTGGAATTCGAAGCTCAAGCCTTTGTTGCTGAAAGTGCCCCTGTCGATGTTTGTTCAATCAGATCTTCGTGAGCCATTACGACAAAAGGTCAGTCACGTGGCTTAAAAACCCGACGCTTCGCCCACCTGGAAAGAACTGTCAATTTAAGCCGAGTTCCCCATAAGGCCTATATAAGGCCTATGTAAGGGAATATCCCCACAAAATATGGCCTTATATGGTACAGTACCTCCATTTTAGGATCCTGAAATTCCCATTGAATAAAAATTATGAGAACACTTGAAGTTCCGATTCTTTATCATCATTTTCCGCATCAGAATTGCGGTTTCGGCGGTATAACTTATTTTTGGACATACCCAGAAATAATATTAATGGTTGTATACCCCATTATATCTCTAATTCTATTATATACTGTATACCCTCTGGTAAACTAACATAGCTATTGAAAATTGCCATTTATATTTGATTTGACCATTAAAAATGGTGATTTTCCATAGTTATGTTAGTTTACCAAAGGGTATATATATAAAATGTATATCTCGTGATATCCCCTTATATTTCCATAATACTGCTGCCTTTTATATCCCAATGATCCCAATGTCGCTTTACCATGCGTGCCACTGCCCTGCCGCGCCCACGCCGTGCCGTCCAAATTTCTTCGCCGGCTTTGGTGAGCGCCAATGGCTTGCAGGCATCCGGCAGATCCACCAATGGTTTGGACATGATACCCACAATACCATCCTTAACCACGGGCACTGATGAGCTTCAGAACTGTTTCTTCCGGAAAAAAACTATGTCACATTTGTATAATCTTTATATAACTTAAAGAACCACGTTTTTTTTTGCTATTCTTATAACTTATAACCATTGTACTGTTTCTCACTATGAACAAATATTAAGAATTATTCATTAACTATGTCTTGGTAGTTAGTTTCTTGATGCCCACAAAGTGTGTCCTCTGGTTATTTAACATAGCGAACTGGAAAATCACAATGTTTCAGTTCGTTAAATCATAATGCGTAACATCTATAAATTTGCCATGGCTTTCATATGCACCACATAGCTATATAGCTATGTGATGCCCCCGTTTAATAGGTTAGTTGATTTATAACTCCAAGAACTATAGTTTCTCACACTTTGAACTGCAGTTCATGGGGCTTTTAAACCAACTTAAAACTGGGGGGGGCACCACAGCCAGTATGTTCAAGACCCGAAGGGTAACTTCCAATCTTCCAAGCTTCCAAATCATCGCTGCGCGTGTCCAAACCTCAGCGAGGAAAAACAGATTTCAGTACATCTGGAGAGGTATCTTTCGGTGTCAAGAAACATAGCTACAATGTGGGCCCCCCCAGTTATAAGTTGGTTTATAAGCCCCAGTAACTATAGTTATAAGCACCAAAAACCATAGTTATTGGAGTTATAAACCAACTTAGCTATCTTGGGGGCCTCACATTGTATGGTATTATTCACATTACGCTCTGGTAATTTGTTACACTTTGCTATTGAAAATGGCCATTGATAGTTGATTTACCCACTAAAAATTGTGATTTTTACAAAAACTATGTTAGTTTATTCACATTAATTCATCCATATTCAGCCATTTCATCAACATTTCAGCATATGTCAGCTGTCCTCACAAGGTTATGCCCCTACTGAACTAAGTCACGATACATTGGTTGAGAAAATTCCAATTTCTCTGTTGGGTTTATGGTAGATAGTATATATATATACATATTATAGACTGGTTGGTGGTATTAATCATCTTGAAACATATTAGTCAGTTGGGATGATGACATTCCCAATACATGGCAAAATAAAAAATGTTCCAAACCACCAACCATATATATATATATATAATATATATATATTATATGACTTGGGGTTGAATTCCAATAAACGATCAACACCAATGATGATTATATTTACCCTCTGGTAAACTAACATAGCTATGGAAAATCACCGTTTTTAATGGGAAAATCCACTATTAATTGGCATTTTCAATAGCTATTTTGACATAACCAGAGGGTATCCCATTCCCTATACCCTCTGGTACTCAAACATGGCTAGCTGGAAAATCACCGAAGCAAATCGAGGTTTCTTGCTGGGAAAATCATCGAACTATTGCTGGATCTACCAAGCCACGCTTGATTACCAGAGGGTATATCCCATGAATGTATATGAATATCTCATGAAACTTCCATTTATCCCATTCATATACCATTAAATCTCATGAGTATCCCATGACATCACTATAAAAACCCATGAAATCCGGATAACATCCATGTTTTCCGAACTTCATCCCATAAAATCACAGAAGAAACGGAACCCACCGGACCCACAGTGTTTCCGCTAGGCCCCAGGTGCCATCTTTCAAACGTTCCAGGTACATCCTGAGCGAAGCAGCGAAGTCCAAGGTGATGCCCAGAATAAAACGCGAAATGATAATACAACCATATAGTGATACCCTCTGGTTATTTATATCCACATTAGGTAAAGATATATTATATATATATATCCACCACAAATCAAATAGATCTTACAAGATGGGGCCCCCAAGATAGCGTTCAGTTGGTTTATAAGTGGTTGAATGTAACCATGGAAAATAATTTCATTGGATTAAAACCATGGCTATGTTTTATAAGGGATTTCCCAGTCATGGGTGGTTTACAACATTGTTTTACCCAATGGTATCCGATAAAATTCGGGATGGTGATTTATCAATGGGAATTCCAGGATCCAATACATGGAGTGATATATCATATATCCCTACAAGATGGGCCCCCCAGTAATGTTTGTTGGTTTATAAACCATGATAATCCCCATTAACTAGTTCGATATATCTACCATAAACCATAGTTAAACCACTTATAAACCAACTTAGCTATCTTGGGGGCCCCATCTTGTATGGATCCAAATACCTTCTTAGAACATATTTGGGGTATGATTTAGAGGGTTAAGTACCTTCTCAGACAGTGCTTGGATACATTGGGTATTATCATTATTCTTACTATTAGATATTATATTATCATAAATATCGTAATATTATCATGATGATAATGATTCGAAGATAGTGGTATATAGAAGGAAATGTATATATATATATATACGCATATTGATTTGGATATGATAATGGACTATTTATCTATAATGGTGACATATAAGCAGGATTTAAGCAACGAGAATGGGATATGTATATTTTGTTTGGGGGGTGAATATCAAGGGATATATTATGGGACATATAGGGGTAAGCATTTCTAGTCAAGGGGGATATAACCAGCTCTCCCACGGTGTCATCAAAACGCGGCTGCCTAGGAAATCCCCGAACTAAATAGAGGTTTAACGGGAAAATCATCCAACTTCATGGTAGATTTTCCTTTGCCATGTTTGATGATCGGAGGTCAACAAAGCTAAACATGGGAATTTTCCATGTGTGATATATACCGTATATACCCTTCGAGCAAGCAACCCCCATTGCTAAGTCCCAGCGTCTTATGCAGTTCCTGCGTCTCCTGCATAAATGCTCCCATCTCCTCTGCCTGTGAGCTGCTTCCCAGTGCGGCCTCGCAGCGGTGGAAGGATATGGAGGTTACCTAAGTCATGTACCCTCTGGTTATGACTAACATAGCCATGGGAAAATGGCCCATTTATAGATGGTTTACCTGGGTTTACCTATTAAACATGGTGATTTTCCATGGCTAAATAACCAGATGGTACCCCCAAATCATCCAAGTCATTCTAATCTATTTGAGTATTGAAAGCCATGGTGACTTGGGGATCCACCGGTCCATTTTAAGAAAATCCCAGATGTGTCTATAATTAAATATGTTATACAAGGTGGTGCCCCCAAACGATAGCTAAGTTGGTACACATAACTCCAATAACTATGGTTTTTGTTGGTGATGTATCGAACTAGTATTCATGGGGTTTATAAACCAACAAATATAACGTTTGGGGGGCACCACCTTGTAAGATTCATCTAATTACATTGGAGATAAACATGGAGGTCTTTGAGTTTCAATTGACCATGTCCAGGAGCAACATCCCCACAGCCATGTCTTAAAACTGTTTCACAGCTCATCGAACGGGAACTAGTTCGATATGTGTACAACCCCAAAAAGTTACTTAATGTTGTCTATAGTTATAAAGCAACAGAAACCTACCACAAGGTGGTGCCCCCCAAACGTTATAAATTGCTTTATAAACCCCATGAATACTATAGATATATCACCTATCAACCATAGTTATTGGAGTTATGTGTGCCAACTTAGCTGTCGTTTGGGGGCACCACCTTGCAGAAATCGCATATCGCGGTTAAATCCCATGTCCCCATGAATTTCAGGGCCTTCCAGGAGCTATCTGGCAGCCATTCAATGGGATCACCAAGACCCAACTCTTTGATGGCCTGAACGCGAGTTCATGGTGAGTTCTTGGTTGATAAATAGGGAAAACCATAGGAAAACCATAGGAAACCCATAGGAAAATGGAAGTTTAATGGGGAAAAATGATGTTTTTATGGATTGTTAATGGTTAATTTTTGGATTGTTATATGGAAAAATCCATGAAAGCTATATAAATGGAGGTGATGATGGGAATTTCATCTGCAAATGATGGATATACCCTCTGGTAAACTAACAGTTCGCTATTGAAGCCATGACCCATAGAAATAGTTGATTTACCCAGCTATCAAATGGTGGTTTTCCATAGCTATGTTAGTTTACCAGAGAGTAATACTGGTGGCAGAATGGTTAATCATGTGAGTTTATTGGTGATTTCATGGGATAATTCATGAAATACTTAAATACTTATGGACTTATAGGAATATCATGTGAACATGTTGGTTAATAATTGTTGATAATCGTTCATAATGGTTAAGAGTTGTAGCAACCCCCAGTCAAGGATACCAAAAATACCTTGAACACCTGGGACATGAGGGGAAAACATCATGGAACCATCATCCTGGAGCGCTCTCCTTGGTATCTTTTCTAAGGGTTGCTATACATGAATCAAGGGGGGCCCGGGAATGGCATGATGTGGCTTATAAATGCTTAAACTCTTAGACACCATATTTTTGTGTTTGAAGCATGGAACATCATGGAAGTTTCGGAGGTTAGTGTGACCCAGCAGTGGTATTTGTATCTGATTCATCAATGATGTGAAGCCAAATAACTACCATAGACTCAAGAATGGAGAGTCGTTAATAATTTTTAATATCCTCTGGTAAACTAACATAACTATGGAAAATCACCATCTTTAATAGGTAAATCAACTACCAATGAGTCATTTTCAATAGCTATGTTAAATTACCAGAGGGTAGTGTCCCAACAAGAAGGGCAGCTCTTATATGGATCCTCAACAGTTTTCATAAGGATAATCCTCATGATAAAACATACCCTCTGGTTATGTCAAAATAGCTATTGAAAATGATCCATTGATAGTTGATTTACCTATTAAAGATGGTGATTTTCCATAATTGATTATGTAAACGTTTACCAGAGGCTAATCATCATGATAAAACATAGTTTTGTGAGTACCCAGTTTTCAGACAATCCGATGTTGAGATCTGAGCCTGAGGACCCCTAAAAAACGCGTAGTTTGACACATATGGCTAGTCTTACTGTAGATACCCTGCAAACAAGAGACAGTTTTTTTTTTAAAAAAAATAATTTGGTTAGTGATATATCCCCATATACATTAGTAATGTATCGCCATATAGACATGGTCAATCTTTGGTAGTCCGCAAAAATGGTCATCTTGTGCTGGTGGCCTAGTGACGTAGAGTACCGCTGAGGTAATAAACAAAACTGGGGGCGGTTGGTTGAATCCCTACTATATATATAACCTTTATGATATACTTAATATGTCCACAATATAAATATATCTATATATACATCTATATAGACATCATGTATAAATATAGCATATTAAATATAATATATTCATATATTATATACACATATATATATTATCTTCATAGTATCCCCAATTTATACCCATCAACAAATCCATTTGGCGAGTTAACTCCCCCTTGATTTCACCTTGTTGATTCCGGCGAAGATATTTGGGTCGTCACAGAAGGCATCAGCCATGGCGGCCGGATTCTTGTGCTCAATGTGGCGAATCTTGACCTCAAAAATGTCCCAGATACTACATGGTGCTGGTATATTTACCTACAAAACGGGTTGATTTTTGGGGTTTCTATGTAGGGATTCATATTCCAGCACCATGGAGCATATGGGTGTGAGACCCAGTCATGGGGAATTCCAGAAAGTCGAAGCAAGAAATGTCTTGTTCAGTCCAAACCTTAACATTGGAACACTTTAGATACACTTAGGGGTTTCCATAAATTTCGTACCTAGCTGAATGGTTGATTACATGGAAAATCCATCGATAAATGGATTTGGAGGTACCTCCATTTATGGAAACCCTCAAATTGCACATCAACTGTCAATCAATGGAGGTACGTTAGTACCATATATTGTTGGCCATATTTTGTGGGGATATTCCCTTACATAGGCCTGAAAAATAGGCCTTATATGTGGTAGGTACCTCCAATTTAGGTTCCTGAAATGGTCATTGTGTATCAGTAATTTGGAACATGACGCTTGAACAAGACTCTTGTTTGGGTAAACTATATCGTACTGTGTCAGATTTGGAACAAGACTCTTGTTGAACAGGTGGTATCAATGATGATCAATGACGTTAGAAAATGGTGGTACCCCTGAATCATCCATTTTATACATTTGAGCAGGATTTTCCGCTACCATCCAGCTATTGGGGTACCCCCATGACGAAACGGAACCCCCCAGGACCTAGTTTTTTGTTGTCCCCAGATGGTCCAAGGCCACGTCCCCTGATGTTCTGCCATTTTTTTCCCGAGCGTCAGAAGGAAATTTGCAGAAGGCAGTTTTGTCCTGACGGAAGCTGTGGGATTTGGGTGCGACGGTGGAAAATCTATCTTTAAGCAGCTCAAAATGTTGAATCAGCATTGTTTTCTTAAATAGGTGTAATAATGTAGTGTAGAATCACTTTTTCAATATTCCATTGAGAAACGTGACACATTTCTTGGAAATGGGCTACAGTAATATTCCTTGAGGCAATCTAAAATGGTTTTAAACTACAGTGACTACAGTTACAGTAACACTTTTTTTTTCAATGTTTCTTCAAAGGGAGTATTCCTTTGCTTTCTGTTTTACATCGTTTTACTATAAATCAATACGTAGGCATAAAGAATTCCTACAAAACGCTGTGCCGGTGCCGGTAGCACATAGTGAAATCGAACAATCATGGGGATCCACCATCCAAATCATGGTTTTTCTAAGCCCTCTTTATATACACTGGTTAGGATTGAAGGGGTGACGTTGAAAAAGACGGGGATGCACGTTTATCGCCATGATTTGAATCCCCTTCCACTTCTAAGTTGGTCTAATAACTTATTATCCCCAGACAAGAATAATATCATCAATACTCATTATAGACATCTCCATTGTAACACCCTTAACAACCCAACTTAACCATAGTTCACCAAAGTTAACCATAGATTAACCATCTTAATAGCTTATTATAATCATAGTTCACCATAGTTCACCATAACCCCCAGAAAAAACAAAAAACATACGGTAAGTTTTCCGCAATTCACCATAGTTCACCAGCTGAGTTATCCTTCAACGAACGGAAAAAAATCAGCGCCGAGAGTCCAGGACCTTTTTGGTCTTCAAACTTTCGGAGCCCCACCATGCCTTGATGTACGCAGCGGCGGCGTGCCATGGGAAATTTCCGCCCATGGAAGTTTGCGATGGTAAAAATTGCTGGCAAAATATGGGAAAATCATGATTCACATGATTTAACATGTATCTAAATGTTGAATCTTTGGAGTGGTTTGTTAGGGAAATCTTAACCGGAAACCATGATTTTTCCAGTCATGTTTTGGCAAACTCGTCGGTAAAATTAGAGGGCTTTCATGGATTTTCCGACAAGCTATGTTTGATGGATGTCCTATTCAATGTTGGGAAAACCGCCAAAGTTTGATGGTTTGACTATCATGTTCCCAGAATTGCCAACTTGGTATATCACGCGTCATACCCCATTTTGATATACACGCATATTTTATATATCCTTTTATCATAGTTTCTACTTCGAAGGCAACCTCAAAATGCTGATCCTCCGAATCTGAAGTCTCAAACATCAACACGGTTATGGCCCTTTATCAGTCATAAGATGTTTTAAGTACTAACAAGTCACCCCATTTATAGAATGTTTCTCATCCCATTGAAAGAACCAGTTATTTCACTAATAAATGGCCATAACTGCACAAGGTGGTGCCCCCCTAGTTATAAATTGGTTTATAAACCCCATTAACTATAGATATATCACCAACAAAAACAATAGTTATTGGAGTTATAAACCAACTTAGCTATCGAACGGGGGCACCACCTTGCAGCACCATGGAGCATCTGGTTGATGGTTCAAGTCTGGGACATGCTACGTATATTAATGCTTACATCATCTTATATATATAATAATATATAAATTATTTATATATATATGTATATACACACACAACTGGGGCACCACCTTGAGCCATCCATCCCGCAGGACCCAACAGGACCCAGCTGGATCTGTTTGGCTCAGCTGCAAATATGATGGGCCGCTTGGATTCCTGGCACTCGGCTAAGATGGCCTTCACCACCTCTGCAATGACTGGCTGCCAGAAGCGGAGATGTTCCTGGCTCCGTTGATGTAGCTTTTCCATGGCTTTTGATACCCAGATGCGAACCATGGTGCTGGAATAGTTACCTACAAAACTGGTGGATTTTTGGGCTAAATGTAGGGATTCATATTCCAGCACCATGGAGCATATGGGCATGCGGCATGGGTTTTAGGTTTTGATCATTGATGATCCCATGTTCCTTCATTTTTACCGTTTGATGATCACAGTGGATATAACATGGTATAAATATGGCAACCATTCATTTCCACTTCCCAAACGCTACCCGGAACTAGTCATAGCTGGTTAAACTGATGGTTCATGGATGGTTTGTCCCCCAGTCATATGGTAATAATATACCCATATGCTCCATGTATGGAATATGAATCCCTACATTTACCCCAAAAATCAACCAGTTTTGTAGGTATATATTCCATACATGGAGCATCTGGGATAGTTTTTAACCAATGGATTCCACTCCTAGAACTGGACTAACCGTTGGTCTGGCAGTGGACTGACATACTACTTTGAGAAAAATACCATGCATTTCACTTAACTGAGAGTCATCGCTCTGGAAGCTACACCTTTAAGACTTTAAGGTTTTTTAAGTGGATATATGTGAAACATGGTCCAGCACCGCAAAAGCCAAATGTACAATGTAATGCGTTAGTGCGGAGAAATTATCAAAACAATCATCTGACACACCGCCATTTTCGGATAGTTACCCTACTAACCATTGCTACCCATCATTTCAGTATCCAGATTACCAAACCCGGTGCAATGTGCATCGCTAAAAAAGACCTGTTGCTAGTTGAACCTCCTCAAACAGAAAATCATTCGGAATCTCAATCATTATCCCTTTTATCAGTGGAATAAACAGAAGACACGAATGTGTGTATATATATATATATACATTTACATATATATATATGGATATGGGGTGTAAAAATATATATATACTATACATACATATATATATATATATATATGGGGTATAGCAAAAAAAAAATGCAACCATTGAATCCCATGTCCTAAAAGGCTATGGAGCAAAACCCTGGTACCCTCATCTTCATGACAAAATAGATGGTACAGTAGTTGCGGATATATGCACCTCCCCCCAAATTTTGGGATTTCATGACAGGTTTGATATGTTTGATCCACCCCTGAACGTGCCATTGCCATGATATCCCGAACGATACAATCATTTCCGTATGAAAACCCATGGATTTTCAGACAAACATCATATAAATCATCATTTTCCCTATGAAAACCTGGATTTTCCCTATGAACATGAGGATTTTTCAAGGCTCTACGAAGCCCAAACGACACAGGGCTCGCACCAGGGCTACCCCACGCACCTGCACCACCTCGCCAGCACGTTGCCCTTCGGCAGGTCGGATGGTGCACGCAGCATTCATCAGCAGCACCCCTTGCGTCAAGATGGCCTGGCGACATGCCACGGGGCCTGTTTTTTTTTTCGGGATATCACATATATATATATATTATGTATAATTATTATGTATGTATATGTATGTATATGTGTATATATATATATGTATCATAGTTATAATATAGTTTGAATATTATAAATATATAGAATTATAAAGGTATACATATAAAGGTATATATGTATTAGTATGTATAGGTATACATATATGACATAGCCGATAGATGGATTTGGGATGATATTCCCAGGAATCTGGTCGGAAAAATCACCATGTTGAATGGGTAAATCAACGAACCAAATGGCAATTTAAAATAGGAAACTGATAGTTTACCAGAGGGAAAACCATGTATTTAAATGAAAAAAAACTTAAGGGACTTGCTAACTAGACTTGTTCAACTTACTAACCGTAGTTACTAACCACATAAACGATGCGTGGGATGTTCACTAAAAATGTATCATCAGATCATATCAGATCCATTTAAGGGCGTCAAATCATGGTGTCGTTCATGTCTTGTTGTCATCCTAGCAGGAAATGAGGGATATCCCGTTGTTGGCCGTTTTTACGAAAATTCCCTACAGTTGTGGCCATTTAATGTTGTCTGACCAATAGTGATATCTTGTCAATAGTAGAAACATTTTTCCGCAACTCCAATTTTTCTCCAATACTAAAAGTCAATTAGCTCTATTTACTTTTCGTATTGCCAAAAGAGTCATGTTCAGACCTTGTCCAGAGGGCATGGCCAATAGTGGACCCAACATGGCAATAGTGGAAACTTTTTTCCCAACTCCAATTTTTTCTCCAATACTAAAAGACAATTAGCTCCATTTACTTTTAGTGTTGCCAAAAGAGTCAAGTAAAGCAAATCCGTTTCAAAGCAGCCTTCACTTTTGATTGGCAAAAGCTTAGATTCCAGAAATCTGATCCAATTACCAAACAGCTGATTTCCTTATAAAACCCTTATTAAAAAAAAACAAGAAAACAGGTCCACAAAGGGTACCCCATTTGCAAGCCCCAGAATAGCAATAACAAACCTGCACCAGGCATGGCAATAGTGGATTTGTTTTCCGCAACTCCAATTTTGTTGTCCTCCTTCTCCTTCTCCTTCTTCTCCTTCTTCTCCTTCTTCTCCTTCTTCTCCTTCTTCTCCTCCTCCTCCTCGTCCTCCTCCTTCGCCTCCACCACCTCTGCCCCCACTTCCATGTCCACTTCCGCCTTGCCAACTCTTCG
>Ga0126342_10003044_pt1 | contig 27222 bp, 21 predicted proteins | sample Cyp1metagenome_FD_92528 | JGI IMG/M metagenome (GOLD analysis project Ga0126342, IMG submission 92528) | Coral microbial communities from Lord Howe Island, Old Settlement Bay, Australia - Cyphastrea 1 metagenome | ecosystem: Host-associated > Invertebrates > Cnidaria > Coral ... | reverse complement strand
GAGTCGGTTTCGGGTTTCGGGTTTCGCAGTTCGAAACCAACTTTAACAGTCGGTTTCGGGTTTCGGGTTTCGGGTTTCGCTGGTCGAAACCAACTCTGCAGACCTCTCTCCGGATCACGTCTCATACATAGATACATACATACATATATACATATTGTCATCAATGATATAAGTTGGCTACATCCCATGTTGGTCCTGGGCTTCTTCTTTGATCGCAGGCTGCATGGGCCAGTGCTCCAAGGGTCCCAATGGCATGTACTCAGCCGCTGGGTAAAGGTTTCGACATGTTCGTGAACAGGTTTGGTCGGGTTTGTGTTACCCTCTGGTAATTTAACATGGCTATTGAAAATGGCCCATTTATAGTTGATTTACCTATGAAACATCGTTGTTTTCCATAGCTATGTTAGTTTACCAGAGGGGACATCTGTTGATATTTGTTGCATGCTTGAGGCACCATACATTGTAACAGGTGTAACAGGTGGGCTGTTGGATCAAACTTGGAGAGCAACAAGCCTGTGATATAGCGGTGCTACCATCTGAATCCCTTCCCCCCTATTATCAAATAGCCCCTGCCAATGCTGGGCCTATTGATTTGGGGGGCCGCATAGGGAGTACTTAATGTTAAGGGCATGGGATTACCCTCCGGTAATCAAAGGCGGCAATGGAAAATCCGACGCACCATGGATAGATGCTTTATTCCACTAAATCATATATAATATTTAAACGAGATTTCCCACTGCCATGTTTGATTACCGGAGGGTAATTCTCTTAACTTCAAACCCATGCCCCTTGTTTAGCTGTTTCTGGACTCGGGCGCGAGGCCATCACTTGATCAGTTGTGTCAAATCTTGTGAGAATTGGCATGTGGTTAAACAACGCTGGGAATTGCACCTTTTGTGAAAGGAAGAAATCACAATTCAAAAATGAAATAGAACTCTAATCATCTTTTCAAACTTACAGTCTTGATAGTAGGAACTTATCAATCCATTGAAACTGGGGATGAATGTCGTTGTTCTGATAATCAGCTCAGTGTTTGTCATCATGTTTCCTTGTTATGGGGTAATGGAAAATCTCCCATTGATACGTAATATTAGTAATATTCCAATTTAAATGCCCATTTACTTTGGGAATTTCCCGGGCTAGCCATGTTTGATCACAGCGTAGGCTGTCCCATGCTGTCCCACTTTCAGACACAGGTGGATTTCAACCAGGGATTCCCATGAGGGTTGCCACCACTTCTGTCAGGGTTCCTGCTCAGGAAAAGTCCGGTGCGAAGGGAAAGATCACGAACAAACTGAACAAATATAGCTGCTTGGATGATGATGTTGGATGTCTAAAATCGTGCTTCGGAGGCCTTGGATCAACGGTCGATGGGGTCACATTGTCATCCAGCAAAAATTGGGAAGCCACAAAAAGTGGAAATCTAGCCGATACCTCTGGAAACCAAGCACATGGAGAGTTTCGTATAGCATAATCGTTCGCCATAAATGAGAAGAATTACTAACCAGTGCCTTTTTCTTTTTGCTGCGTATCTAATGCAAGTTGGGCCATGTTTGATGGTAGTGTTGGTAATGAAATATGGAGGATTCCTTGGTGAATTCAGCTCGAGTCATTGCTGGTGGATTGGTAGTTTCTTTCAGACTCACTGGTGCTTGCTAAACGTAGGGAATGGGGGAATGGGGGAATGGGATGATGTTTAATAGTCTTTATAGATCATTCCCCCATTCCCTAATAAGCACCAGTAAGAAGAGTAACCTTCGGTATTCAACTACAGGGTTTCTGCATCGGCAGTTGAGACTGCTCTTTCGTATAGAGCCCAACATGAGATGTGATCATGTAATGCTGACCCTAGTATACACTCCCGAAATACATCTTCCGGAATCAAAACAAATGCTTCTGAATAGTGGCGAGTGGACCTAAAAATCTGAGAATTTGGCAAGGCCGAGATCTTGCTGAATGGATTTGGCCCGCGATTTTTGATCCTTCTTGGGTTCCAGCCCTTCCGGCCCTTTGCTTCCCGAGGTAAGCTGACCGAAATGTTGGGCGAAGTCATCCAAGGTCGAATTGTCGAATTGCGGGTCATGTTTCTTTGTGGTATACAGTATGGTACAAGTTGTATATATGGTATTTTCAGATGTAAAAAGTATGGCCCATATGATCTATGGTATTCTATGGTGCTGGTATATTTACCTACACAACTGGGTGATTTACTGGTTGGTGGTTTGGAACATGGCTTTTATTTTTCCATATATTGGGAATAATACTCCCATTTGACTAATATGTTTCAGAGGGGTAGGTATACCACCAACCAGTTTATGTTGGGTTTCTATGTTGGATGATCCCACCATGCTTCGCTCGGAATGATCCCACCAAGGGGATCAGCACCATCCTGGATTCGACAAAAAAATGCCGGAAATTAGGCTACACATAGCCCATTTTTGTACACAAGGGGCTCTATCATATTGTTAGTTATGTACATTATATATATACTGTATATATGTATATATTATAGACACATATATGCCCTTAAATCCCTTAAATCTCCATTTTGTTACCAAAGCATCCCCATTGTATTCCTATTATTGTTTGACCATCGCCTGTTTTCATGGTGTTTTTGCCCCCATATCATAGTCGGTTATATCCCTTGAAGCATCCCCAACAACTAGCCCTATTTCTCTCATGCTTGGATTCGTAAGTGGGTAGTAACCATATGACCATATGATAGCCCACTTATACAATCTCATTCTATTTGGGACAATGTGGTTACTATAATATACTTATAATATGGCATATGAATATTGGTTTCAATACTAATATATAGATCCCTGATTATACGTCGAAAATCCACTCTAAATGGATGATGTTCCGTCTCAAATCTCTCTTTATGTGGGATGTTCATGGATTTTCGAGTCACAGTAGGTCCCAAACCAGCAGGGTACATCTTACCTGGGACCCCGGTGGCTTCAGGATTTGGCCTGGACGAACTTCAGAGCCGGGTGCGTCGTTGATGGGAGATTTGTCGCAACCAAAGAGATGGGAAATTGGGGAAATTACAGAGCAATAGTATACATAATATGGAAATGTGGGTTGAATTCTTATGAATTCACGACTAATGGATGCAGAAAGCCTGAATTGTTCATCGCAAAGACAACTGGGAATTTTAGCGGCAACCATATGCAGTTCTCACGAGCAAAAAACAGGATACTATTGAACTATTGATAAATGATGGTGACTTTGACGGTTGATTGTCGTAGATGTCCCTTTCCCACTAGTTGGTTGGCTAATCGATGTACATGTGTATATATATATAGTTGATCTATATATAGAGGGATTAAACCCCCCCTTGAACAAGCAATGGGTAAATTAAGATACTGCAATATATATATATATATATAATTATGTAAGTGGTATGCCCAACCGCACCCTACATTTTTTTCCGAAAGGACCTTGTTGATTCAAACAGCAAAGATAAAGATTGGAATCAGACACAAAAACGTGAAGATGTACATTGGACAATTGGGTGGTTTGCGAATGAAATCCTGTTGATTCCGCTTAAACCAACACTTAAATGGTGATTTCAGCAATGACCAAATAAACAAAAAAGCAATCTCTGACTCTAACCATGGTCAAGAGAATCTATGGTGTTGTGAGATGGAACAAGCAACTGTCTTCTAGATATGATAGAGGGTGTTTTTCTTCGAAAGGGTGATGGGTCAAAATCTATTACTGTACCACATTGTGCGATGAACTTGCACACCAACCGCCAGGTCCACAAAGTGAAATTTGCAATTCGAAGAGAAGGAAACGCTGATACGCGCATGCAAGCCATTGAAGAAACCTTGCACCTTGCCTAAGTTTTTGGATGTTGAGTTACTGTCTGGATTGCTCAAACGTGGCTTGCTCAAACTAAATGGAGGTTTTATTGGTTTCAAAATGTTTCAATACTTCAGATGTAGGGGGTCGGATTTTGCGACGTCGAATCTAAGTGAGATAACCCTCTGGTTATTCAACAGTTTGCGAACTGGAAGCCATTGCTCATAGAAAGATGATAAAGATGATAAAGATGATAAAGATGATGATTTACCTTGTTTTACCTATGTTAATGGTCATTGAATGGTCATTGTCCAATTGAATCCACCAACCAGGAGTCCAGGAGCGCAAAGAAATTTTGGTATATTTTGGTGATGTATTCGATATCACGCAGGCTGAAGGTTAGGAATCCTGCAAATGGCAACCTTGACATACCTTGACCGTAGATTCCTGGGAGTTGGTGCCAACCTCGAACCCCCATTGTTGGACACACCTTGACATATGATATATGGCTGTGGCTGAAAAATGGATAAATGGGGTATATACCCGAATAGACACGAACATGACCCTAATTTTTCAGGATTGTTTTTGAGAAATCTATAACAAGCCACTGGATTTTGGGGTACCGGGTACACTATTTTCAGGAAAACCCACATGATTGCAGCATCCCTGGAACGAAGGCATCCTCAGCTGTCGACCATTTTCCAAGGTCAACCATTGACGATCAGCAGAAACAGATGCATCCAGAAATATATGCAGAGATTCTTGGCTTGCATGGGTGTCCACGTGATGCATTTTCTGCTTGAGGTACAGGTGTGTGTGTGTGATAAAATGCAATTACAGTACAATGAAGCACTATGATACATTGATGCATATATATATATTATAATTTTAAATATGGATCCAAACACGTCCTCAGAAGGTAAACAACCCCCTGAATTATACCCGAAATACTTGCTAAGAAGTTACGGAAAGATCCATAAGGAATAATCGACATTACCATTCATGATATATGATCATTGAATATGATCGATAATTGTGTGGTGAAAACTACTCATCATGCTGCATTTACACTAAAACATACACACACACCGCTGCTCGGTTCCGATTCACCATCCCAATATTTGGATGAACAGCGAAGCAAATCACGATATATTTTGATACTATCTAATCAATATGAAAATGAGATATTATGAAGTACTGCCTTAAATAATGTCTTTTATCTACAGTAAATGATTTAATCTAACATATAAGTTATCTAACTGGCTCAAGTATCTCAAGTCTAATTTTTCTCAATCTCATCTTATCCTATCTATACACAGTTTGTTCTACATATTTCCAGCCGGCAATTTCTACCACGCCAGCAATCCGATTCGAGGATTCTATGCCTGAGATCCAGGGAGCTCACCAAGGTCGGATTGCAGAGATTTACGGCGGATACGCAGTGTTTTCTGGTTTAGGATTTAGATAAACCACGGATCCGAATTGTGGGATGCACATCCAAGATCATCCAAGCACTCAACAGGAAAACATCCAGGGAATGTGGATTGGTGAACCATGGAAAATGAATGTAGCTTAATAGAAATTAGTTGAGGATGGCTCAGGCATCGTGCCGCTCAAGATGACCAATTGGTGGGTTGCTGCCCTTTCTTTGACCCAGAAACGCCTTGAACCAAAGAATCATAGGATAGAACGAAGATGTCAAGGGGATATGTGGATCATCAAGGGGAATAAGATGGATTTTTATGTGAAAAGACAATGGATTATAGATGTCCTGATGATTCTGAGTCAATCTGGCTACCTTATTATATATATATATATATATTCTTCTCGACGATATCACTCAAAATGCAGTTAGGATTGGGGGGAAAATACGCCCAAATGCCGAATTTTCAGGTAATTAGTCAGTGGATTCTTTCAACTCAGCCAGAGCAATCATGGGAATACGTGGGTTTTATCCAACAATCATGGGGACATGCATTGTATTCGGCAATCGTAGAGATATATTGATTTTATGAAGCAATCATGGAGATACCCTGTGGTAACTAACATAACTATGGATAAGCTTCGGTGGTATCCCCAACAGCCGCAACATTTTATTTTTACAAATCTTTCTGAAGCGTGCTGCGAAGCCAAGCGCTGGACACCCTGTTGAACCTGTTGAACCTGAACTGGCCCACCACCAAAACTTCCCAAAACCTTTTCCGGGACCTTCTCTAGAACCCGTTGAACCTGACTTGGCTTTGCACCAAGGAACAAGGCTTCCTGGAACCTTCTCCGGAACCTTCTCCGGAACCCTGTTGAACCCGACCTGGCTCTGCACCAAACCCTCCCAGACCTTCTCCGGAACCTTCTCCGGAACCCTGTTGAAATTGGCCTGGCTCCGCACCAAAGACTCCCGGAATCTTCTCCGGAACCTTCTCCGGTCTGACTTGGGTTTGCACCAAGGCTTGCTGGAACCTTCCCCGGAACTTTCTCCGGAACCCTGTTGAACCTGACCTGGCTGTGCACCAAAGCCTCCCAGACCTTCTCCGCAACCTTCTCCAAAACCCTGTTGAACCTGACCTGGCTCTGCACCAAAGCCTTCCAGACCTTCTCCGGAACCTTCTCCGGAACCCAGTGAACCTGACTTGGCTTTGCAACCTTCTCCGGAACCCTGTTGAACTTGACCTGGCTCTGCACCAAAGCCTCCCAGACCTTCTCCGCAACCCTGTTGAACTTGATGCGGCTCTGCACCAAAGCCTCCCGGAACCTTCTCCGGAACCTTCTTGGGAACCTTGTTGAACATGACCTGGCTTTTGCACCAAAGCCTCCCAGACCTTCTCCGGAATCTTCTCCGTAACCCTGTTTGTTGAACCTGGCCTGGCTCCGGACCAAAGCCTTCCAGACCTTTTCCGGAACCTTCTCGGGAACCCTGTTGAACCTGACCTGGCTTTGCACCAAAGCCCCTCAAACCTTCTCCGGAACCCTGTTGAACCTGACCTGGCTCTGCACCAAAGCCTCCCAGACCTTCTCCGGAACCTTCTCCGAAACCCTGTTGAACTTGACCTGGCTCTACACCAAAGCCCCCCAGACCTTCTCCAGAACATTCTCCGAAAACCTGTTGAACCTGACCAATCTTCTCCGGAACCTTCTTGGGAACCCTGTTGAACCTGACCGGGCTCTGCACCAAAGCCTCCCAGACCTTCACCAGAACCTTCGGAACCTTTTCCGGAACTTCGTTGAATCTGATCCGGCGCCTGCACCAGTGCACACCGGAGCGATTCTGGGCTGAAGACCCCATGAGCGAGAAATCACTATCTTTCCCAGGTAAATCAACTATTTCTATGGGCCATGTTCGCTAGCTATGTAACAAATTACCAGAGGGTAAATGGATATGACTATGGGTCAATACCATCTCCCCGAGATTGTGGTGCCATGTGGTGCCGTTGATGGTCTGTAACTCACCAGATGAACACCTGAAAATTACTATTGGTACATTGATTTTCTAGGTCGGATGAGACTCCATATTGTTTCATCTATGCCAAAGTGTTTGAAATATAGAATTTGTGTGTGGGTGTTTCAGCTCTTGTCCTGCTCATGCTTCTTGAGATATATTGATATATCCTATCATTTCTTGACCTTCCAATAGTTCTTGGAATGTGTGAATTGGTTGGCCCTGCATACTTTCAGGAACGGTGTGACATTTATTCAACGGCTTTCGTAACGAACACTGCTTACGTGGCACACATTTTCCGACCGTGAACCTTCTGTTCACAGCACAATTGTTGGTAAATGGAGGTTCCTCCCTTCAAAAATAGGAACATCATGGATTTTGACCTATGTTCATGTGTTTTTTAGATGGTTAATATGGTGGTTTCCTAAAATGGGGGTACCCAAAATCATCCTCCTCAAAATTCCTTAAAATTCCTATGCTAACTTACCACCCCAGCCACCCATCTCCACCTACCGTCCTGGTGGGGATCCCGGGATCTCAAGGCCGACCCCATCGCTGCTTACAACGATCTGCGGGAAGCTTTGGTCCGGGCCCTGGAGCCCTGGAGAACGGTACATGTATATTTGTGTGTGTAATATAATTTTAGTGTATACATATATTTAATGTAATATTATATCTATATAATGTGTAAGGTATATACATATGCATCTACATGTACATGAAACACACACATGTACAAACATGAAGTCATTCATACACACTTACACACATACGTGTCACATTGGATGTTTAAGTGGTTGCTGCATCGCTGTGCAATGATAGTCAGATCTGCGGTACAAAGGCCAGGGGTCAAGGACGTCCATTGGCCCGGATAGATTTTGGAAATTCGTCGTAGAACTGCACTGCTAAGTGGTGGCATTCGGATTCTGGGAGTTATTTACAGTAGGAAACATGTTTGTCCTTTTTGTCCAGTGTATCTGTCCATACGTGGTGAGAAACTGTTCCATTGCAGAAATTACGGCAGTATTCACTGTTCCCCGTCAGAAAATTTGTCTAACAACCTCATCAGAGTCAGAAGAAGTTTCTGTGTGAATCGGGTGTGCCCGTTGCCTATTGACGATGTGGTTTTTTTGGGACTGTTAGTGCCCGCAAAAAATCTATACCTGACCATCCATGAGTATCTTTCAATGATGGGTGGGTTGGATCATGGATGGTGTTTGAGTCGTGAAGTTCACGACATTCACACGGTCCCAGCAAAAAGCGAACTATCACAGGGTACAGTATCATGTTTCGCAACAGTCATGATAATAGTACTACAATCATCACCATCATCATCATCTTCGTCATCATCAAGATCATCATCATCATCATGATCGTCATCATATTAATCTTTTTCTTTTTCATCATATTCATCTTCATCTTTTTCATCATCATCATCTTCATCTTCATCATCATCATCATCATCACCATCATCATCATCATCATCATCTTTATCTTCTTCATCACCTTCATCTTCATCTTCATCGTTATCTTCTTCATCATATTCATCTTCATCTTCATCATCATCATCATCATGATCGTCATCATTATCATCATTAACGTCATCATATTCATCTTTTTCTACGTCTTCATCTTCATCTTCATCTGTTTATGATTCATCATCTTCATATGTATCTTCATATTCATCTTTATCTGCTTCAGAATCTTCATCTTCATTTTCATTTTTATTTTTATATGTTTTATCATCATCTTCATCTTCATCTTTATATGATTCATCATCTTCATATGCATCTTAATATTCATCTTTATCTTCATCATGCTCATCTTTATATTCATTTTCATCTTTATTTTCTTCAGCATCTTCATCGTCATCTTCATCTTCATCTTCATCTGTTTCATCATCTTCATCTTCATCGTTATTTTCTTCATCATCTTCATCATCATCAGAATATCAATGATTTAGTCGTTGATTAAGATGTGTTGTCCCTACCTTTCCTGATGAAATCCCCATTGGTTCAACCATCGTGATCCCCGCGCCAGAAGCTGTTACCAGACTGGCCTTGGGCATTTGTTTCCTTGGCACAGGCGACAGCCAGTGAACCCACCGATAAGTGAGGGGTCATGGAGATTGGGAATGGGATAGTCCTGGATTGTGGAGCGATTTTTTGGTGCTGAATGATGTTACGACCTCAGGTCGTGACGTCACTGGCGTGATGTAGGGCGTAGGGGTAAGTATCCCCCTTAAAATGGCCTTGCTTCGGCTTGATGGTTTGTTATAATTCAACTTGAATCATTTTACCGGGAGAGTAATGGGGATTTCTTGGGGAGTCTGGGGATACCATGGGGAGATGTTTCACCAATAAAATGGTGGACGTACCTGGTGTCATCCGATGAACAACATTTGATATTTATCCATGGGAATATATAAAAATAGGGATATAACAACTAACAAGATGATACATCAAAGGTTTCAGATATACATACAATATACCGACCCATATACATCATCCTTCCGACAAATCGACCACCAGTCAGGTTACCAGGTTTTCTTGGATGTGGATTCTCAAGGGACGACGGAATTGCTTGAAGCTGCCTGTTGGTTTCAATATGTTTTATGCAAAAGCCGATACCCTCTGGCAAACTATCAACTATTTAACATAGCTATTGAACATTGCCATTTATAGTTGATTTACCCATTAAAAATGGTGATTTTTCCATCGTTTTTTGTATGTTGACCAGAGGGTATCTTGGGATGATCCCAGAGGCAAGTTGACAGCCACCACCCCGACTGGAGGTGCTGGACAATCTGCATATGCCTAGGGGCGTGGCCTGTCAGCGCTTCGAGCCGAGGGCATGGGACATGGTACAACCTATCAAGACGACCCCGCTAAATAGGGACTTGGAAGGCTAGGTTCCTCTATTGATATGTGATTCTCAGGTCTATGACTGTCTATATTAGTGGGGGAAGCCAGTTTTAAAACCCCAACTGCATCCCAAAACCGTTCTAGGCATTGGCGTCCATGCAGAGAGCCATCGAGATAGGGACAGGCGTTGGGGCCCTGGGGCCCTCAGTTTGGGTCGCAATCAGACATCAAGGCACCAAGGGGTGGAAAAAAAGATGAGACTATCCTGTACTTGGTATACCATTACCATAGGCATATAACGGGATTACAAAGGATAGAATCCGGGAATAGTGATAGTACCTGTACTTGGTATACCATTACCATAGGCATATAACGGGATTACAAAGGATAGAATCCGGGAATAGTGATAGTAGTAACCTGAAAATAAGTTTCAATTGCTGTATCTATGGTTATTACGTATATATATATATATATATATCATGACCATCCCAGTTGGACGAGTCGCCATCTACATACCCATGTCTTGTCCTATATCTTCCAGCTCTAGACCGTATATACCATATAAATATATACACCATATAGACCATATATTCCATATATTCCATATATTCCATATATATATATATTACATCCCATGATTTGTTCCCACTTAACCAACCACGCTGGTTGGGGCAAGATTAACCCCATTTCTTGGTGAATGTCCCAGAAATTGCTGTCTCCAAGGTCGACAAAAATGCCCTCACAAGGCTCCGACCTTGTATCCGGTGCGTGTGGCGTTCATGTCGTTTCGATAACATATAAAACATGTGAATCATACGGTTATCATATGGTTATCATGTTTTTATATGGTTATCAGATTGTCATATGATTCTGTGTGGTATTCTAATTATATGGCTATTATATGATTAGTATATTTATATGGTTATCTGGTTGGTGCTTTGGAACATTTTTCATTTTCCCCATATATTGGGAATCATCATCCCAAGAGGGGTTGAAACCACCAACCAGTTATTATAGGGTTATCATATCGTTATTGTATGGTTAGTATATGGTTATTATCACTATTGCCATTGAGATCCATTGATTATCATCATTGGAAAAATATCATCCGGCTTCCCAACTCAAACATCATCGTTAAACTCATAGGGAAGGTGTACCAAAATTCAAGTCTCCCTCCATCAGGTTTCCTTTTAGCTGCCCAACTCCGATAGGGCCGCTGTGCTGTCAAGGGGTCAAACATACCTCCTATACCCGTCTATACCCGTCTATACTCGTCTATACTCTATACCCTTCGTTTTGGATGTTGAGAAAACTTTGTTTGCAGCTACTAAAAGAATGGCTTCACCAACCCATACCAACCACACCAACATGAAATCAAAACCAATTTATCTAAATTTTCTCTTAGTTTTGGATGCAGATCCACAAAGTGGATGCCACCTCTTGCATCGCATCCCGAGCATCCCGAGCATCCCGACTAGTCCATCCATAGCCGTCCAGACGGGTCCTCTTTTTTGGGGGTACCGAATTGGAGCGAAAAAAACGTGGGGTTGTCTCAAAGTTGGCACCAGAAAAATAAAAAGAAACATTATTTTTTGAAGTTCATTCTCCCTCAAAAAACATTTCCTGGTAGAGAAGACCTCCATTTTGAGACTTGAGACATGGCGCCACATATATTTTATTGTTGGGTTTACAGCTTTACACACCTAGGAGTTGATGTTCCCCAATATATCCTCATGATTGTTCGTTCCGTCCCCATCCTGTCCCTAGCATCCATGAAAAATCATCCGATTTTGACAAATTCCTGGGTGAATCTCCATGATGGTTGGATTTCTATTTCATCGCCCGGCTCGCCCCATGTTTGTTGTTAAAGTTGCCCCTTTTTGGGACCAACCACTGCAGAATCTATGAAGTTGGCTAAGTGGTGGGTAAATGGTGTTTTTCTCACCCCAAGCAAAACTGGCAGACCTTTGGATTATAACCAGTATGAAGGGATGGCAGAAAAAGGGTGTCAAAGTTCAGATCCCAAAAAAATGCTACCCCAACTCATCAGCATTCCTAATCATCCCCAACTATAATTTTCATCCAATGAATCCTCAACATTGGTGGGTTTCCCCGTGGTAATCCCATGATAAATCCAGAATATGCCATAGAATATCATATCCCCAGTATAATCCCACTATAATCCCATTCTTTTCGCATAAACATCCATAAAAAAATCAGTAATGTTCCCATAAACTCATCCCATAAGTGAGATTTCCTAAAATATGGGGATATGTCCAAATCATCCATTTATAGATGGGTTTCCCCTTAAAAAACAATCCAATTTTGGAGATCCCATATTTATGGAAACCCTCATATAAATGTTTCTCTGAACCCCAAGTAGTCCCCATCTCAGCTTATTTTGTGTTTGTGTTTCACATTTACATATAGATGATTTACCCATTAAAAGTTGTGATGTTCCATAGTTTTTTGTATGTTACTATCTCTCCATTTCCATGAAATAAACCATCCCTAGGTCAATCTTAGATGGATACGTTAATCCTTTAGTCTTTTGGTATGGGATTCTCTACGTTCACCAGCAAAGCATTTATTTTTTTGCAGGCTACCCTCTGGTAATTTAACATAGCTATTGAAAATTGCCATTTATAGTTGATTTTCCCATTAAAAATGGTGATTTTCCATAGTTATGTTAGTTTACCAGAGGGTATCCAGGGTATCTAAGATTGGCAATCCAAAGTCATGGGGTACTACCAGGGGCTGGCGCCAGCCTGGCGCCGCCAGGGGAATGGTGCGCTTGGAACGCAAGGCCGCCGACTCGAAGGGTCCGGATGTGCCACCCGAAGGCGGCAACAGGGCGCCAAGTGATCCATAGGAAAACCCATAGGAAAACCATAGGAAAACCATAGGAAAACCATAGGAAAACCCATAGGAAAACCATAGGAAAACCATATGTCAATGGATTGGTTTAAGGGAAGTCTACCGGTAACCCCCATATTTGCTGGGAAAAATCCATGGGTTTCCTGTAGATTTTCCCTTAAACCAACCCATTGAAACATAGGGAGAAAGTGTTGATTAATGTATGTTCTGGTGAAATGATGTTAAATGATGTCAACTGATGTGAAGTTATGTGAACTGATGTCAAATGATGTGAAATGATCTGACATGATGTGACATGATGTGAAATGATGTGGCATGATGTGAAATGATGTGAAATGATCTGACATGATGTGACATGATGTGAAATGATGTGACATGATGTGAAATTATGTGAAATGATGTGAAATGATGTAGCATGGTGTGAAATGATGTGCAATGATGTGAAATTGAAATGATGTGATATGATGTGAATGATGTGAAATGTTGATTTAAGCTGCAAAATGGGACGAAGTGGTTATTTAAGGGATTTAAGCAAGAACCTATGAGAATTCATGTGATATCTGGGATCTTGCGAGCAAACCATTCCGCCCAAGTTGGGCACAGAATAGCCATGGGATCGGCAAAACGGGATCCACGACTTCCGAGTGTTTCATGTTGTTGGTGTAACGAAACAAACGGAAAACTGATGGAGATGGTTCTATCGTGGATCACGGTCGAAGAACTGATTCAAAGGTTGCCAGCTGCATTTAAAGCAACCCCATGTTTATCCATTTTTCATGGATGGTCGCGGCTCTCAGGCGTGGAAATGGACATTCGCTACGTCAAAGAGAAGTCCTTAGGAGGAGAGGTGGTTACAAAGGCAGACAAAAAGGGAAAGGAGAAGGCCGCAGTTCAGTCGTACTTGGCGACTCGGGCACGTGGGCTAGTGTGGGCAGTTGTGACTTGTTTATCTGGCTGATGGGTACATGGATTATATCATTTTACACGCCATAAACATCCATAAGCTACTCGTATACCATACTTTGCCAAGCTGTAAAGGGATTACGAACCAGTTAATTGACTTCATAGTCCATCCAAGTGTTTTTTTTGCTGCAGATGGCTGGCAGACGGCAAATTTCAATCCTTTCTTTGGATGATTCAACTTTGATAAACATCAACCTTTGGGATACTTGGGATGCGACCGACCAGGGCAAGAAGGAGAAGGAGAAGGAAGCGGCAGAACCGCAGGAGGACAAAGGTGAGGGCGAGAAGCCTGAGAACCCTGAGAAAGCAGAGAAGAAAGAAAAGAAGGAGCAGCCGTTCCGGGTTGAGATGGCCCATATCGGGTTGATCCAATGGATAAACTAATCATGGCAACATATACAAACTGAGACATCCAACCACTGACATTCCCTGATCACCTTTGAGATAGACTACACTAGAGTCAGCCGGATGATGCTGAAACACTTCTGTATCTTAGTACAGCCTCACTTCATTGAGTAAGAGGAATTGCTGGTGTTAGTTTGCGAGTCCCACAACCCCTGTACATAGATTTTTTTCTAGGTACCTGAGCTGGCAATCCCCATCGTTGCTGATTGCACTTTGCAGCGATGCTCAAATCCCCCTGGAAAAGCGCCAGTCGCATTCCTCAGTGAAACATGGCGATGGGGATTCTTTGGGTAAACTCACTGGATGAATAGTTGAATGATGTTGAATGCGAACTCATATTCTGCTCTGATCGGGGATATACACTAACCAATGTGCCCCCCCCAGTTATTTGTGTTGCATAAACCCCCTTATTTGTGTAGCAGATTCTAGAAGTATTTGGCATAGATTTCACGACTGGAATTCACGGCGTGAGCCAAGTTAGCCACCCCCAATGGCTCCAGGAGAAGGTCTCCAAGACCAAGGATGGCAAAGAGGTCAAAGCCTCCAAGGTGGCGCCCTGAGAGCGTGGGGTCCGCAATCATCAAACGAACCGGGGATCCACCGTGCGATGTCGGTGTTACAGATTGTTACAGTTTCCTAGAACTCAACATGAAGCATGCTCAGCATGCTCAGCATGCTCGATGTTAGAACTTTGTGACTTTTCTTTGTATTCAATGGCTTGGGTTGGAAACCCATGTTTTTACCCTTGGGCTTGGGTTTCCTACAGCCAAGTGACTGATCTATTTTCGCGTTGCTGAGGTGGGCTGAAATCCACAAAAAAAAACATGATCTACGTACCCTCTGGTAGTTTCACATAGCTATGGCAAATCCACATGTTCTTATATGGTAAATCACTGGTACATCGAACTAAACTTTATCATGTTCCAAGTGAAATTTCCGGAGGGTAACATGTGGGTCCCGTTTTGTGTTGCCACGAGGCAAAAAGCAAATCTAAGAAGGGTGCCGGAGCTTCCAAAAAGGATTCAGCCATGAGAATGAGAAAAAAGATCTGGTTAATGTCAAGTTTATAGTATCTGTGTTAACCATCTATTATTAAGATTGATTAAGCATTAATGTTCACTGTGTTAAAGAGTCCTTGTTATCCATTATTAACCATCTGAATCTTATTATCTGTGTTAGAGAATCATGGTGAAAATAGTGAAAATAGGGGATGGTGAAAATAACGGTGGTGGGAAACAATGGACAACAATTCATTATTAACCATATTATTTACCATCCATGTTTGGCAATATTTGAACATTAACCATTCACCATCCATACATGGGTAGTTTGTTGGGAGACCATGTTATTTCTCATAATGGTCTCTCCAAAAATCAAAAATATATATATATATGGTTCGTACAGGAAGGAGCCCAGTTCTAAGTTGGTTTATTACCCCCCTAACTATAGCTATACTATATCCATCTATACCCCCATTAAACCCAAATGTTCACCAAGTTAACTATACGTCAACTTAGCGAACAAACTGGGGCCAACCGACTGGATGGGTAGTGAATCATCCTGCGCAGCCCAGCAAAACAAATGTGGACTACCAAAGATTGACCATGTAAACTGTTGTATGTTGGGTTGGTCTGAAAATGATTCGTATATTCCCAAAACAGCCAGCTTAAAAAAAGGAAAAAAGATGATAAACCATGGATTTGTGGGTAGCCTATTTTCACACAAACCTATTTATCATATGAGTGACGGTTCAATGGTAGTAATCCCTTCTTCCTTTTACTAAACACACCCCAAAAAAACAAGAAAAGCGACTCCAGATTATGTTCGTGAGCTAGCCATATTTTGATCATTTCTGGCTGGACTGCCATGCACTTGGGATGAACGTCCGGCTGCTGGGAAACGGGAAAATCAGGTTTACAATTCTGGAAAAAAACATAGGATGAAAGGTGTGGGGGTGTTTTGATCAGAGGCGACCATGACTGCGCCCTCGAGTACAGCTACGCAATTGGCCACGCAATTAGTGTTCAACCATCCAATCTTTTGGAATCAACAGTGAGCCATGCCGAGGGTTTTGTTGCCCAGATAAAGGTCCATTCCCCAACATGATCAATGTCCAACCTCACCGTTGTGGGGTATCCCGGTATCCCCAAAATGATCTTCTATTGTAACACTATACTGGTGGCTCAACAACGCGGGTTGGTGAGAAATGTTGACAATGATTTACAGCATGTCCAGTCTAGGAAAGACCATCCAACAAAGGTCACGTATATATTGAAAACCCGTCGTTTGTGAACCATCGTCCTACGGAATTCCATGGATGTCAATATTTGTTTGATATAGTTGCTGGTTATATCCGATTGTATTCAATTACATCCCATGATATTCTATCCCATGTTATGTTCCATTATTATATCCCGTTCCATTACAATTATATCCCATAATAGCCAGATTGTTGTTTGGTAAACCACCATTTTTGGTTGGTTAAACCCCCTTTGAAGCCAGGAAATTCCACATAATGTGTACTGAAGGTTGGTTAAATTCCATTAAATTCCACTTAAAATTCCATTGAATCACCATTTCCCATGGTTAAACCACCATTTTGGTGATGTTTCTCCCAGCCCAGGAGGAACCGAACGCTGCATCCAGCAGCGAAGCACCCGACTTGCCGAAGTCACCCAAGTCACCCAAGTCACCCAAGGCGCGCCGAGCAAAAAACGCTGCGGTGACAAGTCATGAAAACCAGGAGAAAAATTGGGATTTTTTTTGGGATTTCCAATGAGATAATGATGAGATAATAGTGCAATTGGTGGGACAATGGATGAAAAATGGATGAAGAATTGATGAAAAAAATTGAAAAAATGGATGAAAAATGGATGAAAAATGGATGAAAAATGGATGAAAAATGGATGAAAACCATTGAGAACCTACCAAAAAAGGAAGAAAAATGACTGGTTCAAACAAATGTGACAAAGCAATCAACGCTATGTGTATCCCCAATCAACCCAATAGTTAACCAGGTGAACTGTGCGTCAACTTAGTCATCATGAATCAGCTATTGACGAAGCAAACCCCTATTGGGAACCAAGAAAAATTGTGCTTTATAGGGATTCCAATGGGATTTCCAATGAGATAATGATGGGATAATAATGGTAAGATAGTGGGATAATGGGTATATATGGTGGTTTCCTTAGTCATGGAGGTCCCCCCAAATCATCTAAGATTAGACAATGACTGAGTATTGAAAGCTATTTTGTGACTTAGGGATCCCCCTACTTCAGGAAAGCTCCGAGAGTTCAGTGGATGGTTGGAGCCGGTTTTTACTGATGCACCAGTCGTTGGTCATATAGCCCATGAAAGTTCGCAACAGTTCTTGCAGGATGGGCCCCAAGATAGCGTTCAGTTGCCTGAAAAAAGTGGCTGAATTCTATCGTTTATGAATGTTTATGGTAGATATAACTATAGATAACTATAGTTAGTGAGGTTTATAAACCAACTTATAACTGGGGGGTACCATCCTGTGGGAAAACTGAGGTTAGCCCTGAATTTTGGGCTACTCGTAGCATGTTGTCAGACAAAGCCAGGTGTGTTTTTCATGGACGATGGGCCACAACACTGAATTTTAAAGTTGTCATAACTTGGGGAAAATCCACCAATCGCAGACAACCCCATGGATTTTGATGGTTTTTGGTGATCTTTTGGGTTTCAATCCGTTGTTCTCGGAGTTGTTTTTTCACCAACCAAGCGATCCGGCTCCAGGTCCAGGAGACCGCTCCGGAGCCGGAGCTGCAGGCTGAGCAACTGGCTGCGGCAGGGGATCTTGGGGCGACCAGAGTCGGATGTGGTTTTATCGATGGCAATGTTAACTATCAGTTTAATATAAATACCGACATGTTCAATATTTATAGATACCCAGCTATGAAGTGGGTGATTTTCCATAGTTATGTGTAAACGTTTACCAGAGGGTATACTATATACATCTACTAATAGGTAGATAGCATGTATTTTAAATGGATCGCGAACGCGAACACGATGGGTGAAGAGCATCGCAATTCAAAAAAGTTGTAAAGACCATCTCAAAATGGGTATGGCATTGGGTTTATCACAATATACTATATATGAATGTAGATACATATATCATCATATATCTATGTCATCTATGTAAATGATTGAATATATACATGTGTTATGATGGTTTCATATGTTCTTTAAATTAGCAACCCCCAAGAAAATGCCGAAAAGTGTGAAACCAGGATGTTACAGGTTTCTTCTTTGCGCGTTCAAAAGCGCCATGGTTGGTGGAGACGTCCAACGGATGCATTATGATTCATATGCTCCCCTCTATGTACTGGGTATAGTAGCATACCCCCAAAAGATAGTTCACCAACTGCGGTTTTTGATACTGATCGTACAATATCATTGGTATCATATCAGATATCATTTCATTTCTTCCGGTCTTAGATTCAAACTTGAGACAGATGAGATCTCTCATCGTTCTCGTTGGCCGGCTGCTTGTATTCACTACTCAGACTCCATTGGATTTAAAATGTGGTTCAAAGATGTTACCAGTCAGATGATGCCAGATGAAGGCAGTGATGAAGTGACCTTCAATGGGAACTTCCATGCACAGCCATCTGAGGTGGCGAAGCCGGTGGACATCATGAAAGATTTGGTCGCGAAACAAAAAGAAAAATTAGATTCAAAAGATCTCAAGTCCGCCAAGAGCAGAGATCTTTCTGAGAAACCCAAAAAGCACCACGGCGTCACTTGCCCAGCGGAGTGTGGGAACGGCTGAGCGGAGTGTGGGAACGGCTGATGCACGAGCTTCCTTTTGGAAGATAATCAGAGATAACTCGACCATTGTTTTTTGGTGTTTGTGTGTACTTCCTGCATCTCCAACCTTGAATAATTACTTTAAATCCTTAAATCCTTTATTTGTTTGCTTTACCGTAGATGGAAAATAACCACAACCAGCAACATATCAATTGTGTCTGTGTTTCATGAATATCAAAGATTGACCATGCCCTGGTATAATTTGACATTATTTTTTATTATCCCATATTCTCCCCAACTTTTAATCCCATGATAGTTATATGGGATAATGGGAGAACAACATTGTCAATGCGGATTTTTTGGGTGAAAAAACGGGAACCTCCAGCTGAGTTTGGCCATGTAACCCAAGGAGAAGAAGAAGGCCTGCGATGCGTTTCCGTATCACACATCATGTCACAGAAAACAGGCACCCCTATTAAATGGATTTACATAGCCAGTTTCTCAAGTTTGAACATCACCGAAATCGATGAATCTGTGTATTTTCAACCCCGATAAGGTGATGATAGGTGATGTCAAGAGGGTGCCCTTTTTTGTTCACATCCAGTTTGAAAGGAATTCCTGACAGGCTTCCCGACTTCACACCCTCATTTCCAAGCATGTTGAGACTTTGGGTTGTTCCACAAGGGACATGACATGAATGTGACCTTGAGTTAGGCACATGGATGGTCAAAACCTTAGGGAACCAGGGAAATATGCAAGCCCCCCATCATAAATGTCGGACATTTTCCCGATAAGAACCACAGGTCTTCCACATCTGTTCGCAGTTCTCTTAGCTGGCTAAAGGATAGGAATCATCAAATTTGTACCAAGGTTTTTTGCCAGTGAAACAGTGGAGATGGGGCTTGGTAAAGAGCGGAAACATCATGAAACATCATGAAACATCATGAAACATCTATATAACCATAGGAAAGCCTAACTGATTCTAAGATATTCATAAAGTTTCATAGATATTCTAAGAATGTCTCAGGAAAGCCGGAAAGCTGTGACTCCTTGCATCGGCACTGCCAGAAGAAGATCAAAAAGAAGAACCCTCTCAAAACGGAACATGGTGAATACCAGGAGCTGGTTTGGGTCTTCATACGATTCTGCATGTTCAGAAAAAAACAGATGGAGACAATGTCGACTTGTATAATCTTACACAGTCTTGTTGATTGCAGATTGATCTCTGCGATTTCAATGGAGAGAAGCTCTTGTTGGGACCAACTGACCACACATCAGAATTGATTCACATCTTGAAAGACTCCAAGCAAGCATCATCATTTCAACGCATGGTTTAAGGGAAAATCTGCCAAGCAGAAGGTTTTCCCCGTTCGAGGAGTGGCAACTGAGAGAAAGCGAGTGGTTGAACCACGTTCCTTGACCTCGTTTAACGCGGCAGATGAGGAATCCTTCTCCCAACTTGTTTTTTTGCGAAGAATCCTGGTGTTAACGTTGATTGAAGACCCAATCAACGTGTCACCAGTGAAACCTCCATGGCGAGTTTCGGGGACATCACGGGACTTCCCAGCGGTATCCATATGGCATGGTCAAGCCTCCCATCCTCTGACGACCTGAGGAGTTGAGCCTGATCTATGCTCCAAATGTCCAAAATATTCTATCAAACATCAGGTTTGAACATGGAATGCAGAATGTACTAATAAACACAGTTGGTCTAAAGCGTGGTACCATTACCGAGTTTCCAGCGTGGGATGGCATCAGCTTGCATTCCTTGGGTCGACCAGTCCCAAATCAACTTGGAATCGCATTTGGGTCCAGCGAAGCACCTTCCCCACTCAGCTGTTTACATAGGAGATCTACAATCAGAGTTTCCCAAGATTTCCCAACCACTGGATAGATTGAAGAGAATCAGATTCTTGATTACTGTATTTGTTATATATACACAGAATATATATATAGTTATATATATATAGTTATATATATATAGTTATATATATAGTTATATATATACAGTTATATATATAATTATATATATAACTATATATATATTCGTATATATATATAGTTATATATTCGTATAACTATATAAATATTTATCTATATATATATATCCCGGCCCGGTTCCATCCCATTATATCCCCATTGTTTCCACGTATTTGTTGGTTAAACCCTCCCTCCTTCTTTTCCGACAAAGCGGCTGGTTTCGATTCAACAATCCACCAGACTTAGGACTGTGTGAGGCGCCCTGGGTAAATCTGCAACGTTGGGGACCTGACATATCCTGCATGGTCCATCGTCAACTGAGCAGTTTCAAAAACCAACACAATGGGAGTATGATGTTCTTTCTGGAACTGGGATTCAACCATCATTTACTTCTGGTTTTTAATCATGAAATGTACTGTATGTATAATTGATGACTGGTAGTTGATCACATGTTTCAGGGAGCTGAAGCTGCCAGGAAACTGATGCCTTGATAGGACCATTTTGCCAGCATCCTAAAAGGTGGCTCGAAAGGGTGACCTCATGTCATGAAACTGACTGAAACTAAATGCACATGCAAAGGCAATCCTGTGATATCCTGTGTATCTAGATATGATTCTGAGTAAATCATATTATATCAGTTACTCTCATAAAATGTAGACATACATATATCAGTTATACGCGTATACGAATGTATACATACCCAGACATGTCCACCAGAATGTGCCACTTAGACATACTAGACTAAGTGTGTGGTTCCGCAGTTGGAACCACCAAGAAAGCTGTGGAATCCTTAAAGCATATTGGACTTTGTTGTGTCAATTTCGGCATGTCCGAAAATGTGGGAGTCACATTTGGTAACGGTTTACCCAATAATTTTCAACATGGCTTACTGGAAATTGCCCACTTTTTTGGGCGATCTTCCCATGAAAACATGTCCATGAATCATGCGGGGACGTGCCATATTTCATGACGTTGCGGCTTGGCATCACGGACTTCCATCGCTGCAGGATGACCTTCGCCTGCAAGGGCAAACCATCGAAGCATTTTGAGTCGTCCATTTGGCATATCGACCTAGCTGCGAATTTGGGTGCGCGATTAGATGGGGGGTTTTCGGAGATGTTTCGGGGGGAGGATTTGGTGAAAAGGATCGTTGTCCGGGGAAAATACAAAAATATGCTTGCAGGTGTTTGGAGGTTTGCTTCAAGTTGGCTGAAGTTTTTGCAGTTCATGTGGGATTTTTTCAATGACAATGGATACGAGTCGGATGTGTTGAGTCATATGTACTGCTAGGATTTGGCAGGTGGAAGTTTCTGGAGTTTTTAGCGTCACATCGCAGCTCAACGGAGTGTACCCTCTGGTAAACATACAGAAAACTGTGGAAAATCACAATTTTTAATGGGAAAATCCACTATAAATGGTCATTTTCAATAGCTATGTTAAATTACCAGAGGGTACCTCACCCCTTTTCAACTGTGGCCACTTAGAAGAGCTCTTCGCAGCTCTTCTCAGATCATCTCACCTCTTCTCAAGTCTTGTCACAACTCTCCTCAACAGCTCTCAAGTTGTTTAATCCCTTCCCACCTCAGCTCAACTCTTTTCACCTCTTCCCACCTCTTCTTAACTCTTCTCAACTCTTCTCAACGACTCTCACCTCTCCCCATCTCTTCTCAACTCTTCTTAACTCGTCTCAAACCTTCTCACCTCTTGCCACCTCTTCTCAACTCTTCCCACCTCTTCTCACCTCTGCTCAACTCATCTCACCTCTTTCTCAGCTCATCTCAACTCTTCTCACCTCTTGTCAACTCTTCTCAACTCTTGTCAACTCTTCTCAGGGGTAATTGTGGATTCACTACTATGGGTAAAATATGATAATGATTTAAATTTGGGTATGGGTCAAATTAGATACCCCCAAAATCGGGATTATTTTTGGGGGGCCTTAAGTTTTGCCCCATTGTCATTGGACTTTCTGGGATAAACTCTGAACTCTACCAGACTCAGCCGCCTGCGGCCACATGACAGGTGATCACGGCGAAGAGATCCAGCGGTCTTATACGCCCTACAGCACGGCAGAAGAGTACAAGAAGGTTTGACAATAAAAAGTAGACACAAACATACACAAACTAGTCAAAGTTGAGTGTCACCAAACAAAGGAAGAGGATATGCGACTTGTTGAGTTGAACTCAAGTCTCATGGCGATTGTGTAGTTGAGTGTAGTTGGGTCTACTCCTACCGAGAGTCAGGATATTGCAATGTTTGGGAATTAGGTAATGAGGTCGTGTTGTTTAGTGCCCCAAGAAGCTCAACACATTCTGAAAAACTCAAGTGCTCAACAGTTGCAGATGAAGTTCAATCAACTGAAGGGTCGTTCCGTAGATTTCTGGTTGTTGTGTGTTGTTTAGGGACGATACAGAAATCTGCAGGGTCACCCACTGCAGGGCATCCTGATCCTCCTCATCAAGGTGTATCCCAATGGCCGCATGTCGTCCTATCTGGGGAAGATGAGCACCGGAGAGAACATCCTGGTCTCCAACCCCGTGGCGACTGTGGATCCCGCCGACTATCCGGAGGCTGGTGATGGGGCGTCTTGTTTGGGTATCACTTCATCGACAAAATGATGGGAAGAATTCCAGAAAAAAGATCAAAAAAGCCTGGGCCAGGGGGCCAGGCCTAGGACGGATTTGGATGGATTTGCCAAAGAACGTCTTCCTAATCTTCCTTGACCACAGATTTGAGGATTGATCCTTTACGATCATCTTTGAGTAGGAAACTTGGGATCCACCATGGACATGGAAATCTATTCCAGCCTGGAAGAGGGTCACTTCAACCAAACACCAGAGATTTGGCCGATATGACTGCGTTCAGTCTGGAAACTGCCAAGCTTTTCCGTTAAAAGCTAGGGAACCTTTGGGAATGACCATTTTGGTTCCAACATGTTTCAAACATTCATAGGTTGTGTTCTTTTCGTGACACAAATTGAGGGTATGAATGGGTGTGTCTGAAAATATGTACCCCAAATTTGATGGTTTACCATAGTTTTTCCTATTGCCATTTGGGGGTTGCCATGTACACCAGCCATTTTGATCCATTTTGGACATCTGACTTTGACCTATTTGTATGCTTCCAGGGTGGCATCATGGTTGCGGGTGGCAGTGCGGTGGTGGTGGCACTGCAGGTGCGTTGTGGAAACTGCTAGTCGTTTTGATCGATGTGTAGATGGGTTTCCAAATAGAAAGAACGAGGCCATGTTACGGGCTGAACGATGAAACCCCGTGGGCTGAAAGCGTAATTAGGTGGTTTGTGTGAGGCTAAAAGAAAGGCAATTATGAAGGGATTCAGCGATGCACATGTAATTAATGTTCCATCGCTTTTCACATTTCACACATATCGGATGTACATACATAATCATACATATATATATATATATATTACAATATATAGGTACGTATGTAAGTGTCGACATGTATATATATATAATTATATATGCATGTGTAGGACCTTTCCAAGTTTATAAAGTGCTCAAATAGTACAATGCAAATGCATTGGCTGTACATATTACATCTACAGTGAAGTATCCACCTTTGCGGTGGATCCAGTGACTGTAAACTTCACCTAGAACAGAAACGAACGCCGTAGCGCCGTAGATCCAGTGAACAACTTTTTGTGATACAAATCTAATATCTGAATGGATACATGTACATATAATATAATATATATATAATATCCAGTGATACAAACCTAATCCCATAGGATCCATGTATGGTATATATGCTAACATTGGGGGTATATTAATGGTAAATGTTACCATATATGGCATACATGGATCCTATGGGAATATATATAATATAGTATATAGGTACATGGTCATAGATTCAACAGGGATCAAATCAACACCGAAAGGGTCCGTGGGTTTGACCCATGGTAAGGGGCCCCATATCCCCACGTAAGTGCCATGGCTACCCTCCGGTAAACCAACAGTTTGCTATCGAAAATCATCATTTTTAATAGGGAAATCAACTATAAACAACCATTTTCAATAGCTACTGGTATGTTAAATTACCAGAGGGTATATCATGCTATATCTATGAAATGACACCCCTTATAGTGGTCATATCATGGTATATCCCAGCTCATGGAGGTTGGAAATCCATGGTTATTCCCATGAATAATCCCAGCTGCTCCCCCAAGTAATTAGAATATATACAAATATGTGTATATATAATATGTGTGTACATATATATATATACACATATCTATTATATATATATATCCCCATTATGTCCCCAGTTTTATTCCCAATATTATATTCCAATTATATACCCATTATATCCTATCAAGTCCCATCAAATCACCATGATATTCTACCCATTGTTTTCACTGCGAAGGTGATCACAGCAATGTTGCCGAACATCACGGATTCCTTCCACCTCTATTTGCTGCTCGGCAGAAACAGGGAAGCCATCGATCGGTAGATACTAGTATGATCTATGCTATGATATGATATGACATGATATGTTGATATGGTGTGTTATGCTGGGTCCAAAATGGATGATACCCCAGATTCTCGCCATGTTGACATATGTTGATAATTAATAGGGATACAACCTCCAACGTTGCTATTTCCATGCAGAGACTATGGTAATTCGCCCATCAATTTGGGGCCCCAGTTTTGGACAGATCGATATGGTGCATGATGATTTTGTCAGGTCGTTCCTTGGTGATTCAGGGAAAATGGCTCAGGAAATCCCGAGATTTATATAGATGGTAAACACAGCGTTTTACTGTAGATGTTCCATGATTTTCCCTTGAACAAACCAATTGAGTGCTGATAATAGTAGAAAAGAGGAGGAGAAATTCGGATGGGATGGCCATGGTGATGATGCTGCTGAATGACAAGAATAAGCACTGCAGGTGAGATGATCATCCCTGATCAATCTATGAGTTTCTGGAAGGGTGTGAGATGTTGTGAGTTTTTCTCATACCCAGTAACTATACCAAACACCAGAAACAAGTGTTGCAAGAATGGATGGCATCATCCAGTTCCATCATATGAACAGTAACCTAGCCTTTGGCGAGTTTTCTTGGGAGAGCGTACGGAGACGACATGAAAAAACCCAAAACGCCTGCACAAACTCTGCAGCAATAGGATGAACAATCAGTGTTCTTGGAGCTTTCAGTGATTCCTGCCCCCGGATGAATTTAAAAAGAATGTTTTTACCCACCATCATAATCCAGAGATTCATGGTGCGTGAGTGGTTGGAGCTTTTCGACGCGGCGATCTCATGGAAGTTCAAGGGTATAAAGGAAAAGGCAACCGCCCCAGCTCCCCTCCTTTTCTGATGGCGTGTCAGGGGGTGATTCACCACCATCCAGCATTATTTCGGTTTCAACAGGTTTCAACAGGTTTCAACCAAGTGCCAAGAATGTTCCCTGCGTTTTACCGTGCAATAAAAAAGGTGTAATCGAAAACAAGAAGATGTCCTTCTCATGACCGAGTTCAATGACTTGATGGAGGTGCCTCGCAGTGGGAGATCGACCCTTCAAAGATCTTCAGAAGTTAAAATGTGTGCTTTAAAAAATTGCAGCCCCCAGATTCAGAAGATTATGCTGATACAGAAATTGGATTCACAATCCATGCTTCGTTGTTTGTGCCATGTTATCATGTTCTTCTATGGCCCTCTTTTGCCAGTTGTGGCCTCTGTGAGGCCTATCCCAACTTCCACATGACCAATTGCTTATCTCAGGAGCAGAACACCGGTGAAGAGAACAGTGGCTTAAGAATCTCTATTTTTCCATCCTGGAGATTGAGACTGTAGAATATCCCTTAATTTTGAAATGAAGAAAAGCTTGCTTTTCTATATAGTAAACAGCTGGCACATAGAATATTAAAAATAAATAGGTGCCACTAAGAATATGGAAAATACATAGCAAAACCTATTCCTGGAATGTCATCCACATAGAATATTTATCCACATAGCATATGGGGGTATATATATTTATTTACCTTATCAAAATCCCAAGACTCTCCAAGCAAATCGTTGATCAGTGAAATCTAAAGTAAACAGCGCGGACATCGCCATGCATCATGATGGTTTGATTCATGATCAACTCAGCACATCT
>Ga0126342_10003043_pt1 | contig 27225 bp, 26 predicted proteins | sample Cyp1metagenome_FD_92528 | JGI IMG/M metagenome (GOLD analysis project Ga0126342, IMG submission 92528) | Coral microbial communities from Lord Howe Island, Old Settlement Bay, Australia - Cyphastrea 1 metagenome | ecosystem: Host-associated > Invertebrates > Cnidaria > Coral ... | reverse complement strand
CTATCTTATCTATCTTATCTATCTTATCTATCTTATCTATCTTATCTATCTTATCTATCTTATCTATCTATCTATCTTATCTATCTTATCTATCTTATCTATCTTATCTATCTTATCTATCTTGTCTCTCTTGTCTATCATGTCTATAATGTCTATCATGGCTATCATGCCTATCATGTCTATCATGTCTATCATGTCTATCTTGTCTATCTTGTCTATCTTGTCTATCTTCTCTATCTTGTCTATCTTGTCTATCTTGTCTATCTTGTCTATCTTGTCTATCGTGTCTATCGTGTCTATCTTGTCTATCCTGTCTATCCAATCTATCTTATCTATCTTATCTATCTTATCTATCTTATTTATCTTATCTATCTTATCTATCTTATCTATCTTATTTATCTTATCTATCTTATAAATTTGTCTCTCTTGTCTATCATGTCTATCATGTTTATCATGTCTATCATGTCTATCATGTCTATCTTGTCTATCATGTCTATCTTGTCTATCTTGTCTATCTTGTCTATCTTGTCTATCGTATCTATCGTATCTATCGTATCTATCGTATCTATCGTATCTATCGTATCTATCGTATCTATCGTATCTATCGTATCCATCGTATCCATCGTATCTATCGTATCTATCGTATCTATCGTATCTATCGTATCTATCGTATCTATCCTATGTATCTTATCTGTCCTATCTGTCCTATCTGTCCTATCTGTCCTATCTGTCCTGCCTATCTGTCCTATCTGTCCTATCTGTCCTATCTGTCCTATCTGTCCTATCTGTCCTATCTGTCCTATCTGTCCTATCTGTCCTATCTGTCCTATCTGTCCTATCTGTCCTATCTATCATATCTATCATATCTATCTATCATTGTTATCTTGTTGTATTTTAGTTTATGTTTTTTTTTTCAACACCTTATCGTATCTATCCTATCTATCCCATCTATCCTATCTATCCTATCCATTCCATCTATCCACCGATGACCCGTCGATGCATCTATCCATTTATCCATTTATCGATTCATCCATTTATCCATTCATCCGTTCATCCATTTATACATTTATCCATGTCTCGATTCATTTAATTGTCCATGTGTCCATTTATCCGCATATCCATGTATCCATCCATCCACCTATCCACGTATCTATCTGGTACCTTGAAGCCACTGGAGTCACTGGAGTGTACCCTGCCCTGGCCGCTGAAACATCTGATTGAAATTCCTGGTAGATGTTGGTTTGTAGGACGTCAACCAACAACTTCCCACACCGGTTGCAGCAGAAGGCTTTGCACGCAGAAGGCTTTGCATGCAGACAAGTGAGAGGGTAGTATATCCACTGCTTCGGTACTATGATCTGATCTGTGCATGGATTTTTTTGCGGAGGACACAGATGTAACAGAAGTAGATGGATTTGTCTGAACAAATTGGGAAAAACTCAAAAATTGATGCTGAATCATATATATTTGTCCCGTTGGAAGTGGCACCAAAGCCAGATCTACACCTGTTCAGACTTTCCAGATTCCGAGGTGGGCTTCTGGGTGTTCCTTTCCAACTCCTGGGCCTTGTGTTGGCCTTGTTGCTTGGCTGGGAAGTTGCGTTTTTCATGTTTCATGGTTCACGAAATAGCTGTTGGTTGCCCCTTCAGGCCGTGCCCCCGTTCGAAAGTAAGGAGCTTGAAATCAAAAGCAACCAGGTTCATCCAAATCAGTGTTTGGTTGGAACATTGGCTGTTGCCCCATTTTTGCATTTTTTTGGAACTAGTCAAGACTAAGGGGTAAATACTCCAAGGCGGGGGTTCGCGTGAACATGGGCGCTTGGCTCGCTTGTGCGTGGGATTTTGGATCGCTTGAACGTGGATCTGCCGTTCTTGACATGTTGCACATGCTCGCTTATGCTCAACAGAGGGGGAGCTCATAACGTTCGTGACGACTTTGAGACAGGGTCCACGGATGCTCAACAGGGTGGGGTGGGGGGGCTGATAACGTTCTTGAGGAGTTTAAGACAGGGTCCACGGAACTTGTTGTCGTTGTATTACCGTGTCGACTTCCCTGTCTGCGTCGTCCCATGTCCCCATGTCCCCATGCCCCAATGTCCCCATGTCCCCTTAGTGTCAAACCCTGAAGGTTGGAGCTTTGTGGATGACATGTGGTTCATGTGCCCAAACCCCCCTTCCCCCCATGCCCCCATGTCCCCATGCCCCAATGTCCGCCCCCCATGTCCCCTAAGTGTCAAACACTAAAGGTGTGAGAATGGTTGATGAAATGTGGTTCCTGTGCTGGGGCCTCCATGCCCCCATGTCCCAATATCCCCGCCCCACTGTCCCCTAAGTGTCAGACCCAGGTGTGAGGGGTGTCCAAGTGTCCAATGTTCAAGTGATCCAGGAACCCATGTCCAAGTGAACCTAAAAAGCTCCAAGTGATCCCCAATGTTCAAGTGATCCAAAAGCCAATGTCCAAGTGATCCCGGCCCCGGTAAGTACACCATAAATCTCCCAGACATCGACCATAAATTCACCATATGTCCACCATTTCCTCACCCTCCGCCATTGTTTCGGGGCCATTCTCAGGCGCCTGAACAGCAAGAAGCGCCGCTGGCGAAGCTCGCGAAGCTCCCCATCGCAGGGCGGCAAAAGTCGCAGCTCTGGGGAGAAGTCCAAGGAGGCAGATCCAGCTGAGGCAACAACAGAAGTTGGCGATTGATCATAGTTTTACTTGCTGATAGTTGGGGATTGTCAGTTCATCTCCAACTTATCAACTGTTAGAGTTGATCAGTTGGAGTTTTTTTGCTGCATAGTGTTCATTACTGTTGATCATAGTTGATATTTCTTGTTGGCGGTAGAGTGATATGGAACAGAAAAGAGAAAAACACTCAACAACGACGCGACCACTTTCACTCCTCAACCTTATCTGTTTGGGGTTTTGGGTCTAGTATGCACATTCAGTGAGATATTCTTCCTGGAGCCTGGGGCTGGCTTTTTTTTGATTGCTCCACTCCACTCGCAAAATTGCTCCCACGTCATTAATGATATGCCCTTCCTTTTGTTCATCCTTCTTTTGTCCTCATCCTTTCTTGCTGCTCTTTTCTGGCTGCTCCTTTCTTCCTGTTGTTGCTCTCCATTTCTGATTTTGTTTTGTTTTGATTTGTATGCTTTCTCGTTTGCTCGTTTGCTCGTTTTGCTTGTTTGCTTGCTTGTCTGTTTGTTTGTTTGTTTGTTTGTTTGCTTGTGTGTGTGTGTCTGTGTGTGTGTTGTGTTTGTGTTGTGTCTGTGTTGTGTGTATGTTGTATGTTGTGTGTGTGTGTGTCTTGTGAGTGTCTTGTGTGTGTCTTGTGTGTGTCTTGTGCGTGTTGTGTGTATGTGTGTATGTGTGTTGTGTGTGTGTTGCGTGTTTGTGTTTGTTTGTTTGTTTTGTTTGTTTTGTTTGTTTGTTTGTTTGTTTGTTTGGTTGGTTGGTTGTTTGTTTGTTTGTTTGTTTGTTTGTTTGCTTCTTTGCTTGCTTCTCTGTTACATAGATGGTGAGTGAGTCAGCGAGTGAGCAGTCCACTTGGCATCCCCCGACACCCCTGCTGTCGTGGAGCCCACCCTGGACCACAAGAGCCTAGTTTTCGCGGCCTGGTTTTGCTTAGTGTTTTGGTTGGTTTGGCTTGTCGTTGCTTGCTGTTGTTTCTGTTGTTGTTAGTTTTTTGTTTTAAACGTTGCTGTTTTTGTTTTTTTGTTGGTCTTTTGTTGTTGTTGTTGTAGTAGTAGTAGTAGTACTAGTCGTTGCTGCGGAAACAGTGCATTTTCTCGCAAATTCCTGCTTGCCGTGGGGCTCACCCCATTCATATTAAGTCTTGTGATGTTTTCGGGATATATGAATACCAGTATGATTGGCCGCAATAGTTTTTACAATGGGTCAGGGGTATTTTTATCCCAGTAGTCAGGGTTATTTTTACTTACCAATTCAGCACGTTAAGTCCGTGTGATGAGTCAATACCAATGAGACCATCGAAGTGGGAGGGATGCCCATGAGCACGGGCCATCTGATGTTCACCAACCAATTTCTTTGTGACCTGCGTCGTTATCCAGGAGTTGGAAGAGGAGGAAATCGTGGTTGTCAGGGGCTCAAGGGTGGCAGGCAGTGCCGTGCAAGTGTTGAGAAGTGTAAATGCCAGGGAAACATTGACTGCTGCAAATGGTTGGGATTCGGGAGTGATGCAGAAAGACAGGGACAAATGCAATAGGGTTTAAAAACAAACATAGTTTATCATCATTTGTTCGATAGAAATGACCATGTTTAGGTGAATCCGTGATTTTGGGACCATTCAATATGTGGTGCGCAGTTCGAAGTCCATACCTTCGATGATAGAATTGGGGAAAAATATGACAATTTCTTTTCAAATCGCATTTGCAAAACTATACCCTATGCTCCCAGTCAGACAAACCCGGGCCGTAAGGATACGGAAAGCCAACTGGCGGAGCTTGTGCAGGACAGCAACGATTCTTCGATGGTTTAGTGCTGTAGATGTGGTGACATTTCCATAGACACTGCTTGTGGGGTCTCAGACTCGAAACATTTTTGCCACATTTTTTCCACATTTTTTGTTCAAGTGTACCCATACTTGGCAACTTCAAACTGAAATGTGTAGGATTTGCTCCTTGCAGGACCCAGGAACCCAGGTTGTGCCTTTGCTGCACCAGCTGTTCTCAACTGCTGAGATGCTGAACCACAACATCAAGGGAGTTGGTGACCATTTGGGTCGAGAAATAGGTGGTTTACCCCAAATTTCCCTGGCAATGTCAATGAAAATAAACCGATAACCATCGGATTTTAGAAGGCACCACACCTTTTTGGACAAACACATCATTTGAAGAACTGTGTTTGACTCAGTTCCCTCTGTGGGAACTTGTGGCAGATAAGGCATTGCTTAGCACCTTACTTTCCGGTGTCACGATGCTTTGCGCCAAAGAACAAGCGCGAGTTTTCATGGCACCTAGAGGCGGGTGCTCTAGCTATTGTGTTGGGCATTGCTTCTGCGACAGAAGGTTTGAAACTGTTTTAGACTGGCAGAATTGATTTGAGGCCATTTCATCAGTGGGCAACCACCGTAGGTAATTTATTGTAGAATATGAATAATGGCAAGCCATTATTCCCATGGGGTTTATGCCTATGACAAGAGATCCACGAACCAACCAGCTTTATTGACCCAAGTCTTGGGGACGGCTACGTGTGGTAGAGTGGCCAATCATTTGTGGGTGCATTGATCCCCCATTTTTGATTGATACATATTGTGAGTATGTCTCAAAAAAAATTGATTTACCACCAATTCATTCCAAGTGTTCATCGTTTTGACATATCTTGAGAGGGGAAACCATGAATTTGCCAGTGATAAGAAAACATAAACCCCAAAAAAGTGGGGGTGTTCCTTAAAGGTTCACTTTGTGAGGCCAGACATCCAACATCCCCGGTGCTGCTCTGCGCTTTCTCTTTGGCATCCTGGGGTGCGGCCTGGCTCCTCGTCTGGTGCGCGCTTTTGGAGCCTTCGGCACGTGGATGGTGGGATGCTCAGAGCGCCATGGGTGGATGAGCAGCCCTGGTAATCAAACGACATCAAACTTGGCGATAATCCATGATAATCCACTATTTGTAGATGATTTTCCCATGAACATTTTTCGAGTGAAGAGGGATTTCCGATGGCCAGGTTTGATTACAAGAGGGTAGACTAAATCGGTTTGGACATAATATGACACATGCAAGATACGCACCACAACATGATACTGTACAGTGAGACCATGTGAGACCTATAGTAGACTTGCACAGCAAAAATTACCAGGAACATCACATCGTTTCTACTTATTTTCGAAGATCAATTCCTGCTGTAAGGTTGCTGCACTGACTACATCTGCTCTGCTGCTGGTATCTCCTGTCACCACAGGTGCGGCATGATTGCTTGACTGGCTACTACCTTTGCATGTTCCAGCAATTAAAGTGACGAGCTCACAAGACCTTTTCGAAGAATCTTCTGAATACTTGCGGCGTGCTGCAGACGCAGCAGTGTACAAACCAGCAGATCACAGAGAGTTACAGTGCAGTGGTCTCATGATTCTCATGCGTTGTGCAAGGCTTTGGCGTAGATTGGTGGGCTGCTACAGCCACTGGCTTGTTGCCCGTGCTATTCTTTGCATTACCCTGTGTTGCTGCTTGAAGCACCGTGGGAATGGGGCAGTTGGGGCACCAGGCCGAAATCGGCGATGTGGGTGTAACCTGCCAAGCAGAAGGAGTTTTGGTACACACACACACAAGTAGGGGTATTTAAAAGTAGGATAGCTTTGGCGTCCACTATTTCAAGTTTTTGCCTTGATGGATTTGTTGATGTTTGTTGCAGTTTGCTCGTATGACATCGTATGACTATGAGGCATTGGCAAAGCTGGTGGACAGGGTACATGAACGGCTGACCAACGAACCATGGATGCCTAGTTAAACTCAAAGAAAAGGTGGGTACAGGCCTGGTAACCATCATTGACCCAGGCAATCACATGTCATTTTTTGTGAATTCTTTCCTGTACCCACTTCTGGTATGGGGACAGACTGAGCCTTCTGGGGCTAGACAGCGGCTAGGTTACGGCGCGGCGAGCGCGAGCGAGGGGGCGGCCAGTCAGCCTTGCCTTGGCACTGACGTTGGCAACCCAGCAAGGCAGCTGTGTTCTTTGGCAAGCCGCAGGTCAGCCGCAAATTCAGGGTGTGGGGAAGTGACAGTCATGGTGGCCTTCCACATCTTTAGCACTGTCGGGATATATTTGGATCTATTTTAACTTGGCTCAGCATGGGCCTCCATGGCAAGACCGTGGCCATGGTTAGAGCGGCACAACATGCGCAACAACTTAGCAGTTCAGGGTGTTGTGGCCAAGATTGGGAGTTGACACGTGTTGAGACCACCAATGACCACCAAGCTGATGTTCAGTCCCCAAGATGGATATGATGAAGCTTTAAGCTTTAAGGTTCGCCTGGAGACACGAGGAGAACATAGTTCACACATTTTCATACATTTTCCACAATGTGAAAACATCAGCATTTCATCAGGACATGTGCTGCCGAATGGTCTTGGCCCGTGGCTGGGTGCTGTTTGCAGCGTTTGGGCAGCCGTCCTTTGCAGCAGGGTGTGGAGCCCCAGCTGCAGAAGTGACTTGTCATAATATCATCTTAATCCAGAAGTCCAGATGCTAATATCATTGGGCATCCAGGTCATCATAATATCATCTTAATCTAGATTAATATATAATATCATCTTGTCAAGGCACCACTCAAGGAATGCCTGACCTTTGTACCTCACGAAACGCCTCGTTCGAAGACATCAGAACAGCACCAGTTGAGGCGATTGTTTGTGATCGAGACGGCCAAATTGTGACAGCCAGCACAACCCCTTCTGCCTAGATCTGCCTAGCTTTCATTGCTTTCTAGATTCGATGGTGACCGATGGTGTACATAGACGCTTGGTGATGCCTCAAAAATTGGCCAGCTTGGAGGTGATCGTATTTCTCCACCCGTGCAACTCAAGGGCATCATTTTGAGGCACTCAAGCTGTGCTAACCAGTAAGCATTCGGCCTAAAAGAGTGCCGCAAAATGGAGGCAGAATTCTTTTCTGTGGGATTTTCTCATATTTCATTTGTGTTGTCGTTGTTTCGTCAAGTTTTCATCAATCAACCTTGCCATCCTTGACTGTCCTGGATAACTCAGTGTTTGATCCCAGTTCAGTGCTTCGGATGGTTTTCTGTGATGACTTTGCGAGTTGTTCCTAAACAAAGCAGTGATCCAAGTCGAATGCCGTGTGTTTCAGCTTTGCACCTGCCTGAGTCAGCGGACTGTTTTGAATGTTGTGGTTTTGGAGGAAAACCAATGAAAGATCATGAGCAGGATCATCCAACAGAAAATGTTGTATTTTGGTACACATCGCTTTCTGTTGCACATCAATACCGGTGGAAGAGTACATTTTACATCATTTTACCCAAAGCGCAGATGAATTTCGGTTCAGCTCATAAAGCAACAGGTTGGAAGCACTGAGTAACGGAACCACATCAAGAGTGCCATGGATGGAGCAGTTGCGTCGGAGCTTCTGGCGAAGCTGACACAAAACCTTCAGCAGCCGGACTTGAATGTCAATAGGCAGCTGATTCACAAAGGACAGGATGGGAAAAAGATGGGAAAAGGATGGAAAAGGTAGGAAAAAGATTGGGAAAGTATGACACAACCCCGTTTTATCGATGGTAAAACACTTTTCCCATTTTCCCACAGTGGCCAGACCAGGAGACCGAGATGTGAACTTGGTCGACTTTTCGCTGTTGCAGGATGTACCTTGACCAACGGGGAAGATGGCCTTGGATGTTGCCATGGAACGAACAAGGGTGTTTGAGAAACACAGAGACCCTTAAAGTTGTCAAATGGCCGCCCTACTCTGCCAGGCAGCTTCAGACATGTGCTGCCAAACAAGACATAGTTCATGATGTATTCATGATGTTTACCCAGTTGTCGATTGCGTAGAATCTGGGCATCAAGTCGGAATGGGCCATGTCCAATTCTCTGAAGTGACCAATGTGACCCATGTGCTCTGTCAAGGTCCCTGAGACTTGACTGCAGATGAGCTGCATTTGGCGGCTGAGCTGCTAAGCTTTTGATTCCAGCTTGACTGTGAGGTGGCCACGGTGGCCACGGTGTAGGTAGTGAGATATCATGACAAGATGTGCCTCTGAAGCCTTAGCACTGCAGGATGAATTGATTGATGAAACTTTGAACTGGGCGAAAGTGCCTTGGTGGCATGTGGCATCTGAAAACACGTGCCATCCAAACTGCCTCAGTGACTAAGTCTAATATCACGCTCAGGATGTTTTAGCCGATTTAGAGGCACATGACAGGAATCTCCCATAGTGGATGTTAAGAACAGCGGGATTTCCTGTGAACAAACTGGTATATTGTCAACCCATTAAGATTCAACCTTTGCCTCACACAGCCAGAGAGAGAATATCAACAGCAAGTGGCTATTTAATGCTATTTGGATTGAATCTTCAATTTGTTTTGGAGGGCCAACGAGATAGTGGCCGTTTTATGTTTCGCCGGTGTGTAGGTCCTCTATCGGACTTGTGGTACCTCAACCGCTCCCGTTTCCATTTTGAACAGTTTTTGCGGCCGATGTGCACTGTGGTCACCCCAATGAATCCCAATATCACAAGCCTCCGCTTGGGGATGCACCGCCAGCTGCGCAGCACTGAGTCAGATATCCCCTTCAGCCGTGCCGTCGCATCGCTGACGGGCCTAGCAGTTGCTGACTGGGTTGGAGCTGCACTGGAGTTCCTGGAGGCCTTGTAGATCTCTTGGGAAGTGAACCACAATTGATGGGGATGAGGTTTGTTTGAGGTCGAGACTCTGAGCCTTGCATGCTTATCTTTGCCTGAGTTATTCTGTTGAGTGGGGTTGGGGAGGTATGGTATTTGGTTTTTCGAATTCTAGTCACAACGTTTGTGAACTGATGTCATTGTAGGCAGTGTTACTTCAACATAATTCGACATACTCACCGCGGATTTTGCAGCAACTTGTAGCCACGCAAAAAAGAGCATTGATTGCAAAGAACTACAGGCCGACAACACCACAATGGAAATGACACACAATCCAAGTATGGGTCTGTAGCTTTATGCCACAGTTCCAACCGCTCCCATTCGACTTTTTCTGCAAGGTGAGAGATGAACCTGGCGAGAGCAGGTGGGATCATGAATCCTTCACCTGGCAGAATCCCAACAGAAACGACTCTTGGAAGCGGACAACTCATTCATTTGCAGTGAAGTCCAGTGTGGTGTTGGAGGAACATGAAGGAACGCAATGGAACATTATCGCTAGCTGCCCTAAAGCCCCAGGGCTCTAGTGGGTGAGATCTTTATCCTTTATTTTCAATCTGGCGCACTCGTGTCATTGCCCAGGAGATTGAGCGAGGCATTCTACAACCTGGACAGTGGACAGATGATACATCCATGGCAGCTTGGCGACGTAGCGGGGTAGGACTCAATAAGTCTTTCAGAGTGTCATGGTAAGATATGGTTGGATGGAGGGTATCTATACTAATTATAGTTATTTCATGATATTCATGGCGTCCCCGCAGCTCGCAGCTGAAGTGCTTTAGCTTTCGCGAGTCATGCGGCACGATGGAGCGCCGCCGCTTGTGGGTGGAAACAACGCCCGCAGTTCCTTGCGAGAGGCAGAACTGTTGGATTTGGGTCATGTCAAGACAGGGATGTGTGTTCAACATGGCGCAGAAAGCACTAAGATGGCTTGCAACCGTTGGATTTATCTGCCTTGGATTGCAATGGATCCAAGAATCAGTGTGACTCAGATGTTGAGATGCATTCAGCGACTTGGCCGGACTTGTTTGGGTTTCTCAAATGTATTTACAGTCGTATGGCCCAGGCTCAAAAGGCCCCCAGAACGCATGGCTCTAGATACACTGAATTGTTTGGTGGTTTCACAGTTTCACATGATGCTTACGCATTTTCAAGTTGATCACACTTCAGGAAGCAGGGGGTGGGTTGAGTCCACCAGGCCGTGCTTCGAAGAGACAAGCGCCGAGATCGTCAAGCAGATTCAGCTGGACATGTCAAGGCAGCACGACGACCTTGGACAAACCCATTCACGGCCCCCTACCGATCAGATGCTTGGATGGGGTTTTCACCAACAAAACATGTAACGCATGTAAAATATGGCAAAACATGATAAAACATGGTAAAGCATCATTGGGTTCAGAGTAGGGGGTAACATACAACGGAGACAAGAGATACATGCTCGAAGTATCTTACTCATGGACGAATCTATACAATGTTTTTTTCGCTGGGGTGAACGAACTATACCCACAAGTAGTAGGGGGCAACGGGCAACTGAGAGCCGATTGGCAGAATTGGGACATATTGGGACCTCCTTTTAACCCCAGTGTGTTTACATGTTCCCTGCTCATATCTGGATTGGTGGCAAAGATGGGAGCGGAAGCTGAAGAAATGGAGACAGGCAACCTCAGGAATGGAACGGTTGGAGTTCAAAAACAGGCCTATCAGTATACATTTTGTTGGTCGATCCCATTTCTATTTTACGGGTGTGCCAAAAAGTGGATGTGCCTGCTCAGAACCAAGTCCTCTGGAGATTTAGTTTCCTCTGAAGCTTAGAGTGTGCAGGTTTTGGATTGGCTTTGATTCGTCCAGAATATTTTTAAATCATACTTTATCGACCATTGACGAAGGAAAGCCCCGGACCAAGAAAATTCGTCACAGAAGGTATGTCTTTGGGCCGCGGTCCCGCAGGACGTCCGGCCCGATGCTCTTCCAGAAGTCTTACGTCGTAAAACTTCTGGAAAAGCATCGGGGTCTTACGATGAAGCTTCACTTGACGGACGCCGCCAAAAAGTGGAGGAATTGTTGTCCCTCGACTGTTGTTGGAGGTGGTGGTTTAGTTTTCTCACTGGCACTATGCTTCAAGTTCGTACTCGTTTGGGTCACAACCCTGTACAAATTGGGATCTATCGGATGTACAGTAGGTTAACAACCCGGTTGCTATCCATGGATTCTACAGGGATCATGTCCACACCTTCCATTCGAGGCACGGCGGAGCAGCTGCGCTCCATGGTAAGAGAATGCAAGGAGATGGCTGTCAAATTGAGTAAAGCCGATGTTGACTTTTCCCGATTCAAAATTGGATGATCGACATATGAATGTATTGCCCACAGATGCAGCTGCAAGGATGTGGGACCACATCATCCTGGACAATGACAATGTGCCAGGATTGCCACTCAAATTTTGGTTGAAGTTGTTGCTGAGCAGAAGGAAACAGATCCTGAAATGCTTGCATGAGGACCTCAATGAGGTCCTTACGAAGATACCCAGCCGAATCCAGTCTTCTAAGGATGTGGATTGGCTGCTGGAGACGGATCTGACAACGGATCCGGTTCAGAACTCAGAGGTTCCCACCATCTTGAAGGTACCTGCCCGGCCTGCCCGGCTGCCCAAACGCTGGCAGCCCTGGAATTTTCTTACAGTAGCTACTGTGTTTCCCAAGCCGTGTTTGAAGGGGTACATTAAATTTGTTGGCTACTGTTTGTGAAGCCATGCATGGGAGGAGATTGTACTTGTCATGTCTAGTGTTTTCAAGAATTGAGTGCAAGTCAGTGTGAAACATGTGGAAGTTGACGACATTGGTTTCCTGTGCGTAAGCTACCGCGGGCGCTCTTGGAGGCGTTGGTGGCTTGCCTCGGTCAGACCGGCGAGGACATCCTGGGGGTGGACCCCCTGGGCGTGCCGGTCGAGGAACCTGGAGTGCCGGACCCGCTGAGCGGGGCGCCGGGTGGCGTGAAGAGAAAGGCAGCGGAGTCGCTCTTCACTTCGCCCGCCAAGAAGCCCACGGGACTGCACCTGGGGACGGCGGTACTCACCGCCGCGCAGCAGGTGCGATTCCTTGCCAACTTGCAAAGCACCGAATTTGAAACTGCACGAGCCAACCTGAGCCAAAGGCTTGCAGTTTTAACACACAAATAAGATGCTAGTTGAAGCAGGGGCTCAGGTTGCGCAAGTTCCATGCAATGGGGATGTTTGGTGTCAACGTTTCCCAGCTAGGTCCTAGGTCAACACTCCGCTTGGCATGCCACAAAGCGTTGACGCGACGTAGTCCCCAAGTTTCTATCTTCCAAGGCCCCACCACTGAGTGGATGAGATGTACCAGCGTAGCCCATGGATTTCATGGGATTGACCCAGGAAGGTCAACCCCGTTCCCTTGGCGTTCAGTGAGAAAAAGGGGTCAGCTTTGCTAGCACAATGATGCAAAATTGTATAATCCGCATTCTGTCGTGTGTGCATTGATCCCCTGATTCTCTAAGAACGTGAGAGAACATTACAGAACTACTCGTTCAACTATTTCGAAATCAACATAAAACTCGAATTCTCAAAGTTGGCGCACGCATGCGCAGGCTTATTGGCTGCTACTTTGAACTACTGTTGATCGTGGTATCCCTATTCATACTAATTGGATCCAACTAGTTTAAAAAAATCACCTGATGATTGGCTTTCGGCTGCAAATGCTAAGGCGCTATGCCTGGCTGATTCGCTGATTGTTCATGGCAAAGTGGACGGATCAGATGTGCGACTGAGACGTTGGGCTGCAAGGTGTGACAAGTGGCACCGGCGAAAACAAAATGTGTATGTAGAGATGTTGCCCCGAATCCAAATTATTCTGAATCTTTTGAGGTTGACTCAATCCGAAACATACACAAGGTTTTGTAAATAGGGTCTTGGAGTTGCCCCCAAGCAACCAATTGAGGTTGTTTTGTGACCTGTTGGGAACGATGGAAAGAGCAGTAAATCAACCGATAGGGCTGAAGATCCCAGATGCGGAAGTCGGCTGCATGACGAAAATGCAAGAAGGTTATTTGCATGAATTGAGGGAATTTAGTTTAATCATGTTTCATCATTTTTAAAGCTTGAAAAACAACTTGCACACACATGTTATTATATATATATACATGTATGAATGTATATATTTATAGAAATATACGTATTTACTTTTTCCTCGACATGGCAGTCTCGGCTTGTGAGGATTTTGGTGCTGGATCGGCGAGGCCCGGGGCCCCAATGGCCCGCAGTGCCCGCTGTGGTCCCAGTGGCCCGCAGTGGAAGGTGATGACCACGGGACAGTTCAGCCTCTTATCAGCCGCAGGGCATGAACAACCCCTTCCGCTTGGACAAAGATCGAAGCGATCGTCGAAGTTTTGGCTTGGGTTTCAACACAGTTCCTTGGCGGCCTTGGCGGCCTTGGCGGCCTTGGCGGCCTTGACGTTTGACATGTTTCAATGGTGCTGCCATGTGCCAAAAGTCCATACCAGAAAATATGCAGGAATCACGAAGCAGGTGTGGCTCAAATAGGATTTCCGCAAGGGAAACCCTGGGTCTCTTTACAACTGTATTCGGTTCTTGGCGGTTGCTGACGCACATTCGTGCACTGAAGATGGTATCCAAAATGAGTGGGCTGGACTGGAAAGTTCATTCGTCTCTTCCAGGCTTAAGAGCTAAGGGGGTTCTGAGCTGGCTACAGGCATTTATTAAAGGGACTAGGGTGGAAGACCACGTGATTTTGACTTATATAGTTTCGCCCCCAATGCGCCAATTAGGATATTGAATGATTCCCAATGCGCCAATTAGGATATTGAATGATTCCGGAAGACCATGCAAATTTTGGACGGTCCGATTTACAAGAGGTGCTGCGGCCGCTTTCTCATATTCCAACATTTTTCTACTCGAAAGTTAGCCTGTGCACCGCCAAGGCAAAGTCTTTAATGGTATTGAGGCCTTCGGAAATCATCGCACCAGAATACATCAATCCTGGCAGCAGCAGCACGGTTGCATTATTTATATTGTTTCCAGATTTTCACAGGCCGATGGAAGAAATGAAGATTGCAAATTAAGTATTGCAACTATTGCAATGATGTTGCCTGATTGATCTTGTTGCTGTTTACTGCGTGAATATGCATTAATGATATTAATGTCTCCACCTCAGACATGCAGGTGATTCTGGCAATGGCGGTCTGATGCGTTTAGCACCTGTAACTTGACATCGGGGGCTTCCACCTTCCACCCTTCCCCCGGAAACCTCGCCAGAGTTACTTCGAGTGTTTTGACAGGGAAAGGAAGAAATCATAAGAAATCCAAAAAGATGAACACCAAAGCGAAAACCATGGAGTGGAAACATGCTCTTTGCTCAGGCTGAATTGCAGGTCAGGTTTTTATGATTCCCAAACATTACGCATTACTTGACAAGTACTTTTTTGGATCCAGTATGCATCGTTGTACTCATTGCAGCAATGCCGCTGCCTTTAGCGAGATCATCACAAACATGCAGCAGGCCTAACAGAAACATCATTTCTATTGAGGTGGCAATCTTCTATCACTACGACCTAGAGATGGCTTTGGATGCAGCTGCGAGATCCAGCCTTACTACACATCCAGGTGCCAGGGGGCAGTAAGGCAGTTAAGCAGTTCAATGTTGGGTTTCGCTATCCGGGCCGAAGGTGCTTTGGCCACTGAAACTGCCAAGTACCTGGCCTTTTTGCTACACACGGCGATCAATCGGCCAAAGGAGGAAAGGATTTGAGAGGATTGGATTTTTGCTGCACCGTTTCGAAATAGTGGACTCACATGCACTCGGAAGTGTAGAGACTTTTGACATTTGAAACATCACTTGTCTGGCAAATCCGATCCCCTAGGAAAAGTGCAGAACACGGTAAAATGTCAGGACGAGCGGACTGCCAGAGACTTCCTGATTCAGAATCTTGGCTCTCCTATGCTGAAGTGGCTGACAGTGCTCTTCAATCAATTATGGCTCGAAACTTAAGACTTAAGACAGCTTGTCCATTTCGAAGAACTGGGAGGAAGCCCACCTTCACCAAGGACAAGCTCAGCCTATGCTGCTCGTTTGGATTCCCTTGGGAGCACCGATCCAGACACTACAGCAGCAATTGCAGAGGTTCGTGCGCTAGCCACCAGCAGCAAGGAGCGCTAGGCTGGAAGATCGTGTTTCATGGAGAGACAACCTGGCAACCAAATTTCATTGATGATTTCCATCCTGGTATGACGATCCCAATAAGGACTTTCATTTTTGCTGGGTTCTCCGTGAGACAAGCTGCAATTCATCAGGAACGGTATACATTGAACATTGACCACATTTAATTTCACTTGGAGATCTTGAGTTCCAACCATTTGGTGAGCCTTTGCCCGCACAATAGATTCCAATGTTCTGGAAGGAGGGTGCGCTGGAGAGATGTTGGAATTGGCAACTGCCTAGCCTTGAGCTCTTGGAAACTTTCAGGTGGGGCGGCGCTACACCACATACCCTCTGGTAATTCACCATGAAACGCCCATTCATAGACATGAAGTTCGATGATTTTCGGACATATAGGTTCATAGACGTCCATTGAATTTTGGTTCGGAGATTTGCCAGCTAGCCATGTTTGATAGCATAGGAGGGTAGCTCCACTAACAAAACTGGATAAAACTGTTTGTTTCTTCTGTTCGGATAGATACAATTGAAATTGTGTAGAGGTGCTGTTGAGACGGCGTAAGTTGATTTTGGTAAGGAAAGCACCAGGCGAGTTGGATACTCTCAACAACTCTTGTGTTGCAAACTCATCCTTGCTGTGAGGGCCCGCGGAGAGAAGTACAATGGGCATCCAGTGTCACGGTGCTATGCTGGCAGTTCCTTCGCCAAATATGCATTTGGATGAACGGGATTCATGGCATTTCATGGCAGAACATATTGTACCTGGCTGAATCACCTCCTTCACGTGTCAATGTAGCATTAGGCCCCAAGCTCTGCACACTCTATTCACAGATGATCACAGATGCAGAGCATTGTAATTTCCGGACACTTTTCCTCCGTTATGTGATAGCCGTTATATCCATGACTCTGGACATCTGTGGAATTTTCTGGAGAAGTTAGGATCCCTGTGTCACGACATGGGGCATTGTCATGCCCAGGCTATTGCATGGATGGCTTGGTCCACCCCTCAGTTCTCCTCTCAGCCTGAGCCGACATCAAAACGATTTCCACTTCCCGAGGCCATGGCACTGCATGCGGTTTCCAGCACTGAGTGGGGCACACAGCCATCTGGCCGTGGTGCAAGCAACGATGATGGTCCACTATTCGTTTGATATCTCAGCGGACCATAAGGGACCTCTGAGTTGCTTTTTGATCTTTTTGCACAACACCCTTCTTGCCTAGAAAAACAGTGCTTTTGATTCAAAATGAGGATGCCTTCAACTCAAAAGCTGTCTTCCCGGGCAGTTCACCTTTTTTTAAATCAATTTTTCAGGTTTTTCTCATGGATTCTGGTGGATTACCCCCCTTCAAAAAACACCAGAAACTCTGGGGCCATGTGTTGTGGGTTTGCCCGGCTCGGCCCGACTCAGTTGCTTTGACCGCGCAGTGGAGAAGGCGCGCCGTGGCCTGGAGCAACGATTTGACTCAAGACATCCGGGAATATTGCTTCCCCATATTGCAGGAAAGATAACCAACACACATATAGAAACGGACACATTAATATACATATTATTATCATATATATATAATAATCATATAACTACGTATCTATGTATATATAATCATATAATTATATATATATATATACATATTCATATAACTATATATAACAATATATATAATCATTAGTCATATATATATATATAATAAATTCATATGATTATATAATATATAATATGTATATTTATGTAGTCCCACAAACATTTGATTGTCCCCAGCCACGATACCTATGCATAGGGAAGCTTAAGTGCGGGGGATAACCGATATGATTAGGCGAAGGTCTGGCTGAAAATGAAGCGCAAGAAATGGATGGTTTGGAAGCGCAAGGATGATCCAATCGGTGGTTCCACTAGTTACCCCATGGTTGAGCTAGGATCATGTACCCATAACATACCATAACTGGAATTCGCTGCTCAAGAACGATGACCCCAGGTTCCAAGCCTTTCATACGGTAGCACAGCATGGCCCGAGAGGGCAAGACATTTGCTTTGCACCTGTGGCTGCTTATGATGAGAGGCCGTCAATTTCCTGGGTGATGCTGACACTGTGGGTGCCATCGCAGGCCAATACCTTGACATCTCATGTGATGTGCTGATCTGGTGATTCTGTCGACTAGTTGTCTGACATTTTCTTTTACAGTCACCATAGATACCGTGAAGTCCTTCAAAATAGAGGGATGCAACGTGCCTTCTGTCCCAGGTCAAATCGCAGGGGCCTTCTACGGCATTTCTGGTATCGATGAACGTGCGGGGCCCGCGAGATAGTCTTTGCTGTGAGCTGCCCCACCAAGACTTTCACTGCACAAGTCCTCCTTATTGAAACATTCCATTCATTTATTTATTGATTCAGAGCATCACATCATGCTCCTGCGGCTTGGTTTCTCTGCACAAAGATCTTCTTGCTCCTTATCCTCATTGGACTGATGGGCGGGTTGTATGGGACTTTTGAAAGATGTTCAGCATTCTGACGGCAAGGCTATTTGAATGCTCTGAACACATGGGCGTGGCGCTTGGTCCAGGGTTCTCATATCATCCGTTGCCGCTCTTAGTGTGTGCTGTCCATGCTTTCATGTTATCAAGGCCCTTGATTCAGTGGCACTTCTTTTTCTGTTGCCCTCAGCAAAATTTGGCAAGTAGGCTGGCTATAGTAATCTGTGAAATGCCTTGAAAGGAATCTTTTATGGAACACAAACTCTGCGCAAATGAGTGTTCTTGATGATCAATGTGAAACACCTGGTAAGATGTCTTTTAGATTCCCAACTGCAACTTTTGGTGCATCTGCACGAGATAGCCGACAACATACTTCAGTTTGCAGATCCATGTTTATTTTATTTCATCACTACAGCTTTATGGATTTGGTTCTTTCCTGACTTCGAGGACCGTGGTGAGATCGCCTGCAGAGCTGCCATTTGTTACCTAAAGGGTGTGGCACTTCACCATGGCTCAAAATGGCGGAACTGGTAGGGACGCGGGAGGCTTGGTTTGGAACTTCCACCAAGATAACCAAGACGAGGGGCACTGCTTTGAACATTTCCAAGGCAGTCAATGCAACGGGTTCGTCTATGGTTGAGCCATGCACTGGCCTTCCACCGGAAATTTGCATGTAGTTGCAGTACCACTTTCGCTCGCGTGTTGAACATTACAAGGGGTCAGCGAACCAGAATGATCTCTAGCTTCTCTCTGGGTTTCATGGTGCACAGGGACCTTGACTTTTGGGCTCCAGAGCTCTTGACACAGCCATCCCTTTCTGCTGTTCAAGGCAGAGGGCGAGAAGGGAAGGGTGGAAGAATCCTGGGAGATGTAAAATGGGGAAGACTGGGACAACATGGGATAAGGATATAGACCGGGATAGGTGCAGTTATTGGTTTGCTTTCTTGATAAAGATATGATTCGATGTTCCCTTGTTTGGACTTGCACATCCTTGGAGAAGCTGCGACGACAACAAACAAGGCTGATTTGGGGGAGAGTCTCAGTGAGCCTTTGTGACCTGAAAAACTTTTGGTTGGACACAATCTGGGGCAAGATCTGGAACCGAAGGCATGGCAGATGTTGATTGGGTCCCTTCCACGCAGGGCGCCATGGGGTCGCTGCTTTGCAAAGACTGCAGCAATGCACCGGAGGACCTGTCCGAAGCGAATTCCTGTGCCTTTTCATATTAGCGGATCTCAGATTAGTAGTGTGAGAGATTCTAACAATGTGCCACTCGACACTTTCCTGAGATCAAAGCCACCCTCGGACATGGACAGAGTGGCTTGCGATATCCGCTCAGTCAGCTGCCAGGACTTCCCTCAGAATGAACAAGGCACGACAATCTATTTTGGCTTTAGGTCCATTTTGATCCATAGAATGATCTTTTGGGTTTGATCGTTTTATCAGTTTTATCTGAATCTGTTTTGATATGTTAACTTCTCCAGCTCTTCATTCGTGTGTTTAAAACCGTTGTGAAGATCCATGAGCCGACACACCAGATCGCACCAGCCTGGACCAATCCCATCTACAGGACACTTAAACCAAAGATGGTTTCCTTAAACCAATGGATGGTTGGCTTAAACCAAAGTTGGACAGTAAACCCACGTGAGTTTGTTTGAGGATTTGGGAAACAAAAGCCGTTCCATCCATTTCCAGCCCATATTTTCTCATCATTTTCATGAAGGCTCCCAGTTTTGGACGAACACGGCCAGGGCGGGGGCAACGGCCCGTGGTGGATTCTGAGCCCGGGAAATTTCTGAAGCAGGCCACTAAGCACATCAGTCACTTGAGGGGTGGTTGAACCAGAACTCATCGGGGGTGGTGGTTGAACATGTGTGTGTTTGCATTTTTTTTTGCATGTTTTTTTTGTTTAGAAATGATGTCTGCAATCCCTAAAAAATCTAAAAATGGGATGATGACATATGAAGATATATGATGATCCCAAATGTGACGAATGTTTCCTGTGGAATCGGCTGAAGCCGGTGACCTGTAAGTGATGGCTCGAATCATCGAAGCATATTGTGCGTTTGGGTCAAGTCACATTTTTTTTTTTGTGGTTTATGGTAATCCATCCGACAATGGAGATCAAATCCCTATAATTTATAATTAATAATCTATATATATACACGTATTCTGTATATGTATATATACTCATATGATAGGTCATTATATATATATATAGGTACATATACCTAACATTATATAATGGGTAAGTATATACGTATATATATAATATAATATAATATAATATAATATAATATAATATATATAATTAATATATATAGTATATATATAATATATATATATATATATATTGCAGTACATACATCCCCATTAATGGATTGATGACCACCCCCCAATATGAGCAACTCACCCAAGTTTTGCTGCACCTTGGGCAGGTGAAGCTTTTTCAACGTCTTCCGGAAGGAGTGTTCCCCCAAGAGCTGTTGGAGGGTGGTTTTCGGGAAAAATAAGCAGGACACCCATAGGATACCCAGAGTTTTTTTTTTCATCCCATTATGAAGATTTCCTTTAGTAAAGTAGATGTTCCAATGTTTCCTTCAAACATCTAGCAAATGCCCAGAGCTTGGAAGTCTTTGACTGTGATTTGACTTGCGAGGACAGATGCCAACGTTGGTCAGCGCATGTGAATCCAAAAACTTCAATGCTGGCGAAACAGTGGCTTAGCAGCTGGCATTGTCACGCAATCATACCAAGTAATTAATCCGAAGTTCCGGCTCAAGAACTGATAACCTGTCCGACCTAGAAGGCAACCGGATGACTATGAGCACGAGGAGGCAGAGGCATGTAAGAACTGAGTGGCAGACGTGATTTAAGAAAACATATCTGAAGAAGAGGCCGGAGAAGATCAAACATGAGAAGACGTATTCAAGACAAGTTTTAACGTGCTAAACCCAATCGTAAGCAATCCCCAATACTTAGATCTTTGCCAAAAACCATTCCCTGGCATGGTACGTTCATTGGGTTTACCATGGTTTACCCCATTTCAACGAGAGATGAAGCCTCTTCGGGAGACCGTGTCGCGACTGAGGTCATCAAGGAGGGAGACCCCGGAGATGCTTTCTTCATTGTCCGCTCTGGTGAGGTATCTGGCTCATCCCCCTGCGAACACCTGAAACTGTCGTTGGGGTGGGAAAGTGTCTTAAATTCAAGGTTCTATCATATTGATATCGATTTTTGATGGTCTGACAGAGTCTGACATAATCCTGAATTTGTGTTTACACAAGTCTTGCGAACCAAAGGGAAGCGACGATTCATGATGGATTTTGAACAGTTTGCTGAATTGCCTTGCAAAATCAACCAGCATGCAATGGACTCCTATCTATCATATTCTATCATGATAGATTGTCAACCAGTTGTGTTTGCATGGTGACTATATGTGACTATCATTTACCATTTTTACTCCATTCTACTCCAATGAATCACATGTTTTCTGTTTCTCAGATCTGAGTTGCATCAGTTTTCAGCCTGGCGCCTAGGCAGCTGTAGTGGTTGGTGGACGACAGGTCGCACTTCTGAAGGAAGGCGCGTATCTGACGCCGTTTTGGGATGGTTGAAGACAAACAAAAGTAACAAAAGTGTAAAGAAACATCATGTGCTACATCTATATAATGATTCAAATTTATTCAATATTCATATGATGGGATCTAACAGGATCTAACAGGATCTTTCTACTTAGATCTTATTGGTTTAGTAGCTCCTTTGTTGCTCCATGTTTCAGCCATAGCCACAGTTGTTGCAGGTGACTACTTCGGGGAGAATGCTCTGCTTCGAGATGAGCCAAGGAGTGCGACAATCCTGGCGAAGAGCGAGCTGTTCACTTTTAGGCCGATGGGTTGAGGTGGGTTTTTGGTGGGTCAGGTGGCTTCCATTCTGGGGACCCATGAAGGTGCCAAAACAATGGTAGCAGGGTCATGGGTCCCTGGACATGAAAAAACGTGATGCCAATTGATTGTGGGCAAGGTATTGATTTTGGTCCCTGGGGTGCATGAATTTGCATAGGGTCAGCAGATGAATCCAAGGAATGTGCAAAGCCGTGTGTTCTGTTGTAGGATGCACCGCGCTAACTATGTACGATGTATTTTACATGTTTTTTTTTTTTCCCCCCATTGAAAAGACATATTTGCATGAGCCGACGTTGCGTCATATTATGCTAGTAACTAGTATATAAACATCAACGGTAGCTGCAGCATCCTGCAACAATGATTTGGTGTTTTGAATGGATTTGACTGCCACTCAGCAGTATCCAAATCGACGGGACCAACTCCAGGATCTCTCGGAACCAGTTCGAGGAAATGGGTCCAGGGCTACCTTCGCGCGGCAGATTGATCTGAAAATTGTCCTTTCCACATCTTTCCACATGCAGTATATCTATCCTAACAATGAAATACACAGCAATGCTTAGCTGGTTGCTGGTTTGGAACATTTTATATTTTTCCATATATTGGGAACAATAATCCCATTTGACTCATTTGACTAACATTTTTCAGAGGGGTTGAAACTACCAACCAGTTATTGTATGTTGCCATCCTCCATTTGTAGATGAACTAAGCACACATGTTCTATCATTGTCTCCCAAGTTAAGTTGTTTTTTTTTGCTGTGCTTCCATGAATCTAAATTCATCATTCTTCTAATGTGGGTTTCTGGTTAGCTACAATATCAGAGTTGCTCCAACTCATCTTATCAGATAGCCAGATAGGGTCGGGTAGATGGTTGATGTTACATTTTTTTTAAAAAACCATATTCAGATGATATAAATTACCATAGATTTTACCATAGATTTTACCATATTATTCTTATTTGATCCATATTTTATCCGTAGATGTTCCATCTCCATCCGGAATCCGGAGGAGATGGGCCTCAGGGAGAAGTTGGATTTCCCCATCCGAAAGGCACTGGAGATTCACGGGTAAGATGCGCATGATGGGTGTCGGTTGAAGCCCAGGAAACGACAAGTCATGATAAAATGGATAAAGATGGTGTATTTAATATATGCTGATATATACATATATATATAATTATATATTATCCCAAGTGGAAACAAACGAAATTTTGAGTGAGTGACACGCAGTTTTAACATGTGTCTGCTCTGCAGCTGTCCTCTCAAGGGTGACCCCCTGCTCTGACCTGAGCAGGGGAGGACGATGGGGGAATGGTTTGAAGTAGGTGTCTCCCGCGGAAGCCCTCCACGGGTTGAAGTGGGTGACACCATCGAAATACGCGTCTATGATGACGCTGGAAACCCTCAGGGGACAGTCCTGGTGGGGGTCCTCGAAGAGGTGGGCCTTCATCGAAAAGGTCCGGTGGTGGCCGGGATGTTTTTGGGTGCTTCTGACGTCTACTACCACTGGTGGATGAATGAAGGCCCGAATGCACCTGCGAAAGACCGGGGGTTTTACCACCTGTGCGCAGAGCAGACTGCTGCCTGCCCGGGTGTGCGCAAGTACCCGGACATGATCCACACCGACCGGTACCGGAACTTGGGTACCGCCATGGCCAAGAGCAAGAAAGTGACCTGGCTGAAGGACAAGATCCTGATGAGCGCCTACGAGTTCTGCTACAAGAAGTTCAAAGGCGTAGTGGGCGGCGTTGGTGACGCTCCTGAGGCCGCAAAGAAGCCACGGGCAGATGCAGGTCTGACTTGGCCTGATGAGGATGACCCTGCCAAGAAGGTAGGTGAACAGAGCAGTGAGGAGTCAGATGACGAGAAGAGCGAATCAGATGACCCGGGCGTCAAGGCAAAGATCATGCAGCTTCGAAAGGAGCTCAAGAAAGCTGAGCAGGATGCGGCGGAGGGGCGCCAAAGAAAGAAAGACGCCATGAATAAGAGGCGTGGCAAAGGTGAAGGGGTTACCCGTGCTAAGAGCGCGGTGAAAGACAAGAAGAAAAAGAAGAAGTCCCGTGAGGACAAGGAGAAGTCCAAGAACAAAAAGAAGGACAAGCAACGGGAAGGTAGAAAGGAGAAGCGCAGGAGGAGTCCAAGTGCTGGCGCCTCCGATGAGGGTTCTGACGAAAAGAACAAGAAGAAGAAGAAGAAGAAGAAGAAGAAGAAGAGAGCTGAATCTGACCCGGATGAATCCGGTGACTCTAGTTCAAGGTCCGATGAGGAGTTGTTCGGGGCCAAGAAGGGCTCTGAATCCAAAAGGAAAACAGGCGACGAGGATCGTGGTCCATTTGGGGGAGGTGAACCTGTTAAGTTTGCCGAGGCAGAGGATGAGACTTCCGGCTCAGAGTCGGATTTTCACAAGGGCCCCACTGCGTCCGTGAAAAGCAGCCAGCAGCGACTTCTGGCTTACACCAACCGTTGTCCAGGGCGACTGGCGTGCAGGCTTTTGCTCAAGATGCAAGCCGCAACAGCCAGGGACACAGTGGGGCCGGCCAGTTCAAAAAGCAGTCGCACCCCCCCAGTTGCAATGCATCACATACTCACGGTTCTTCTTCCGAACCTGGGAGCGAAAGCGGGACTCCGATCCGCGCGGGAGTTAAAGACGCTTGGAAGCATCATGGACCAGTTAGCGGCGGGGTCCCCTTCCAAAGCTGCGGACATCGTCTGCCAGAGGATCAAGGCCGTGGAGAGGGCCTCACACGAAGGCCATTGGGGGTCGGCGCAGTTTCTGAAGTTGCTGCCCCCAGAAAACAGCATGCTTCTCGGTCGCGACGAAGAGATGTTCGTCACGAAAGAGTACTTGCTGGACCAGAAGCTGAAGAGCTACGATCGCCCGCCAGGAAGAGGCGAAGGAGGAGGAAAAGGCAAAGCCAAGGGAGCCAAGGACAAGACAAAGGAGAAGGGAGACAGGGGCCCTTGGGACAAATCAGACAAGACGCCCAAGAAGCCCGAGGCCAAGTGAAGGAGGAGGAAACTGGAGATTTACCCCCGGAGCCGGGGAGTCCGAAGCATGACCTGCTGGCGTGGGGCAAGCCTCTGAGAGATTTTTTGGAGGCCGAGCGAACGCCGGCGGAATTGATGAATTGTTTGAGGGATCTTTTGCCTGAGCTTGACTCTCCCCTGGCCGGGTTTGTTCTGGGCCAGAGGGAGATGGAGCTTGAGTTGCCCACAGAGGAGACTCCGTTGGCCGTGGAGCCACCTCAGCTGCTGCCAGTGAGAGCACGGCTGGTTACGGAGTTTTTCAAAGGTAAAGAAGAGAGGTTGGTAACTTGGGTCATGGCCGTGGTGGAGGTGTTGAATTACCATTCAGGCATGGGACGAAACCGCCTGGGGCCACCGGTTCTGACTGCAGCGCAGGAGCTCATGCTTACCCGCATTTTTAGTGCGGTGCAGAGGTTTGATGAGAAGGGTGGCCAGGTTGACGTGTTTTCCAAGTGCCGCCAGAGCATTGGTGCTGTGAGGTTTGACTATTCTGGGGATCCAATATATGGAGGAGCTCGAAGCTGAGAAAGTCTTACCCTGCTGGCCAAAGCCAGGCGAGGCAGGTGTACAGGATGCCAGAGATTTTGTGCTTCCCGAGGTTCAGGCGTGGCTGGATGACCCTTCATTGGCCCTGTTGCCGAGGGCCGCATGGCCGGAAAAGCCCCCTCCCAGCCGCGTTAGAGCAACTGACGCGCAGTGGGAGCTGATTGTCAAGGCTGGTGTGGAGAGGGGTATGATGTGCCGTGTCGACGAAAATGAAGTGTTCAGAGACCAGAACGGTGTCCCTGTGTTGAACGGCGCTGGCGGGGTCAAGAAGGTGAAGACCATCGGGGGCGAGGAGAAGACTCTCCAAAGGTTCATAAGCATCTTGGTGCCATCCAACACGTATCAGGCACACATGGTGGCTGATGATGCACACTTGCCATACTTGGGTCAAATGGCGATGATGGAGATCGACATTGATGAAGAAGTCCTCATTGACTCAGAGGACCTGGTGTCTTGTTTCAACTTGTTTCGTTTACCCCCAAAGTGGGCGGGAATGTGTACCTTCTCGAAGAAGGTGAGGTCATCAGTGTTTGGAGGGCCACCTGACGAAATGTCGTACGTGGGACTACAAGTGGTGCCCATGGGGTGGATCAACTCCGTTGCCCTGATGCAGACTGTGGTAAGACGGCTAGTGTTTGGCCTGAGCCGGGTCCCTGAGGCATCGGAGGTTTCAAAGTTGAAGTGGTTTCCCGAGGACGACTCCGTCTCGGTTGTATACCTTGATAGCTACGACGAGGTGCGCAGAGTCAAGGCAGTGACCCGGGAGGTGTTGGAAGGAGTGGCATCTGAACGCCACAAAAATTTTGTGCGCACGTGTGAGGAGCTTCACCTGCCACTCAACCAGGGTAAGAAACTGGTGGGGGCAGTGAGAGGAACGTTGCAAGGAGGTGACATTGATGGGACCACAGGGACATTTGAGGCGTCCCATGATAAGAAAGTGAACCTTATGGGGCTGGCTGCCGCGCTCATGGGATATGGCAAAGCCACGGAGTTTGAACTCAGGCATTTTGTGGGGAAGGCCATTTTTGCCATGGCCTTCAGAAGGCCGACTATGTCTATGCTTGAGGAAGTCTTTGTGGACATTGGGAGAGCACGGGCAGGTCCGGTTTGTCTTTCTCGACGAACAGTTGATGAGATTTTCACAGTGGTTGCCCTCTTGCCTCTCATGTACATGAACTTGCGGGCCAGCTTTGACAGGCAGGTCACGATCACTGATGCGTCCCCAACCGGTGGTGGAGGTGCCGTTGCCACGGAGTTCAAAGATGAACCTGACCAGATCAGGCACCTGGGCAGTCAGTGTGCGCAGTGTGAGCGGGAGCTGGAAGAAGGCCGTACTTACCCCTGCCCTGCAGAGTGCGGAGTGAAGCTGTGTGGCCTGCACTGCATCACTGACCATAGAGATGGCGCATGCAGGCGCAAGGAATATATCATTCCCAAGTTTGGCGAGAGATTTGCGGGGCAGAACGCGCCGTTGACCCGGGCCGTGGCAAAGCTCGGTGGAATAGAGGTGCAGCAGCCTTATGACCTCCTGACAGGAGATGACTTCTTTTCCCCAGAAGGCAAGAAGAAGATTGCGGAGCTGGAGTCGCTCGCCGCAGAGCACTGGGGACCTGTGTGGAAACAACTCCCACACTGGCAGCAGCCGGATTGCACCTTTTGCTCGCAGATGCTTGAGCCACGTCGGTGGCAGTTGGATGACATGAGAAAATCTGTACATGTAAAAGGCTGAAACATG